>WNFD01009277.1_pt1 | contig 12635 bp, 17 predicted proteins | sample 5400491 | NCBI WGS metagenome assembly WNFD01 (sample SAMN13153343, study PRJNA577476) | soil metagenome | isolation source: 120 cm saprolite under Douglas fir tree site 2 hole 2 replicate 2 | place: USA:California | collected 2015-04-18 | reverse complement strand
GGGCGATGTCGTAGGCGGCGACCCCATGTCCGGCCGATGCCCAGGCAACGGTGTTGCGGGTGCCCTTGAGCACCTTGGCGACGTCGGCGAACGAGTTGCAGTTCTGCAGCCGGGCATCTTCGGAGACGCGGCAGTTGATGAGGGTGATGTCCGCGTTCTGCACCAGCCGCAGCGAGACCTTGCCCTCGATCTTGGACGCGGCGTAGCCGGGGTTGTCCTTCTCCACGACGAACGCCTTGACCTGTCCGTCCTGCGTGTCACGGGCGAAGACAACGATCACGTCGCACCACACGGCGTTGCCGGGCCAGCGCTTACGGCCGTTGATCACCCACTCGCCGCCGTCGCGCCGGGCCGTGGCCTCGAGGATGACCGCGTCGGACCCGTGATCGGGCTCGGTGAGCGCGAACGCCCCGATCTTCTCCAGCCTGGCCATCGGCGGCAGCCAGCGCTGCCTCTGCTCCTCCGAGCCGAGCAGGTAGATCGACTGCATCGCCAGCCCGACGTGCACGGCGAAGAACGTCGCGATGCTGCCGTCAACACGGCTGAGCTCATAAGTCAGCAATCCCGAGCCGACGGCCGACATCGGCGTCATGCCGTAGCCCACCATGGTGTCGCCGACGATGTTCAGCTCGGCGAGCTTGGGCACCAGCTCGAACGGGAACTCGCCCCGCTCCCAGTACGGGTTGACGACCGGCAGTACCTCGGTTTCGCCGAACTTCCGCACCTTGTACAGGAATCCCAGCTCAGCCTCGGCCAGCTGGTCTGTCATCAAGAAGTAATCGGTCTCACGGGCGAGCCCGATGTCCTGCGCCAGCGCGGTGACTGTTGTCGTCATGGCCAAGCCCTCCTGTTCGAGCCAGTCGACGGCAACGTAACGCGGCCGGACCGGCTTGTCGAGGTGCCGGGCGCGAGCCTCCGTTCCGATGGAATACGTCACCGAGCCTGCTCCGCCTAGGGCACACCGTCCATAGCTGGCGTGACAACCCCTCGGCGAATCCGCGGTGGCTGCGCACAACGTGGTCGCCGTCCCCATCGCGGGTGTCCGCGGGATTAACGTAAGGGACGCAAGACGGTCGGCGAGGCTAATGGCGGGGGCGGTCACTGGGCCTACGCTCAAGACCGCAAGTAGGGGCTGGAGGCCTGCTGGAGGAGCTGGCGCCGGTGTTCAACCGCCAGTTGACCCACCGGTCGTATGTAGGGGGAGACAAAGCTTCACCGGCGACGTACTATCCGTCGATGGACAGGTCGAGCTATCCGTCGATGGACAAGTCGAGCCCGTCCGCTGCCGAGGGCGCCGCAGACGTCTCCGCCGCACTTACTCCGCGCGCCGATAAGATGTCGGCGGACATTTACCGCCTGATCGTGCGGGAGATCCCTGACCTGCGCGACGACAAGCGGGTGCTGGCGCTGCTGGAAGCCAGCGTCGCGGAGAATGTGGCCACCCTGCTGCACATCCTGCAGCACGGCATCGATCTGGAAAAGGTGCACGCTCCGGCGGCGGCGGAGGAATACGCCCGCCGGCTGGCGCAACGCGGCATCCCGATTGCCGCGCTGCTGCGCGCCTACCGCATCGGTTCCGCCCGACTCGAGGACTGGTGCCTGCAGGAACTGGGACGGCGAAGCGACAACGCGGCGGTGGTCAGCGCGGCCGGGCTGCGCATCGCAGGAATCCTGGCTTCTTACATCGACCAGGTGTCAGAAGAGGTCGTATCCGCCTACGAAGCCGAGAAGGAGAACTGGCTCAGGAACCAGAGTGTGGCCAGAGCGGCGCGCGTCCGGGCCCTGCTGAAGGGCGAGCAGGTGGACGTGAATTCCGCCGAGGCCATCCTCGGCTACCGGCTGAGGCAATACCACCTCGGTGTCGTGACCTGGATCACCGTGGCGTCAGCAGGCGGTGATGCGCTCGGACTCCTGGAGCGCGCGACCGCGGAGGCGGCGGCCGAAGCCCACTGTGTCGGGCGGCCGATGTTCGTTCCGCAGGACGAATTCTCCGCCTGGGCCTGGATGCCGCTCGGCGCACGGCGCGATATCACTCCCCCGGGCATGAGCGTCAAGAGCGGTACCGGCGATGACAGGATCCGGTTCGCCTTGGGTGAGCCCGCGCCCGGGGTGCCAGGTTTCCGCCGCACTCATCAGCAGGCGCTGAGCGCCCAGGCAATTGCGCTGGCAGCCGGACCGTCAGGCCCGATCATGACCAGTTTCGGCGAAGTCGCGCCGCTGGCCCTGATGTCGGGCTCGATCGAACTCCTGCAGGCCTGGGTGGCCGAGACACTCGGGGCGCTCGCGGACGATAACGAGCACAATGCCCGGCTACGCGACACGCTGCGTGTCTTCCTGCAGGTGAACGGCAGCTACAAGACCACGGCGGAACGTCTCATGCTGCATAAGAACACAGTCCAGTACCGGGTGCGCAAGGCTGAGGAGAGCCTCGGGCGTCCCGCCATCCAGGACCGCCTGCACGTTGAACTAGCCCTGCTAGCCAGCCAGTGGCTCGGCGCTGCGGTGCTGCGGTCTGCCGGCGAGCCGAGGGCGAGCCTTCCGCGGCCGCACGAATAGGCCGGTTGCTGAGTTGAGGCACGCGCCGTAGCAGAGGTCGTCATGGACGCCGAGGGCCCGCTGGCCCGCGCCCAGGCGACGCGGCTCCAGGGCGCGATCTGGCTGGCCATCGGGAAGCCTGCTGAGGCCCAACCGGCCTGGCACTTCGTTACGCGTCGCCGTCGGACGTGTCATGTCGCTCCGCGCTGAACGCTCCGGCGCAGCTGCGCGCGGCGACCTACGGCCCATCCGGGATTGCGCTCACCGTATAGCGCGGATCAATGTCACGAGAGCCGACGTCACCTTTCCCGCCGGGGGCTTGTGAGGTGGACTAGCAGGAGCGGCGAGCGGCCGTTGGCTAGGTCAGCTGGACAGGGATGATGCCCGGCTATGGCGAAGCCAGGAGGATTCATGACCAGGTTGGATGTTAACGTGGCGCGGTGTGAGGCGCTGTTCGCGTCGGGGCTGCAGCGCCGAGACGGCCCGCGATCGCATGCGGTGGGTCCGCCAACTGGTGGGCGAGGCAAAATGGCCGTCCGCCCGTTCCTCCCCGGATATAGCCCGGCCAGCCACCGGCAGTGCCCGGCGCGCCGCCTGACCAGCTGAGTCTCGCCGCGCCGTCCATCTGGCTGGAAGGTGACACGATGCAAGCGATACCCGCCCGTCCGCGTGGGACCGCGCGGCTCGCGCGGGTTCTCGGGCTGGACGGCAATCCGCTGCGCCGGGCCAGTGACCGGGCCGAGGCCTGGATCCGGATCGGCGTGCTCGTCGCCTTCTTGGTCGCCGGACCGCTGGCGGCCATCAGCGCGGGACAGTGGGTGCATGACACCGGGATGCACGAGGCACGTGCGCAGGCCGCACGGACGCATGGCGTCCGTGCGGTCCTGCTGCAGCCAGTTTCACCTGCCGTGGCCCGCAGAGGCAGTAAGGCATGGGCGAGGGCACGCTTGGAGAGCCCCGGCGTTCCCCCTCGCACCGGTCGGGTGCTGGCCCCCGTCGGCGCGGCCAGCGGAAGCGTGGTGACGGTCTGGCTGGATGGCTCCGGCAAGCTGGCCGCCCCGCCCTTGGAGCCGGGTCAGGTCATCACCCAGACGGTGATGGTTGCTGCGCTTACGCCGGTCCTAGTGGCGTTTGCGCTGCTGGCTGCCCTTGGGCTGACCCATCTTCTCCTCAGCAGATGGCGCCTCGCCGCCTGGGATGCGGCCTGGTCTACTGTCGGGCCGCGGTGGACCGGGCGCTGGCCATGACCCCCGCCGTGGATACCGTCCGTCCGCGGCGGAGCCGCTGCTGATCCTGGCGATGGATCACCGGGCGTCGTTCGGCCGGTCCTTGTTCGGCGTCAGGGATGACCGGCCCGATCCCGGGCAGCGGGCCGCGATGCAAGCCGCCAAGCAGCTGATCTACGCCGGGCTGGCCCAGGCGCGTGAGCGGCTGCCCGGCGGCCGGGCCGGGGTCCTGGTGGACGAGCGGTACGGCCAGCCGGTGATCGACACGGCGCACCACGACGGGGTCGTCCTGGCCGTGCCGGTGGAACGCAGCGGACGGGACTGGTTCGAACCGGAGTGGGGCCAGGACTGGCTGCAGCATGTCGGCTCGGCCCGCCCGGACTTTGCGAAGGTGCTGGTCCGCGACAATCCCGCCCTCCCCCGCCACCGGCGCGACCAGCAGCTGGGCATGCTGCGCGGGGTCAGCGACGCGCTGGGCGGGCTGGGGGTGCCGCTGCTGTATGAGCTGCTGGTCCCGGCGACCGGCGGCCAGCTGGCCGCCGCGGGAGCGGCGGGCGCATATGACCGTGACATGCGCCCGGGCCTGGTCATGCAGGTGATCGCGGACAACCAGGCGGCCGGGGTGGAGCCGACGATCTGGAAGGTCGAAGGCCTGGAAACGGCCGAGGCCGCGCGGGCGGTGGTGGCCCAGATGCGCTCGGGCGGGCGGGAGGAGGTCCGCGCAATCGTGCTCGGCCGCGACGCGCCCGCCGACCGGCTGGACCACTGGCTCACGGTGGCCGCACCGGTCGACGGCTTCGCCGGGTTCGCGATCGGCCGCAGCATCTGGGAAGACCCCGTCGCCGACCACAACCACGGCGACGCCAGCGAGCAGGAGACCATCGGCCGGATCGCCGGGCGGTACCTGGACTACGCCCGCCAGTACCGTGCGGCCAGCGGCGCCGCTGCGCCGCCATGAAGTCACCCCGGCGGCAAGCTTGCCGTGGGCACCCGTCGAGCGTGCCCATCTATAGCCCCGGCAAGCCTTTCTACCTGCTGCCGGCCTTCATCCCCAGGGTAGGGCTGAGACTGGGACGCTACGCGATCTTCCTGGGCATGCTAGATGGATGATTCCAAGGGGTGCGCGTGCAAGATGAGGCGAGAGTCTCGATGATCGGAGTGTGGACAACGACATAGAGACTCTCGCCACTGCACTGTACGTCAAGATCGATGACATGCTGGAGGACTGGCCGGACCTTGCGCTGCCGCGCCCGGCCACCGGGATCGCGCCTACGCTCAGTGATGCCGAGCTGCTGACCCTGGCGGTGATGTCCGCGCTGCTTGGGTTCACCTCCGAGCGGCGCTGGCTGCGGTACGTGACGGAGAACCTGGCGGGCATGTTCCCGCGCCGGATCGGGCAGTCCGGGTACAACAAGCGGATGCGTAAGGCGTGTGCGCTGTTCATCCGGGTGATCCGGATGCTGGCCATGGACACGTCGCTGTGGAGCGATGATGTGTGGGTGGTGGATTCCACGCCGGTGGAGTGCGGCCGGTCGAGGGAGACCGCCCGGCGCAGCGACGCTGCGGGCTGGGCGGAGTACGGCTACTGCGCCAGTCACACCCGGTATTTCTGGGGGCTGCGGCTGCACCTGGTGTGCACGCTGACCGGGCTGCCGGTGCTGTTCGCGCTGGCCGGCGCGAAGGCGGACGAGCGCGAGGTCCTGCTGGGCATGCTGGAGGCCGGCCAGGACGTGGTGGACGATCATCCGGGGCAGACGGTGATCGGGGACAAGAACTACTTCGGCCGCGACTTCGAGGCCGACCTGACCGGGCGTCACCTGACGCTGCTGCGCCCGGTCCGCAAGGGTGAAGCCAGGCGCGCCGGGCAGTCCCTGCTCAAACCGCTGCGGCAGGTCACGAACACGGTGCGGCCTTCGGCCGCCAGCGACCGGAACAGCTGCCGGATCCAGCGCACCCCTTCGGCGTCCAGGCCGTTGACCGGCTCGTCGAAGATCAGGACCGGGGGGTCGCCGAGCAGCGCCGCGGCGATGCCGAGCCGCTGCTTCATGCCGAGCGAGAACCCCTTGACGCGCCTGCCCGCGACCGCTTCCAGCCCGGTCAGCTGCAGCACCTGCATGACCCGGCGGCGCCCGATCCCGTTGCTTTGGGCGATCGACAGCAGGTGGAACCAGGCGGTGCGCCCGCCGTGCACGGCGCTGGCGTCCAGCAGCGCGCCGGCCTCGTGCAGCGGGCGGATGATCTCCTGGTACCGGCGGCCGCCGACGAGGGCCGTGCCCGAGGTGGGGGCTTCCAGGCCCAGGATGACCCGCATCGTGGTGGTCTTGCCGGCGCCGTTCGGGCCGAGAAAACCGGTCACGTGCCCGGTGCGGACCGCGAAGCTCAGGCCATCTACCGCGGTGACAGGTCCGAACTGCTTGGACAGCTGGTCCACCTCGATCATGACTGGCCTGTCCCGACGAAGGCGCTGGAGCTGCCAGGCCGCAGGAGCGCGACCGCACCCAGCCCGATCAGCCAGAAGACGGCCCAGAAGATCTTGCCCACGACGGCCTGAGGTTCGAGGAGGTTGCCGGGCCCGTCCACGGTGGCGCTGCCGGACAGCACCGTTCCGCTGATCCGCGCCCAGCTCCTGGACGCACGCGTGAGGAAGAACCACAAGCCGGCAGCGGGAATGGTGTAGACCCTGGCCGGAACCGGCACGAGGGTGCCGTCGGGTGCCAGGCTGCAGCCGGTGACCGCAACGGAGCGGAGGTTAGCCAGGCGGGGACGAAGCGACGAGCCGCCCATCCCCCCGGGGCGCCCGCACGAGGCGGGTGACCGCGCCGGCGTACGGCGACCCGGTGACATCGGCGATCAGCTGCCCGATCACGGCGCAGCCGCCGTTGCCGGGCCGGGTGGCCCTTATCCGCCTGACAGTGCGCCCCGCGCTCATCGGACCCTGCCAGCGCTCAGGTAGGCGATGCCCCCGAAGGGGGTGAGAAAGCAGATTGCCAGCCCCCACCACAGCTTGGGCAGGTAGCGCACCTCGCCGGCCCGAGCCAGGTCAGCCAGGCAGAAGGCATCGAAGCCGAGCGCGAGGGCGAGAATGAGGATGGGAGGAAGCGCCGCGTTCATTGGGCTCGCCTCGGCAGCGAGAACCTGGCGGCGACCGCTTCCGCTCCGGTGCAGCCGGCGATCCACTCGTCGTGGTGGGCCCCCTCCAGAACGATCGGCGCAGCGGGCCGGGCGGCACGGCCAGCCGCCAGCTGGACGCCGGTGAGCCAGCCGCCGGCGCTGACCGGCCCGGGCACCGCTAGCTCTCCGCGCCCGCAGGTCACGGGAATCTTCACCACGAGCGCCCGGGGCCTGGCCGGCTCGCTCACTGGCCGCCGGCGGACCACGCCGGGCCGGCTGAGCTCAGCGCTTTCAAGCATCCGTGCGGTGCCAGAGTACGGCTGGTACATGTGTTCCCTCGTCTCTTTAATGCGTCTCTTTATGCGTCGGGTTCGGCCAGGAACGCAGCACGCGACCGTAGATCGGGTCGAGCGAGACAAACCTGTTCGTCATGGTCGGGTAGACCTGGTTGTCGCGGATGCGGACGAGCAGGGACGCGGTGGCCCCCGGGCCGGCCCCGGCGTTCATGGCGACGTCGCCGCGGCGGCTGAAGAGCCAGCCCAGGCCCGCCCGGCCTCCGCCGGGCCCGGGTGCGGTCTGCGGTGTGAGCGCCTCGCCCGCGAGTGCCGCGGGCAGCAGCGATGACCACCTGGTCCCCAGGCGGACGATGTCGGCGGCCGTCGCCCACAGCCCGGCGGCGGCCGGGATGGTGGAGATCATGCATGGAACCCGCACGAAGGCGCCCTCCGGTGTCAGGTTGTAGCCGGTGACCGCCTCGGGGCCGAGGTCAGCCCAGCGGGAGGGGAATGACGAGCCGCGCATCCCGAGGGGTTCCAGCACGAGGCGGGTGGCCGCGTCGGCGTACGGTGATCCGGTGACATCGGCGATCAGCTCCCCGAGCACGGCGTAGCCGCCGTTGCTGGGCCGGAGGATCCCGCGCGGGCCGCCGCAGGCGATGACCGGGCCGGTGAGCGTCACCAGGTCGGGGACGCTGTCGGCGAGCAGCTGGGCGGGGCTGTCGGCCCCGGCGGTGTGGCTCAGCAGTTCCCTGACGGTGATGGTGCCATCAGCGAGGCGCACCGTGCGCAGGTGGTCGTTGGCGCGGGTGTCGAGGCTGAACCGGCTGTCGGCGACCAGCCGCAGCACGGCGGTCGCGGTGACAAGCGCGGTGACGCCGGTCGCCGGGAGGCGGTGATCGGTATCCAGCACTTCGGCCCGGTCCAGGTCCGCCCAGCCCCTCGCGGCGACCCACGCCGGGGTGTCCGGGCCGCCGCCGGCCAGGACCAGTCCGGCCAGGCCCAGCTCGGCGAACGCCTCGTCCGCTATGTCGGCCATCTCACCGGGAACATCGCCGAGCGTGCGGGCGGGCGGCGCCGCCGCCACCCGGGTGTCGGTGACCGGCCCGCCGGCGGGGATCGCCTGCAGCCCGGTGAGCCGCTGCGGCGGGTCAGCCTCCACCGAGGCGAAGACCTGCAGGCTGGCGAGCTGAACGCGGGCGGACAGCGGTGCCAGGCCGATGACAACGAGCTCACCGCGCAGGTCCGCGGCCACGCTGGTGATCGCCGCGATCAGCTCGCCGGCCGGAGTCTCGGCCAGGAAACGGCCGCCGAAATGCTGTCGCAGCTCGTGATCGCCGGGAGCCGTCCAGCCCGGCGCGCTGGCATCCCGGAAACGGGAAATCACCCATCTCAATTGCGACAGCGCGTGACTTTGGACGCGTCGGTTATTAACATGCTGTCTTGATCTCTGCTGGGATGGGGATGCCGTGGGCGGTGGCGTAGCGGTAGAGGTCGCCGGGGGTGGTGAGCTTGTCCGTGCTGGGTTCGATGGTGTGCCCGGTCTGGTGCAGCAGGAGGCGGATGTCGCCGACGTGGCGGCAGATGAGCTCGTGGCGGACCTGGAACAGGGCGGCGATGGCTTTGTGGGGCAGGCCGTGGCGGTCGTGCAGGATGGCGGCCATCAGCTTGTCGGTGAGGGTGAGCTTGGGGCGGCCGGCCCGGTCAGGGCGGCGGTCAGGGCGTCCAGGCTGCGGGTGGTCAGGCCGGTGATGGCTGGGTGGCACAGCCAGGCCAGGTCCGGCCGGGGCCGGGCGGGCGGGGCCGGGGCGGTGGCGGCCGGGGCGGGGCCAGCCTGGGGGCGCAGGGTGTAGTTCCAGTCGCCGTGCCAGTCGTGGCGGGTCAGCGGTAAGGCGTCCATCTGGGCGTCGCTGATCTTGACTCCGGTGGCGTAGCGGCCGGGGTCGAGTTCGGCGTGCACCCTCAGCCCGGTGCGGGTGGTGGTGGCGGCGATGCTGTTGACGGCGACTTGGTGGCTGGTCAGCGGCCGGCCGCGCCAGTTCATGGTGATGTGGGAGAACAGCCGGTCCTCGATCTTGTTCCACTTGGAGGTACCGGGCGGGAAGTGGCAGCAGGTGATCTCCAGCCCGGTTTCGGCGGCCAGCGCGGCCAGCCCGGCCTTCCAGGCGCGGGTCCGGTAGCCGTTGGACCCGCCCGCGTCCGCGGTGATCAGCAGCCGCCGCGCCTGCGGGTAATCGGCGCTGCCCCGGGCGCTCCACCAGCGGCGGATGGACTCCACGGCGTACGCGGCGGTGTCATGATCGGTGCCCACGTTCACCCAGCCGGCGTTCGCCGTCACGTCGTAGATCCCGTACGGGATCGCCTTGCCCTCCGCCGCACCGGGGAAGTCGTGATCGCGGACCCGGGCGGGCTCGCCGGCCGGCCGCCACTGCCGGCCCGGGTTGCCGAACTGCCCGGCCTGCTCCCTCTTCTTGGTATCCACGCTGATCACCGGTTCGGCGGCATCTTGATAGACCCTGGCCTGCTCGTTGATGTACCGGAACTGCGCGTCCCGGTCCGGGTGCTGCTTTCCCTCGATGGTCTTGGCGTTGCCCTGCAGGCTGAACCCCTCGGCATGCAGCAGCTTGTCCACCGTGTCCGCAGAAACCGGATGCCCGGCGGCCCTCAGCTCGGCGGCCAGCGTCCGGGTGGACTTGACCGTCCACCGCAGCGGGGAGACCGGATCGCCGCGCTCTTCCGGCTCCACCAGCGACAGCAGCGCCGGGACCAGCCCCGGATCGGTGTCCGTCAGCCGCTTGCGGCCCCCGCCCGGACGCCGGGCCCGGCCCAGCGGCTCCGCCCCGGACTCCAGCTCCGAGGCCCCCAGCGACACGGTCGCCTCGCGGACCCCGGCCGCAGCGGCCACCAGCCGGATCCCGCCATGACCCAGCGCGCGGGCCTCGGCCCCCATCAGCAGCCGCCGCTGCCGCTCATCCAGATGCGGGAAGACCGACCCGAACTTCGCCGCCAGCATCTCCCGGGTCACCTTCACAGCGCTCACACCACATCAGCCTGCCAGAAACCACGAAGCCACGGGTTATTTTCTGACAAGCCCTTTCCTGCGCGGGCTGGCCGCAAAGCTGCTTCAGCGCGGCCCAGTTCGGCAGACCATGCTCCCGTGCGACGGCAGCCTGCGCCTCGTGCAGGGACGGAAACTCGCCAGCGGCCAGGCGGCGTTTCGCCTCGAGCTTCAGGTACCGCAGGCTAGGCCGGCTAGGCAGCGGACGTGGCCCACCAGGCAAGGCAGCCCTTCCCTCACGCCCGCAGGCCCGCTACACCGGGCAGGAAAGACTAGCCGTTGACCTTGCCCAACAAACCGGTGAGCTTGCAGCCCTGCCCGCGGACCTAGAGGCGCCCGGAACCGCCACCCGTGATGATACTCCCCCCAGCGCAATCTCACGCCTGGACGGCTGGACCCGCGTCCAGGCCTGCGGGAGGTGACCGGCGACGTGCTCGACGCCCGCGCGGTGGCGGCCGCCGTCCCCGGGCACGACGCCGTGATCAGCGCCCTGGGGCACAGCCGGCCGTCACCGGCCGGCCACGACCTGCACCTCGGCGCCTCCCACACCATCAACGCCATGAAGGCCGCCAGGGTGAGCCGGCTGATCTGGATCTCCAGCCACGGCGTCGGCGACAGCCGGGGCCACTCCGGGTTCGTGTTCGAGCGCATCTTCGTGCCATTGCGGCTGCGAGCAGAGTTCGCCGACAAGGAACGCCAGGAGGCCCTGGTCAGTGCCAGCGACCTGGACTGGACGATCATCCGGCCCGCACGGCTGACCAACGGGCCTGCCACCCGGCGGCTGCGGGCCAAGCCGCGGCTGCCGGTCAGCATCAGCGACTCCGCCAGCAGGCCGCCGGCGTCGAGGTCGGCAGCGGACCGGCCGCCGGTGTGCATCGCGGTCAGGAACTCGGTGCAGGCGACGTGGATGTATTCCAGGCCGCTCGCGGCGCGGGCGGGGGTCTCGTCGGCAGATCACCCCGGCCTGGCGTGTGACTGGCGACCGGGCGGTGACGGACGCGTGACGACGCTGTCCGTTATGGGCCAGACCTGGACTATCTGCTGGCTCGCTCGCCGGGTGACCGGATGAACCGCACGCGGCCCTGCCGCGGCCACCGCGTAACATCGCAGCTGGCAGTACGCGCCACCCCGTCGGCAATCGCCTGGATCAGGTGCCCTGCGGCCCTGGTTGCAGTCGCTCGCGTTCCGGCCAGGTGGACATTCACCGGTGAGTCTGAGTGACAAGGGATCGATGCGCGTCCTGCCAGTACCTGGCGAATGGGGTATGGCACCTAATGGACGCTGACCTGGACCTGGCGAGGATCGAGGAGGCGGCGCGGATCGTCGATCCCGTCTTCCGCGATAGCCCGCAGTTCGTCAGCGAGCAGCTATGCGCCGCGCTGGGGCGCGACGTGCTCGTCAAAGTGGAAACAGCCAACCCGGTCGGCAGCTTCAAGGGCAGGGGCGCCGACTTCCTGATCCGCTCGCTGCCCCCGGGCAGCACCGTCGTGTGCGCCTCGAGCGGGAACTTCGGCGTGGCCCTCGCCTACGCCGCGCGCGTCCGGGGCGTAGCCGTGCACGTCTACGTCTCTCCCGGCATCAACCCCGCCCGGCTAGCCAGGATGCAAAGCCTCGGCGCCCAGGTGAGCGTGGCCGACGGCGCCCCCGCCCAGGCTGTGCGCGCCCACGCGGCCGCACACCCCGGCTGCGTGCTCGCCAACAACCAGTCGGCGGTCGCCGAAGGCGCGGGACCTTCGGCGTGGAACTCGTCCGGGCGGGCCACCTTGACACCGTGGTACTCCCGGTCGGCGACGGCGCCCTGATAACAGGCACCGGACGCTGGATCAAGGCACACTCACCCGCCACCCGGATGGTCGGCGTCTGCCCCGCCGCCGCCCCGGCCATGGAGCACAGCTGGCGCGCCGGGCGCGTCGTCCAGGCCGAACCCGCACACACCATCGCCGACGGCCTGGCCATGCGGGAACCCGCCCCCGAAACCGTGCGCCGGATGCGCGCACTCGTCGACAACATGGTCCTGGTAACCGACTCCGCGCTCCTGGACGGGATGCGCCTGGCCGCCCGCACCCTCGGCCTGCTGATCGAGCCGTCCGCCGCCGCCGGCCTGGCCGCAATCGCAACCCACGACCTGCCAGGCCGCACCCTCGCCACCGTCCTGACCGGCACCGATCCTCGCTCCAGCCTGCTAGCCCAAGCCCTGCAAGACCGGCCAGAGCACTAACGGTATCCCTCTGTGGCCAGATCCCTCTGTGGCCAGGAAGACCCAGCCCGCGGAACGCTCACTTTCCAGCCCAGTACTACAGTCCCGCTTTGTTATCGTTTCTTCTGGTCATCCGGGGGCGGCTCGTATTCGTGCCTGGTAGTGGTGGTAGCGGGCGCGGGCCTGGTGTCGTCGCCGCCATCGCGACCAGCGGCGGCCGAAGGCGCGTTCGG
>WNFD01005530.1_pt1 | contig 12635 bp, 11 predicted proteins | sample 5400491 | NCBI WGS metagenome assembly WNFD01 (sample SAMN13153343, study PRJNA577476) | soil metagenome | isolation source: 120 cm saprolite under Douglas fir tree site 2 hole 2 replicate 2 | place: USA:California | collected 2015-04-18 | reverse complement strand
GCATGTGGATGTCGAGCAGCACCACGTCTGGCCCGAGCGCCCGGGCCGCGTTGATTGCCTCCTGGACCGTCCCGCCCTTGCCGACGACCTCGATGTCGGCCTCGGTTCCGAGGATGGTGGCTAGGGCGTCGGCGAAGACGGCGTGGTCGTCGACGATGAGGACCCGGATGGCTGCCACACGGGTAGAACGAAGCTGAAGGCCGAGCCCTTGCCCCATTCGCTCTCGACCGTCATGTGGCCGCCATGCGCCTCGACGATCGAGCGGGTGATAAACAAGCCCAACCCCGAGCCGCCGATGTTCATCGCGCGCTTGTCGAATAGGCGGGTGAACTTGTTAAAGAGCTTGGGAAGGTCCTCGGCCCGGATGCCGATTCCCTCGTCATGCACGGACACCTTGGCCTCCCCCTCTTTGGTAGGCGCGGCGATGACGGCGATGTTCCCGCCTCGGGGCGAGTACTTGACGGAGTTATTCAAAAGATTGAGGAGGGCTTGCTGCAACCGACGGCGATCGCCCCGGACGACCAGGCCCGCCTCGACACGCACCCGCATCGGATAGCGACGCGGGTCAACCGGAAACAAATCGACCACCTCCTTGACGAGGTCGGCCAGGTCGAGCCGGTCGAAGTGGTAGGTGAACTGGTTATTCTCGATGCGGTTGACGGCGGCGAAGTCCTGCACCAGGTCGGTCAGGCTGGCGGCGCTGCGGTGAATCCCATCGACCAGGGCGCTCCTGGTTTCCTGGTCGAGGCGGTGCTGCTGCGTGAGCAACGTTTCCGCCTGGGTCTTGATACTGGCCAGCGGTGTCTGCAGCTCGTGCGCCACCATCGAGACGAAATCCGAGCGCACCTGGTCGATCTCTTCCAACCGCTCGACCCGCTCTTTTTCCAACGCCTCGCGGCGGCGGGTCTCGTCGAGCTGGGTAGCACGCTCGATCGCAGTGCGCAGGGCGCGGTCCAGCCGGGTCCGCACATCGCCGACCAGCAGGCCCGCAACCAGGGCGACGAAGAGGAACAGGAACACGCGGCCGATCACGAAGCCGGGTGGGGGCGAGACCGTCGCGAAGGCGGTAAGACCGCCAATGACCACGTATAGCAGCGCCACCACCATGGCGGTGGCGAGCGCACCCGGAAGCCCGAGGCGAACGGCCGAAGCGATGATCAGTAGATAGAAGAGGAGCGAGAAATCGGTCGGAGCGCCGTAGCCGCCTGAGAAATAGAGGATGCTGGTCGCGACCAGCAGGTCGATCCCGGTGGTGAGAAAGCCAAACCAGCGCCCAGGTCTGTAGCCGCGCACCAGGACGACCGACACCACCAGGTTGACCAGGCCCCAGCCGACGAGGATGGTATCGACGACGAGGACGGAGGCCTCCGAGTTCCGGTTGCCGAAGTGATTGAGGATGACGGCGGCGGCCAGCACTACCCATCGCCCGACCACGGTGATCCGTTCCGCGCTGGTGAGGACCGCTGCCTGGCTGTCCTCGATAAGGCTGGCGTATTCGGAACCAAACGCGCCACCCTGGTTCGTGGTCATTCCCGGTATAACGAAGCCGCGCTCAGCTGCTTGTCGGGGCTGGCGACACGGCGGCCGGTCGCGGCGCGGATCGCCCGGCGCCTGCCGGTGGCAGCGCCCGATCCCAGCGGGTTGCTGCGGCGGCCAGGCCAAGGAACGCCCAAAACTGCAGGCTCAGGTCATTCTTGAAAAAGGGGACGTCCACCAGGCCGTGGGCTAGGACCGCCACAAGGAAGAGCAGCACACCCAGCTGGTATGGGCGCCAACCCCGGGATCCATGGGTCCACCCCGCGAGCGTCGCGATGAAAGTCTGTACCATCAGCCACCCGAAGGCGACCACGCCCAGGATGCCCGTCTCCGTCCAAAAGTTCAGCAAGATGTTGTGGGGATAAATCTGCTGCTCGGCGTAGCCGTTCCGGTAGGGATTGATGGCGCTGGCAAAGCCTGCAAGGCCCGAGCCAAAAATGGGATGGTGGGCGAGCATCCGCATGGTGACGCCCCATAACTGGAGTCGAGGGAACAGCGAGTTACGCGGATCGCTGAGACTCAACTCCTGTGCCACACGCCTGGTCACGCCGGGAAGGCGCAGCGCGGCAATGATGACGAGGACCACCAGAACGAGGAGCAGGATTCGAAGCCGGTGCGTCAGGGCCAGCACGATGGCCACCACAAACAGCGCCAGGTAGGCGCCGCGCGAAAAGGTCAGCAACACCGACAGGGTCCCGAGTCCGACGATGAATGCGCCGATCACGCGTTCGAACCAGGTCGTGCCGTACAGCATCACCGCGGAGGCAACCACGATCACCGGCACCTCGAACAACGCGACCGCGTTGGACACGGTGTAGATGGCGACCGGTGGCGTGCCCGCCACGTTCAGCGTGTGGTTCTGTGCCGCTTTGAGCGTCACCTCGATGTTGGGGATAGCAAGAGCCGTCAGCGCAACGCCAAATCCGGCAAGGATCAGCCCGGCCCGGCGGGGGGTGGTGACGACCGCGATGAGCACGTAGAAGAAGGCGGCCGGCTCGAAGAAATACGCCCGATAGAGGCCCAGCGCCGCCCGGTGATCGGACGACACGACGACGGAAATCGCCCCCGCAAGGATGAACAGGAGGATCGGCAGGTCGAATCTGCTGCGCGTGAAGATTGGCCGCCGGGGCAGGCTCTCGAGGATGAAGGCGCCAATCGTGACCAGGATGGCGACTTCCAGGAGCGTCGTCGGATAAAAGCCGACGTGCCAGCGAATGGTGTAGGCGGGGGCCAGGGCGCAGGTCGCCGCGGCGAAGCCCAACGTCACACGATAGGCGGTTGGGTCGGAGGCCGTTCGCGGGCCGTGCGTGGTACGGCCGTCAGCCGCAGTGGATAATCCTATGAATCGTCACCTCCGAGGGTCCGCCAATCACGCATCAGGTCGCGTTCGACGCCCGGCTGATCCGGTCCCTCGGCATTGGTCGCTATATTAGCGGGCTGCTCCCGGCAATCGCCCATATCCTGTCCGGGCGCCTGACGGTGTTTGCCGCCGCCGACGATGTCGCGCTGCTGAGGGCGATGCTCGGCGGCGAACCCCGGATCGAGGTCGCCAATGAGAGTCCCTACCGGTTGGGAGAACAATCAACCTTACTGTTGCGCATCATTCGTGCCCGCGCCGCCCTGGTGCATTTCCCCCACTACAACTTGCCGCTGGCCTACACCGGCCGTTCGGTCGTCACCATCCACGACCTGTTCTCCTACCGGTTTCCCGAGATCCACTCGGGTTGGCTTCCCCGCCGCGTGAATCGTCTCCTGATCAGCAACGCCGTGCGGGGAGCGGCCGCCATCATTACGCCCTCGCACGCGACGGCCGACGACGTGGCGAGCCGATTCCCCGGTGCCCGCGAGCGGATCGTCCCCATCGCTGAGGCGACCGATGACCGCTTTGCGGCAATCCGGAATCCCCCTGGTGAGAGCGCCTGGCAGCGGTACTTTGGTATCCGGCCGCCGTATTTTCTTTATCTCGGCCAGTGGAAGGCGTACAAAAATGTCCCGTTGGTGATCGAGGCGTTCGGGCACGTCGTCGCCCGGCGACCCAGCGTGCAGCTGGTCATCGCCGGCCAGGATCCCCGGCATCCCGAGGTGGCCGCCGCGGTCTCCCGCCTACCGCAGGGCTCGGCGGTGCTGCCGGGCCATCTGCCTGAAGACGCGGTCGCCGATCTGTATCGCGGCGCCGCTGCGGTCGTTGTGCCGTCTCGAGCGGAGGGTTTTGGCCTCCCCGTGTTGGAAGCGATGGCTTGCGGCGTCACGGTCGTGTGCAGCGACATTCCGGTTCTGCGGGAGCTCGCCGATGGTGTGGCCATCTTCTGCGATCCGGGAAGTGCCGCCTCGTTCGCGGCCGGGATGGTCGCGGCCCTGGATGCCCAGCCCGAGGACGGGCGCATCCGGGGCGGGATCGAGCGCGCTGGCCTCTACAGCTGGCGCAAGGCCGCCGAGGAGACCGTGAGGATTTACGAACGCGTGCTGGCGGGTCGGCCCAGCACGCGGTCGGAAATAGACTGATGCGCCTCGAGCTCTTCGGTGGCAGCCAGCACCGCGAGCCGTTCGATCCCCTGCCGTCGGAGTGCACGCTCGATCAGCAGGTCCGCGAAGTGCGGATTCTTCGGCAACAGCGATCCGTGCAGGTAAGTCCCAAAGATATTCCCGGAGACCACCCCTTCATACCCGTCCTCGCCATTGTTACCCGCCCCGCGCAGCACCCGGCCGAGCGGCTGTAACCCCGACCCAAGGTAAGTCTTGCCGCTGTGGTTTTCAAAGCCGACCAGGGTCGCGGGCTGAAGCCCCAGGTCGCTGGTCTCGATCACGATGTTGCCGATGTTCCGGCGCGACCCCGGCATGGTATGCAAGTCGACCAGTCCCAGTCCAGGCAACTTCTTGCCGTCGGCCGTCACGTAGTACTCGCCCAGCAACTGGTAACCCCCGCATACCGCCAGCACCACGGCGCCGCCGTCGATCGCCTGCCTAATCGCCTCCACCTTGTGCTCGGCCGCATCCTTAAAGACCAGTTCTTGATCCCGGTCCTGGCCGCCGCCCCAGAAGATCAGGTCGGTGTTGGAAAGATCGGGCGTCGGACCTCGCCCAACGGTGTCGACCTGGACCGCAATCCCCCGCCATTCGGCTCGCTTTTCCAGGGTGAGCATGTTGCCCCGATCGCCGTAGATATTCATCTCATCGGCGTACAGGTGCGCAATTCGCAGCATCGGCTCGCCCACATTGGGTATGGTACGGCGCGTGGCTCGTCCGCTCATTTGCATCCCAACGTACAACGAAGCCAGCAACATTCTGCCCCTGATCGAACGCGTCCACGCGTCGGCGCCGGACGCTGACGTGCTGGTCATCGACGACGCCTCGCCAGACGGGACCGGAGACCTGGTGCGCGACCGGATGCTCAAAGACGCCCGACTCGAGATCATGGCGCGCCCCGCAAAACTTGGGCTCGGGACCGCCTATATGGCGGGCTTCGCCTACGGCCTCCAGCACGGCTACGCCGGCGTGCTGACCATGGACGCCGACTTCTCCCATCCGCCCGATCGGATTCCGGCCCTGATCACGGCGGTTGATGGCGGTGCTCACCTGGCGGTGGGCTCGCGCTATGTTCCCGGCGGCGACATCCAGGGCTGGGCGACCGGCCGCCGGGTGCTCAGCGCCACCGCCAACTTCGTCGCACGGCAACTGCTGGGGCTTTATACGCACGACTGCACCGGCGGCTTCCGCTGTTACAGTCTTCGCGCCGTGCAGTTCCTGGTGACCGAGCCGCTTCGCTCGTCGGGGTACTCGGCGCTGGTCGAGCTGCTCACCCGCTGCGAGCGCGCCGGCCTGACGATCGTCGAGGTCCCGATCACGTTCACCGATCGCACCGTGGGCCAATCAAAAATCTCGCGCCAGGAAATCTTTCGCGCCATGCTCACCGTGTTCCGGCTCGCCGGGCGCCGTTCGTGAGCCGCCGGCGCCTGATCCAGGCGGCCGTCCTGCTCGCGATCGGTCTGCTCATCCTTTATGGACTGCTGCGCACGGTCCATCCCGATCAGGTGGCCACCGCGATCCGGGGCGCCAACCCCGGGTGGATCGCCATCGGCCTGGCCGGATACCTAGCCTTCATCGTGATCCGCGGCTGGCGCTGGCTCGTCATCCTGGAGGCCTCCGCGCCGGCGGCGGCGTTCGGTGACGCGACGGCGGTCACCGCCATCGGATTCGCGGTCAACGCCGTCTCGCCGTTCAAGCTGGGCGAGCTTTTGCGCATCGGGACGATCGCCCCGCGGGCTCGGATCGGCGTCGGGGAAGCAACGGCCACGGTGGTGGTCGAGCGCGTGCTCGACGTGCTCGCCTTGCTGCTCATCGCCGTGGCGGCGGCGGCGATCTCAGGGGGAGGCTCGACCAGCTTCGGCCTGTGGAGCGGTGTGGTTGTGATCGCGGTGGCCTCGCTCGCCATCGGCGTGGTCGCCTACCTGATGGTGAGCCATCCGCAGGCCACGCTGGCCGCGATCGATCGGGTCGCGACCCGGCTGCCCACGCGGGTGGGGGCGTTCGTCGACCGCTTCGCGGCCTCCGTCCTCAAGGGGCTGGCCTCGCTTCGCTCGCCCGGCCGGCTGGCAACGGCGGGAGTTCTCAGCGTGCTGATCTGGCTCTGCATCGATGTCGGATTGATGGCGTGTTTTCGAGCCCTGACGCCCCAGCTCTCCTTCCCCACCCTGACGCTCGCCTGCACGATTTTCATCATCAGCCAGGCGATCAGCATCACGCCGGGTTCGGTCGGAACCTACGAGGGCTTTTTTCTGTTGGTGCTCAGCTCCTTCGGTGCGCGACCCGCGGCGCTGGTCACGGCGGCGGCGGTCCTGAACCACGTCGGCAACATCGCCGTCCTGTTGCTGGCGGGTGGGATCGGCGCGTTATGGCTTCGCGTCCGGCGGCCGGCCCTGCCAGTAGGGCTGGAGCGCCCCGTCCCGAGTTAGCACCGACCGAAGCTCCAGCATCGCCGTATAGGTCGGCAGGATGAAGAGCGTCTCGCCGGGCGGGGTTGCCTCGGCCGCCCGCCGCAGCGCCTCGCGCCAGTTGGTCACCACCTCGATCTGGTCGTGGGGCAGCTCGGCATATTTCAGCCGAACTCGCAGGTCGAGCGCCCGGTCGCCGCTCAGCACGATGTGCCGCGCCACCCCCTTCAGCTGCTCGAAGTCGACGTCCCAGATCCAGGACACATCCTGCCCATCGGCGATCCGGTCGTTGAGCGCGATCAAAAAAGAGGTCGCGTGGCCGAACTGGATGGCGGTGCGAAGCACCTCGTTGAAACCGGTCGGATTCTTGGCCAGCAGCAGCACCGCCGGGCGCTCGCCGACGACCGTCCGCTCCATCCGCCCGAACGCCGGCGTAAAGTCGCGCAAGGCGGCGGCGCTCTTGGCCAGGGGAATGTTCAGGGCCGTGGCCGCTGCCAGCGCCAGGACGACGTTATAGGCGTTGTAGAGGCCCGATAGTGGAACCTCGAGATTGGTCTCTTGCTGACCATCCGTAACCCGCAATCGCATCGCCTCCAGGCCGTCGATCGAGACCGAGGTGGCCCGGACGTCGGGCATCGGTCGCGTGAAGTCGCCGCGCGGGCAGCGATAGTGGCCGACGTGCCCGAAGTAGACGCCATCGAAAATGAAGGGGCTGCCGCACCGCGGACAAAACTTCGCATCGGCGCCATGGCTCAGTTCCGATTGCAGCAAGGACTTATCGTCCAGGCCGGCATAGATGACGCGCGGAAGGCCGTCGCCGAAAGCGGCCACCATCGGGTCGTCGGCGTTCAGGACCGCCGTCATTCCCTCGGGCCCCTGGGTGAGCGCTCGGCGGATGTGAGCCGCAGTCGTCTCCAGCTCGCCGTAGCGGTCGAGCTGATCCCGAAAGAGATTCGTCACCACGATCGTTCCGGGCGCGACTTCCTGCACGAGTCGCGGCAGGCTGGCCTCGTCGATCTCGAAAAGGCCGGTCGTGGCGGGCAGCTCCCCTGCCCAGCTGGCGCGGTTGATGACCGCCGCGGTGACGCCGAAGACCAGGTTGGCGCCGGCCTGGTTGGCGACGGTGGGATGACCCTGCGCCTCCAGGATGTGCCGCAGCAGCGCCGCGGTAGTCGTCTTGCCGTTGGTCCCGGTGATCACGATGGTGCCGTCGTTCAGCGCACGCGAGAGCTTTGTGAGGATGGCCGGGTCGACCCAGCGCGAAACGTCGCCCGGGAGCGTGGTTCCACCGCCGCGCCGGAGGCCACGGCTCAGTCCCGCCGTCAGCTTGCCTGCCCAGAGCGCCGCCGTCCCACGCGGTCCCAGTTTGGCGCGCATCAGCTCGTGGCGGAGACCGGCCGGCAGAGCCAGGCTCGATGTCCAACTTTCAGGACGGCCTCCAGTGCGTTCGCCGCCTCCCGACGGTTATCGAACGTCGCGAACAGCGCGGAACCCGTGCCCGACATGGTCAGCGTGGGCATGGCTTGGCGCCACGTTCCGATCAGAGCGTCCAATGTGGGGAAAAGCTTCCGACTGACGGCCTCGAGGTCATTGCCGAATTCGAACTCGATCCGCCACGGCGGGTTGGCCAAGTTCTCGAGCGCCTCAACAAGTTCTGGGGTCCGGTGCTTGCTTGGCTCGCTCCCATCGACTGCCTCGTAGACGGCGCGGGTAGATACCTCGATCCCCGGCCAGATGACGAGGAATCGCCAGCTCGGAGGCACGGGAGGCAAGGGCGACACTGTCGATCCGAGTCCGGTCGCGCGTGCGGTCCCACCGTCGAGGAAGAAGGGGACGTCCTGCCCCACGGCGGTCGCAACCTCGACCAGCTCGGCCGGTTTCAGCTTCAAGTCATACAGAAGGTTGGCGGCCTTCAAAAACGCGGCCGCATCGGCGCTGCCGCCGCCAAGACCGGCCCCCATCGGGAGGCGCTTGAAGAGACGAATCGTGAACGGCAACGCGCGGCTAACCTGGCCTTCCAGCTCCCGAGCTGCCTTGAGGACGAGGTTCTCGCCTTCGATCGCCGGGCCGACAACGTCGAACACGCGACAGTCTGTCCGCTCGATCCAAATCAGGTCGTGGAGCGAGATCGTCTGCATGACGGAATCGATGTCGTGGTACCCGTTGGGACGCCGGCCGGTGACGTCGAGTGTCAGGTTGAGCTTCGCGTATGCCGGCAGGATCAGCGCCACGTCGTCACGACTCTAATTCACCATCCCCTGGTCGTGGGCGGGCCGGGACTTGGATCAGGTTCGAATCCGCCACGGACTACCACCACACCACGGCTGACCAAAGGCGTAGTGTGGGAAGCCACCGTCAACACCGAGGGAGGACATGATATGTCGGACAAGAACAAGGCACTAGCCGCACGGATCCCCTTGGAAGCCTTCAACCAGGGCAAGCTCGAGGTCATCGATGAGGTGATCGCGGCTAACTCCATCGACCACGCCGAACTGCCGCCGGGTATGCCGCCCGGTAACGAAGGTGTCAAGCTCTTGGTCAAAGCGTTGCGCAGCGCTTTTCCGGATCTCAAGATCTCGATCGATCTTCAGGTCGCCGAAGGTGACCTGGTGGTACAGCATGTCACCACCACCGGCACGATGAAGGGCGAATTTGCCGGGATGCCCCCAAGCGGTAAAGCCGCCACCTGGGAGGCGATCCACATCACCCGGGTGAAAGACGGCAAGATCGTCGAGCACTGGCAGGTGCAGGATCAGCTCGGCATGCTCCAGCAGTTGGGCTTCATGCCCACGCCGGAGGCCGTCCCCGCCCGCTGACCCCGGTCAGATCGAAGAAGAGCCCGGCTGCCGCCGGGCTCCTTTCCCAGTGTTCGATTAGTGTCCGCCACGGGCTATTCCCCTCATACGAGATCGTCGAATGCGGTTGGGACAGCTGTGAAGCGACGACATTAATACGGAAGACGATGTCGGGAGCGCCCACGTTGCTGGGCATATGGACGTCGGACTCGATCCAACCGTTGCCCTGCACTCGGAAGCTGCCCCGGACAGTTCCGTCGCAGGACGACGAGGTGGAGAGGCGGGGCAGCGTTTGCGGATCCGAGCTGACGGGCAGGCTCCACTGCTGAGTACTGAGCTCCACGTCGATCACCGTTCCTACAGGCACGATGATTGTCGAGCGGTTCTCAGCGAAGGTGACACGGACATGGCCCCCGGATACTGGTGGAGTGAGGACGGGCGTTGGCGTGGCCTTCGGGACTCCCGTCACTTCATGAAACGGCTGACCTCCGGCTCCACCTCCCGGGGTCCAGGAGGGAATCGGCCTCATGCTTGCCGTCGTCGGACAGCCGAGCTGGCCTGATCCCGCTGACCGACCGTGGAGCCCGAGGAGTCCCCCACCCAGGATGACGGCGACTCCCAGCGTTGCCAGGAGCAGAATTGAACGCCCGGATAGCCGGCGAATCGTCGGCACGAGGATATGACGCCACAGCCATCAAGAAGTTCCTGCTCCAGCGTGGCGATCCTAGCGCCGCGCCCCGAGCCGCCCGATGATGACCCGCCTTTCGGGCTCTCCCGGCGAAAGGTTCGCCGACCCATGGCACCCTAGGCACGGCTAGCCACGTGAGTCCGGCGCGCGTCCACGACCCCAGGGCCTCGATAATAACTTCTACAACGCCTCGTCGGATGTAGTAGAATGTATTCGTGGCTGGGATGGCCCAGGACGAGTTGGATATCAGGGAGGCTGCCCGGCTCACAGGTCGGTCGACCGAGACTGTCCGTCGCTGGGTTTGGGCGGGAAGGGTACGTGCGCGGAAGAGCGGAAAGCGGCTGCTCGTTCTTCGAGGTGATTTGGAGGCATTGGCCAGCACTAACCGAAAGCTCCTCTCCCTTAGAGAATGGCGAGCCATTGCGAACAAGACCCTGAGGCGCCCTACGGTGGGACGGTCCGCGAGCGACCTGGTCCTCGACGATCGAAGGGAGCGTTCACGCGAGAACGATGCCGGTCGTTGACGCGAGCGTCGTGATCGATTGGATAGCGCCGGGCGTGGCGACCACCGCCCCGTCCGTCAAGCTCCTCGATCGCTTGGCTCGTAGATCGGCCGAGATCGTCGGCCCACGTTTGCTTTTCGAAGAGGTTTCGAACGCTCTCATCACCGGCGTTCGCCGGCGGCGTTGGAGTGGTGCGGCTGCAGACGGCTCCCACAGTTTGCTCGCGCGCCTCCCAATTCGCATCACTGACGATCAACGCGATTTGGATCGCGCATGGGAGCTGGCTCGCCGACACGATAACCACCCGATTTACGACATGATCTACGTGGCACTGGCAGAGCGAACACGGACGGAGTTGATCACAGCCGACGAGGCGCTTCGACGCCGGCTCGCCCATCTGACTTGGGTCGTTGGCCCAGCCCAGGCCGCCGTCGACTCACGTTCCTCAGAGCGCTGAATTCGAGCTCGGGAAGTTCGAAGCGCTGATCCCCTACCCCCGGCCATCAGCCCTAAGCCGGGGTGACGCCTGGCAGCTAGGTCTGCGATGAGGCGTGGACGGATCTTGGGCGTGCTTTAGCTGCGCCGACCCGAGGTCGCGTCGCGCATGCCGTGTTCGGGGTCGAGAGTGGACTTTACATACTCCGGACGCCCGAGAGGCCGATAGGTCTGGATGGTGATGCCCCGGGAAGTGGTCCGCGAGTTGACCAGGTCGAGGGCGACGTCCGGTCCGGAATCCGGGAACAGTCGCGTGCCCTGGCCGATGACGACGGGATATCGAGAGCTGCCGCCGCCAACTCCACTCAACGCTCATATCGCTTGCTTCTGGATGCAGCACGTGTCCGAGGAAGAGTCCGGGTACCGACACCGCACCGTTCCCAACGGTTGCATCGTAATCCAGGCCTCCCTTCAGCACCGTCGAATCGCCGTGATCGGTCCTCACCAGCGAGCTCGTATGGACCACCTCGCTCCCGGCGCGGCGGTGATCGGCATCCGTCTCTTCACCCGTCGTGGTTTTTACGCACCAGGACCTGGTCCTTTCGCTCGCAAGCGAAAGCTATTCTTCCGGACTGGATGGCCGGGGTGCATGAACGGCGCGAGCTGCCAGCGAGTTTAGAGCGTCATCCGATCATGGTGCACAGTGTCGAGCGCTCCTACTGGATGTTGCCGGCGCTAGACCGGGCCACGGGGCGGCGCCGAGCAGGCGCAGGATTTCCGGGTCGCCCTATCGGTAGACGCCATTGTGGCCGAGGCTGAAACGGCCGGCGTTGGGGAAGTAGGTGAGTCCATGGGGCTGGCCGCCCACACGAATCGTGTGGAGAAGCTTGCCGGAGGCCGTATCGACGACATAGACCAGGCCGTTATAGCGGCCGGTCGTCCAGAGCTGTGATCCGTCGGGAGATAGTTGGACCATGTCCGGGCTCCCACCGATCCGCCAGGTCGCCACAACCGAGCGAGACGCAAAGTCGATCACCGAAATCGTCCCCGCCAGCCGGTTTGTCACGTAGAGGGACCTGGTGTCGCGGGACACCATCAGGCCATGCGCGCCGCGGCCGGTCTTGATGAAGGCGACCTCCGTCATGGCCACCGGGTCGACCACGGAGACGCCACCGCGTCCCTGGTTCGCGACGTAGAAAACGGAGCCGTCCGGGGACAGCCGAACATCGACCGGCAGGCCGCCCACCTCGACGAAGCCGGTGACCTGCATCGCGACCGTGTCCACCTTGACCACCACACCCGCGTACTCCGTGCTCGCCATCAGGTAGCTGCCGTCGGCCGAGAAATCGAGATGGTCGACCCCACGCCAGGGGATGGGGACGCTGCGGATCAACTGGAAGGTATGGGGATCGCGAAAGTCCAGCCGGCGCAACCGCTCCGCGACGACGATCGCCTTGGTGCCGTCGGGCGTGAAGTACAGGTTGTACGGGTCCGGCACCGCGATGCGGCCGACCGGCGCTCCGCTCCGCGGATCGATCACGGACAGCATCCCGGAGCCTTCGTTGTCGACGTAGAGCTTGGTGAGGTCCCAGGCTGGAGCGACATGATGCGGGATGGCGCCAACCCCGTAATGGGCGATAACCCTGTACGTCGCCGGGTCGATGACGTCAAGCGTGCCGCTCGCACTGTTCGGCACGTACACCCGTTCAGGGATGCCTGCGACGGCGGGACTCAACGTACCGGCTTCAGT
>WNFD01007706.1_pt1 | contig 12637 bp, 7 predicted proteins | sample 5400491 | NCBI WGS metagenome assembly WNFD01 (sample SAMN13153343, study PRJNA577476) | soil metagenome | isolation source: 120 cm saprolite under Douglas fir tree site 2 hole 2 replicate 2 | place: USA:California | collected 2015-04-18 | reverse complement strand
CTAGTACTAGTTTCCATTGCGAAATGGCTTGAGGCGGCTTGAGAAGGTGGATCACAGCAAGCGAGCGGTGATGAATAGAAGGGTTTCCTCTCATGAGAGGTTACCCTTGTTTGGCTCGGGCAATGCGGCGCAGATTGCTGGCGATGACCCCCAGGCCTAGCCACCGCTCCATCCCGTCTTGCCCGTGATAGCCACTTCTGCGCCACCCGTAATCCCGCCTCAAGCTCGCAATCCGGCCCTCGATGCCCGCACGCCACCGATAGCCCCTGCGCCAGCGGCGCGTGCGCTCCAGGGCCTGGCGTTCCGGCGAGAGCTTGCCGGCGGCCGGGATGGCCACGCACTTGACCCCGGCGGCCTTGAGGCGCTCCTCCGTCTCTGCTGACTGCACGCCCCGATCACCGGCCACCAGGTTGGGCGGATGCTCAAAGAGGGCCTGATGGTGCGCTACCGCCTCCAGAGCCTGTCCATGCTCGGTGGGGTGCTCCAGGATCTGGAAGCGCGTCACGATACCTCCCTCGACTTCATCGAGTATGACGTGCCGGCCGAATTCGACCAGCGCGCCGCCTTTATGCCGGGGAATGGCGCGGGTGTGTGGCTCAAAGAGGCTGAGCACTTTCTCGCCTGCGGCCATCTTCTTGCCCTCCAACACGCGCGAGCGTGTTTGGGCGATGACGCGCTCAACCAGAGGGAGCACTCGCTGGGCCTCTTTGAGCAGGCGCTTGGCTTGCTGCTCGGACCGCTCACCCAGGACCGCGATGACCTGCTGGCTTTGGCGCACCATCTGCTCAGCCGTCTGGATGAGCTTCTGATACAGCGCTTTCTGCTGGGCTTCTTTCTCCTCCACTTTACGTCGCAGTTGCCGATGCAGCGTTTGGGCGGTCTGCCGTGCCGAGCGCAGCCGGGAGCGACAGGCCGCCTGGACGTTCGTGAGGCGGTCCTTGACCAGCCCTTTGGCGCGCTGCACGAAGCGGGAGAGCACCCGCACGCTGTCCACGAGCAGCCCGCTGTCGGTGGGATGGTGAATGGTCGTTTGTACGCAGGTGGCATCCAGGCGCAGCTTGCGCCCCTTCGTCACTTTCGCCTGCCTGGCTAAGCGCGCCGCCTGGTCGACTAGCGTGTGCACCGTCTCCACACGTAACGTCTGCTCCCAGCGGAACAGCGTACTCCCATCGGGCACCTCATGGAAGGCCACCCGGCAGAACCAGCGTAGCACCAGGCTGTCGGCCACGCGCCCTTCGCATTCTTTGTAGCTCCACTGATACAGGTGCTTGAGGATCAGCATGCGCAAGAGCACCTCCACTGGGGTCGAGTGTCGCCCATGCACCAGCGTGTAGCGGTAGCGCTTCCCGAAGTCACTGCGCACCTGTTGGTACAACGCATCATCGTCGAGCAGGGTGTCCAGCTTTCTCAGCTCCGGATCGATCTCGGCCGCCAACTTGGGCACCTGGGCGAACACATCTTCTCGTGCGTAAGCGTCAATCAACATGGCTTCTCACCTCCAGCGCTGTCTGTATGTCGGTCGCAGGCGTCCCTCGCTCTTTTGCGCCCGCTCGCTCGCCTGCTCCACCCGGTTCGCCAGCGCCTCCAGTTCGACCGCCGACACCTGACCAGCCGCCTGGCTCATGCTCCTGGTGGTGGGTGCCGGATGCATGCCCAGTCGGCAGAACCAACGCAGTACCAGACTGTCCTCCAGCTGCTCGGCAGTTTCCTGCTCGCTCCATGTATACAGGTGCTGGACCAGCAACATGCGCAGCAGCACTTCTCCCACTCTCGCCTCTCCCTCCAGTCTGTCCAGCTTCGCGCACACCTGCTGATAAAGCGGATCAGCATCCAAGACGGCATCCAATTCGCTGAGCACCGGGTCGGTCTCGGCTGCCTGGGCTGCCGCTTGGGCAAGCACCTTAGCTGCCGGGGAAGGTTTTCTTTTCATAACTCGTGCTCCTCCTCTCTCACTCTGTCTGATTGTACCACCAACAGGAGAGACATCCAGGCTCAGTCAGAGCCGGGGATCCTCCCACATGCTCTGACCGCTCTCTCCTCCCCGCTTGAGGAGCACACACATCGCTCGGTCACGTTTCTGCAAGGTTGATCGGCCTGTCAAGCGGCTTCGGTACACCATTTCGCAATGGAAACTAGTACTACAGTCCCTCTTAAGAAATCAAGCTGAGGAGAGGTAGGTAGCCTCCGAAGGGAGCAGGACCTGCAAGATGCGTGCCCACAGCCCCTCTTTCACCCAGCGCTGATAGCGACTGGAGACAGTGGACCAGGGCCCGAAACGCTCGGGGAGTTCGCGCCAGGAGGAACTGGTGCGCACCACCCAGAGCATGCCTTCCAGGATCAGGCGATGATCGACCGCCGGGCGGCCCGTCTGCGGCTTCTGCGGCGGCAAGAGCGGACGAAGCTGCTCCCAGTGCTCGTCGGTGAGTATTGGGATCGTCGGCACCTGCAAGGGAGCCGGGGAATCAACCGCGATAGCAGGAGCCTGGCGGGCGCGACGCAGGGCATGCAAGCGCCTGGCCGTCGCCTGGTGGCGGCGTCGAAAGTGTGACCAATGCAGGCGCCAAGCTTGTTGTTCCTCCGACTCGCCGAGCGCGTGCAGCAAACGACGCACTTCTGGGACGCTCAGCTCGACCCGCTCGCCAATTGCTCCCCTTTTTTTTCCTGCGTGCGAACTTGTCCCTGCATGATCACCAGGGCTGCATGAGCCAGCAGAGCCAGCGTTACATAGCGGTACCAGGCTCGCCAGGTGCGCACCTCATACTGATCCAGTCCCACTTCGCCTTTGGCCTGCTCGTAGCCCTCTTCGATCCGCCATCGACTCCCTGCAATGCGCACCAACTCAGGAAGGCTTGTCTGGGCTGGGCCGCTCGCTCGATAGTAGGCCCGTTTACTGGAATCCATCAGGCTGCGCCGGATCAGCAGCCAGCGCGCTCGCCCACTGGGTGCCGCTTCTGACAGCTGCAGCCAGGCCCATTCATAGAGCCGCGGTCCTTTGCTCCCCTCACCTGCCGGGAGCACCACCCAGGCTTCCTCTGGCAAGAGCGCCGCCAACAGCCCTACTGGCTGTGGCCGCCCCTGCACCCAGACCGTGTGCGTCTCGGGCACGGCCAGCACATAGTTCTTTTGCTGTTCCTCCACCCACAGGCGCAGTTCGTCATAGCCGTAGACCGTATCTCCCACCACCCAGTCCGCCGGCACCTGCGAGGCATAAGCCCGCTCTAACATCCGCTTGGCCAGTTCGCCCTTGGTGGCAAACTCGACCTCGTCGGGAATGCCTGCCTCCCGGCAGCGCACCCGATCGGTCGTCCACTCCTCAGGCAGGTAGAGGGCTCGATCGATGAAGGCCGAGCCCTTCGAACTGGCGTACAAGAGAAAGACCCCGACCTGGCTATTCTCCCGTCGCCCAGCGGTCCCGCTGTATTGCCGCGCTACCCCCGCCGATTTCTTCCCTTTCTTGATGAAGCCCGTCTCATCCACCACCAGGATCCCACCCGCCTCCCCCAGGTGCTCGATCACGTAGGCCCGCAGCTCATCGCGCACCGCCTCCTCATCCCAGTCTGCTTCCGCCAGCAGGCGCTGCACCCCGTGCGCGTTCGGGTCCCCCAGTTCCTCGGCCATCTGCCAGCCGTTCTTGCGGTCCACCGAGGACAGCAGCCCGTGCAGATAGCGGCTCACGCGGTTGCGCACTTCGGCGCGCCCAAAGCGCCTGCCGATCCGCAGAGAGAGGTCAGCCAGGGCTTGCGCTCCCTGGTTGATGATGCTCAGTTCTCCTTCCCCTGCGAGGCTTTCTCGTTCCATGGATTGTTCTGTACTCATGCATGTTCACCCCCACCTATTCTACCATCTTTTCAGCACAAGTGGGACTGTAGTACTAGGAGCTGTTCCTCGGTAGGAACCAGATGGCGCAATTGAAGAAAGATATGAGCAGAATCACTGTAGATGAGGATCTTTTCTCCAGTTATCAATGTCCGTGGAACGCATTTCATTCCTTTCGGGGTGCTCATAGCTTGCTCCTTATCTCTTGTCTATTCCTGGCTCGACGAACGGTTTTGAGCGTGATAACCTTCGTTTCTTCCTGCCGTTGCATTCCCAGTTCTCGCGGTGTTGTCCCAGCGGGAGTTGGCACATTTGCAAGCTTGGCGATCAATATCTATTTATCCTCGTGCGCCACCGCCGAATCAGCCGGCCCCCGCAACAGCCGCGTCTGATACGCCTCGCCCGTCTCCATGACCCGCGCTATCTTATCGTAGATCGCCAGGATCACGCGCTTCGTGCGATACTCACCCTGCTGCTTTTCCTCTTTTTCCCTCCAGACGCGGAAGGTATCCACTTGTCTCTTATCGTTTTAAAGTAATTTTTCCTATCTCGCCACAGTTGGCATCACAAATTAATAATACTCTTTGCGGCTTATCTTGTATATAAAGCGAGGTTGCACTCCCACACTTTCTGCACACTTGGTTTTGTACTTTTGCTACGTTTTGAAAATGAATTGGCGATAAATTTTCGGAACTTCTATCTTGAGACTCTCTAAATTGCCAACAGCCGAAAAATACGCCTGACTTGTCGTTTCTTAATTTTGGAATGAGCTGCTCATTACACGCGCATTTTGTAGCCGTAGTCAATTCACCCAGATAGACGACTATTTCCTGTAATTGCTCGAACGCGTTATCGTCAATCATAAACTGCAAGCCTGATTGCCTGTCTGACCTGAGCGACTCATTAACATCTCTTATAATGCTGGGAGTGGTAATACGCAATATGCTTTCTGTAGTATCCCGATGAGACAGGGAATTTAAGGTACCGTGATATAACACCTTCTCATCAATAATCGCTACTTTCTCATGCATTTTAGTTTTATAGATAGGTTCTAAGCCCACAGACCGCACTTTTTCCACAGCCCTGACGTCCCAGTCCTTACTTTCGTTTAATGGTCTGGTAAAGATCTCTATGCCAATACCTTTGTTTTTCTGCGCAATCAGGAGAGGCAAGACATTATTTAATCTTGCCTCAGCCAGGTATGGGCTGGCGATACAGATACTTTTGCGCGCATTCTGAATATCTTGTTTAAAGGCATCGTAAAAGGTGACTTCAGTAAAATGCTTGATCTGAGTTTCATCTTTGTTTGTTATATAAGTTCTGCTGCTACTACCGGCGGGCTTCAGAATAAGCACGTCCTCAATCATGCCCTTCGAAACATCCCCGCTTGACCCATCAGTTAATGCGTTATTGAGAACTGCCAGGGCACTGTTTGCTAATGGATTCTGCCTTTGAAGCTGTTCCATAAAGGTTGAGAATGGTGTACCTACAATGTCTAATGATGGGAGAATACTGGATCTGGAAGCTTTTTCAACGGCTAAACGTAATATCGATTGTTCAGGCAATGTGCTCCTGATGTGAGGTAAATTGGCGACAATATAGAGTTTCTGTTTCGGGCGTGTTACCGCGACATTAATCAAACGCATTGAGTTTGATCCTCTGGAACCGGAGATATACTCACCTGGAGCAAGACCCGGAGACTCAACTGTGTCAAAGATAACGACATCAAATTCCAACCCTTGAAAACGGTGCACTGTCCCGGCTTGAACCCAGTTTTGTAAGCCCGCTTCTGCGACCAGACGCTGTAATAATTGGGCCTGGGGTCTATAAGGAGTCACAATGCCTATGGAACGCTCTGCATTCTGTTTCATCTCAGGAACTGAAGCTAGAACCTGGCGGGCGAGGGCGATACTACACAGAGCGTGGTAATAGTTTTTGCGCGAACGACCATTCGGCGGTCTGGTCGCGGTTGGTGATCCATCGTGTGTATCGCATAAAACCAGCATGTGATCAACTGAAGGCTGGATCTTTTTAAGCCTTCTCATATCAAATTCATCATGTAGTTTATTATCATACACATATTTGTTGGCAATGACGGAGATATCCGGATGGGTACGTGACTGAACATTGAGCAAAACGCTCTGTTTAAATCCATTTATTGCTGTGTCCAAGGAAATCCCTCTGTATTCAAAGAGATCTTTCCCTAACCATTTTTTCGCCACGGGCGTTTCCGCGTTAAAAATAGGAGCCAGTTGTTGGGGGTCGCCAATCAGTGTGACAGAGCGATCCGCGCGGGATGCTGCGACATAGACAAGCGGTAGAGGAGCCATGGAGACTTCATCAATAATGACTGTGTCAAAACGTTTTTCAGCCATTGTCTGGTTCATGTAGGTTTTCGTCAGGGTCGTACCCACTACACGAGCGTTTTCAACAATACTCTTTTCAATGGCTCTCAGCCTTTTATCTATGTCGGCAAGTTGTTCTTCAAGTAAAGCTCGCCGTGCTGCCTGGTTGTTGTACTCCTGTTGATGCTGTTGCGCATTTTGCAGGTATAAGGTGTCTATTTCCTGCAGGAGTTTGCTGTGAGATTGCTGTCTCTTTTTGAGTGAATTGATCTTTTTAACGCCCTCTGAGGGAGTGCTTAATTGACTATATGTATCGTTAAACGCAGCTTCGCTGGCCTGCTTTTTTTGTTTACATTGAGTGAGTATCCGATGTTGAACATCCAGCCTCGTTTGTAGATCGGCTATAGAGCGCTCGATTTCGTACGCTGTTTGACTGGTAGCTGCTACTTCTAATTCCAGTTTTTCGAGCTTTCTGCCTGTAAAGAAGCGTTTTATTTTGCCCATAGTGCGAGCCTCAATTAGTTGCATGAGTAATGCATGCTCATTCTGCTTTGCCCCTGCGAGGGACAGCTTTTGCTCTTCAATCTGTGCTCTGGTTCTGGCAAGTTCCTGGCTTATACGTTTTTCTTCAGATGTTATCTGTTGCAATTCATTCAATTGCTGTCTTTGCTTTGCTTGCAAGAATGAGATACGCTTCTCTTCCTCCGGTTCTAATAGGAGAAGTTCTTTCTGTAGCCTGTCAATCTGTGTGCCTAACTGTTGACGCTCAGCCTGGTACGGTTCCGCTTCTTTCTGTTTCTTTTGCAGAGTAAACTGCATTGTCTGATAAATGGCATCGATTTCAGCTTTGATCTGTGCATACTGCGTATGAAGCTCAACACCTAAAAACCGCGCAACTTTTGGCAGGTAGACTTCCTGGTAATAATCATTTTTCTTGAGCTCTTCTTTCTGGACCGCACCAAAGCGTATGACCTGTCCCTGTGCTAATAAAGCGTTGTCTCCCGTTCCCTTACACATCTCACAGAGTTTCATAATCGCATTATCAATGGCAATATTGGTATGTGAAGCAATCAAAACAGTTTGCCCCGCTTGCAAATGTTTCAGGGCAATTACGGCCAGCGTCGAGGTTTTGCCTGTGCCTGGGGGGCCAACGATGAAGGTCACTTCGCCTCCAAGCGCCCATCTGGCAGCCTGCTCCTGCTTCGGGCGAAGATGAAATGCACCAGATCCAACCTCACCAGGGTAATCGTTCCTTGCGCTGCTCAGAAGGCCAAAGCTTTTTGACCCAAGTTTTGCTGTGCCTTCGTCTACATGCTTTAGTGCTTCTTTTAAGCGTTTTAAAAGTTCTGTTGAGTCATCATAAAAATCGATTCGACGCAGCACTTCTGGCGGTAAAGAATGTTCAGAGGCTATAGTGAGCAATGTTCCTATCGAGGTTACGGTGGTGCATTTTATACCTTGGGAGGTGGGGGTTGCGATAGTAAGCTGGCCATCATCCTGTGGTTCCCATGGCTCAGTTAATGTGAACTGATAGATATACTGGCCGTTTTCCTCGGAAAGTAATTTCCCGTCGACTGCGCTGTGCTTGATTTGTTTGAACGTGTTCTGTCTCTCAATTTCATCAGCGAGTGCCTGATCCATTTCACTGAGCATTTGAGCGAGGGTTATAGATACTGTATTAGATATGTTGAATCCGTCGGCCATGTATCTCCTCATTTCCACTCTATTTGCCAGATTTAGCTGTATTTTAATGAATAATAAATACTAAGTATTTTTATCCAAAAAGAACTTTTGTCAAAGCATATCCTAATCTCCCTCCACACTTGCCCGCGCCGGATGCGCTACCGACGGATCAGCTGGCCCCGGCACCAGCCGCGTCTCATACGCCACACCCGTCTCCATCGCACACCGCATCTCATCGTAGATTTCCAGAATGACGCGCTTCGTGCGATACTCACCATACTGCTTCTCATCCACGCGCTTCACAATTGGGAAGGTTTCCATGATGTAGTCCACATCGTCGCGCGCAATGCCATACAGGTGGAAGTACGCCGCGTCCAGCTCGCAGCGCAACAGGAAGCGCCGCTCTTCGTCCCACCTGAATGGCGACCTCTCATAGCCGCAATCTTTGGCGAGGACTTCAAGATCCCAGGCAGTGTAGGTGAGTTCGAGAGCGCGAGGGAGGAGCCAGTCGCCCAACGTGCCTACACTATTCCAACGGCAAGTGGTAGTGTATGTGGCAGGTGGGAAGATAGGAAGCTGCTTGAGAATGAATAAGTTCAAATTAACTCCACCGATCTTTTGTCTCGCCACATAGTCAAATGCTAAGGAAGATATGGAGACAGATAGAAACAGTACTTCTGGGGAGGCTTTTCCATTAAGTACAGCTACCGTCAGACTATTACCACAAGGGACCATTGGAATGGTACTACATACAATTGTGCGCAAGGTAACAGGATTTGTAATACTACGAAAAGCCAGCACTACTTTGCGCCCGTTCTTAGCATAATCAGGCATGTAGGATTCATGGACCCAATAACGCGGAAGGGGCAGGTTTTGTGGATCTGCGTGTTCCTCTTCTGAGAGGCATTCAGAAGAACCTCTTTGGAATGTTCCTCCCTTAGGTTCTTCAGCATGTGCGAAACGATGATCAAAATGCCAGATCATTTTGCCTTCGTAAAGAGGTAGGTATTGCTCTTTACCTTTATGCAACACATTACCTACAAGCTGCCAGCCTGCTTCCTCCAACTGCGGGCGTGTACTGAACAGGAGAGAGTCGTATGTCATGTTAAACATTTCCTGGTCAAAAGTAATATTCCAAGGATTTTCTTCAAGCGGACCTTCTTTAATGAATACAGGCATAAGTTGATAGATCGCTTTTGTCAGCGCCATGTCGCGCTGCGAACGGAAGGTTGGACAAGTGTGGGTGTTGGGATTGAGCAAGGCAATATCGCGGGCGCTAAGGGTAAAGCGGCGCTGTTCATTTTTCAGATCTTCGACTTGATGTACGAAAAAAGCGAAATCTGCGCCCTTTGTGGCCGGACGAGATTGGCTAGTCAATGTAAGCAAGCTAAAATTAGTTCTGCTATCTAAAGCTGAGAATAGTTTTTCTCTGTTCTCAAAACTATAAAGTGAGGCCAGAGATTTTGTTTCCATCAAATCCTGGAAGAAAGCCTTTGTGGTATCATCTGTAGCGATTCCTGATGGCACAATACATCCCACCTGGCCGCGTGAGGCGATGATGGTGCGCATGTTTTCGGCAAAAACGGAGTAAGTGTTCACATTACCCCTACCGCACAAAGGATATCGTTCCGTATGTCGTATTAAGTGACTTTCGCCCAATGTCTTGCGTAGATCATCAAGAAACGTTGCGTGTATATCCGCGTCCTCGCTGGCCAGAGCTTCGATCATGAGTTTGCGTTGCTTGGCATTGGCCGCGTTGGCGATAGCGGGTCGGCGAGTGGAGAACCACTCTTTCTCTTGCAATTGGATCTTTTCCCACGGCGGATTTCCCAGCACTACATCAAACCCGCCAGACCAACCGGCCTGCTCATTCTCTGCCTCCTCGTCCTTTCCAGGCACGCGGAAAACATCGGGGAAAGCGAGGTGCCAGTGGAAGTACTGGTATTGTTTGGCGAGGCGCTGGATTTCGGCTTTGCGCCAGGGCACGAGGGTGAAGGGGTTGCGGCCGATGTCGCGGAACTCTTCGTCAGTGATGGCGGGGCGCATTTCGGCGGTTTTTTTCCAGACGAAGGCGGCACACCAGGCATTGGCCCAGAGCAGGGCGTTTTCGTAGGCGCCGGATTTGCGCAGGTCTTTGAAGAAGGCTTCTTTGCGATGGATGTCCGCGACGGTATCTTCGCGCATTTCTTCAAACTGGAGCATCGAGTGCATGAGCGTGCCCTGCTGTTCCCAGATGGGCTCATCCTGGTCTTCGCGGAAGAGGCTAGTGTTGCCTTCACGCAATTTTTTATTAAGCTTCTTGAATTCGCTACAGATTTTTTTGTCATCGCCCTCAATTGGCTCAAAAGCTTCATCAGGAATGCCGGCTTTGAGCAGGGCGGGCGTGGTACCGAGCAAGCTGTTGCCTTGCTGGATATGGGCGTCGAGGAATGAGAGCGGTTTGCCCGGCTCGATGGCTTCCATCCAGAGGCTGACTTTGCAGAGTTCGACGGCCATGGGGTTCATATCGACGCCGTATATGCAGCGCCCGACAACGTCGCGTAGGGCAGTGCGCCGCGCTTCGAGGGCTGGCTCCTCATCTCCTGTACGTACGGCGGCCAGACGTTTGGCCACGCGATGCGCGGCGGCGACCAGGAAGTGGCCACTGCCACAGGCGGGATCGCAGATTTTGAGGTTGAGGATGGCCACCTCTGCCTCCTCTGCTTTCGCTTTGTTCGCAGCTTCGGCCAACACAGGATCGAGGGCCGAGTCGAGCAGGCAGGTGATCAGGCTGGTAGGGGTATAGTAGCTGCCGGTGGTCTTGCGCGCGTTGCCGCTGGCGCTGGCCAGTTCAAATTTGCCCGTCTCCAGATGGAAGATGGGTTGCAGTTCAAGCAGGGATTCGTAGACACTGCCCAGTTCCTCCGAGCCGAGGTTTTTGTAGTCGATGATGCGCCGCGTGCGACCGCTCTCGGTATAGGCCAGATAACGCACAGCCGCCAGCAGGGCGTAGTTGGCCAGTTGACAGTCCTTGAGATCGGTCAAGGCCTCAGTCGAGTAGAGAAAGCCATTCAGGCCGGGCAGACCGAGTTCTGGGCAGCCGCCATCCAGCCCTAGCTTCTCCATGACCAGCTTCAGGCCATAGTAGAGATCAGAGTGGCGCGTACCGAGCTGGCGGTCGGCCTGGAAGCGCAGCTTCGCGGTGGAGTAGTACTGGTTGTAGAGGTTGCGCATCTCTGGAGGTGCATCAGGATGGAAGAGGATATCGCGATCCTCGGCCACGAAGAGCACCAGCAGGCGATAGACCAGGCGCAGCAACTGGTTGTAGTAATCCATGGCGCTGAGCGTGCCCGCGCGCAGCTGCTCGCGCAACTGGCCATTGGCCGGGTGCGAGAGGAAGCCGCTGCCCAGTTCGCTGATGGCCCTTTCGACCCCCACGCGCAGTTGTTCGAGCGCGCGCGTGCCCGTCGCGTGCGCCTCGCGCGACCACTTCTCCAGCCAGCACTCCTCCGGGCGCTCCGACTCCATGCGCGACTGGTGGCAGAGCAGCCAGAGCAGCACAAAGTCGGCGTAGATCTCACTGGTAAACATGGCTTCCAGGTCGAACTCCACATAGGCCTGGCGCGTCAGGCTGACGTTATTGCGCAGGATACGCAGGCGCAGCCCGTTGGAGAGGATACCCCACAGATGCTCTGTCGAGCGGTTGAGCAGCTCTTGCAGCAAACTGTGCGGGCTGTTGCGCCGCGCGCCGTTCTCGCCATGCACACTACGGTCCAGATCGACTTTGTAGCTCATCAGGTGAATGGGGGTGTGCTGCCAGTTGTGCGAGATGGCATAGCTGCGCTCGCCAATCACCAGCGCTTTTGTCGGCAGCAGGCGACCATAGCCCAGTTCGCTGAACAGCGGCAGCAGCCAGCGTTCGCGCGTCAGCGTGGTCCCACTCTCGTGCTCGGACAGCCTGGCCTGCTCCCCTTTGAAGCGCTGCCATGCCCCTAGCACGCGGGTCCAGGCCTGGTTTATCGCCTCGTTCAGCCTGATCGCCGAGAGATGATAGGCATCGGGCGTCAACCCTTCGAGCTGCGCATTTTGCGGATCGCTGATACGCAGGAGCAGGTCCATGGGCAGGATGGCTCCTTCGCTGTGAACGGTAGAGAAGATGGTGTGCTGTCGTTTCTGGTATGCTGCCATGCTCGGTCTTCCTCTTCCTGGTGTGCAGAGAAAATAAAGAAGGGCTTTTTCAATGTTTGCTCGCCGTGCTGCGGCAAGCAAACACTGCTTTTGTTAGTGCGCCTGGTTGGGCAAATAGAGATAGACACCCAGAATGTCGGTGGGCTGCTGGGGCTCAACGCGGTAGTGCAGGCCGCGGACCTGGGCAGCCTGGCGCACACGCCGGTGCGCATCTTCCAGTTCGCGACCACGCTCCTTGGAGACCTGCTCCAGGTGCGGTTGCAGTTGTTCAACGCCCGCGAGTAACTGGCGCAGGAATTGCCGGGCCTGGTCCTCGTAGACATTGCCATCCGGCTTCGCCTCCAGCAAGCGCTCGATCAATGCTTGGTCAGCGATCCACTGGGCATTGGCGGACGCGCCCTGGAAGGCCAGCACCTGGCAGTCTTCGGCCAGCAGGGTTGACTCATCGCTGCCGCGCCGGGTAGTGATGATGTGGTAGCGCATACGTACCAGGAGCAGGGTGGTGCGCCGCTCAACCTGGCTGGTACGCATCACTCCGCAGCGCTTCGCCACGCTCTCGCTGCCCGTGGACGAGTCGAGTGCGGCATCCATCACATAGGCGGCCAGGCTCTCCACCAGCGGGTGGG
>WNFD01019552.1_pt1 | contig 12639 bp, 9 predicted proteins | sample 5400491 | NCBI WGS metagenome assembly WNFD01 (sample SAMN13153343, study PRJNA577476) | soil metagenome | isolation source: 120 cm saprolite under Douglas fir tree site 2 hole 2 replicate 2 | place: USA:California | collected 2015-04-18 | reverse complement strand
GTCGATCAGGCGCCGCGACGACGCGATCGCAACCACGAGCGGCCCAAGGAACTCGATCGTCACCGCGATGCCGAGCGGGATCCGCGCGAACGCCTGGTAGATCGAGAAGTTCATCACGCCAAGCGTCACGCCGAACGCGAGGACCACAACCGCATCCCGCCAGGCGCGATCGGCGATAACGCCGCGGACTGCCCGGATCGTCGGCCTGGCCCCCAGGGCAGCCAGCAGCAACGTCGCTGCCCAGAGCCGGAGCCCGGTAAGCCCGGCGGCCGAGACCGTCCCGAACATCCGCGCGGCCAGACCGGCCCCGATCTGCACGCTCACGATCCCGGTGCCGAGCAGCACAGGCGGCGGCAGCCTGCCGAGCGGGTCCCGCCTGTCGCGGCGGTGCACCGGTGACCGCGGCGCGGTCAGCGAGTCGGAGGCTCGCGGCACCGTCATTCCCAGCGGAAGGTACGCGCGGCCAGGCCGATCCCGACGACCGCCCAGGCGGCCAGCACCAGGAGATCGCGGACCGGCAGGCCAGCGCCATAGCGCAGGGCCGCGCGCAAGCCGTCCGACATGGCGCCGGACGGCAGCAGCCGGAGCGTGGGCCTGACCGAGGCCGGGAACTTCGTCAGCGGGAACACCACGCCGCCGACGCCGAGCAGCACCAGGTAGACGAGGTTGGCGGCGGCCAGCGTTGCCTCGGCCCGCAGCGTTCCTGCCATCAGCATCGCCAGTCCGCTGAACGCTGCGCTGCCTGCCACGATCAGCAGCAGCGCTGACGCCGCGCTAACCGCCGTCACGACCGGGTGCCAGCCCAGCAGGAGGCTGACGACAACGATCAGCACGATCTGGCCGATCTCAATCGTCAGCACCGTGACGGCCTTCGCGCCGATCAGCCCGCCGCGTGACAATGGAGTCGCGCCAAGGCGCTTGAGCACCCCGTACCGCCGCTCGAAGCCTGTGCCGATCGCCAGGCTTGTGAACGAGGTGGACATGACGGCGAGCGCGAGGATGCCGGGCGCGATAAATTCGATCCTGCTGCCATGGCCGACGCTGATCAGCGCCTCGGAGCTGAACACCACGAGCAGCAGCACGGGGATGATCAGGGTCAGCAGCAGTTGCTCGCCATTACGGAGCAGGGTCCGCAGTTCAAGGCCGGCCTGGGCGGCGACCATCTTCGGACGCGGCGCCGCGCCAGGGGCCGGAGGCGGCCAGTTGAGCGTGTCCGGCCCGGTCAGCTCCGTCATGAGCGCAGCTCCCGCCCGGTCAGCTCGAGGAACACGTCCTCTAGGGTCCGGCTCTCGATCCGCAGGTTCTTGGCGAGCACGCCCTGTTCAGCGCACCAGGCCGTGACTGTCGCGACGACTTGCGGATCGACGCCAGCGGGCAGCTCGACGAGGTATGCCCCGGCCGGAGACTCCTTGACCACGCTGGCTGGCGGCAGCGCGACAAGCAGCCCCGAGGTGTCCAGCCCTGGTTCGGCCCTGAACCGCAGCTGCCCCTGGCTCCCCGTGAGCTCGGCCGGGGTGCCCTGCGTAACCAGCGCACCGTGATCGACGATGATGACATGATCTGCGAGGCGCTCGGCCTCCTCCAGGTAGTGCGTGGTGAGGATGACCGTCGCGCCCGACGCCCGCAGCCCGGCCACCAGGTCCCAGGTCGCGAGCCTGGCCTGCGGGTCGAGCCCGGCCGTGGGCTCATCAAGGAAGACCAGCTCGGGGCGGCCGATGATGGCAGCCGCCAGCGCCAGCCGCTGCTGCTGACCGCCCGACATGCGGCGAAACGGCGTCCCAGCCGATTCGACGAGGCCGAGCCGGTCGAGCAGCACCGCGGGGTCGACCGGATGGGCGTAGAAGCTGGCCATCACCTTCAGGTAGTCGGCGGGCCGCGCTGTCGTCGGGATGCCGCCCGACTGAAGCATCACGCCTACCCGCGGCCGCAGTTGCCTGGCGTCCTTGACCGGGTCAAGCCCGAGCACGCGCACCATGCCCGCGTCGGCGCGCCGGTACCCCTCGCACACCTCGATCGTCGTGGTCTTGCCGGCCCCGTTGGGCCCGAGCACGGCCGTGACCTCGCCGCGCGCGGCACGCATGGACAGGCCGGCCACGGCAGTGGTCCGCCCGTAACTCTTGACCAGGCCGGTGATCTCGACGGCCGGCGTATCGCCCACGCACGCGAGTCTAGGGGCCCCCGCCTATGCCTTGCTTCGCGGCGTCTATCGGTGCGCCACCCATTGCGATTCAGGTGATGGGTGGCGCACCCAAACACGAGCCCGGTGCCAACGCGGCGGGCAAATGAGCAGCCGCAGCCGGATTGATCTCCAGGCGGGCGAACACCGGTTGCGCGGGTGGCAGCACCCCGTCCACCGCGGCGGTCTGCCGCGCAATCCTGGCGGCCGCGTCGGGAAGGAACGGCTCAAGCTCCGCAGCCAGCCGCCTGCAGGTGCTGACCAGCGCCGCAAGGACCGCGTCAAGCTGGCGTCCGGCCTCGTGATCACCGTCCCGCTCAGCTCGGGCCAGCAGCCACGGCCTGGTCTGGCTGACATAGCGGTTGGCTTCCTCGGCGATCGACCAGACCGCGGACGTCGCCTGGCGGAAGTCACCCACGGCAAGGGCCGCGTCGATTATGGCCGGGGCGCGCTGACCTGCCCGCCCCACCGGGACCGGCGCACCGTCGCCGCACGCCGGCCCTACGCCGTCGCGGTACTTCCCGATCATGGCGACGACGCGGTTCACCAGGTTGCCGATCCCGTGAGCGAGCTCGTCGTTGGCCCGGCGGACCAGACGCTCCCTGGTGAAGTCGACGTCACCGATCCTCGGGACCTCGCGCAGCAGCCACCACCGGATCGCATCAGTGCCGTACTCATCGGCCAGCTCGGCCGGGTCGACCGAGGCACCGCCCGACTTGCTGATCTTTCTGCCCTCAACGGTCAGATAGTCGTGCACGATGATGTCCGTGGGCAGCGGCAGGCCGGCCGAGGCCAGCATGGCCGGCCAGTACACGGCATGGAACCGCAGGACGCCCTTGCCGACCAGGTGCACGCGGCTGGCGCCGGTCCACCACCGGCTCAGGTTCACCTCATCGGAGCCGTAACCAAGCGCGGTCAGGTAGTTGCCGAGAGCGTCCCACCAGACATAGATCACCTGACCGGGATCGCCGGGCACCGGAATGCCCCAGCCATGCGCGCGCTCGATCGACCGTGAGACCGAGAAGTCGGCCAAGCCGCCCGCGATGAACGCAAGGACCTCGTTGCGGCGCCCAGCAGGCTCGATCCTCAGCCTGCCCGCGGTGATCTCGTCCCGCAGCCGCCCGGCGTACCTGGAAAGCCGGAAGAACCAGTTCTCCTCCGCGACCCGCTGCGGCCTGACGCCATGCTCAGGACAGAGGCCTGCGCTGAGCTCATCCGCGGCGTAAAAGGCCTCGCAGCCAACGCAATACAGCCCTTCATAGTGCCTCAAGTACAGGTCCCCGGCGCTGGCACAGGCTTGCCACAGCCGCTCGACGCCCGCCCGGTGCCGCGGATCGCTGCTGGTCCTGATCACATCGTCGACGCTGAGCGACAGCGGCCCGGCGAGCGCGACGAAGGCGTCCGCGTTGGCGTCAACGAACTCCTGCACACCGACGCCGGCCGCGTCGGCCGCCAGGATGTTCTTCAGCGAGTTGTCATCGGTGCCGGTCTGGAATCTGACCGGGTGCCCGCGGCGCCGGTAGTGCCGGGCCAGCACGTCAGCTTGCACGAGCTCAAGCGCGTGCCCCAGATGCGGCCTGGCATTCACGTACGGAATGGTGGTGGTGAGGTAGAGGGGAGCAGTCGTCATCGGAACCTCCAGACGGGGGCTCCGGTCAGCGAACGCGAATCGAGGCCCCGGCAGAGCAGGGCCCCGGAATTGAGAAATCCGCGCGCGTCAGCGGCCCCGCGAGCGGGGCATCATCTCCTGACGTACCGGCAGTGTCATAACGGCATGATAGCTTCTCCCGGCTCGGCTAGGGACCGATGGCAGCCCCGGCCGATAATCGGAAGGACCCGTCAGGCGCGGGGCGAGGAGCGCAATGACACAGACCATGTGGGATGTCGGCGGTGATGTGCGCCGGGCGCTCCGATCGATCGTCGCCGACCCACAGCTGGGCACCGCGGTCCTGACCGATCCGCACGTGATGGCCAATCTGCTCAAGGACCTGCTGCCTGACCTGCCGCGCGAATCGGCGCTGCTGGTCGCCGCGGCGCAGTGCGACCTGGCTAGCGTGCTGGCCGGGCACCTGGCCCAGGGACTTGACCTGGGCACCTCGTCCAGGCTTACCGCCGGATGGTTCGCCGAGCGGATGCCGTTCACCGACGACGCCTGCGGCTGGGTGGTCGGCGAGCTCGCCATCGCGCTCGGCGCCGACCCGTCCGCGGTCGTCGCCACCACCATGCCCGACACCGTTCCCGCAGCCGCTGATGACCTGTTCGAGGGCGCCGGCGGCGCTGGCTCGGTCATCGGCTGGGGCGACAACGACGAGGGCGAGATCGATGTGCCCGCTCACCTGGGCCAGGTGATGGCCGTCGCGGCCGGGTGGTATCACAGCCTGGCGCTGACCGCCCGCGGCAGTGTCGTCGCCTGGGGCAGCAGCGCCGACAGGATGACGGACGTCCCCGACGGTCTCGCCGGCGTCACGGCGATCGCCGCGGGACGGCTGCACAGCCTGGCGCTGACCGTCGCGGGCACGGTCGTCGGGTGGGGCAGCAACGGGTTCGGCCAGGCCCGGGTGCCGGCCGGCCTCCGCGGCGTGACGTCCGTGTCCGCCGGCGGTGAGCATAGCCTGGCCGTCGCCGATGGCAGGGTCGTGGCCTGGGGCGGCAACGGGTGCGGCCAGACCGACGTTCCGCCCGGCCTGCCGGAGGTGTTCGCCGTCGCCGCGGGAGCCGAGCACAGCCTGGCCTTGACCTGCGACGGCACGGTCATCGCCTGGGGCCTGCCTGACTTCGGCGAGACGACGGTCCCACCTGGCCTGACCGGAGTGACGGCCATCGTCGCCGGGGTCAATCACAGCGCGGCGCTCATCACCGGCGGGCGGGTCGTCGCCTGGGGCCGCAGCGACAACTTCGAGGCTGCGGTCCCGGCCGGGCTGAGCGGCGTCACCGCCATCTCAGGCAACGGCACCCACTGCCTGGCGCTGACCGCGGCCGGAGCGGTCGTCGCCTGGGGGAGCAACGACTGCGGCGAGTGCGATGTGCCGCCGCTGGCGTCGGGGGTGACCGCGATCGCCGCCGGCTACGGCCACAGTCTCGCGGTGATCAGCTAGTCCCGGTCACGAACGCGGCGAGACGCTCGGACTGGTCAAGGCGGCTTGGCTCGTGCATGTACATCATGTGGCCGGCCTCGTAATACGCGAACTCGACGTTGCTAGCCAGCTCGGCTGGGATTGCGAGGTGGACGATGTCGTTCTCGGCGGCGAGATATGGCGTGGCCGCGTCGTAGTACCCGCAGGCCACGTGCAGCCGCATGTGCGGGTTGACCCGCATGGCCTCGGCGAGCTTGTCGAGCACGAACAGGTGCTGCGCCTCGAACTCCTTATACGACCACGGCTGCACCCGGTCGGTGAGCACCTCGTACGGCAGGTCGCTTGAGTAGCCCAGCTCGGCGCGGACGTACTGGTTTAGCGCCGCCGCGTACGGGCCGATGATCGCGTCGATCGACGGGTCGGTGCTCCAGCGTTCCCTGCCGTAGTCGCTGTCCCAGCCGGTGAACCTGCCGTCGATCCGGCCAACCGTCCTGCGCTGGTCACGCAGCAGCTCGGTCAGGAACCTGAGGTGCTCGGGCCGCAGGTCGACCCGGTCAACGTAATCCTCGGACAGCCCGGTCAGCGCCGCGATCCTGGCCACCGCAGCCGCCCGCTCATCGGCACTGAGCCGGGAGCCGAGCGCCAGCACGCGCGGGTACTCGCTCGCCGCGTACTCCTGGGCCTCCGCCAGAACCTCGCGCAGCGGCCGATCGCCGTGCTTACCGTGATAGTTCGCGATCGCGGCATAGGTCGGCAGGTAGTTCACGTAAGGATCGTCGTTGCCCGAGGTGAACATCACCGAGCCGCCGTTGAGGAAGCACGAGATCAGGATCAGGCCGTTCAGGTAGAGCCCGTAGCGTTGCTGGAGGTGCCTGGCCAGCGCGGCCGCCCTGGTGGTGCCGTAGGACTCCCCGCACAGATACTTCGGCGACATCCAGCGCCCGTTGCGCGTGGTCCAGAGCCTGATCATCTCGCCGACCGACTCGATGTCACCGCCGAAACCGTGGAAGTCCCTGGAGGGTCTGCGCATTGTCGGCGAGCCCGTAAGGCGGCGGCAGCAGCTCGCCGGCGTCGCCCATGAGCACCCGACGGGGCCCGAGCACCCCGAGGTGCAGCCAGATGCTCGAGGAGCCTGGTCCGCCGTTAAACGCGAAGGTAACCGGCCGGCCGGCCGGATCGGTGTCGTCGGCCGTGTAGGCGACTATGAACACCTCGGCCTTGGCCTGCGGGCCGTCGAACTTGTCGTCAGTGTGCGCCTCGGTACGGAGCACGATCCGTCCGGCGGTCGCCGTATACCGGAGCTCGGCGCCGTCCACGGTGATCGAATGCGAGGTGGTGACCAGTTCGTCGGCCGGCTCGGTGTTCTTGCGATCGGGATCGGTGTTCTTGCGATCGGCGTCGGCCGGGCCTTGTGTCTCCTTGCTGTCCTTTGGGTCAGCGGCCTGCGTCTCGGCCTCATCCGGCATATTCGACTCCTGGGTGCGGGGCAGGCAAACAGGCTAGCGCGCAGCACTATCTTCGTGGTCGGCCGCGCGCGGGGGGCGCGCGCGCCCGCCATCTCACTCGAGGCCACCACCTACGGCGGTACGCACTGGACCGAGGACCTGCCGGTTATCGGCTAGACGCCTCGACCAGCGCGCGGAAGAGCGCGGGATCGTTGCCCGCTTCCGGATGCCACTGCACGCCGATCGCGAAAACATCATCTAGCTCGACCGCCTCGACCGTGCCGTCCTCGGCCCAGGCGGCGGCGACGAGCCCGTCGCCGAGCCGCTCGATGCCCTGGTGATGATGGGTCGGCACGACGCGAGCGCCCTCGCCGAGTATCGCGGCCAGGCGGGACCTCGACCCAGACGGTCCGACCGTCACCTTGTGCTCGGCCATGGTGCCCGGCGTGGGGGAGTGACTGTCGTTGCCGACTACATCGGGCATGTGCTGGATCAGCGTGCCGCCCAGCGCGACGTTCATCAGCTGCATGCCGCGGCAGATTCCCAGGACAGGTGCACCCGCCGCGCGCGCCGCGCGGAACAGCGCGATTTCGGCCTCGTCCCGCTCCGGGCGCACGATCGTGGTATGCGGGCCAGCCTGATGCCCGTACCGGCCAGGTTCGATATCCGGCCCGCCGGAGATGATCAGAGCGTCCAGCCTGCTAACGGCGCCCTCGATGCCCGGCACCGGCGGAAGAAGAACCGGCACCCCGCCTGCCGCAGCAACGTGGTCGGCATAATTACGCGGGAGCAGGCTGGCGGGCATGTCCCAGAGTCCCCAGCGCGCGACCTCGCTATAGGCGCTGATCCCGATCAGCGGTGGCCTCTGGGCGCTCATAGCGGCGTCACGTAGGCGCCGGCGATCCCCCCGTCCACCAGGAACTGCGAGGCCGTGATGAATGAGGAGTCGTCGCTGGCCAGGAACGCCACCGCGGCGGCGATCTCCTCCGGCTCGGCGAACCGGCCCAGCGGCACGTGCACTAGCCGGCGCTCGGCGCGCTCAGGATCGGCAGCGAACAACTCGCGCAGCAAAGGCGTGTTCACCGGGCCAGGGCACAGGGCGTTCACCCTGATCCCTTCCCTGGCGAACTGGACGCCGAGCTCCCTGCTCATCGCGAGCACTCCGCCCTTGGATGCGGTGTAGGAGATCTGCGACGTGGCGGCTCCGAGCACCGCGACGAACGAGGCTGTGTTGATGATCGAGCCCTTGCCCTGCCGCTGCATATACGGGATCTCGTACTTGCAGCACAAGTAGACCGACGTGAGATTGATCTCCTGCACCCGCCGCCAAGCCTCGATGCCGGTGGTCAGGATCGAATCGTCGTCCGGTGGTGAGATGCCCGCGTTGTTGAACGCGATGTCGATCCGACCGAACTCCGCGGCCACGTCGTCGAACAGCTGCCTGACATCCTCCTCGCTGGCCACGTCGGCCCCCATGAAAACGCCGCGGGTCTCCTCAGCCGCGGCTTGCCCGGCCGCCTTGTCGATGTCGACGGCGACGACCGTGGCGCCTTCGGCTGCCAGCCGCCGGGCACTAGCCAATCCGATGCCGCTGCCAGCTCCTGTGATGACAGCGACACGGCCCTGCAAGCGCTGCATTGCGCGTCTCCTGATCAGTTTGTCGGGAGCGCGCGCGTCGGGAAAACCCGCCGCGCGGCCGCTCACTCCTGAGTTGAGATGAAGACGTTCTTCGTCTCGGTGAACGCGTCGAGCGCGTCCGGGCCAAGCTCCCTGCCGAGCCCCGACTGCTTGAACCCGCCGAACGGGGTCCAGTACCGCACCGACGAGTGTGAGTTGACCGAGAGGTTTCCGGTCTCTACGGCTCGCGCCACCCGGATGGCGCGGCCGATGTTGCTGGTCCAGATCGACCCCGACAGCCCATAGGGCGTGTCATTGGCTATCTCGATCGCGTCAGCCTCGTCCTCGAATGGCGTCACGGTCACGACCGGCCCGAAGATCTCATCGGTGTAGGCCGGCGCGCCCGAGCCGATCGGGGCAAGGACCGTCGGCGGGAACCAGTACCCTGGCCCGGCAGGCGCGCTGCCGCGAAATGCGACCGGGGCCCCGTCGGGGACGTATTTAGCAACGTTAGCCCGGTGGCTGGCCGAGATCAGCGGGCCCATCTCGGTGTCGGCCAGTGTCGGGTCGCCGACCCTGATGCTCTTGACGGCTGGCTCAAGCAGCCCCATGAACTTCTCGAGCGCCGAGCGCTGCACCAGGATCCGCGACCGCGCGCAGCAGTCCTGGCCCGCGTTGTCGAACACCGCGTACGGCGCGGTCGCCGCGGCGCGCTCGATGTCGGCGTCGGCGAAGACGATGTTGGCGCTCTTGCCGCCAAGCTCCAGGGTCAGGCGTTTCACCTGCTTCGCGCACCCGGCCATGATCTGCTGACCGACCTCGGTTGAGCCGGTGAAGACGATCTTCCTGACCGCCGGATGGTGAACCAGGCGCTGGCCGACCACGGAGCCCTTGCCAGGCAGCACCTGGAAGACGTGCTCGGGCAGGCCAGCCTCGAGCGCCAGCTCGCCGATCCGCATCGCGGTAAGCGGCGTCATCTCGGCGGGCTTGGCGACGACAGTGTTGCCGGCGGCCAGGGCAGGAGCCATGCCCCAGGACAGGATGGGCATCGGGAAGTTCCACGGCACGATCAGGCCGACGACGCCGAGTGGCTCGGCAAAGGTCACGTTGAGTCCGCCGGCCACGGGGATCTGCTTGCCGATCAGCCGCTCGGGCGCGGCCGCGTAGTACTGGAGGACGTCGCGCACCTGGCCGGCCTCCCAGCGGGCCGCCCCGACCGGATGCCCGGAGTTCTCGACCTCGAGGCGGGCAAGCTCCTCGGCATGCGCGTCCACCTGGGCGGCGAAGGCCCGCAGCAGGCTCGCCCGATCACCTGGCGCGACCGACCGCCAGGCGCGCTGCGCGACCTCGGCGCGGGCGATGGCGGCATCGGTCTCCTCGGACGACGTACCGGGGACTGTCGACACCGGCTGCTCGGTCGCCGGATTCAGGACTGTGTAGGAAGTCATGGTCCTCACAACCGTTCGAAGCAGCGGCGTAGTTCCCAATCGGTGACGGCCGCGTCGAACGCTGCCAGCTCGACCCGTGCGTAGTTGGCGTAATGGCTGACGACATCGCCGCCGAACGCTTGCTTGGCCAGAGCGCTGTTCTCCCAGAGCTCGAGCGCGTCGCGCAGCGTGTGCGGAACCTTCGGACCCTCGTCGGTGTAGGCATTGCCGCCGAATGCCTCTTCCAGCGAGAGCTCGTTGTCGATGCCGTGCAGACCGGCCGCGATCATCCCAGCGACCGCCAGGTAGGGGTTGACGTCTCCGCCCGGCGTCCTGTTCTCGACCCTGAGCGACTGGCCGTGCCCCACCAGGCGCAGCGCGCAGGTCCTGTTATCCACCCCCCAGCGGACCGCGGTCGGGGCGAAGCTGCCCGGCACGTACCGCTTGTAGGAGTTGATGTTGGGCGCGTAGAGCAGGGTCAGTTCCCGCATGGCGGCGAGCTGGCCGGCCAGGAAGTGCTGGCCGAGCGCGGACAGGCCGTGCGGACCATCGCCGGCCAGCACGGGGTCGCCGCCCAGTCCCGGCTTGCCGCCAGGACCCCGCGTCTCCTGCTCGCGCAGCGATAGGTGAATGTGGCACGAGTTGCCCTCGCGCTGGTTCGGCTTGGCCATGAAGGTCAGCGACATGCCATCCTGCGCGGCGATCTCCTTGGCGCCGGTCTTGTAGATCGAGTGGTTGTCGCAGGTGGTAACCGCGTCGGAGTAGCGGAACGCGATCTCGTGCTGGCCGAAGTTGCACTCTCCCTTCGCCGACTCCACGTACATGCCGGCGCCAGCCATTCCGGTCGTGATCCTGCGCAGCAGCGGGTCGATCCTGGAGGTGCCGAGTATCGAGTAGTCGACGTTGTACTGGTTGACGGGGGTCAGGTTCACGTAACCCTTGTCGGCGGCCTGCTCGTAGCTATCGCGGTAGACGACGAACTCAAGCTCGGTCCCGGCCAACCCGACCCAGCCGCGCTCGGTCAGCCGCGCGGCCTGGGCCTGCAGGATCTGTCGCGGCGAAGCAACCACGGGCGTGCCGTCCAGCCAGGTCAGGTCGGCGAGAACCAGGGCGGTGGCCGGCAGCCACGGCAGCCGGCGCAGGGTCGTCAGGTCGGGTTTGAGCACGAAGTCGCCGTAGCCGCGCTCCCAGGAGGACATTTCGTACCCGCCCACGGTGTTCATGTCAACGTCCACCGCGAGCAGGTAGTTACAGCCCTCCGCGTAGTGCTCGGCCACTTCCTCCAGGAAGTACTCCACCGACAGGCGCTTGCCCGCCAGCCGGCCCTGCATGTCGGTGAAGGCGAGCGTCACCGTGTCGATCTCGCCCGCACCGGCCGCCTCTTCCAGCTGAGCCAGGCTCAGCATTCCCGGCCTCGGCGCTGTCATACCTGCTCGAGCTCGTGCTCGATCGCGGCGAGTTCCTCTTCGCTGCCCTGCACCCTCGGCCCCGTGAACCAGTTCTTCGCCGAGACCATCCAGTAGATCCAGGCGAAACCCAGCACGATAGCCACAGCGACCACAGCGTAGTTGAAGGTCAGCCAGGTGATCGGGCTGGCCTGCGGCAGCATGAACAGAATCGTGATGATGCCCACCCAGATCACGGCCGTCCAGCCCACGACGTAGCTCCACCGGCCCAGGTGCCAGGGCCCGCGCTGGAAGCTCTCGCCCTGCCGCAACCGCAGGAACGTCGGCAAGACGTAGGCGATGTACAGCCCGATCACGGCGATCGAAGTGACAGCGGCGTAGGCGGTGTAGTTCTTCAGGTAGGGCAGGCCGAGCAGGAACGCGCCGCCGGCAGCGAGCCAAATGGCGTTGGTTGGGGTCCTCGTCCGCTTATTCACCCGGTGCCAGAAGGCCGAGCCCGGCAACGCGCCATCGCGAGAGAACGCGTAGATCATCCGCGAGTTCGCCGTGACCGACGACATCCCGCAGAACAGCTGGGCGCCGATCGCGATCAGAAGCAGCAGCTTGCCGCCGGTGTTGCCCACCGCGTCGATGAAGATCTGCGCGGGTGGTACGCCGGTGGGCCCGGTGCGCTCGGGCTCGTAGTGCTGGATCGCGAACGTGATGCCGATCAGCAGGACCCAGCCAGCGCCGAGCGAGACCAAGATGGACATCACGATGCCGCGCGGGCCGGCCACGGCGGCCTGGTGCGTCTCCTCGGTCATGTGCGCGGAGGCGTCATAGCCGGTGAATGTGTACTGGGCCAGCAGCAGGCCGATCAGCACGACGTACAGCGTCCCGACGCCGAGTCCCGTGTCGTTGACGAAATGACCGAACACCTGGCTGGCCGGAAGGTGGTGAGAGGGCACGAATGCCAGCACGGCCACGATGATCAGCACTCCGATGATGTGCCACCAGACGCTCACGTCGTTGAGCAGGGAGACCAGCCGGATGCCGAACTGGTTCAGCAGGCCGTGCAAGAGCAGCACGCATCCGTAGATAACGATCGTCACCCAGGGCTTGGTCGAGACATTCCATTGCAGGGCGAGGAACGCGTTGATGAAGAACGCTGCCCCGAAGTCGATTCCCGCGGTGACGGCAACCTGGCCGAGGAAGTTGAACCAGCCGGTGAACCATGACCACGCGGCTGCGTTCTTCTTCGCCAGCTTCGCCGACCAGTAGTACAGGCCGCCAGCGGTCGGATAGCTGGAGCACACCTCGGCCATGGCCAGGCCCACGAAGAGCGTCATGATGCCGACGAACGGCCAGCCCCACACGATGACGACCGGGCCGCCCGTAGCCATTCCGTATCCGTACAGCGTCAGGCAGCCGGACAGGATCGAGATGATGGTGAACGAGACAGCGAAGTTGGAGAAGCCCGACATCCGGCGGCGCAGTTCCTGGGCGTAGCCGAGC
>WNFD01006786.1_pt1 | contig 12639 bp, 15 predicted proteins | sample 5400491 | NCBI WGS metagenome assembly WNFD01 (sample SAMN13153343, study PRJNA577476) | soil metagenome | isolation source: 120 cm saprolite under Douglas fir tree site 2 hole 2 replicate 2 | place: USA:California | collected 2015-04-18 | reverse complement strand
CCATGCCGTCGAGCACCATGGCGACGTAGATGGCGACCGCGCCGATCTCGAAGCGGCCGTTCATCGCCTGCACGATGGCGAAAAAGCCGCAGAACAGCACCCCCGTCGTGAACAGGTTCGGCAGCAGGTAGATGCCGCGCCGCCGCAGGCCGCCCAGGCGGCCGGGCTCGGTCGGCGTGGTTATTTCGCTTTCGAATTCGGGGTCTTCACCCATGCGAGCACGCTCTGCGCTGCGTACACCTTGTCCCCGAGCGACGCCCTGATTTCCGCATCGAGCGGCAGATAGACGTCTACCCGTGAGCCGAAGCGGATGAAGCCGAAGCGCTCGCCCCGCTTCAGCTCGGCTCCGGCGTCAACATAGCACAGGATGCGCCGGGCGATGAGCCCCGCAACCTGCACGCAGGTGACGTCCCTGCCCTCCGGCGTCCGCAGCCGCAGCGCGTTGCGCTCGTTCTCGAGCGATGCCTTGTCCAGGGCGGCATTGACGAAAGCACCCGGGAAATACCAGCGCTCCTTCACGACGCAGTCCACCGGCGAGCGGTTCGAATGCACGTTGAACACGTTCATGAACACGCTCACCTTGAGGGCCTCGCGTTTCGCGTAGGGATCGTGCGCGCGGCTCACCTCGACGATGCGGCCATCGGCCGGGGACAGCACCGCGCGCGGATCGTCGGGGACCTCGCGCGGCGGATCGCGGAAGAACTGCAGGAGAAACAGCGCGAGCAGCCAGAAGGGCAGCGACCACCACCATCCGGCGAAAAGACCTACTAGTAGTGAAACTGCAACTGCGACGCCCAGGAAAGGCCAACCCTCGCGGGCGACGATCGGATGCGGGTACGGCGGCCTCACGCGCTACTTCGGCTCTTCTTCCTTCAGGCGCTCGGAGTCCTGCCCCTGCTGCATCGCCTTGCCGACGTCGGTGGTGACGCGGTCCACGATTTTTTTCGGCTGCTGGCCGAGGCGCCTGGCGGCCTCGGATTCGGGCACCTTGTCCCCGCAGGCGGCGAGCAGCAACGCAACGACGAGCAGCGCCTCAATTCTTCGAAGTGTCGACAAGACGGTTCCTTTTTATCCAGGGCATCATTTCGCGCAGCCGCGCGCCGACCTTCTCGATCGGCAGTTCCGCGGTCATGCGCCGACGGCTGAGGAGCATCGGCGCCCCCGCGCGGTTTTCCAGCACGAACTCCTTGGCGTACTCGCCCGACTGGATGCGCGCTAGTACTCCGCGCATGCGCTTGCGCGTGTCCTCGTCGATGATCTTTGGACCGGAGATGTACTCGCCGTACTCGGCGTTGTTCGAGATCGAGTAGTTCATGGTGCCGATGCCGCCCTCGTACATCAGGTCGACGATCAGCTTGAGCTCGTGCAGGCATTCGAAGTACGCCATCTCGGGCGCGTAGCCTGCCTCCACCAGGGTATCGAATCCGGCCTTCACCAGCTCGACGCAGCCGCCGCACAGCACGGTCTGCTCGCCGAAGAGATCGGTCTCGGTCTCCTCCTTGAAGCTGGTCTCGATGATGCCCGCCTTGCCGCCGCCGATCGCCGCGGCGTAGGACAGCGCCACGTCGCGCGCCTTCTTCGACGGGTTGCGGTGCACGGCGATCAGCATCGGCACGCCGCCGCCCGCAGCGTAGGTCGAGCGCACCGTATGGCCGGGGGCTTTCGGCGCCACCATCCAGACGTCGAGATCCTCGCGCGGCTGGATCAGGCCGTAATGGATGTTGAAGCCGTGCGCGAAGGCGAGCGACGCCCCCTTCTTGATGTTCGGCTCGACGTATTCCTTGTACACCTGGGCGTGGTGCTCGTCGGGCAGCAGGATCATGACGATGTCGGCGCCCTTGATCGCCTCGCCGACGTCGGCGACCTTGAGTCCGCCCTTCTTCGCCTTGTCCCAGGAAGCGCCGCCCTTGCGCAGGCCGACGCTGACCTTGACCCCCGATTCCTGCAGGTTGAGCGAATGGGCGTGGCCCTGCGAGCCGTAGCCGAGGATGGTGACCTTCTTGCCCTTGACGAGCGAGAGGTCGGCGTCCTTGTCGTAATAAACTTTCATAACTCCCCCGGAAGCCTTTAGGGTTTAAACCCGTAGCACGCGGTTGCCGCGCCCTATTCCGCTCGTTCCGGTGCGCACCGTCTCCATGATGCTGCCCGGGTCGAGCGCATGGATGAAGGCGTCGAGCTTGCGGCCGTCGCCGGTGAGCTCGATGGTGTAGGTGTTGTCCGAGACGTCGATGATGCGGCCCCTGAAAATGTCGGCCATGCGCTTCATGTCCTCGCGCTCCTTCTGGCCGGCGCGTACTTTGATCAGCATGAGTTCCCGCTCGATGTGCTCGGCCTCGGAGAGATCGACCACCTTCACCACCTCGATCAGCTTGTTGAGCTGCTTGGTGATCTGCTCGACGACGTCCTCGGAGCCGGTGGTGACGATGGTCATGCGCGACATCGAGGCGTCCTCGGTCGGCGCGACCGTCAGCGACTCGATGTTGTAGCCCCGGGCGGAAAAAAGACCCGCGATCCTGGAAAGCGCCCCGGCCTCGTTCTCCACAAGGACCGAGATGATGTGCCGGGTCACAGGTCCTCGTAGAGGATCATCTCGGTGATCCCCTTGCCGCCGGGGATCATGGGGTAGACGTTTTCCTTCTGGTCGGTGATGAAGTCGAGGAACACCAGCTCGTTCTTGCGCGCGAACGCCTCGCGCAGCGCGGGCTCCACGTCGGCGGGCTTGTCGACCAGCACGCCGCTGTGGCCGTAGCCCTCGGCGAGCTTCACGAAGTCGGGCAGCGCGTCCATGTAGGACTCGGAGTAGCGGTTGCCGTGGAAGAACTGCTGCCACTGGCGCACCATGCCCATGTACTTGTTGTTCAGGTTGATGATCTTGATCGGCAGCCGGTACTGCTTGCAGGTGGAGAGCTCCTGCAGGCACATCTGGATCGAGGATTCGCCGGTGACGCAGGCCACCGTAGATCCAGGGTTCGCGAGCTGCACGCCCATCGCCGCCGGCAGGCCGAAGCCCATGGTGCCGAGGCCGCCGGAGTTGATCCAGCGCCGCGGCTGGTCGAACTTGTAGAACTGCGCCGCCCACATCTGGTGCTGGCCGACATCGGAAGTAACAAAGGCTTCGCCTTGGGTCACTTCGTACAATTTTTCGAGCACGAACTGCGGCTTGATGATCTTCGAGTTGCGGTCGTACCTGAGGCAGTCCTTCGCCCGCCACTCGTCGATCTGCTTCCACCACTGCCTGATGTCCTGGGGTTTTGCATCCCTCAACAGCTTCAGCAGATCATCGAGAACGTCGGGAATGTTGCCGACGATCGGCACGTCGACCTTGACCCGCTTGGAGATCGACGACGGATCGATGTCGATGTGGATGATCTTGCGCGGGTTCTGCGCGAAGTGCGCCGGGTTGCCGATGACGCGGTCGTCGAAGCGCGCGCCGATCGCGAGCAGCACGTCGCAGTGCTGCATCGACATGTTGGCTTCGTAGGTGCCGTGCATGCCGGGCATGCCGAGAAACTGCTTGTCGGTGGCCGGATAGGCGCCCAGGCCCATCAGCGTGTTGGTGCACGGGAAGCCGAGCAGCTTCACCAGCTCGCGCAGCTGCGGCGCCGCGTCGGACAGGATCACGCCGCCGCCGGTGTAGACCATGGGCCGCTTCGCCTCGAGCAGTAATTGCGCCGCCTTCTTGATCTGCCCGGCGTGGCCCTTGCGCACCGGGTTGTACGAGCGCATCGACACGGATTCCGGGTACTCGAACTCGCAGGAGTGCGTCGTCACATCCTTCGGGATGTCGACCAGCACCGGTCCCGGCCGCCCGGTGGCCGCGATGTGGAAGGCCTTCTTGAGCGTCGAGGCCAGATCGGCAACGTTCTTCACCAGGAAGTTGTGCTTGACGCAGGGCCGCGTCACGCCGACGGCGTCGACTTCCTGGAAAGCGTCGAGGCCGATCGCGTGCGTCGGCACCTGTCCCGAGATGATCACCATCGGGATCGAATCCATGTACGCGGTGGCGATGCCGGTCACCGCGTTGGTCACGCCGGGGCCCGAGGTCACCAGGCACACGCCGACCTTGTGCGAGGCGCGCGAATAGCCGTCGGCAGCGTGCGCCGCGCCCTGCTCGTGGCGCACCAGGACGTGCTTGACCTTGTCCTGCTTGAACAGCTCGTCGTAAATGAAAAGGACCGCGCCGCCGGGATAGCCGAAGACGTACTCCACCCCCTCTGCCTGGAGGCAGCGCACCACGATCTCCGCGCCCGTGAGGGTGCTGGTCTTGACTCGGTCCATTTCCCCTGAATGATGCGGAAAAGCTTTGAACAATAAAGGCTTGGTGCGGTGCGGTCAAGCAGCGTGCGCGCTGGGGCGCGGGAGTTTTTGGTACCATCTGCGGCCAAACAACCGCCCCGGCAGAGGGCCCACCTTGGCATCCCGCAGCGAGCTGTCAGCGTTCCTGGAGAACGTGGAGCGCCGCGCGTTCAAACAGGCGGTGTTCGCGGTGCGGGACGAGGAAGCGGCGCTCGACATCGTCCAGGACGCCATGCTGCGCCTCGCGGAAAAGTACGGGCACCGCCCCGCCGAAGAGCTGCCGCTGCTGTTTCACCGCATCGTGCAGAACGCGATCCGCGATTGGTTCCGGCGCCAGAAGGTGCGCTCACTGTGGACCACATTGTTGTCCTCCCTCGCCCCAGGACGAGGGGAGGACGAAGACCAGGATCCGCTGGAAACCCTGCAGGCCGCCGACGGGTCCAATAGGCAGGAAGCGCCGGCGGAGCAGCTGGAGCGAGCTCAAGTGCTTGAAATTATTGACCAAGAGCTCGCGAAACTGCCTGCTCGTCAACGCGAGGCTTTTGTCATGCGTTACTGGGAGGAGTTGGACGTGGCCGAAACCGCCCGAGTCATGGGCTGCTCGGAGGGCAGCGTGAAAACACATTGCTCGCGGGCGGCGCATGCCTTGGCGGCCGCACTCAAGGCGCGCGGCATTACGCTATGAGCCCGGCAAAGCGTCCCGAACAAGCCATGAATGAATCTCGATTCGGCGACAAGATCCGCCATATTTTGAATCAGGGGCTGAGTCTCGACTCCCGCAAGGCCGCAAGGCTGCAGGCCGCCCGCGAGCTTGCGCTCGCGCGCAAGCGCCCCGAGCCCGTCGGCGTCCTGGCGTCGGCCGGCGTATGGGCGGGCAACATGGTCGGCGACTTCGGCGGCTGGACCGGCCTGTCGCTGCGCCTGCTCGTGCCGATCGCCATGCTGTTGATCGGCTTCGGCGCCATCTACACCTGGCAGCAGAACCAGCGCGCGGCCGAGGTCGAGGAAATCGACGCCCAGCTGCTCACCGGCGACCTGCCGATCGACGCCTACCTCGATCGCGGCTTCCAGAATTATCTGAAAACTCGCGCGGCGGAGCAGTAATGCGCCGCGCGTTGCTTGTCCTCGCGCTGTGCATTGCGGCAGGCGCGGCGGGGGCTCAGACACCCAAGATCAAGGCCGGCAGGCCGGCGTGGGCCGAGCTGACCGTCGAGCAGCAGCACACCCTCGCGCCGCTCAAGGCGGATTGGGAAAGCCTCGACCCCGACCGCCGGCGCAAGTGGATCGGCATCGCCAAGCGCTACCCCAGGATGAAGCCGCAGGAGCAGGAGCGCGTGCAGCGGCGCATGCAGGTCTGGGCCCAGCTGACCCCCGAGCAACGTCGCCAGGCGCGCGAGAACTACAAGCGCATCGCCAAGGTGCCGCCCGAGGAGCGCGGCAAGCTGGGCGAGCAGTGGGCCGAATACCAGGCGCTGCCGCCGAACGAGCGCCAGAACCTCGCGCCGCCGCAGACCCCCGCCAAGAAAAAGAAATAGCGGGCGTGAAGACGCCGGGCTTGCCGCGGCGGCTGGCCAGCATCCTGTACGAAGCGCTGCTGCTGTTTGCCGTCGCCTTTTTCGCCGCCTGGGTGTTCCTGTTCGCCAGCGGTGGCCGCGATGCAACCGTCGGCTGGCTGCGCCTTGCGCTGCAGCTGTTCATTGCCGCGGTGTTCGCGGCCTACTTCCTGAGCTGCTGGCTGCGCGGCGGGCAAACCCTGGCAATGAAAGCCTGGCGCGTCCGCCTGGTGCAGGTTACGCCACGCAAGGCCCTCATCCGGTTGATTCTTGCAGCACTCCTCCTGCCGATCTCCATCCTGTGGGCGCTGTTGGATCGCGACGGCCAATTCCTGCACGACCGCCTCGCCGGCACGCGCCTGGTGCTCGCCTAGCGCCGCTCCACCCACCACATCATCGCCATCGCGGAGAGCAGGAACGCCGCGCTCGGCACCGAGGCGGCCGCGAAGGGCGGCCAGTTCTGCAGCAGGCCGATGTGGGAAAACAGGCTGTTCAGCATGTGAAAAAAAATGCCGAGCATGATGCCGAAAAACACCTTGACGCCGACCATGCCCGCGCGCGCCTGCATGTAGGCGAAGGGCAGCGCGAGCGCCATCATCACCAGCGTGGCGAGCGGGTAAAGCAGCTTCTTCCACAGCGCAATGTCGTACACCTCGGTTTTCTGCCGGTTGCCGGCGAGGTGCTGGGTGTACTTGTGGAGCGCCCAGGCCGACATCCGCTCCGGTTTCACCAGCAGGGCGTCCAGCAGGTCGGGGGTCACCGCCGCGCGCCACTCGGACTTCGGCATGCGCTCGGTGCGCGGACCTTCCGGCGCGAAGCGCGTTTGCGCCACGTCGATCAGCTCCCAGCGACCGCGGCCGCGGAATTCAGCGCGCTGCGCCGCGGTCATCTGGCGCAGCCGGTAGGCGCTGTCGAACTCATAGATGCGCACACCCTGCAGCACGTCCGCGCGGCGCGCTTCGCGCACGTTGATGAACGACCCCTCGTCCTTGAACCACAGCCCCGACTGCAGCGTGTCGCCGATCAGCGAGCTCATGGCGCGCAGGCGCAGCTTCTGCGCTTCCTCCTCGGCGAACGGAGCGATCCATTCGCCGATGACGAAGGTCGCCAGGACGAAGGCCAGGCCGATGCGGGTCAGCACCAGCCCGGCGCGCGCAGGCGAAAGCCCGGAGCCGCGCATGACGGTGTACTCCGAGTTGCTCGCGAGGTGCGCGAGGACATACAGCGTGCCGATCAGCACCACCACCGGGAACAACTCGTACGCGTGCGCCGGGACCGACAGCAGCACGAAGCTGAATACCTGCGGCAGGTGGTACTCGCCGCTGCCGAGATCGGCGAGCTCCTTGATCAGGTCGAAAAAGGCGAACAGCGCGAGAAAGCCGAGCAGGACGAAGCCGACCGCGGCGTAGATCTGCCGCGCCAGGTAGCGCTCGAGCGTGCGGCTGAATGGGCCTCTCACCGCTTATCGTCCTACCCGTAGACGGATCAGCCGCATGCGCTGCGCGAACATGAACAGCAGCAGCAGCACCATGCCGGCGTGCACCAGCCACCAGCCGACGCCGAAGTCGAGCCGACCTTGCGAGACTCGCGCCTGGCTCACGCTGAGGAGGTTCGAGTACACGATATAGGTAAACAGCGCGAACAGCAGGTTGGCGGAGCGTCCGGCGCGCGGGTTGACGAAGCTCATCGGGATCGCCAGCAGCACCAGCACCAGCGCGGAGAGAGGCACGCCGACGCGCCACACCAGCTCGCCGAGGTTCTGACTGGTCGGATGGGTGAGCAACGTCCAGGTCGGGCGGTTCCGCGGCGTCATTTCCGGCTCCGAGCTCTCCTTGGTCTCGATGCGCGCCGCGTAGCGATCGAACTCGGTGACGCGGTACTCGTCGTCGCCCGGTGAGCCTTCGTAGCGCCGGCCCTGCTCGAGCACGATGAAGCGGTCGCCGTTCGGCGCTGCCTCCGTATGGCCGGTGCGGCTCATGCTGACGCCCATGCGCGCCTGCTGCACCGAGGCGACGAACACGTTCTGCACGCTGCTCGAGTCTCCGGACACCGACTCGACGAAGAACACGCGCTCCTTGTTGCCGGTCTCGCCGAACACGCCGGGGCTCACGCGCGACACGTCGTCGCGCGCCTGCACGCGAGACTGGTACTGCTCGCCCATCTGCGCCGCCCAGGGCGAGATGAACAGCGACAGCACCGCGATCACTGCGATCTGCGGCAGCGCGAACATCATCACCGGCTTGAGCCACGCGGTCAGCGGCAGGCCCGAGCCGAACCAGATCACCATCTCGGAATCGCGCCAGCCCCGGGTGAGCGTCAGCAGCACCGAGATGAACATGGTGAGCGACAGCAGCACCGGCAGCGCGCCGAGCGCGAAGAAGCCGAGGAAAGCGATCACCGCATCGGAAGGAATCGTGCCGCCGGCCGCCTGGCCGAGCAGGCGGATGAGCCGCGTCGTGAGCGAGATCGCGAACAGCGTCATGAACACCGCGCCTGCGAGACCCGCGAATTCCCTAAGCAGCGCCCGGTGGAAGATCATGCGATACTTTCACTATGGAATTTAGCATAAAGAAGCTCGCGCCCGAGACGGCAAAAGCGGGCTGCATCGTGGTCGGTGTCCATCAGGGAGGCGAGCTCACGCAGGCGGCGCGCGCCGTGGACCAGGCTTCAAAAGGCGCCGTGCGCGCGGCGCTGCGCGACCTTTCGGGCAAGATCGGGTCGACGCTTCTGCTGCGCGGCCTGCCCGGCGTCGCCGCCGAGCGGGTGCTGCTGGTCGGCCTCGGCGAGCGCAAGGAATTCGCGGAAGCCGCGTTCCGCGACGCGGTGCGCGCCGCCGCAGCCGCGCTGAAGGAGCTGGGGGCCAAGGACGCGGCGCTGTTCCTGGCGGACCTGAAGGTCGGCTCGCGCCAGAGCGCCTGGAACGTGCGCCACGCGGTGCTCGCCACGCGCGAAGCCTTCTACCGCTTCGACGAGCTCAAGACGCAGAAGAAATCCCCCGACCCGGCGCTCGGCTCGGTCACTCTCTCGATTTCGACGAATGCCCAGCTCGAACAGGCCTTGACCGAGGCGGCTGCGACCGCCGACGGCGCGGCGCTCGCGCGCAAGCTGGGAAACCTGCCCGCCAACATTTGTACACCGGCCTATCTTGCCGAGGAGGCGAAAAAAATCGCCCGCCAGTTCAAGCTCGGCATCGACGTGCTCGAGCGCCGCGACATGGAAAAGCTCGGCATGGGGGCGCTGCTCTCGGTGGCCAAGGCTTCGCACCAGCCGCCAAAGCTCATCGTGCTGCGCTATTCCGGCGCCGCGAAAGGCCGCAAGCCGGTCGTGCTGGTCGGCAAGGGCATCACTTTCGATACCGGCGGCATCTCCCTCAAGCCCGCCGGCGAGATGGACGAGATGAAGTTCGACATGTCGGGCGCCGCCAGCGTGCTCGGCACGGTGCGCGCGCTTGCGGCGATGAAGGCGCCCGTCAACGTGATCGGCGTGGCGCCGGCGTGCGAGAACATGCCGGGCGGTCACGCGTCGAAGCCCGGCGATGTCGTCACCACGCTGTCCGGACAGACGGTCGAGATCCTGAACACCGATGCCGAGGGCCGGCTGATCCTGTGCGACGCGCTGACCTATGCGGAGCGCTTCAAGCCGGAGGTCGTCGTCGACATCGCCACGCTGACCGGCGCCTGCGTCATCGCCCTCGGGCATGTCGCGAGCGGCCTCTTCGCCAACGACCAGAAGCTCGCCGACGAGATCCGCGACGCCGCCGACGACGCCTGGGACCGCGTTTGGCAGATGCCGCTGTGGGAGGACTACCAGGAGCAGCTGCGCTCCAATTTCGCCGACATGGCGAACATCGGCGGCCGTCCCGCGGGCAGCGTTACCGCGGCGTGCTTTCTTGCGCGGTTCACGCGCAAGCAGCGCTGGGCGCACCTCGATATCGCCGGGACGGCCTGGAAGAGCGGGCGCGAGAAGGGCTCGACCGGCCGGCCGGTTCCGCTCCTCGTGCGATTCCTACTGCGGCACGCTGGAAGGAAGTGACCAGCATTGATTTTTATTTCAACGCGGAGGACCGCCTCCAGGTCGCGTGCCGGCTCGCCGGCAAGGCGCTGGCGCGCGGCCGGCGCATGCTGATCTACGCGCCCGAGCACGAGATCGCGCAGCGCATCGACAAGATGCTGTGGACCTGGCCGGCGATCGGCTTCGTGCCGCACTGCGCGGCGCACGATGCGCTCGCCGCGGAAACCCCGGTGCTGATCGCCTCCGGCGACGAAGCGCCGCCGGGCTGCGAGCTGCTTCTCAATCTCGCGGCGGAATGCCCGCCTCACTTCGCGCGCTTCGAGCGCCTGCTCGAGATCGTCGCCGTCGACGACGACGCGCGCCGGGCCGGGCGCAGCCGCTACCGCTACTACCTCGATCGCGGCTACCGGATCGCGAACCACGATCTGGCCACCGAAGGCGCCGGCGATGCCTGAAAAAGATCGCCCGGATCACAATGAAGACGTCCCGGTGCTGACCGAAATGGTCGAGGACGAAGAGCAGCGGCGCCCGGCCGTCGACGGCCCCGCACTCGAGGCCCTGGCGCGCGAGCTCGAGCGCGCAGTCCTCGAGCGCCTCGGGCCCGAAGTCGATCGCGTCATCGAGGAAAAGCTGGCGAAGAACCTGAACCAGGTGCTCGGACAGGGGATAGACGGCGTCCGCACCGAGATCACGGTCACGGTGAGGCAGATGGTGCGCGAGGCGATCGCGGCGTCGGTGGCGCGCGCGTTCTCGCGCACCGAGCGCAAGTAAGTGCTGGACAAGAGCTTCGACCCCGCGGCGATCGAGCAGCGCTGGTACCAGCGCTGGGAATCCTCCAGCCACTTCTCCGCGAGCGCCGAAGACCCGCGGCCCCCTTATTGCATCCAGCTGCCGCCACCCAACGTCACGGGCACCCTGCACATGGGGCATGCGTTCCAGCAGACGCTGATGGACGCGCTGATCCGCTACCACCGCATGCGCGGCTTCAACGCCAACTGGGTGGTCGGCACCGACCACGCCGGCATCGCCACCCAGATCGTGGTCGAGCGCCAGCTCGAGGAAGAGAGCAAGACGCGCCACGACCTAGGGCGCGAGAAATTCATCGAGCGCGTGTGGCAGTGGAAGCAGAAATCCGGCGCCACCATCACGCGGCAGATGCGCCGCCTCGGCGCGTCCGCCAACTGGGCCTACGCCGACACCGAGGGACAGAGAGCCGGCTACTTCACGATGGACGCCAGGATGTCGCGGGCCGTCGTAGAAGTTTTTGTTGCTCTTTTTGAACAGAATTTGATTTACCGCGGCAAGCGACTCGTCAACTGGGATCCGGAGCTCGGCACCGCCGTCTCCGACCTGGAGGTCGAGACCGAGGAAGAGGACGGCAGGATCTGGGAGATCCGCTACCCCCTCGAGGACGGCAGCGGCTCGGTGGTGGTGGTGACCACGCGTCCCGAGACGATGCTGGGAGATGTCGCCGTCGCCGTCAATCCTCAAGACAAAAGATTTCAATTCCGATCATCGTCGACGATTATGTCGACCCCGAGTTCGGCACTGGCTGCGTGAAGATCACGCCGGGGCACGACTTCAACGACTACCAGGTCGGCAAGCGCCACGGCTTCGAGCCGATCAGTATTTTCACGCTCGATGCCCACCTGAACGAGAACGCGCCGCAGAAGTATCGCGGTCTCGAGCGATTCGAGGCCCGCAAGCAGGTCCTTAGCGACCTGAAGAAGGAAAACCTCCTGGTTTCGGAAAAGCCTTACAAGCTGCGCATCCCGCGCTCAGGCCGCACCGGCGCGATCGTCGAGCCGATGCTCACCGACCAGTGGTTCGTGAAGATGGAAAGCCTCGCGCAGGCCGGGCTGAAGGCGGTGGCGAGCGGCGAAGTCAAATTTGTGCCGGAGTACTGGGCTTCCACCTATAACGAGTGGCTCGAGAACATCCAGGACTGGTGCATCTCGCGCCAGCTGTGGTGGGGCCATCAGATCCCGGCGTGGTATGACGAGCAGGGCAGGATTTACGTCGCGCGCAGCGAAAAAGAGGCGCTTCAAAAGGCAAAGCAAAAATCCCTGCGGCGCGATCCGGACGTCCTCGATACGTGGTTCTCCTCGGCCCTGGTGCCTTTCTCCTCTCTGGGCTGGCCGGAAAAGACGAAAGACCTGGAGGTGTTCCTGCCCTCCTCGGTGCTGGTGACGGGCAACGACATCATCTTCTTCTGGGTGGCGCGCATGGTGATGATGACCGGGCACTTCACCGGCAAGGTGCCTTTCCGCCACGTCTACATCAACGCCATCGTGCGCGACGCCGAGGGCGAGAAGATGTCGAAGTCGAAGGGCAACACCATCGACCCGATCGATCTCATCGACGGCATCAGTTTTGACGATTTACTGAAGAAATCGACCGTCGGCCTGCTCAAAGGAGAGCACAAGGAAAAGATCGAGGCCTATATCCGCACCCACTTTCCGCACGGCATCCCGGCCTTCGGCGCCGACGCGCTGCGCTTCACGTTCGCCTCGCTGGCGAGCTTCTCGCGCACGCTCAACTTCGACCTGGGCCGCTGCGAGGGCTACCGCAATTTCTGCAACAAGCTGTGGAACGCGACGCGCTTCGTCCTGATGAACACTGAGGGCAAGGATTGCGGGGTCGATGATTCCAAGCCGGTCAAGTTATCCTTCGTAGACCGCTGGATCGTGAGTCGCTTGCAGCGCACCAAAGCTGAAGTTGCTGTTGGCTTTGACGAGTACCGCTTCGATTACGCCGCGCGGGCGATCTACGAGTTCGT
>WNFD01015593.1_pt1 | contig 12640 bp, 11 predicted proteins | sample 5400491 | NCBI WGS metagenome assembly WNFD01 (sample SAMN13153343, study PRJNA577476) | soil metagenome | isolation source: 120 cm saprolite under Douglas fir tree site 2 hole 2 replicate 2 | place: USA:California | collected 2015-04-18 | reverse complement strand
CTCAGAAGAGCCGCCAAACGATCCGTAGAGGAACTCTGGACGGAGATAGGAGCACTGCTCAAGACCATCGTCCCAATGGAATGCGCAAACTACTTCGCCTCGTCAGGATATGTACGCAACTAAATTAGAAATGCTCTAAGCAAATCCATTTACTAACGCTGGATCGCAAAGGGGCACGAGGTCACTTTCCCAAAGGACACACGGCTTGAGGTCGAGCTGGCTGAGCGCTGAAACTGCTTAGTCACCGTTGTGTAGCTGATCGCGCTACAAGTTCGTTGCAAAAACGCAGCCAGCTGTCTTCAAAGCGGAGGCCTGCGCCGTAGTGTCCTGTTCGTTGGTCGAAACGCCTGAGTAGCCGATGAGCATGGTTGCGGAAAGGTATCGCCAATGACTTTACCAGCGCAACACGTTTTTGCAACTAAAATTGCTGGGCTTTGGCCTTTTCTGAGGATCGTTGCGTAAACGTTCGTCAGCTGTTTGAGATTCTCACGGCGGATTTGAGTGACAGCCAGCGTCTTGAACTTGACGCGCTTCTAAAACTACGGGGCAGTTCGAAGGTAGCACTTTTACATGGCTGCGCTCACCTCCAGGCGCGCCAACCGCGCAGAACATCCTGCTTCACATCGAGCGGCTACAGCACATTCGTAGTCTCGAACTCAATTCCGACCTCGGTCAGCTCATCCATCAAAACCGGCTATTGCAGCTCGCCCGCGAAGGCTCGGCAACGACTCCACAGCACCTCGCACGCTTCGACGATCCGCGCCGATACGGAACTCTCGTTGCGGTCCTGCTTGAAGCAAGCTCCACGCTGACCGATGAAATCCTTGATCTCCATGGGGTCGCTTCAGAATCCGGACGATAAAGTACGGTAACGATCAATAAATACTGAAAACACACCACTTACTGTGACGCTCCGCTTGTCGTGCCGTCTGCAATGTTTCTTCTTGTAAGTTATTGATGCTATTGACACGCTATCTTCTTAGCGTGCTCCGTTGTCCGAATTCTGACGGGACCCCGTAATTCATCTGCGAAGCTGAGCCGAACATTTTCGTTCAAAGCGAACGTCTTCGATCATCGGTCAAAGGTTGTGGCGTACTGTTGTTACCCTGCCGCAGGGCTTCGGTATAAAACTCGGAGGCGGCGGTTTCGATATTTCGGACAAGTCTTCGGCTCTGGACGAGTTCGCGCTTGTGCCCCCTGCCAAAATCGAAGTAGGCACCGGATTCCAGGAGTTGCATGGAGGCAAGGTCAAGGGACACGGCAATGCGGAGACGAGTAAGTGCCTGCCCGAAAGCCACCGGATGTTGTTGGCGGTCAATTTGGTGCAACTGTACAGCGGCATCGCGAATTCGGCGCAGAATTTGGCTCAGTTCGTCGCTGGTGCGTGTGGGCCATAGCTGATCGAAGATGAACCACATCACGACAATTCCGAGCGTGACCCCGATGATCCGGTCGCGAGCGGTAGCAATCTGGGTTGTAGCACTGAATCCCTGGAGTGTCGTGAGGAAAAAAGCAAAACCGATCTGCGTTCCGACAGAACTCATATGCGGGCTGCGCAACACCCATCCAGCAATAAAAGCGACTGAGGCAACGACGAGAACGAGGGACGTAATGGAATCCATGTTGGGGAATAGCAGCGACTCGGCTGCAATCGCAAAAACGCCTCCAACGGCTGTCCCTAAGAAACGGTAGAGCTGTTTCTGCTTCATCTGACCAGTCGGGCTGAGACCGGTGAAAAGCACGGTGATGACGCAGGTGAGGATGCCGGGCCAAGCAACAGCGTTGTAGACCGTGTAACAAAGCGTGGCGGCGAGCGTAAGTTTGAGAGCATAGGTCGCGGCGGCGCCCGATTCGAAGGCGTCTGGATGGAAGAGGCGGAACGAGGGTGTGGACTGAGTCTCGAGTTCGGAGGCAAGGCTGACGGCTTCCTGCGGCGACTCGATACTCGCCGCATACTGCTGGAGCTCGGTGTGAATATCCAGAAGTCGTGGAGAGGTTCCGCGCGGTTGTGGCTCCAACGGGATACGGCTACTGACGGTCGTCTTGTTATCCATCAGGCGGTCGCATTGATCTGCGATGGCGGCGTAATAGGGCCGGTCACGCTCTGCTACTGCTTCAAAGCCGATGAGGGTACTCTTCTCAAGGACGCGTGCCAACAGGCCGATCCGGTAATGGGTGCCGAGAGGGACCTTGGCTAGGCTCGGGGCAATGTCTCGAATGCGCTCGTACAAGCGATTCAACCGTACTTCGCTGGCATGCGCATACTTGATCAGGGTGTTGTGCAACGATCGTAGCTGGTCCGGGTCACGGCTTGAGGGGTCTTCTGCCAAAGCACGGAAGAAGCGGGAGAGGATCGACAAGCGGCTCTGCATCTCGCTCTCCAGTTCCTTGGCCGGGTGTCGAGTTCCGAAGAGGTATTCGACGCCAACAGAGCTGAGCATGACGATGGCAAGCGAGGCGACGCCGTAGAGGTTGCTGCCTGCAATGACGGTCGGAGGACGGTGTGCATCCCAGGCGGCAAGATCTACGAATCCGTAAAAACCAAAGAGAGTGAAGAAAAGCGGCAGAGTGGTAGTCGTCATGCCAAAAGCGGCTATAAAGATCCCAAGAATGAGGCCGAGGTAACGAGCGACCTCGGTTCCGTCTGTGATCTGGACCCAAAAGAGCGTTGCAGCACAGGCGGTCGCGCCTCCCCCGAGAATCTGCGCTGCGCTGCGCAGGGTAAGCCCCGGTCGTTCACGCTGGAGAAGGAAGAGAAGAGAAAGCGCAAGCGCGATACCAGGGACGCGCAGGGTCATAGTGGTCACGAGAGCAATGACGATGGCGAGTGCGTCTCGAAGACTGCCCGAGAGCCGTCCTGGAAAGGGCGTCAATTCATCCCGAAGGGTTCGGAGAGCGCCGACGTTTCTGGAGTGAACTGCGGCCATGAAATGCTTTCTAACGGACGATAGTGATCGCGGTTGCGCCGATACGGAAGAACTCGGGGTCGGGGTTAGGGACGCGGATACGCACGGGAAACCGCGCGGAGAGATGGACCCAATTCAAGGTGCGATCAATTGCCGGAAATCCTCCCGCCTCGGCTCCATCCTCGGGGAAGATACCGCGGCCAATGCTATCGACTACTCCATCGAAGCGCCGAGTCGGATGTTCCATGAGATAGACCTCCACATGCATGCCTGGATGGATGTGTTTCAGCTTCGACTCGCGATAACTTGCGAGCACCCACCAAGTACTCGTGTCAATAAGGGTGAACATCGGTGCGCCGACGCGAGCGTAAGCGCCTTGTGAGATGTTCATGTTGGTGACGTAGCCATCGAATGGCGCCCTCACATAGCACCACTGCAGGTTCAGTTCCGCCTGCTGCACCTTTGCAGCCCGGTTTGGCCGTTCGGCCGTCAAGGTTTCCAAATTGTCGACCGTATGCTGAGCCTCACCAAGTTTGGATTGTGATCCCTGAAAGTTGGCGGAGGCGGCCTCTTTAGCGGCAAGGGCCATCGCCTCCTGCGCCTGCGCTTGCAACAGCTGCGAGGATGACTCCTGGTAGGTCTGGCGTGCGACGCTAAGCGCGGTCTGGGCTTGATCGCCCTGCTGCACAGTGACGTAGTGTTTAGCGAGCAAGGGAACGATGCGGTCATAGTCATTCTGGGCAAAGCGTAGTTGTGCCTCGGCGGCAGCCTGCGCTGCTGCTGCGTGCTCGACCGCTGCCTTGGAGGCGAGATAACTGCTTTGAGCTGCGCTGATGCCGCTTTGTGACCCAGTCACGCCGGCTCGGGCGGTGCCGACAGCGCTCTGCTCCACGGCAATGTGGCGCCGCTCATCGTCGATCTGGCCCTCTAGCGTGGCTTGGTCGGCCTTGGCCTGGGCGAGCGCATACTCGAATGGACGAGGATCGATTACAAAGAGAATATCGCCCTTGCGAACGGTCTGATTATCCTGGACCGGCAAACTGATCAGACGGCCTTCAACCTCAGGCGCGAAGGCAATGGAGTTTGCGCGGACTGCCGCGTCATCGGTGCGGGGATGACGGTCGACCTGCAAGACGGAGATGAGCAGAACCAGTAGCGCGAGACTGACGATACCAATTCCAAGTTGGCGACTCAGTTTGGCTTTGCTGTAGGACATTATTGATTCACCTTCATGCGAAGAAGCAGAGCCAGAGCAGGCAGGTAAAGAGGACTACCATGCCGGGGTAGATGAGGGCGGGATGACCAATCGAGTGATCCATTCCTTGTCTGCGGAGCAAGGCGTGAGAGCCGAGAGCAAGTACCACGCCGATTGCGAGAGCGATCAACCATCCGGGAAAGTAGGAGCCGACAATTTCCACGTTGGGATTGCGGCTGCAGCCAACGAGAAGAAACACAGAAAGCGATACAGAGATGAAGAGGCGAAGAGGGGTTCTCACGGACGGACTCCTGGTATTGTAGTGCCCTTCAAAATGGCTCCAGTCGCATAGCCGAGCGCAACAGCACTCTGCATCAGTTGAGCTTGCGAGCGAACGGCTACAAGGCGGGCTTCTGCGAGTTGACGCTCCGACTCGACCACGTCGACGAGTGAACGAACGCCGTATTTGTAAGCGTCAAGCGATGAATCATACGAGGTCTGTGCGGCGGCAAGGAAGCTTTTCGAAGAACGCTGCTGCTCGACGGCAGTCTGATAGTCGACGTAAGCATCCCAGACCTGACGAGTGACGGAGTCCTCCGTTGCTCGCTGCTCTTCACCAGCCGCCTGCTGCTCCGCAAGAGCGGCGGCTACTTCATGCTTTCGTGCGCCGTCGAAGATCGTCCAACGAAGCTTCGCTTCAACAGACCATGTAGACACACTGGCGGGTCCAAGTATTCCCCAGTCCGCTGAGGGCCATGCATTTGTCTGTCCTCCTGAGGCGCTGAGGCCTACGCTTGGCAGATAAGAGGCGCGAGCGCTCCGATAAGAATCGTGGGCGTTTCGCAGCTCCTGCGAGCGGGATAGAAGATCAGGGCGGGTCTTCCAGGCAGTATGGATGAGCTCTTCGACCGAAGTGTCGAAGCTGCCGGGCAAATCGGCCTCATTCTGCCCGGGAATTGCGATCTCGGTGGTCGGTTCGACGCCGATCATCTCAGTAAGTGCGAGCTTCGACTTTCTCACCTCTCCCTGTGCGGAGGCCAGATTATAGCGTGCCTCCGCGGCTCCGGCCCGCGCGTTTTCCACGTCGGGCAGCGTGGCGCGCCCGTTGTCGAACTGTGACTCCGCGTTCTGAAGGAGGGTCTCTGCGGTTTGAAGAATGATGTTTGCCGCCGCGAGCTGGCCGATCGCGCTTTGCGTTCTGTAGAACTGCGTGGCCGTTCCAAAGGCGAGGGTCTGATGCACGCGGCCGAGGCGAAGAGAAGAGGCGATCTCAAGGGCTTTACTGCCGTCGAGTTTCGGTCCGCGACCGAAGTCGAGCAAATCATATTCAAGTTGCATTTGTGCAGATGCGATGGGCTCCTCAACGGTGACGTATCCTCGAGGCGCGATGGGCTCTGGGAAGGGCACGATGACGCGTGCATCGCTTCCTTGAGCGACGAAGGTCAGGATCGGAAGATAGAGCGCGCGGTCAATGCCGGTGCGCTCAAGCGCACGCTTGGCGTTGGCCCATGCTATGCGACCTTCCGGGCTGGCCGTTTCCGCAATGTCGATCAGTTCGGGAAGCGTGTAGGTATGCCTGGGGTCGAGGTCGGGCACCGGCGCTGTCGGACGAACAGAACCGATGCAGCGAGCAACATCGCTGGTGTTCGTAATCGTTACGCAGCTTGAGGTCGATCGTGTGCTCTGCCCGAGCAATGAGGGGCTGTAGATGACGAGTCCCAGCGCAACGAAAATGCGCAGGATCGTTCTATGGCTTTCCGAAATGGGCATTAGGATGATCATGCTCGTACTCATCAACCATTTCAGTATACGGCGTAAGCAGTCTCCCTGTATACACCGTAAACACAATCTCGTAAAATTAAATTTATGACCAAGTCTTCTGCTACCGGAGGAGGCTCCGCACTTCGAGAGCGAATTATTGAAGCCGCGAGCAAAGTGTTGACGAACGAGGGATATGAAAGCCTCTCGATGCGACGCGTTGCCCAGGAGGCCAACTGTTCTCAGATGGCGATGTATCGGCATTTTGAGAACAAAGAGGCGTTGACGCAACATATCTGCACGCAACTGTATACCCGGTTCGCGGCGAAGATGAACCGGGAGATGGATTCAGTTGCTGATCCCTGGGAGCGCTTGAAGCGGTTCATCGCGGCGTTGATACGGTTTGCAACGAATTATCCAGACCACTATTCGCTAATCTTTCTGGTTCGGCACTCTGACCGACAGGTGCTTGCTGACCGGGAGCGATTAGGGCAGGAGTTCGTCGCGCGAATCCGATTGATCGTGCAGGCACTATTACCATCCGAAATTCCCCATGCTGTTGTTGATATGCGCGTGCGTCAGATGCTGAGTTGTCTGCATGGCTCGGCGGCGCTCTTGCTTGCGCACCCCAAGGCCTATGGCCTGACCAAGCAGAAGGCGATCGAAGACACCGAGGCGACGCTTCGTCATCTATTTGACCGTTCTGAATGAAGTGCTCTCGCCGTACTTGCAAAGGCAAATAGGAACCAAATGCTTAGTCAAATCCGCTGCCGCTCTAAGCTTTCTTATCGTCACGAGTTCAAACCGCCGATGATAGTGAGTATCCATAACCCTTCTCTTGTTGCGAGACCTCACCTCGGAAGAACGAGTACGCAATTCCGAAGTACATAAGCGGCAGAAATATGCCGAAGCTTCCCGCAAGAAGCTTCATGTTGGTCCACAATTCTCAAACCAAAGACAGCGCAACATGGCGAGGCAGGCGCCTAGCCACGCTTCTCCGCTTGCGGTTTCTCCAGGGCGGCCCCGAAGACATTCAGGAGCCCCATGGCTGTAGCTTTCACCCCGGCAAAGTACTCGACATCAGCATGCTCACCTTGGCCGGAGGCCAGGAACGCACCGAGCCCGAGTACCGCACGCTCCTCGAGAAAGCCGGCTTCAAACTCAACCGCGTCATCCCCACCAACTCCCCTGTCAGCATCGTAGAAGCCATGCCCGCGTAATCCTGGGATAGAAATCAGATCACGATCTGCGCATACCCCAACCTTCAACCGCTTGATCGCGGCAAGTGTGGAAAGCGCGAACCATTGCGGGGCGATGCGGAAATAACTCTGATGGCTGGGAAACCGGGAAAGGACCGTTGAGATTTGTGGACTCCCACCCTGACGTTTGTGTTGGTGGGAAGGGGTGTTGGTGCGAAGGGCCACACGCCTTTAACAGCGAGAGATGAGATCGAATTCCCGAGCCTTCCTTCGCTGCGGATTCTGAAAGAATTTATTAAGCGTCGCGGGGCTGCCTTTTTAGAGGCGCTCATTCGTCTGCAGCCAGCGACCAGTTCGCTGCTTGCGTCAGTCGTCGATTCGGATGGATCTTTCTGCACCTTTAACCATGCCCGAAGATACAATGCGTTTATGCAAATGCAAAACACATTCGCAGGGATAAAGCCATACTGCGACGTGTGCAACCCGATCACACAGACGATGAGACTGTTGACGCACGAAACAACAAGACCGGTCCACATCTTTCTTCCGACCAGGATCGTCGCAACGACGGTGAGAAAACAAGATATATAGTCCAACTGGAAGATCGCCACAGCGCGCCTCGGATCTTTGTTGCTGCCCGCCATGTGTAAGGCAATTTGCCCCGCACAAGCTGAGACTTATAGTAGCGAGAAGGAGGCCTGCCGCCTATTATGCGTTAGTATCCGCCTATTATGCGTTAGTATTAGACAGCTTCCCCCTTCATCAACCTCGTTCTGTCGGGCACTTCGAGCATATCTGGCTATACAGACTCGATTACCGATCGCGGAAAGCCGACCGCAGCGCGGAGCGGCCTCATGAATGAAGGCAGCGATGAGGTTTGACGCCTGTGGGATGAGCTACAGCCCGCGCCGACATTGGTGCCCGGTTGGAGCCCAACTGGTAAGCGTGACTCTGGGGTTGCGTACAGACGTGGGATGACGTTTGTCGGTCATCTTGAATTGTTGAATGCAATCCATCGATCGATAGCGAAAGATCAGGCCGACCGCAAAGATCGAGAAGAGCTGGCCGATCTTCGCAAGAGGTTTGATTCGTTGACACCGCGGCGCGCGAAGTGATGCAGATGGTTGTTTCCGGGCGGCTAAACAAACAGATCGCGGCTGAGATTGGAAATCAGTGAGATCACCGTGAAGATCCATAGAGGCCGTGTCATGCACAAGATGGAAGCAAGCTCCCTGGCTGAGCTGGTAAGAATGGCGGAACGGCTCACGCTCCCGGAAGAAGAGATTCATTGACCTGCTGCCATAGTGAACTGGAAGCAGCCGCGAGCTACACTCGATCGCTGGCTGTAGTGGGCTGCTTGTTTGCCTAGACGAGATGGTGAACCCTTCCTCTGCCGTCACTGTTCCGTGCAGCGTGCGTTCGATTGCCTGCCCGCGGCAATCTAGAGTTCCCAAAAGCCCGTCAGGTGCGACTACCAGTCAGGCCCAGGCATAATCCTCTTCATAAACTCGTCGAAGAGCGGTACCGTGAAAGCGGTATCACCATGATTTGGGCTCCAAATCATACCTTTGATAATCAGACTCGCTCTAAGCGGTCCCAAGGAATTCGTCGGTTTCTGGAGAATGGTGGCGATGTCGCCCGAGCGATGAGGGCCAGGACCAAGCTCCGCCATGGCACGGAGATAATGCTTTTCTTTCGGTGTGAGTCGATCAAAGCGTACACGAAAGAAACTCTCATCCAAAGCGGCAATCGCTTCGGTCGAAGCGAGCTCAACGTCTCTAAGCGTGATTGGACTTACTTTTGCGATGTCCCAAGAGTGCTTACCCCACTCCTGCAAGAAATAAGGATAGCCTCGGGTCTGCTCGATAATCTCGTCGGCTGCCTCAGGTATGTAATCTGCGCCCTTTTCCCGAGCCGGCTTGACTATCGCTAACGCAGCTTCTTCAGGGTCTAGTGCACCTATCTGGGGAAAGTCGAAGAGCCTCTCGGCGTACGATTTTGCGTTTCCAGCCAGGGCCAGCAATTGAGGTAGCCCAGCGCCGACTACAGTCACTGGCAATCGGGCTTGTGCGCAGCGGTGTAACGCAGAGATCAGAGCAGCGAATTGGTCTTCCTTGAGGTACTGCAACTCATCGATAAATAGGACGATGGCCGTTCCTGCACTCTTGGCTGCAGCGCCGACCTGCTCCAGGAGCGAAGTCAGATCTCCCTCTAAGATCTCCATTGTCAGCAAGGCCTGCTTCAGGCTCAAAATCTAGACCGACTTCAATGTCCTCATACTTGATCTTGAGAGCTTTGGCGAAGCCAGCGAGTGCTCGCAGACCCCGAGTGGCGAGTCCTTTTGCGGCCTCCAAGTGACTCAACCTGAGCAGCGCGAGTCGAAGTTGCGGAGCTAAGAGCGCCGGCAGGGACCTATTCTCTGGAGCCTCAATTCGAATGGTATGGATTCCGGTCCGCTCTGCACCAGAGCGCATCTGGTCCAGGAGTACTGTCTTGCCCACGCCGCGTAGACCCACCATCAAAACGCTCTTTGCTGAATTTCCAACCCTGATGCGGGCGATAGCAACTCGCACCTGCTCGCGAATTCGATCGCGTCCGGCCAATTCAGGGGGCGGGGAGCCGGCACCGGGGGAGTATGGATTTTCGACGGGATCCACGATTATAACCTCTTTAGGTAATTTATGTTACTGACATAAAATCCCTAAACTCACTATACATCCACCAAAATGCAGAATCAAAGCCCCAAATTATCGTTCACCGCGACGGCGATCTCCTGGTCGGAGCCCAGATACCGCTCCGTGGTCTGGATCGAGGAGTGCCCCAGCAGGAACTTTATCTGCTCAAGATCGCCGCCGTTCTTGCGGCAGAGCTAATGGGATGGGTTGGTCTGCGCAAATGTATTCGACCTTTGGTGGAGTTTGTGAATCCTGGCCAGGATGGAATGCGCTACGCCCTCTTCCTATTTAACTCTTCAGTCTTGAGAGACTGCTTGGCGCACCAGGCTAGGAGAGCGTCGGGTTCGACCGTTGTGCCATCTCAATTGTTCGCCAGCAGACCTGGCAGGATACTTCGTTAGACGTCGCCGCTGGGCTGTAGATGTGGGAATCGCAACGCGATTTCCAAGCCTGACTTCAGGCAGGCGTCATCTTCAGGCCAGCTAGGTTGGCTCTGCCTCAGTAAGCAGGGAAGGTCCGCCGCTTCTACCCCGCTTGATCTGGGATATAAGTGGTGCACGGAGGAGGTGTTCCCATGCAAATACACACGATCGGCATTGATCTCGGCAAGACAATGTATGGTCCGCCGCCTTGTCGCAAGCGAAAAGAGTGAGGTGACAGGGTCGATAGGCTTCTCCTGTCGCCAGAACAACCCAGGCGATTCGGGCCATTTTGTTCGCAAGAGCCACCGCTGCGACATTATGGTGCTTCCGCAAAGCGATGTTCTCGATCCATGTTCTGAGGCCGAGTGATTGCTTGGTGCCTCGCAGCATAACCGCGCGCGCTCCCTGGATGAACAGCTTTCGTAGGTAGGGATTGCCTCGTTTGCTGATGCCCATCAGTTTCTGCTTTCCTCCAGTGGAGGATTCTCTTGGCACCATGCCGACCCACGCTGAGAACTCTCGGCCCTTCCGGAAGGCAGCTCCGTTTCCAGTCGCCGCGATGAGTGCAGTGGCGGTGACCGGGCCAATGCCGGGGACCGCCAGTAGTCGCCGGCAGGATTCGTTCTCACGCGAGGTGCGCTCCATACTGCCATCCGCTTCTGCGATGAAGTTGGCCAGCTCTTCCAGTTCGTGCTTCAGTTGGGAGACCAGCATGCGGAGCGCACCGGATAGCTTGGCTGTGGCATCTTCCAAAATCCCGGGCAATGCTGCTTCCAAATGACGACGACCCTGGCGCAGGGTGATGCCACGCTCGAGCAGCAGCCCACGGATCTGGTTGACGACCGCCGTGCGCCGGATCACCCAGCGCTCTCTTACCCGGTGCAGCGACTGCATGTCCAGCTGGTCGTCGGTCTTGATCGGGACAAAGCGCATGGTCGGCCTACCGACGGCTTCGGCGATCGCCTCGGCATCGATGAAGTCGCTCTTGTTCGTCTTCACGTAGGGTTTGACGTACTGGGCTGGGATGATCTTCACCTCATGCCCTTGCTCGCGGAGCGCCCTTCCCAGAAAGTGAGCTCCGGCACATGCTTCCATGCCGATCAGATCGACCTGGATATTCGCGGTAAACTGCAGCAGTTGCATGCGAGAGCACTTCTTGCGCACCACGGCCTCGCCACGCAGGTTCAGACCAACCAGGTGAAAGCACAGGTGCGGCGGAGATCGTGGGCGCCGAAGCGCTCGATCCCGATGTCCTTCGCTGACTGTTCCACGACCGCCCACACCGCCCAGTCGCTCAGCGTGTCGCGATTGACCTTGCCGCTCTTCGAGACCGAGCGCAGCAGCCGGCCGTTGTCGATCCCGGCCGCGGTCGTCCAAACGTCGATGCCCTGCTTGACCCAGATCGGGATGGCGACGGTGCGGATGCGCCGGCCCTTGCCCTCGAGGTCGGCCAGCACCCATCTGTCTTCCCTTTGCTGGATGGTCGCGACCCCGAGCTCGGCCAATTCGTTCCGCCTGAGGGCGCAGCCGACCAGCAACGCCAGGATGACGTAGTCGCGCTTGCCCTTTAGGGTCGAGCGGTCGGGACCGCCAGCAGCTCTTTGGCCTGCTCGCGGGTCAGCCAGTTTCCCAGCCGGGTTCCCTTCTGGCTCATTGTCACGCTGCACTCAAAACCCGGAATGACGCTCGTTTGTTTTCAATCATTGTCCGGGATTTAGCCGCACAGTCATTGCACTGAAATCCCGGACGAAGTTCGGGCGAAAGTTTGTCCGGGTTTTCCATGCAATAGTGGCGACAGTGGGAAGCTGAGGGGAAACGGCTTGGAAACTGGCTCTGCGGCGAGTGTCGATAATCAGCCTTGGCGGCGCAACAAGACTCAACGTGAGAAGTGTGGAGCTGGCTGCGCTTCAGCTCATACTCGCCCTTCCGCAGCCCCTTTTTCGTCCGGGATTAAAGTACATCAATAGCTTCGAATTCCGGGAGTTGAGTGCAGTAAATTAGGCAAACTGACCGTTTTCCGGGTTTTGAGTGCAGGGCGACAGTGGCCCTGGGTCGAAAGAACTGGATCCACATAGGCAGCCCACAGGCGGGACCGAAGGTCGCAGCGATTCTCTCGGTCGTGGAAAGCTGTCGGCGGTTGAAGCTCTCGTTGCGCGACTATCTGGCCGCGGTCCTCCCCGGACTTGCCGATCTGCCGATCCGGCGGCTCCCACACATTACTCCCGCTGCGTGGGTCGCCCAGCATTCATAGACTCAAACGACCGGGTTGTTGGCGTGAAGGCCGTCTTCAGGTCCAGTGCGATCTCCCGACACAACTGAGTCGTGTGCCTCGGCTTTAGTACGTAGTGTGAAACAAAATCTTGCGCCGCGCGGAGGGTTGTCGACAGCCCACAAGCGGCCCCCGTGCGATTCAATAATGGAGCGGCTGATCCGCAGTCCCATGCCCGTTCCATGAGTCTTGGTGGTAAAGAATGCATTAAAGACC
>WNFD01023879.1_pt1 | contig 12642 bp, 15 predicted proteins | sample 5400491 | NCBI WGS metagenome assembly WNFD01 (sample SAMN13153343, study PRJNA577476) | soil metagenome | isolation source: 120 cm saprolite under Douglas fir tree site 2 hole 2 replicate 2 | place: USA:California | collected 2015-04-18 | reverse complement strand
CGGCAACCCGGTCTTTACGTTACAGAAGGCACAGGCGCGTGTGCATGTATCGCCCATGATCATGAACGTCGCGTGCTTCTTTTCCCAGCACTCGCCGATATTCGGGCAACCGGCCTCCTCGCATACCGTGTGCAAGCCGTTGTCGCGCATGATCTTCTGCGTGGCGAAATAGCCGGGCGATACCGGCGCCTTGACGCGAATCCAATCCGGTTTCGCAAGCACGGCCGAATCCGGTTTGTGCGCCTTTTCCGGATGGCGCGGGCGCGGGTTGTTCACAAGGTCGAGGACGACCGCCATGGCCCTTACTTACGGCTGCCGCTGTGTCGCCGCAAGGCTTGGGCTCAGGCCCTTCGTATGGCGCGCCATATCAGCAGAAAAACGATGGCCCCGATGGTCGCGGTGATCAGATTGCCCCAAAAATCCGGCACGACCTCCAGCCGCAGCTTTTCGAAAAGGAAGCCGCCGACGATGGCCCCGACGAGGCCGACCGCAAGATTGTAGAACAGGCCGCCGCGTCCACCCAAAATTTGAGTCGCGACCCAGCCAGCGACCAGGCCGATAATAATCCATGCGATAATGCCCATGCGTCGTCCCCTGCCATTTACGCCGCCTTCGGCGCCATCCGGTGATTTGGCGTCGAATTTGAAATCTTCAGCTCGTCTTCGTCGGCGCAAACCATCGCAAGTCCGATACCTGTGTTGCCGGAGGTCGCCTCGATTACCGTCTGTCCGGGCTTGAGCTCGCCCGATTTTTCCGCAGCTTCGATCACGCCGAGCGCCAGCCGGTCCTTGACCGACCCCAGCGGATTAAACGCCTCAATTTTTACGTACAGGTCGATGCCCTTCGGCGCGAATTTGTTGATTCGCACGACCGGCGTCCGCCCAACCGTTTCAAGAACGCGCGTAACGTCACATATTCAGCACGCGGCCGTACGCATCGAGGACCGCTTCTTTCATCATTTCCGACCAGGTTGGGTTTGGGAAGATGGTGTGCATCAGTTCTTCCTCGGTCGTCTCCAGGTTCATGGCAACGACGTACCCTTGAATCAACTCTGTAACTTCCGCGCCGACCATATGCGCGCCAAGCAATTGCCCCGTATTCTTGTCGAAAATAACCTTGACCAAGCCCTGATCCTCGCCGAGCGCAATCGCCTTGCCGTTACCTACGAACGGAAAGCGGCCAACGCGAATGTCGAGCTTTTTCTCTTTCGCCGCCTGTTCGGTCAGACCAACCGACGCGATCTGTGGGGAACAGTACGTGCAGCCTGGAATCATCAATTTGTTCATCGGATGCGGATTGAGGCCCTTGATCGCCTCGATGCAAACGACCCCTTCATGTTCGGCTTTATGCGCGAGCATCGGCGCTCCCGAGACGTCACCGATGGCGTAAATACCGGGAACGTTCGTTTTGTTGAACCGGTCGACGACGATAATGCCGCGATCGGTCTTTACGCCTAATTTTTCGAGCCCAAGGTTCTCGATATTGCCGACAACACCAACCGCGGAGATCGCCCGCTCGGCCGTGATCGTCTGCGACTTGCCGCCTTCCTCGATGGTTGCCGTGACGCTGTCGCTTTTCTTGTCGAGCTTAGTCACTTTTGCGTTCGTCAAGATCTTGACGCCCTGCTTCTCAAAGCTCTTGCGGGCAAAAGTCTGGATCTCCTGGTCTTCGACCGGCAGAATCTGCGGCAGCACCTCCACCACCGTGACCTCGGAACCGAGTGTGCGGTAGAATGACGCAAACTCGATGCCGATCGCTCCTGAGCCAATTACCAGCAAGGATTTCGGCACACGATCCGGCGCCATTGCCTCGAAATAGGTCCACACGAGTTTTTTATCGGGCTCGATGCCCGGCAGCACGCGCGGGCGCGCGCCGGTGGCGATGATGACGTGCTTGGCCTGATATTGTCCTGGCCCAAGTGCGCCTTTCGGCGCTTCGTTCTTCGACGCTTTCGCTGTGACTTTGCCGGGCGCGTCGATCGCCGCTTCGCCCCAGATGATCGACACCTTGTTTTTCTTCATCAAAAAGCCGACGCCGTCGTTGAGCCGCTTTGATACTGCGCGGGAGCGTTGCACCACAGCCATGGCGTCATAGCCGACATTGTCGGCCTTCAGGCCGTAATCCTTGGCATGCTGCATGTAATGAAAAATTTCCGCCGAGCGCAGCAATGCCTTGGTGGGGATGCAACCCCAATTCAGGCAAATGCCCCCGAGATAATCGCGTTCGACGATCGCGGTCTTAAAGCCGAGCTGTGCCGCTCGAATGGCGGTGACATAGCCGCCGGGGCCGGAGCCGATAATCAGGACGTCGAAGGAAGTATCGGCCACACGCATCTCCGCTGCACAATTATTGGCGCCTTTCGTCTCCCATAAGGGGGCGCTTCAATCAAGCGCCGCCGCCACCCCATTGAATCGAATGACTTTAGGGAATCTAATTCCCGCAACAAGACCGAAACCCGGGAGAAAATGCTATGGCCAGGGTCACCGTGCGCCTTGCTGCCTTCGTCGCGTTTATCGCAGTGCAGGTGACGTTGGCCAGCGCTGCCGAGATCAAAGTTTTCAGCACCGTCGGGCTCAAGAGCGTGCTGGATGAGCTAATACCGAAATTTGAAAAATCCAGCGGCCATAAGCTCGATGTGGCCTGGAGCACGGCCGCTTTGCTGACCAAACGCGTGCAATCGGGCGAACAAGCAGACGCGTTGATCCTGATCAAAAGTAATGTCGACACCTTGCTCAAAGAGGGGAAGGTCGCACCTGACACCGAGACGGTGTTTGGGCAGTCTGTCTTCGCCATCGGCGTGAAGACCGGCGCGCCGAAGCCGGATATTTCGACTGCCGATGCCCTGAAACAAAGCCTGTTGGGAGCAAAAGGGATCAGTTATTCCGATCCCGCCACCGGTGGCGCGAGCGGCGTCTATATCGCCAAACAGATAGAACGGATGGGAATTTCCGACCAGATGAAAGGCAAAACCAAGCACCCGCCGTCAGGTGGTCTTTCCGGAACCCTTCTGATCAGCGGCGATGCCGACATCGCCATCAATTCTAAGCCTGAACTCCTGTCGGTCCCGGGCGTCGACGTTGTCGGGCCGCTGCCCGGCGATATGGCATTTACTGTCGTGTATGCAGCCGGGGTCCAATCAAACGCCGGGCAAGCCGATGCAGCGAAAGCATTCATCAATTATTTAAAGTCGCCGGAGGCACAGGCCGTGTTCAAGGCGAAGGGATACGACCCGGCGTAATTTTCACGCCACCACCACGGGATTTTCAATTAACGTCTGAACTCGCTGACGAGTTCGGCGCCAACGCACTGATCAATTTTCTGCACAGCGGCTGCTGTGTTCAAGGCGAAGGGACTCAAACCGACGGATACGCCGAAAGGAACCTAGCGGGCGATCACGCGACGTATTGCGCAATTCCGTTTCCAAACGACCAGTTCTCCTTGCCAACTTCAAGGAGATTGATGAACACGTCCTGCGACCGTAATCCAGGCTGCTGAGCGAGTAGTTCGACAATGCGGGCGAATAGCGCCTTCTTCTGCTCGACGTTGCGCGAATTGGTAACGGTGTATCACCAGATCATCTGTGCGCTCGACATCAAGGTAGCTCTTGCTGTAGAAAAATCCGTCATCGTCGTGTTCGGTTACGACCATAAAACGGTCCTCTTCCGGCACCGTAAATGTCTCGCGCAGCGCGCGGTAAATGCCATCGCCAATCGCTTTTTTTGAGCTGCCGATTTCCCTTTTCGTAGGTCGATGCGAACTAATGGCATTAGGTTACACCACCATCATCACCGGCTTTTCGATCAACGTCTTGAGGGCGCTGACGAGCTCGGCGCCGAGCGCGCCGTCGACGGCGCGGTGATCGCAGGACAGCGTCACGCTCATGATGGTGGCGGCTTCGATCTTGCCGTTGCGCACGACCGCGCGCTCCTCGCCTACACCAACCGCAAGAATGGTCGATTGCGGCGGATTGATCACGGCGGTGAAATCCTTGATGCCGTACATGCCGAGGTTTGACACCGAGGTGGTGCCTCCCTGATATTCGTGCGGCTTGAGCTTGCGGGCGCGGGCGCGCGCGGCGAGCTCGCGCATCTCGTTCGAGATCACCGACAGCGATTTGCTTTCGGCATTGCGGATAATTGGGGTGATCAGGCCCCCCGGCAGTGCGACGGCGACGCCGACATCGGAATGCTTGTGCTTGAGCATGCCCGCTTCGGTCCAGCTCACATTGGCGTCGGGCACGCGTTGCAGCGCGAGCGCCAGCGCCTTAATGACGAAGTCGTTGACCGAGAGCTTGTAGGTTGGCTTGCCGTCCTTATCCTTGGGTGCGGCCTCGTTGATTTCCTCACGCGCCGTCATCAGCCGGCCGATGTCGCAGTCGACTGTCTCGTAAAAATGCGGGACGGTCTGCACCGAGGCGGTCAGTCTTTGCGCAATCGTGCGGCGCATGCCGTCATGCGGCACAAAATCATAGCTGCCGTCTTCATAGAGCGCGCGGATCTGGCTGTCCGACATCAATGGCGCGATGGTGCGACTGTCCGCGGCTCCGGCGAGTGCGGTACCCGCCGAGCCCAGGCCCTTGCCGGATTTCGCCGCTTCGATATCGCGTGCAATCACGCGGCCATGCGGACCGGAGCCTTGCACGCGGTTAAGGTCGACGTTGGACTCCTTAGCTAGACGACGTGCGAGTGGAGATGAAAAAACCCTGTTTGCACCGGCCCCGTGCCTGCCCTCGTCCTTCGAGACGGGCACTTTCGCGCCCTCCTCAGAACGAGGAATTGGTTTTGAAACTGATTGCGCCGCTTTCTTAGCCTCATCCTGAGAAGCGGTTGCTGGCGGCGTCTCGACGGATGGCGCGATAGGCGCGGACTTTGGTGCAGGCTGGGCTTGGGAAGGCGAGGCAGCGCTCTTGGCCGCTCCCGCAGCCGCGGCCTTCACATCTTCGCCTTCATTTGCGAGCACCGCGATGATCGCGTTCACGGCGACATCCTGCGTGCCTTCGGGCACCACGATCTTGGCGAGCGTGCCGTCGTCAATCGCTTCGTATTCCATCGTGGCCTTGTCGGTCTCGATCTCGGCAATCACATCGCCCGACTTGACCCTGTCGCCCTCCTTCTTCAGCCAACGCGCGAGATTGCCCTTTTCCATCGTGGGCGATAGCGCCGGCATGAGAATGTTGGTGGGCATCGCCTGGCTTACCGGTAGCAAACGGCCTTGGCGGCCTCGACCACGTCGGCAACCGAAGGCAGCGCGAGCTTCTCGAGATTGGCGGCATATGGCATCGGCACATCTTTCCCTGATACGCGTGCAACTGGCGCATCGAGATAATCGAAAGCACGTTCAAGAATGCGGGCTGCGAGCTCCGCACCCACGCCAGACTGCTGCCAGCCTTCTTCGACGGTCACGGCGCGTCCGGTCTTCTGGACCGATGTAATGATTGTTTCGGTGTCCATCGGCTTGAGCGTGCGCAGATCGATCACCTCCGCGTCGATGCCCGCTTCCGCCAATTCCTCGGCGGCCTTGAGCGCATAACCCATTCCCATCGACCATGCGATGATCGTCACGTCGTTGCCGGCGCGCGCAATCTTGGCCTTTCCGATCGGCAAGACGAAATCATCGAGTTTCGGCACCGGCGACGAATGCCCGTAGAGAATTTCGTTTTCCAGGAAAATGACTGGGTTGGGATCGCGAATAGCCGCCTTGAGCAGTCCCTTGGCGTCTGCGGCAGTCGAGGGTGCAATCACCTTCAAGCCTGGAATGTGCGAATACCAGGCCGAATAATCCTGGCTGTGTTGAGCGGCAACGCAGAATTGATGAGCTGGTCCATGGCCTGCATAGCGAAATTGAAAGTCATAAACTCGACGACGGGCTTTAGCCCAGAGAGCGCTGCACCGATGCCGAGACCTGCAAAGCCGTGCTCTGTAATCGGCGTATCGATCACGCGTTTTGCGCCGAATTCCTGCAACAGACCTTGCGTGACTTTGTAGGCGCCCTGATATTCGGCGACCTCTTCGCCCATCACGAAAACATCTTTGTCGCGCCGCATCTCCTCGGCCATGGCGTCGCGTAACGCTTCGCGCATGGTCATAGTGACCATTTCGGTACCTTCGGGAATGCCGGGGTCGTTCGCAGCTTGCGGAGCCGGTGCCGCGGGTGCTTTTGCTGCTTTCGGAGCTGGCGAGTCCTGGGTCTTTGCCTGCTCTTTCTGGGTTTTCGTCGGCGGCGCGGACCCGGGAGCCTTCTGTTGCTGCACGGGTTTGGCTGTCGTGATCGAGCCCTTGTCCTCACCTTCGCCGAGGATTACCGCGATTGGCGTGTTTACCGCGACGTCATTCGTGCCTTCGGGAACCAATATTTTTCCCAACGTGCCCTCGTCCGCGGCCTCAACTTCCATCGTTGCCTTGTCGGTCTCGATCTCGGCAATCACATCACCCGACTTGACCTGATCTCCTTCTTTCTTAAGCCACTTCGCAAGGTTGCCCTTTTCCATCGTGGGCGAGAGCGCGGGCATGAGGACTTCGGTCGGCATGGGTTTTTATTGTTTTCCAGGCAACAGGATCAACGATAAACGTTGGTGTAAAGTTCGGACACGTCCGGCTCCGGATCGTGTGTGGCAAATTCCGCTGCCTGGTTAATCAGATCGCGCAATTCACCGTCGATTTTCTTGAGCGCGTCTTCGCTGGCCAATTTCTTTTCGAGAATACGATGGCGCGCCATATCGATGGGATCATGGTGTGTGCGCACCTCGTCGACTTCTTCGCGAGTGCGGTATTTTGCCGGGTCCGACATGGAATGCCCGCGATAGCGATAAGTGAGCATTTCAAGAATGTAAGGGCCTTTGCCTGCGCGGCACCATTCCGCCGCTTTTTCGCCAGCCGCCTTTACCGCGCGCACGTCCATTCCATCGACTTGGTCGCCCGGAATATTAAATGATAGCCCCCGCCGGGACCGGTAGCTTCCAGAGCTCGGCCATGTTGAAGCTCTCGTAGACCTGACCCTGGTTGGCCGCACCGTCGCCGAAATAGGTAAGGGCGATGCTCTTGTTGCCGCGATAGTGGTTCGCAAACGCGAGGCCGGTGCCGAGCGGCACCTGGGCGCCCACGATACCGTGCCCACCGTAAAAACCCTTCTCCACACTGAACATATGCATGGAGCCGCCCTTGCCCTTGGAATAACCGTGGGCACGGCCGGTGAGTTCAGCCATGACGCCTTTCGGGTCCATGCCGGTCGCGATCATGTGGCCATGGTCGCGGTAGCCCGTGATCACCTGGTCGCCATCATTGAGCGCCATCTGCATGCCGACCACGACGGCTTCCTGGCCGATGTAGAGATGGCAAAACCCGCCAATCAGCCCCATGCCATACATCTGCCCAGCCTTCTCCTCGAAGCGGCGGATGGTCAGCATGGCTCGATAGGCCGAAAGTTCCTGTTCCTTGCTAAAATCGGCGACGGCTTTAGCGTCGGCGCTCGGATTTTTTTGGGCGACCGCCATTGGCACTCCCTGCGAAAGCGTCCGGCAATTGTGACTGGGCGTCGGTGGGCTTCCAAACCCCCCATAGCTTAAATCGCCCGGCGGCGGAAGCGCGAGGCCACCGCGCGAAATTGCGCAAAACACCTAGAAATTGGCTGAAAATTTCAAGCCGAAACGGTGGATAACGTCTTGGAGCTAGTGCGGTTGCTAGTGTGGTCGCACCGGCAGGACCAGATCGCGCGGGTCGACGTAGCCGACCAGGGCGCGGGCGCGCTCGTCCAGCATATCCGGATCGATACGGTCGGCACGGAGCAGCGATACCTTGCGCTCCCAATGTGCCCGGTCGGCTTTGAGCCCGTCCAGCTCACCCTTCATCGCCGTGAGCTGCTGCTCGAGGTCCAATTGCGCGCGAAGTCCACGATCGCCGCTGAAGGCGTGCATGCCGAAATAGCCGATGAACAGCGCGGCGAAAATATAGAGGCCGAGCACAGTCAGGATGGTGCGGCGGTGCCGATGGGAGACCATGGTTCGCGACAATGCCGCAAGCCCGTTAAAGCGTCTTTAATGACGCGCTAAATCCGGTGCCGAAGCTCGTTGAGAACGAAGTTTGCGAGCCGCTTGCCACGATTGCGCACGATTTTTAGCAGGCCCTGGTCGACGAAATAGGTCAGCAGGATCGAATCGCGTGTCTTCACCCGGTTATGTACAGGGTCAGCCGAGTGCCAGGTATCGTCGCCAACCGCGAAGGCATAACCGGAGTTCGGCGCAAATCGCATCTGCGTTTTTTTCGGCAGCGACCCGTCGGGTAGCTTCTCGTGGAAGATGGTACCGATGTCCGTGTTGGCATCGTCCTTCGGCAAATAAAGCTGGACAGTGATCCCCTTCCAGCGGGTGTCGGTGTGCGGCGTTATCAAATAGCCGGGAATATCGCGGGTTAGGATCGGGATTGGATACATACCGACCTTGGCGAAATCCTCGCCAAAGCGCTTTGACAATCCCGGGGCAAGCCGCTGAATGAAAGCTTGCTTGACTGGCTCGGAGCAAAGCGCGCGTCCGACGACATCCCAGAGTGCTCGCTTCTCCGGCGGAAGATTGCGGATATATTCTGGAAACAGATCAATTTTCACTCGCGTGTGCGTGCCGTCGAGATCGTGACCCTTGCTGCGGCCGTGCATCGGCCGATAGTCGGCGGACTCCGGCATCAACGCCAATATCTGCGCATAGGTATCATCCGGAAATACGCGGTCGAATTCGAGATGGAAGAATGGTTTCTCGACCGCGCGGGCTGACTCAATCGACTGCGCGACGGAACTTGCCAGACGGCCGGACGCGCGGCGGCGATCGTAAGTGGACAGGGTTGTTGTCTGATCCATAGCAACTTCTCGCGTTCGGGTTTCCTTCGCAATTTGCTGCAAATTCGCAGGCAAATGCAAGATGGCTATTTCGGCGTTGCTAACGCCGCGATTTTAGGGCGTCGCGTCCGGCATATTTCGCTTGCGGGCCGAGCTCCTCCTCGATGCGCAGCAACTGATTGTATTTGGCAGTACGGTCAGAGCGGGCGAGCGAGCCGGTCTTGATCTGTCCGCAATTGGTTGCAACCGCCAGATCAGAGATGGTCGAATCCTCGGTTTCACCAGATCGATGCGACATCACGGCGGTATAGCCTGCCTTGTGTGCCATTTCGACCGCGGCAAGTGTCTCGGTCAGTGTGCCGATTTGATTGACCTTAATCAGAATCGAATTAGCGATCCCCTCTTTGATTCCTTTGGCGAGCCTCGTGACGTTTGTGACAAACAAATCATCGCCGACCAGTTGGCATTTTGCTCCGATCAGATCGGTGAGAATTTTCCAACCCTCCCAGTCGTCCTCCGACATCCCGTCTTCAATTGAGACGATCGGATAACGCGCGATCAGGTCGGCAAGATATTTCGCCTGCTCTTGCTTCGAGCGCTTCTTGCCTTCCCCTTCATAGACGTACGAACCGCCTTTGAAAAATTCCGTCGCAGCGCAGTCGAGTGCCAGCATCACATCCCCGCCGGGCTTGTAGCCCGCTTTCGTGATCGCTTGCATGACGAAATCAAGTGCCGCCTCGGCCGACTTTAAATTCGGAGCGAATCCGCCCTCATCGCCAACATTGGTGTTTAGGTTCGCCTCTTTTAGTTGGCTTTTGAGCGTATGGAAGATTTCCGCGCCAGCGCGCAACGCCTCCGCGAAAGTCGGTGCGCCCACCGGCATGATCATGAATTCCTGAAAATCAATCGGGTTGTCGGCATGCACGCCGCCATTCACGATATTCATCATGGGTACCGGAAGCACGCGCGCGGCGGTGCCGCCGACATAGCGATAAAGCGGCTCCTTCTTGGCCACCGCCGCAGCTTTGGCGACCGCAAGCGACACACCGAGAATGGCATTCGCGCCAAATCGGCCCTTGTTTGTCGTGCCGTCGAGACCAATCAAGGTCTCGTCGATCTTGGCTTGTGCCTCGGCATCCATGCCGCCGAGCGCATCAAAGATTTCGCCATTCACTGCATCGACCGCCTTGCGAACGCCTTTTCCGCCATACCGATCCTTGTCGCCATCGCGCAATTCGACCGCCTCGTGCGCGCCAGTGGACGCGCCTGACGGAACCGCCGCGCGGCCCTTTGAGCCGTCCTCCAAAATTACGTCGACCTCGACGGTCGGATTGCCGCGGCTATCGAGGATTTCGCGGCCGACGATGTCAGTAATGGCGGTCATGGGCGGATCCAGACTTGTGATGCTGGGCTTCTACAGGATCGACAACCCCCTTGTCATGCCCTGCACGAACCGGGCATCCAATGGGTGCAAACCGTGCGATAAAAGCCTATGGCCAAGAAACGAATACAGCTGGGACGCCCGAGCCCAATCCCCGCATCGCCGGACAAGGCAGTCCTCGATCGTGTCCCTAATCCCCACGCGGATACGAACTATGTCGCGCGTTTCACCGCGCCGGAATTTACCACCCTTTGCCCGATTACAGGCCAACCCGATTTCGCGCATTTGGTGATCGACTATGTGCCGGCGAAATACTTGGTTGAGTCGAAATCGCTCAAGCTCTACCTCAACAGCTTCCGCAACTACGGCGCTTTTCACGAGGATTGCACTGTAGCGATCGGCAAGAAACTCGTCGCCCTGCTCAAGCCGAAGTGGCTGCGCATTGGCGGCTATTGGTACCCGCGCGGTGGTATGCCGATCGACGTATTTTGGCAAAGCGGAAAATTGCCCAAGGATGTCTGGATTCCCAATCAGGGCGTCGCGCCCTACCGCGGGCGCGGCTAGACCGCCGGGGCATGGCGCCGCAATTGCAGTGCGCACGTCCACCCAGTAGCGGCCAATACTGCCGCCCCGACCAACAACACCGGCGTAAAACCAACACTCGCCAAACCAATGCCGTACACAACCGGACCCGCCGCTTGGCCGAGAAAGAAGAAAAACGAATGTCCAGCGGTCGCAGAGCCACGAGCCGACGGTGCCAGCTCAGTGACGTAAACCTGAATGCACCCGTGGAGCAGGTAGAAGCCAAACCCCATGACTATGAAATTTATGAACTCGACCGGCCAAGGCAATCGGAGCGCCATCACGATGAGACAGAAGCCCATCGCCATGCCGCCCGCAGCCATGAGTCTCCGCTCGCCGACATGCGTGAGTAGCCAGGCGACCATGAAAGTGTAAATGACACCGCCGACACCGAAACCGGAAAGAACGATCCCCGCGATTGAAGCGCGCGCGTGTCCTTCAGCGTTCAACAGTACGGCCATGTAGGGAAACACTCCGAACAAGAATATCGCTTCGATGAAGACCGCGCCGAAGCAATACTTCGCCATTGGGTTGCTGAAGATCGCGCGGTAGTTTGGAATGAGCGTCGATAAATCGAAACGCCCCGGTTTGTCTTCCATGCTGCGAAAGCCTGGAATAGCGACTGCTAAGGCGATCAGATCGATAGCGCCGGTGACAAAGAATACCCCGCGCCATCCGATCAGATCCCCGATCACGCCGGCGCCTGAAGCACCCAAGAGATTGCCGCTCATGGCTGCAAACAACAGCTTGCCGAACGCGACCTGGCGCTGTGCCACGGGAACGCGGTCGCCGACGAGCGCGAACGCAATCGGAAATACTCCCCCAGCAGTCATCCCGGCGAGCACGCGCAGGCCCATCAGGGTCTCGAAATTTGTCACCATCCCGCAGGCGAGCGTGGTGATGCCGCCGATGAGCATGCACACCGCGATCAGCCGCGCCTTGCTGAACATATCGGCAAGCGCGCCCAACACCGGCTGAATCAACGCGTAGGGCAAGGTGAAGCCGGTCGACAGCAATGCGGCGGTGGTCGGCTCGACCTTTAATCCGCTTGCGACCTGCGGAATGACCGGATCGACCGAGCGCATGAACAGCGACGTCGCGAAGATCACGAACGCCATGAGATTGAGGACGCGCCCCATGTGATGCGAGAGCCTTCGCCGATCAGCGCTTGGCCAGCCGGTCGAATTCGACCAGCACACGCAACAGCGGCTCCATTTCCTTCAACGGCATCATATTGGGACCGTCGGATGGCGCTTTGTCAGGATCCTGATGGGTCTCGATAAACACGCCGGCGACTCCCACGGCGACCGCTGCGCGCGCGAGCACCGAAACAAACTCGCGCTCTCCGCCGGACGACGTCCCCTGCCCGCCCGGCTGTTGCACCGAATGAGTTGCGTCGAATATCACCGGCGCCAGCGTGGTTCGCTTAAGGATTGGAATTGAACGCATGTCCGAGACGAGCATGTTGTACCCGAACGAGGCGCCGCGTTCAGTCACCAGCACGTTGCGATTGCCCGCACCTGTAATTTTTTCGACGACATTCTGCATATCCCACGGGGCCATGAACTGACCCTTTTTTACGTTCACGGCCTTGCCGGTTTTGGCGGCAGCGACGAGTAGATCAGTTTGCCGGCAGAGAAATGCCGGGATCTGCAGCACGTCGACGACCTCGGCGACAGGACCGCATTGCGTGGCTTCGTGCACGTCAGTGAGGACCGGGAGTTTCAATTTGTCGCGAATTTCGGCGAATATCGGCAAAGCTTGTTCGAGCCCAAGTCCGCGTGCCGATTTGGCTGAGGTGCGGTTCGCTTTGTCGAAGGATGTCTTATAGACGAGCCCAATGCCGACGCGCCCAGCAA
>WNFD01011597.1_pt1 | contig 12643 bp, 12 predicted proteins | sample 5400491 | NCBI WGS metagenome assembly WNFD01 (sample SAMN13153343, study PRJNA577476) | soil metagenome | isolation source: 120 cm saprolite under Douglas fir tree site 2 hole 2 replicate 2 | place: USA:California | collected 2015-04-18 | reverse complement strand
CAACCTCCAGCGGCTTTACTCAATACAGCTACGTCTGGGTACAGCAACCGGCAGATGAGATGGAGCAGCAGGATGTCGAACGCGCCAAGGTCATGCGTTTACGCGCGCGCAAATTGTACCTGCGGGCCCGCGACTATGGCATTCGCGGACTCGAAGTCAAGCACCCCAATTTCGGCGCGAGTCTGCGGCATGATGCGGGGGCGGCGGTGCTCGTGACCCGCAAGAAAGACGTTCCGCTGCTGTACTGGACGGCTGCGTCGTGGGGCGCGGCGATCTCCGTCTCCAAAGACGACCCCGACTTGGTAGCGGACCAGCCCATAGTAGAGGCCCTGATCGACCGCAGCCTGCAACTGGATCCTGATTTCGACGACGGAGCGATTCACGGATTTCTCATCACTTACGAGTCGGCGCGGCAAGGAGCAAAGGGCGATTTCGCCGCTCGTTGCCGTGAGCACTTTAATCGGCAGGTGGAACTCACCGGAGGGCTCCTCGCGTCTCCGTACATCTCGCTGGCTGAGACGGTATCCGTCAGCAAGCAAGACCGCGGCGAATTCGAGTCTCTGCTGAAACGCGCACTGGCCATCGATCCCGCGACCAAGCCGGGTTGGCGTTTGACCAACATCGTGATGCAGCGCCGAGCGCGGTGGCTGCTCTCGCGGGAAGATGATCTGTTTTTGAGCGACAAGCCGGAGGAAGAAAATGCCACGCACAACTAGAGTAACTGTTTCTCTGTTGCAGATTGCGCTGCTCGGGCTGACGACGACTGCCGCGGCCCAGAACAAAATACGTCTGGCGACCTTGCTTCCCCGCGGCTCCTCCCATTACCAGGTCCTGGAGGCCATGGGGCAGCAGTGGCGGTCGGCTTCCGGAGGCAGCTTCAGTCTCACGATTTATCCCGACGGCACCATGGGCGACGAGCACGACTGCGTGCGGCGCATGCGCATCGGACAGATCCAGGCGGCTACTTTGTCGGTCGACGGCCTTTCAGAGATTGACGCCTCCGTCGGTGCTCTCGAGAAGATCCCTATGGTGTATCGCTCGTTGGGCGAAATGGAATATGTTCGGTCACAAATGGAGCCGGAACTCGAGCGGCGGTTGGAGGCCAAAGGGTTTGTGGTGCTCTTCTGGGCCGACACTGGCTGGGTACACATCTTCTCCCGCGAGCCGGCGCTCCATCCCGAGGACTTCAAGCGTACCAAGGTTTTTGTCGGAGCAAGCGACATTGGCGAAGCCGGTGTGGTCAAGAGCTTGGGCTTTCAAGCCGTACCTCTTGAGTGGTCTGATGTCCTCACCAGCTTGCAAACAAAAATGGTGGACACAGTTCCCACCGCACCCTTCCTTTCCCTCGCCGGCCAGTACGACCTGGTAGCGCGGCATATGCTCGAACTTCCCTGGGTCCCGCTGGTCGGCGCGACGGTCATCACCAAAAGAGCCTGGGATGCAATTCCGCCCCAGGAACACGAAACCTTCCGCCAAGCCGCTCTTGAGGCAGGCAAGCAAATGCAGGTTCGTGGCCGGCAGGAAAGCCTGGAAGCGATTGAAGCGATGAAAAAGCGTGGCCTCCAGGTGCATCCGGTTTCTCCGGCGCTGATGGACGAGTGGCAGCGCTTCTGCGAAGCAGTGTATCCCCACATGCGGGGATCGATGGTTCCCGCCGACATGTTTGATCAAGTGCTGCGGCTGGTGAAACAGTATCGCGACTCCGGCGGCGGAGCGAAGTCATGAGCGCCGTTGCCGTGGTTCTTCCCGAACCCTCAACTGCAACGCGTGGGAAGAACCGCGGGGGCGGGCTCCGCCTGGAAAACCTAGCCCTAAGCCTGGTGCTTGCGACGATGGTCTTGATTCCGCTGACCGAAGCGCTTCTCCGACGCACCCTTCACATCGGAATTCCCGCATCCACAGCGCTGGTGCAGCATGCCGTCCTGCTGGTGGGGATGTTAGGCGGCGCCATCGCCGCCCGTGAAGGCCGGCTGCTCGCGCTTTCCACGCTGGAACAGACATGGATACCGGAAAGATTCCGGCCAGCGTCGCACATTTTCACCGGAGCTGTTGCGGCAGGCATCACGATCTTTTTGGCAATTGCGTCTGGGCAGTTCGTGGCCACAGAACGTGAAGGGGCGAGACTCCTGTTCGCGAGCGTGCGGGTGTGGTGGATCGAGCTGGCTCTGCCGTTGGGCTTTGCCGCGATTGCGGTCCGCATCTGGTGGAGATCTTCTGAGATCTGGCGAGGACGCCTTTCCGCCGCAGGACTGGCAGTTGCCCTGGTGGTCGCAGAGTGCCTTGCTCCACTGACTTCCCACTTGTTCATTCCGCTGTCGTTGGGCGTACTGCTGATCGCTACCGTGCTGGGAGTGCCTGCGTTCGTGACTCTGGGGGGCGCAGCCCTAATCCTGTTTCGTAGTTTCGATCAGCCGATTGCGTCTATCCCGATCTCGCATTACGAACTGGTCACGAATCCAATTCTGCCCACGCTACCGCTGTTCACTCTTGCCGGCTACTTCCTGGCAGAAGGAGGCGCCGCCAAGCGTCTGGTACGCGTCTTCTCTGCTCTTTTTGGAGCCTTCCGCGGCGGCCCAGCCCTCGTCACGGTCTTGGTTTGCGCATTCTTCACCTCATTTACCGGCGCGTCGGGCGTCACCATTCTTGCTTTGGGCGGACTGCTTATGCCCATCCTCATCGGTGCCCGTTACTCGGAAAAGAACGCCCTCGGCCTGATCACCGGAAGCGGCTCGCTCGGACTCCTGCTTCCGCCCTGTTTACCTCTGATCGTTTATGCCATCGTCGCGCACGTGCCCATCCAGCACATGTTCCTGGGCGGCATTGTTCCCGCTTTCGTCATGATCATCGCCACCAGCTTGTGGGGGATCCAGCGGGGACCGCGGCACGAATTTCGGAGTTCATTCGAATGGCACGAAGCGTGTGGCGCACTTTGGGAGGCCAAGTGGGAACTGCTCATGCCTGCGGTAGCCTTGCTGGCGCTTTTTGCGGGCTTCGCCACGCCCGTGGAAGCCTCCGCACTGACTGCTCTTTACGCCTTTCTGATCGAAGTAGTCATTCATCACGATCTGAACCTCTTTCGCGACGTCCCGCGCGTGATGGCAGAATGCGGACTGCTGATTGGCGGCGTCTTGCTGATCCTCGGCGTCTCGCTGGGCTTCACCAATTATCTGGTGGATGCCGAAGTCCCCGCCCGCGCCGTGGCCTGGACCACACATAATGTCCACTCTCCGCTTCTGTTTTTGCTGTTGCTGAATGGCTTCATGCTGGTAGTGGGTTGCCTCATCGAAATCTATCCCGCCATCGTAATTGAAGTTCCGCTGCTGGTGCCATTGGGTGCAGCCTACGGAATTGATCCCATCCGCTTGGGAATCATTTTTCTGGCAAATCTTGAGTTAGGTTATTTGACCCCGCCAGTCGGGCTTAACCTTCTGATGTCGTCCTATCGCTTTCGTAAGCCAGTTGGCGAGGTTCTCCGTTCTGCCTTGCCGGTTGTGGCCGTGCTTTCGGTTGGGGTGTTGCTGATTACGTATATCCCCGGTTTGACGACTTTGCTTCCGCGGTGGTTTGGCTACTAAGAAGAAATGTGCGCTAGTCCGAGACAACGTCGTGGAGAAAAGAATTCATGTTTCTGATTTTGAAACAACGCCCGCATTTGATACTTACTGGATTGCTACTTCTCCCCGGTTGCGGCGGCGGCTCGATGCCTGCGCCAACTGTGACAGGAATGGTGGCTCAATCTCAGCCCAGTAACGCCATCGCCTCAAGCGCAATGGCCTCGCCCAAGAACCGGGTCTCATTTTCTGCGCTCCTCACCTACAGCGACGGCAGTGTGAGTGCGTCCTCTCAGCGGAGTCCAATGGTCTGACGGCGACCCGTGGGTGTCGCTCAGCGGGAACGTTGCCACTTGTACACAACCGGCGCCAGTGTTGATTCTCGGACCAGAGTTTTCTACCGTCACTGCGACAGCACAGGTGAACGGGAAGAGTTACACAGTGACGTCAGGGCTGTATTGCTTGTGATCGCGGTCTCTTAGGGGCGTAAAGATCAGTAACGCGAGATTGAGCACAGCAAAAGAGAAGACATGAATGCCACACCTGTTCTTAGTTCCAATTGTCAGTGTCTTGTTGCTGGTGATGTCTGCCGGCGCTCAGATGCCAGTCGATTCTGCAACAACATCGCCTTCGAGTAGCGCCCTCGTGCCAGCGCAATCCGCCGATGGGAAATGGGGGTACCAGGACAAGAGCGGAACCTTTACCATTCCCGCCCGATACGACCGGGCTGAGCGTTTTTCCGAAGGCCTGGCGGTGGTTCAACCAGAAGAAGCAGTTCGGTTACATCGACTCGACCGGACACATCGTTATCCCATTGCAATTCGTTCACGCCGACCCTTTCTCTGAAGGTCTTGCGCTGGTTTACACCACCTGGGGAATGCACATTCTAGGCGCTGAGGAAGGCTACACCTTCTTTGTGCGCGCAGGTTACATCGATCACAGCGGCAAGTTCGCGATCAAACCGCGGTACGTGGAAAACGCGGCCAGCTTTTCGCAAGGCCTCGCCGCATTCCAAGCCGGAGCCAACTACGGTAATGGCAAAGCCGAGTGGGGTTACCTGGACAAGACCGGGAAGTGGGCCATTAAACCGCAGTTTGATATTGCAGGTGATTTTTCCGAGGAACTCGCGCCGGTCGCGGTCTTTTTCGACAAAGAGAGTCGCCGAGAGAAGTGGGGTTACATAGACCGCTCCGGGAAATTACAGATCCAGGCTCAGTTTGATGACGCTCGGGTCTTCACGCAAGGCATAGCGAGAGTGTTTCTGGCTGAGAAAAACGCAAAATTCGAACACATGCACCATCCGCGCGGGCAATGGGGATGGAGATGTATCGACAAAGAAGGAAAATTCGTCGAATGCCCCGCCAATCCGGCGGTGCGCCACAAGTCACAGAAGTGACGGGCGCGGGGAGAACAGAGTGGCTGTGAATCGTTTCCGATTCAGCAAATTCCAGATGACTTTGGGGCTTATGCTCCTGGTCGTTCTGAATGTGTTAGGCCAGGAGTCCGCTGCGCCGCCACCGAACGGAGATCAGCAGTCCGTTGCGGAATTGCTCCAACAGGCTCAAGGCGGAGATGTGGCCGCACAATACAAACTGGCGGTTCGTTACTCTTCCGGGAATGGCGTCACTAAAGACGACGCCCAGGCTTTCAAATGGTTTCGCAAGGCTGCCGAGTCCGGATATGCGCTTGGACAAGTCTCGCTCGGATTGATTTATCGAGAAGGCAACTACGGTGTAAAACCAGATGCTGCACAGGCGGTGGACTGGTTCCGCAAAGCTGCAGACCAAGGCAACGCGCATGGACAATCGGAACTCGGGTTTATGTATGAGGGCGGTGAAGGACTGCCACAGGATGATCGAGAAGCCGCGAGATTGTACGCTCTTGCCGCTGCACAAGGGCTTGCCGTCGCCCAGTTCGACCTGGCCTATATGTATGAGAATGGAAAGGGCGTCGATCCTGATCCTCACAAAGCTACGGAGCTTTACGAGTCCTCGGCCGTGAGTATCCCAACCGCACGTCACAACCTCGCGGTGATGTACTTCGGCGGTAAGTCAATCAATAAAGATCTGGTTCTGGCTTATAAATGGGTGCTGCTTGACGTCTCCGCTGAACACACGCGGACCCTAACCCGCGACTTGGACGTAACCGACGAGCCTCGCCTTGGCTACGCACTCATATTGGCAGGGGACATTGCCAAACACATGAGCAAGGATGAAAAGAAATCCGGGCGCATCCAAGCGGAAGAGTGGATCCACTCCAATGCCGCGCGACTGGGGGAAGAACCGCGATTCTTCCAGGAATCTATCGCGCGCTTGAAGTAAGTAAGGCGGAAGCCGCGCTTACAACTGACTCATTTTCGCCAGGAACTCGCCATTGGACATGGTCTTGGCCAGTCTCTCGATGAGCAATTCCATGGCTTCAACTGGCGAGAGGGGGTTCAACACTTTGCGCAGCACCCAGATTCGCGCCAGATCGTCCTTCGGGATCAGCAACTCTTCTTTTCGCGTGCCGGAGCGTTGAATATCAATGGCCGGGAAGGTGCGCTTGTCCACCAGCTTGCGGTCGAGAATGATTTCAGAGTTGCCTGTGCCTTTGAATTCTTCGAAGATGACGTCGTCCATGCGCGACCCAGTATCAATCAGCGCGGTCGCAATAATGGTCAGCGACCCGCCTTCTTCGATATTTCGTGCTGAACCGAAGAAACGCTTGGGGCGCTGCAGAGCATTGGAGTCCACGCCGCCGGAGAGGACCTTCCCGCTTGGCGGAACAATGGTGTTGTAGGCGCGAGCTAAACGTGTAATCGAATCCAGCAGAATGACCACGTCGCGCTTATGTTCGACCAACCGCTTTGCCTTTTCGATAACCATCTCGGCCACCTGCACATGACGCGCGGCGGGTTCGTCGAAGGTCGAGGAAATGACTTCGCCTTTGACGGACCGCTGCATATCGGTGACTTCTTCCGGGCGCTCGTCAATCAGCAGAACCATCAACACGACTTCGGGATGATTGGTAGTAATCGAATTGGCCACATTCTGCAGCAGCATGGTCTTGCCAGCCCGCGGCGGAGACACGATCAAGCCGCGCTGGCCTTTGCCGAGCGGCGTCAGCAAATCCATTACACGGGCACTGACGTTCTCACGAACCGTTTCCAGCTTGATTCGTTCCTGCGGATACAACGGCGTCAGGTTGTCGAACAGAATCTTGTTGCGCGCTTCATCCGGCGATTCGAAGTTGACAGCTTCAATCTTGACCAGCGCAAAGTATTTCTCGCCCTCATGCGGAGGCCGCACTTGGCCGCTGATAGTGTCACCAGTCTTCAAGTCAAATTTGCGAATCTGCGACGGAGAGACGTAAATGTCATCCGGGCCGGGAAGGTAGTTGTAGTCCGGCGAGCGCAGAAAGCCGTAGCCGTCAGGAAGAATTTCAAGCACGCCCTCGGCGAAAATGTGGCCTTCTTTTTCGCTTTGCGCCTGCAAAATCTTGAAAATCAGGTCCTGTTTGCGCATGCCGCTGGCGCCCGGGAGGTCCAGCGTACGAGCAATCTTGGTTAATTCGGTTATGTTTTTTTCTTTGAGTTCAGCGATGGTCATTCGTCACCTGCGAGGAGATCGGGATTTCGTAATTAAGGAGGGTATTTTCAGGGAGATTTGGTCAATTCAAGGCAGGAAGGCGGGGCTGATGTTACGCAGCCCGCCGTTGTGCCTCAACAAAATGTTCCGGCTCAGACAAAACCGTCTGCCGCTCCGAGCTTGCAATCTTATCCAGCACTTCGTTCATGGTTTCCTGGATTCGGGTGTTAGGCTTATGAAACTTACGAGTAGCCTTGGAGGCAAGCTGGCACAGCATATAACGGTTCCGCAAAGTATGTAAAGCGTCAAAAACGCGATCAGAGCGCATAGGTAACGTCCTTTCTTGAAGCCGAGCTTCATTCCCGGAAGCTGTCAGACGGCAAAGCGCAGCTCACCAGAGTCCATAAACCACTGAAAACAATTAAGTTTGTACCGGGAAATGCTCTGGCTACTTGTATAGATGCACCGCCGGGGGCGAAAGTTTCTCGTTTACAAGGCCGGATCGCTCGGTCGGAGGTTCGTCGGGAAACTGGTCTTTTAGGCCGTCTGAACGCTATAAATTACAGGGAAAATATGGTGACGTCAAGGAATTTTGTTAACTCCTGTTGGACGCGTCGGTACATCAGGATTCCGAAATGGGCTTATTTCCAATCCTTTACGGGTCTATCGGCTGATCTGGCGATCGGGTCATCGGGTGATCTGAAAGTCCGGACGAAACCAGTGAAGGTGATCCCAAAGACCAGATCTCCCGATACCCGGTTCCAGATTACCTGGTGACCCCATCACTCAAATCACTCGATTCCCCTTAAGCCCAGAACGTCCGATCCAGAGTCCGGTACTGGATCGCTTCCGCGATGTGCTTGGGCTCAATAGCCTGCGACCCCTCCAAATCGGCAACCGTACGCGCGACTTTGAGGATACGGTCGTGCGGCCGGGCGGTCAGGCCCTGCTGGTTCATCCCGCTTTCCAGCAACCGTTCGCAATCCGTAGATAATTCGCAAAACGTCCGGATTATGTCGTGAGGTCATCTGCGCATTCGAGTAGATCGGGTGTCGCGTGGATGCCGCGAACCTTTGCAACTGGTTTTCCGAGCCCGCAGAACTCGCCGCCGAATCGCCACCGAACCCTCCGGTTCGCTTACCGAGCGCATCTCCTTGTAATTCACCGCCGGGACATCGATATGAATATCGATCCGATCCATCAGCGGCCCGGAAATCTTCTGCATGTAGCGCGGAATCATGGGCTGGGTACAACGACACCCCCGCGATTTGTCGTTGAAGAATCCGCATGGACAAGGATTCATCGCCGCCGCCAGCATAAATCGCGCCGGACTTCTCCCGGACGCGGTATCACCCCGCCGCCGATCAGCCCGAGGCGCGTCGGCTTCAAGAGCAAACCCCAGGGGCTGGAAGCCGCTTTTATCCATCAGTACATCGGCACGAGTGGAACTCGTGCCCTTCCCGGTGATTTTTTCTCGGCTTGTTCCTCTTCGGGAAGTTCACAATAGCTTCCGGTTCGCCTTCGACCATATAATTCAGCCGTTCATGCCTTTCGCATCCGCCAACACACAGCAGGAGTCCCTCCCAGACATAATGACGTTCCAAAAGACTTGGCGCGTCTATCAATCACGCCTGCTGGACCAACTTGACCGCTATCTTGCAAATAAGCACCTCCATGTAGTCGCCGCGCCGGGGTCAGGCAAGACTGTATTGGGTCTTGAGGTGATACGGCGGATCAATCAGCCAACTTTGGTGCTCGCACCCACGCTCACAATCCGAGATCAGTGGGTTGACCGTCTTATCGAACTTTTTCTGCCTCGTGGCAGCGGAAGACCCGCATGGATATCTACGGAATTGAGGAGTCCTGGATTTCTCACTGTCGCGACCTATCAAGCACTGCACGCGGCCTGTTCGGGCGAACCGGAGGAGCAAACGCAGCAATTAGAAGCCGACGAGAACGCCGGCTCCAAGAACCACTTCGACACCCGTAGCAACGTTGAGGAGATAAACCACGTCGCCCGCCCCCACGTGCCGCTTCCCAATGTCCTCGCAGAAGCGGAGTTCAGGGCGAGGCACACCACCTACGCACCGAATGGTGGAAAACGCTAACATCCGTGACCGAGCAACTGGACAAACCAACGATAGTCGCACTGACTGCCACGCCACCCTACGACGTTTCCCCTTTCGAATGGCAGCGGTATGAAGAACTCTGCGGCCCAGTTGACGCGGAAGTCTCCGTCCCAGAACTGGTGCTTGCGGGGGACCTGTGCCCCCATCAGGACTATGTGTACTTCAGTACGCCTACGGAAAAAGAGCAGAAGGTCATCGCGGACTTTCGCGCGGCCGTTGACCAGTTCGCATTACGACTCCGGTCAAACGAGGAGTTCAAAGACGCGGTCCTCGCTCACCCGTGGATTGCCACTCCCGATCAGCACACGGGGGAGATTCTCGACGACCCTGAATATCTCTCCAGCATGGTCGTCTTTCTGCATGGAATTGGCCAGGATGTACCGTCCGCCGTTGTAAGGACTCTCGGCTTGTCCAATAAGCGAATCCCAGGCTTGGAACTCGAATGGCTGGAAGTGCTGCTTTCTCATTGCTTGTATTGCGACGCCGAAAGCTTTCAGCAGGTGGAGCCAATGCTCAAATCAATCCGCCACGAATTGCTGGGAATTGGCGCAATTGAACACCACAATGTGAAGCTTCGGAACCCCTCAGACCACCTGAAACTGCTGACGACGTCAATCACGAAGCTGAATTCAATAGCAGAAATAGTGAGACTGGAGTCGGGCGCTCTGAATGACAATGTGCGGTGCGTCGTCCTGACCGATTTCATTCGCAAAGCCGAAATGCCGACATCTGCGGGCGAAGTTGGGGTCTTCGGAGACATCGGTATCGTTCCAGTGTTCGAGTCATTGCGCTGCATCGCCGTGCCCGGCGTTCGTCTCGGTGTTTTATGCGGGTCGCTCGTTATCGTACCGAGCAGCGTGGAACCACAGCTCAGGCAGGCTTCAGCGGTATTGGGAATCGATGCCCATGACCTGTTCCTAACGCCATTAGCTCACGATCCCTCCTATTCCAGCATTGAGATTCGCGGGGAATACTATCGGGGCTCAGTTCGTCTGATCACCTCCGTATTTGAGCAGGGCGGCATAACCGTGCTGGTGGGCACGAAATCTTTGCTGGGAGAGGGCTGGGATGCGCCTTGTATTAACACGCTTGTGCTCGCCAGCTTTGTTGGCTCTTTCGTTTTGTCGAATCAGATGAGGGGACGGGCAATCCGGGTGGACTCTGCGCAGCCGCAGAAGACCGCCAACGTCTGGCATCTGGTCTGCGCTGAGCCGGGTCTGTTTGGACCGGGTGAAGACTACGAACTGCTGGTTCGCCGCTGTTCCGCGTTCGTCGGCGTCAGCGCCACCGCATCCGTGATCGAGAATGGCACCGAGCGATTGGGCCTCGGACATCCTCCCTTCACCCGCGATCAATTAACCCAGATCAATGCCCGAACCTGCCAGCGTGCACTCGACCGTGCGCATCTTCGCCAGCAATGGCAGGACGCACTCGACGCAGGTGCGGTCAAGCAGATGACCGATGGCCTGAAAACACCGGAAGAATCACTGCCTCATGGGTTCGTTCTTGCGAATACGATTACGGCGCTTCTGATTCAGGCTGGTTACGCCTTCATCGCTGTCCTCGAATATTTTGGTCGGGCACTTGGTCGTGTTCGCGGGCCCGACTTCTGGAGTTTCATCGAACTGGCCCTCGGAGTCGCAGCCGTTGTGAGTTTGCCGTGGAGTGTGCTGGCACTATGGCGTTTCATTCGACATGGAACTCCGGAGCGAAGCATCAAGCAGATCGGGCGGGCAGTCCTCGAGGCTCTTGAGTACGAGGGTTCGATCGACGAACACGCCGGAGATTTCCGCGTCTACGCCGACAGGAACCAGGACGGATCTGTATTTTGTTGGATCGGGGGCGGCACCGGCAAAGAGCAGGCAATATTTCTTCGTGCCCTAAGAGAGATACTGAGCCCAATTAACAACCCGCGATACTTGCTCGGACGCAGCCGAATCTGGAGAATTCTTCGCGAGGATTATTTCGCAGTCCCGGACGTTCTGGCCCGTAAAAAGGAATTCGCGGAAGTATTTGCCCAACGCTGGAAAAGCCTCGTTGGGCCAGTCCAGCTTGTCTATACACGCACACCCGAAGGACGAAAGATGTTACTCCGCGCGAGGAATCATTCTCTTTCAGGCTCTTTCCAGGATCGTGCGGAACGGGTGAGTTGTTGGAAGTAAACCCTACCGCTCCACCGCCATCGCCACCGCGTTCCCTCCGCCCAAACACAATGCCGCAATTCCTCGGTGCACATCGCTGCGGATCATCTCGTAGATCAGCGTCACCAGTACGCGCGCGCCGCTGGCGCCAATGGGATGGCCGATTGCGACTGCGCCTCCGTTCACATTTACTTTTTCGGGATTGAGGCCGAGCTCGCGCATCACTCCCAGGGCCTGCACGGAAAAGGCTTCGTTCAGTTCGTAGAGATCAACGTCGTCGTTCTTCCAGCCCGTCTTCTCCCAAATTTTACGGACGGCGCCGACCGGCGCCATCATTACCCACTCGGGGTCGATTCCGCTGGTGGCCTGGGCGACGATGCGGACTATCGGCTTCGCGCCAAGTTCTTTAGCTTTAGCGGTGCTGGTCACGACCACGGCGGCAGCGCCGTCGTTTACTCCAGGAGCATTGCCGGCGGTGACGGTCCCGTCTTTCTTGAATGCGGGCTTGAGCGAGCGCAGGACTTCGATCGTAGTATCTTCGCGCGGGGATTCGTCTTTATCGAACACAACCGGGGCTGCGCTTTTCTTCTTCGCCGGAAGCTCGACGGGAACGATCTGCGACTTGAAGCGGCATTCTTTGATTGCGGCGACCGCCTTGCGATGGGAGTTCACCGCGAACTCATCCTGCTCTTCGCGCGTGATGCCGTATTTCTCGGCAACGTTTTCGCCGGTGATGCCCATGTGGTAGTCGTTGTAAATGTCCCAAAGCCCGTCGCGCACCATCGAATCGATGATCTGACCATCGCCAAGGCGGTATCCTTTGCGCGCCTGCGGCAGAAGATAAGGCGCGTTGGTCATAGACTCCATGCCTCCGGCTACAACTAAAGTGCTATTGCCGGTCTGTATCGCCTGCGCTGCGAGGGCCACGGCTTTCAGTCCGGAGCCGCAAACTTTGTTTATAGTCATGGCACCCACTTCCGGAGCCAATCCGCCATAGATTGCGGCCTGGCGCGCGGGATTCTGTCCGAGTCCGGCAGAGACGACGTTGCCCATGATGCACTCGTCCACGCTTGCGGACTGGATGGCAGCACGCTTCACAGCTTCGCGAACTACTATCGCACCGAGCTGAGTGGCGCTGAGATCAGAAAGCGAACCCTGAAATTTTCCCACCGGCGTGCGGCAACCGGAGATGATGACGACTTCGTCCATAGCGGCCATTTGTGTGCTCCTGCGAATGTTTTCTCTATCGAATT
>WNFD01005527.1_pt1 | contig 12644 bp, 10 predicted proteins | sample 5400491 | NCBI WGS metagenome assembly WNFD01 (sample SAMN13153343, study PRJNA577476) | soil metagenome | isolation source: 120 cm saprolite under Douglas fir tree site 2 hole 2 replicate 2 | place: USA:California | collected 2015-04-18 | reverse complement strand
CGGAGCTCGAAGGTTCGGATGAGGATGAAGATCCGGGTGACGATATGGAGCCTTACACAGCCGATGCGGCCGGACTTGCGGATTACCTCGATAGCTTTGTTTTGCCCCGCTGTGCGAGGCGGCGTGGGGACATCGAAAACCGCCCCTTGATCCGCGCGCAGGCCCTAGGCGAGGCGCTGGACTTGGACAGGCTGGAGCCGCTCGGCCGGTACGAAGTTCATCTCGATCGCAAGCTTGAGCGCATGCTTACGATTTTGCTGCGCCTCCAGGGCCTGCGGCGCGCGGCAGAGTGAGGTTGATCTGTTTCGCAAAATCGCCCTTGGCCCACCAACGGAGCCGCTCGGGGCTCGGACAGAGCCGCCGCCAGCAGCGCCGGCAAGATAGAATACGTTTTTGCTTTGGGCCGATTGGGCCGATCAATGCGCGGCCTCCGATAATGCTGATTATCGGCGCGGAGACGGCCTCGGTGCCCACTCGCTGCAGCCGTTTTCGGTTGATGACAGGTTTTGACAGGTTTTCCAGGCCGATCACCCCGCTGCGGCGGCACCCCTCCTCGATCGGCGCGGTCTTTTACCGCCCGAGCCGGACCTCGCCCCGACCAGCTCCGGAGACGATTTCCCTTGCATGGTTATTCTTATGCCACTTGACATAGTGGAAGCTTCTCTACGTACCCGGTTTACGAGCTACACGATGCAGTTCGACCTGAACGAAAAAGAGACCTCTGCTCTCCGAAAGTTGCTCGCGGACGCGATTGAATACGATCGCTACCCGCTGTCGCCGCGTGTACAGACCTTGAAGCTCATTCTGTCGAAGTTCCTGCCGACGGCTGCGCCGTTACCATCGGCCGGACCGCCGTCACCGGAGCCAAGCCGGACGCCTCGCCCTCGATCACGGCGGGTTAGGTGATCGAAGGCCTGCTCGCACAGGGGTGATCACAGCTAACGGTTCTTCCGCAGTTGAAGGTAGACCGGCTGTGCTCAGTCGTTGACGGCACCGCCGGTTTTGACCCATTCCAGACCTAGGGAGGCACCTGCGCGGCACCTCGTTCCTCTCCCTTCGGCGCAGCGTACCTGCCAAAGTTTTGTGCTGCCAATGTCGTGCGCCGAGCCTTATCGGGCCGGCACATTCGGGAAGAGCGCGACGACCCCCTCCGCCGTTGTCGGGGGCGCGATAATCGCGTCGCACAAGCCCGTGTAAGGGCACAGTCGAGACCCCCGGATCGAGGGCATGCCGGCGCTCTCGCCAAACTCGCGGCACCACGCGCTGATCATAAAGCTGGTTTGGCCCACTAGCGTGCCGGCGGTAAGGGGACTTGTGTACCCGGGGAGCCCTGAGGACGAGCGCGGCCCAATCCGGGGTGCTCCGGCAGCTTGGTGAGCGTCCGCTCTACCATGTCTTTCGACGGATCGAACGAGCAGCCGACCCGAGTGCCTCGTTCGGTCGGGGAGGCGTTGTCGAGTGTGGAGACCGCGACGGCCGTTTCCACCGACATGCCGGGACGCGCAAGAGCGGCGTTTGCGTCGCGGGCATTGAACCTGATGCGCACCGTGAATCGGCGCACGATCTTCGTGAAATTGCCCGTGGCGTTGTCCGGTGGGATAAGCGCAAATTCCGACCCTGCGGCCGGCAAGATCGCTTCAATGTAGCCGCAGATCGGCCTGCCGGGATAGGTATCGACGGCGATGCGGACCGGATCGCCCTCCTTCATGCGACTGGTTTGGGTCTCGCGGTAATTCGCTTCCACCCAAAGATTCTCGATCGGGACGATGGAGAGCATGCCTGTGCCTGCGGTGACGTATTCGCCGACGCGCGTCTTGCGATTGGCGACGACACCGTCGATCGGCGCCCAGACATCGGTATCGGCAAGCGCGAACTTGGCCGAGAGCAAAGCCGCTTCGGCGGAGCCGACCCGCGCCTTCGCCACGCCTACATTCGCGTCGATCACCACGAGCTGCTGATTCTCGTAAGCGAGGTTGGCGGTCGCCTGATCAACCTCCGAATGTGCCTTCACCTCTGCCGCCTGGGCGTCGTCGAGTGCGGCCTGAGTTCCGAATCTGTCCTTGGCCAGAATCGTTGCACGCATCAAGGTCGTGTCGGAATTCTTCGCCTGAGCCTCCGCAGATCGCAGAGCTGCTTCCGCTACGGCGACTTTCGATTTTCCGAGTTCACGGCTGGCGACTACTGCAGCCAAATCGGCCTTGGCCTGATTGAGGGCTGCTTCAGCCTTTTCGACCGCCATGCGGAAATCGCGCGGGTCGATCCGCACCACCACCTCTGTCGCCTTGACCGGCATGCCGTCATCAGACAACACTTCAACGGCATAGCCGCTGACCCGGGAGCTGAGATCGGTGATCTCACCTCTGACGTAGGCGTCGTTCGTCGTCTGTATATCGCGTGAGCGATCGTACCAGCGCCAGACGAAGTAGCCGGCGGGAACCAGCACGACGATCAGCCCAACCACCATCGCAATGCGTTTCAATCCGGCCATCATTACCGGCTCCCCGATGCGGCTGCCGAATTTGTCAAAGCTGGCGGGGCCGCGGTTACGGCTTCAGCGCTGTCCGTCTTCGGATGCAGCTGCGGCAGCATCAGCACCAGCAGCGCCGATACGCCCAGTACCGCTGAGACGATGACGAAGGCATCGGCGAATGCCAGAACGTAAGCCTGGTTAGACAATGTCGCCGACAGCGACGCCCAGGCCTGCTTGGTCGCGAGTGCGGCATCGCCATTCGTCGCCAGGAAGCTTGCCACGAGACCGTTAAAGCGCGCCGCCAGCGCAGAGTTGGCATTGTTGACGCTCTCGACCAACATGGCGGAATGGAAATCCTCGCGATACCTGATCAGCGCGCTGACGACACCAATGCCGAAGGTTTGTCCGACAATGCGGCTGAGGTTGAACAGCGCCGCCGCGGTTGGCCCTTGTTCCGGCTTCACGTCACGCGTGGCGAAGAACAGAGTCGGCACTAGGAACAGACCCTGCCCGGCTCCTACCAGGATCAAAGCGAGGCGAAAATCGTTCGCCTGCCATTGCGGCGTCAGCCAGGTTGCGACGAACGCACCAGCCGCAAAGAGTGCGAGGCCCAGCGACAAGGGCTGGCGCGCATCGCCGTTCTGTGCCCATAACCAAGCGAGCGGGAAGCTGAAACATTGAGCCCAGAACGTCCAGATGTTGGCATCTGCGATCTGCTCTATCCGGAAGCCTTGGAGACGAGTCAGCGCCTGCGGCACGACAAACGCCGTCATAACGAGACCGAAACGGTAGAAGGTCGCGAGCGCGATCGCCCAGCCGAAAGTCGGGGTCGCCATCAGACCCAGGTCGAGCAGCGGCCGACGCCGTAGCAGGAAGAGCACGAGTGCCAGCGGAATGGCGATCGCGGCGACAACCCCGGCGTGCCGGATGACCGGATTGTCGAGCCAGAAGAACCGGTCGCCTTGCTTCATGAACAGGATCAGGGCGGCGAGGCCGACGGCAAGGATGACATAGCCGAGCCAGTCGATCTCCGACAAGCGCATCGCTCGCGGTGCCGGGCGAAGAAAGCGCCAAGCCAGCACCAGGAATGTCAGGCCCCAAGTGATGTCGAAAAAATACAGACCCTGCCAGCCCCAGAGTTCGGTGACAAAGGCGCCGGCGGAGGCATTGAGCGCGGTCGGTGCGGTTGACGCGAAGGCGAATACGGCAAGGCCGATATTGCGTGCGGATCCGGGCGGCAAGGTCGCCATTACGGCGACGAACATCAGGACCGACATCGTGCCGCTGCAAAAACTCTGCATGGCGCGTAGCACGATCAGCCCATCTTCTCCGGAGACAAGGAGGCTCAGGCAGGCCCAGACTACGTAAAGCGAGGCGCTATAGACGGCTACCCGCCGCAGAGACAGAGCGCGCACCAGGATCGCGGCAATCGGTATGCTCACGACCTCCGCCATCGTCGCGACGCACGCGATCCAAGACGCGTCGTCCGCCGACACCGAAAAACCACCGCCGATGTCGGCGATATCGAGGTCGACGAGCTGTGAGGAGATCGTCGAACTCACCATCGCGACCGCAATCACGCCGATCGTTGTTATCGCGACCGAGAGCGGCGGATGGGCCGCGACAGTATGCGCGGTGCTGGCGCCGGCTGCCCGGTCGCTCATTGCCGATCCTTCATCCACTTGCCGCGAAATCGAGGAGGGAGAGTAGGACCAACCCGCCGACGATCGCCACATGCTCCAGGCTGGTCGTCAGTTCGTGCCGGAACTCCGCTCCGCGACGGAGCCAGAAGCGATGCCCGAGCAACGTGGCTGCAACCGTGAAGCCGGCGAGCAGCAGCGCGCCCAGCCATGCCAACAAGCCGGTGGCGACGAGGCACCCGCCGACGAGTTGGGTAAAGACAGTCGCGCCGGCGAAAGCCGCCGGCCACGGCAGTCCGTCGCCTCTCACCTCTTCGATACTGGAACGCCAATGCCACAGCTTATCGACGCCGCTGTAGAGAAACACCGCCGCAAGACAAAACCGGGCGATCGGGAACCCATAGGCGATCATGTCTTTTCGCTCCTCCGTGCCGCGATCAAATGCCTGACAGTGGGGTCGCCTCCGGCGTGAAAGCTGTGCACGGAGTTCTGCAGCACGCGATCGGCGTTGGTGACGCGTTGATGCTGCCGCAGGTGCTCGAGCCAGGATTCGACGTGGAACGTCTCCACGAAAACCCCCTCTTTCGCGGCGTCTTCATAGATGCCCCAATCATAGGCGCCGTCGCGCCTACGCTCGCTTGCGAGCTGGTCCATCGCCGTAACAAACGCCGCCCAGTCGGCGGGCGCGACAATGTATTCAATGGCGACCAGCACCGGACCGCGGTCGGGCTCGATATCATTCGAGAGCAGCGGAGCGGGCCAATGCATCGACGGCGCGAGATCGAGACCGGCGCCGGTCTGAAGTTTCCAGCGCCCCAGCAGCGGGACCAGGGCGACCAACATGATCGCCGCGACAATGTGAGCGGCAGGAAGACCTATCGCCTGCGCCGCCTGTCCCCAGACCGCGCTGCCGACGGCCAAGCCCGCGAACATCACGGTTGCGAAGATCGCCAAGCCGCGCCCGCGGACCCAGCTGGGCAGCGCGAGCTGCGCCGATACGTTCAAGGTCGCGATGACGGCAATCCAAGAAATTCCCGCGAGCACACATGCAACAAGCGCAGTTGCCGGGCCGCGGGCGACGGCGAATAGGGCCAAGGAAAGAGCGGTTCCGACGGTCGCGGCGACTACGATCCGATCGGCGCCCAGCCGCGCCCTTGCCCGCAATGCGAATGCGCCAACGACGGCGCCGGCGCCGATCGCGCCGAGGAGGACGCCGTAAAGCTCGGGACCGCCGCCGATCTGTCCCCGCGCGAGAAGCGGCAGCAGCGCCCAATAGACGCTGGCGAAAGGGAAGAAACCCGCGGACCGGATCAGCGTCGCGCGGAGCTGCGGATTATAGCGGGCATAGCGCAAACCGCCGCGAATGGCATTGCGGAAGTGCTCTGCGGGCAGGGATTGCACGATCGGCTCGGCACCTTGCCACCAAGTTAGCGCAGCGATAACGGCGAGGGTGCTCAAGGCATTGAGCCAGAAGGGCGCAGCCATTCCGAGTGCGGCGATCGCCGGGCCCGCCAAGGCCGGCCCGATAGCCCGGCTGACGTTGAACCCTACACCGTTGAGAGCGACGGCCGCAGACAGATCTTTTTTTGGCACGAGGTCCGGCACGATGGCCTGCCATGCCGGCGCAGCGAGGATCGCCGCAATACCCGACAGGAACAGAAACGTCAGCAGCTGGTTCGGCGTGACCCAGTCCAACCACACCAACACTGCGAACAGGGCGACCAGACCGGTCGTCACGATCTGCACCGCGATAATGAGGCGGCGGCGGTCGACGATGTCGGCCAAGGCGCCGGCAGGAAGGCTGAACAAGAACATAGGCAACGTCCCTACCGCCTGGACGAGGGCCACCTCAAACGGATCCCGGCTGAGACTGGTCATCAGCCAGCCCGCCGCGGCGTTCTGCATCCAGGTGCCGATGTTGGAGAGGATCGTCGCTACCCAAAGCACAGTAAAGGCGGCGTGCCGGAACGGGCTCCACGCCGAACCCCCACCATCGGCATTGATGGAGAGTGACGTTTGAATCTGAGTCGCTCGCCTCATGGACGGCCCCAGCCCTCCAGGGGCTTCGACCTTCGGTGTGGAAACTTGCGCGAAGACACCTTACCTCGCACTCGATATTTGGCTTTCGGGATCTTGCGTAGCCGGTTCTCGTTGAGTGCGGTCACGCGCCGCGCTTGAGTCGCTTTTGTTCGACCCCTACGGTTTAGCAGCGACCGTGGCGGCAGCGTCTTCGATAACCGCCGCGACTTCCTTTGGATGCGAGAGCAACGACATGTGGCTCGATTGAAGCACAGTCGTCCTGGCTCCCATCCGCTCGGCTTCTGCCGCTTGGAGTTCGGCGCTGACCACGCGATCATCAGCCGTCACGATGAACCAGCAAGGCTTAGTCTTCCAGGCAGCCACGGTGACGGGCTGTCCAAACGCTTTCCCGGCAAGCCGCCTCTGGGTCACAGCCAGGGCCTGGGCTTCTCCCACCGGGATGTCCGGCGCTATGTTCTTCAGCACGCCATCGATTGTTTGATATACAAATCCCGCGCTGTCGGTGACGATGGTGGAGAGCGCTGGCGGTGTCGGATGCGCGCCGATCAGACTGCTGCCGCTCTCTCCTACATCGGGTGCAAAGGCGGAGACATAGACGAGTGCCGCCACCTTCGGGTCGTTGCCTGCCTGAGTGATGGCCATACCACCCCAGCTGTGACCGACAAGGACGATGGCCCCCTCGGTTTCTGCGATGATGCGGGCCGTTGCGGCGGCATCATCCTCAAGAGACGTCAAGGGGATTTGCACGGCGACCACCGGCAAGTCCTTGGACAGCAGTAGAGGAATAACCTTATTCCAGCTTGACCCATCGGCCCAGGCGCCATGCACCAGCACAATGGTAGCGGCGGATTTAGCCATGGTAACCTCTTCAGCTTACAGCCTAGGTCAGAACGCGAAGCAGCTGCACCCAAGCGCGCCCCAGAATCCCCTGAGGTCGGCTATCGGCAGCCTGGCGGACCACGCGGTGGCATGGTCATGGCCGTGGATGTCGCAGCTGTTCGCACAGCTGCAGCTCAGGGCCATATTTTGTAAACCTTGCGGACTTGCACGTTGCGGATCGCCCCAGGCAGCATAGCCGCCGAAGGTCCGGACCGGTGACCAGTCGGGCATGGCCGGAGGTGGGGTCGTCTGGTCGAGGTGCGAGAAATCGCCCGCACCGTAGACGATCTTGCCGCCGACGATGGTGAGGTCGGACGTCGTGTCGCCGATCTCGTCTTCGGGGCAGGAGAAATAGTCTCGGTCGGGGACAATAAGATCGGCGAGCTGGCCGGCCTCGATGCGGCCCTTCTTGCCCTCCTCGTTAGAGAACCAAGTGACGTTCTCGGTCCACAGTCGCAGCGCCGTCTCCCGGTCGAGGCAGTTGTTGCGCGGATAGATGCGCAACCCACCGACCGTTTTGCCCGTGACGAGCCAGGCGAGGGAAACCCACGGATTGTAGGAGGCGACACGTGTAGCGTCGGTGCCTGCTGAAATGTGGACACCTTTTTCCAGCATCCGCGTAAACGGTGGGGTGGCTTCGGCCGCACCCGATCCATAGCGCTCGACAAAATACTCGCCTTGGTAGGCCATGCGGTGCTGGATGGCGATGCCTCCTCCGAGTGCGGCTATACGGTCGATCGATCTTTGCGAGATCGTCTCGGCGTGATCGAAAAACCAGTTGAGGCCCTTCAGCGGGATCTCTCGATTGACCTTCTCGAATACGTCGAGCGAGCGGGCGATGGTCTCGTCGTAGGTAGCGTGCAGACGCCAGGGCCAGCGGTTCGCGGCCAAGATGCGCACCACATCCTCCAGCTCGCGCTCCATCTCGGGCGGCATGTCGGGTCTTGGCTGACGGAAGTCCTCGAAATCGGCGGCCGTAAAGACGAGCATCTCACCGCCGCCATTGTGGCGGAAATAGTCGTCGCCCTGCTGGTATTTCGAGCTTCTTGTCCAGTTGAGGAAATCCTCCTTTTCGCCTTTCGGTTTCTGCGTGAAGAGGTTGTAAGCAAGGCGGACGGTGAGCTGGTCCTCGTCGGCGAGTTTCTGGACGACGGCATAGTCATCCGGGTAGTTCTGAAAGCCGCCGCCTGCGTCGATCGCGCCGGTCACGCCAAGCCGATTGAGCTCGCGCATGAAATGGCGCGTGGAGTTGAGCTGATAGTCGAACGGCAGCTTCGGCCCCTTGGCGAGCGTTGCGTAGAGGATGCCGGCATTGGGCTTCGCCAGCAGCAACCCGGTGGGGTTGCCGCTGGCGTCGCGCACGATTTCGCCAGCGGGCGGATCGGGCGTCTCCTTGGTGTAGCCGACTGCCCGCAGGGCGGCCCCGTTTAGGAGCGCACGGTCGTAAAGGTGAAGCAGGAACACCGGCGTATCAGGCGCGACGGCGTTCAGTTCTTCGATGGTGGGCAGACGTTTCTCGGCGAACTGATGCTCGGTGAAGCCGCCGACCACACGCACCCATTGTGGGGGCGGGGTGATCGCCACCTGCCGCTTCAACATGGCCATTGCGTCAGCCAATGACCGCACGCCGTCCCAGCGTAGCTCCATGTTGAAGTTCAGCCCGCCGCGGATGATGTGCAGATGGTTGTCGATCAGACCGGGCAGCACGCGCCGGCCTTTGAGGTCGATAATCTTGGTCTCCTCGCCAGCGAGCTTCATCACATCATTGTCGCGGCCCACCGCGGAGAATTTGCCATCCGTGATCGCGACGGCAGTGGCGGTCGGATTGGCGCGGTCGAGTGTCGTGAACAGGCCGCGATGAAGGATAAGTTCGGGGTTTGCAGTCACGGAAGCCTCCATACTATACAGATCCCGGCCGGCAGGACGCCCCAGGCCGCCAAACGCAAATGGCTCAGGTCCGGCCTTGACGCGTTACCTCTTGACAACCCGCGCTGGCGCCGGCGCCATGTCAGCCTGGCGTCTTTGCCACCTGTTGCGCCCTTTGATAGCTCTCCATGACCGCCCGGTAGTTCGGCGCGACCATCGTGTATAGCTGTGCGAGTTCTGCAGCTTCGGGACGGTTCCAAGTGCGATGAATTTCGCAGATCACGGCATTCGCCGTCGTCGGGACGACGCCGGCTTGCACGAAACGGGCGAGTGTCGTTCTCGACGCCATCTCGCTGGGGTCGCCCGACGCATCCATCACCGCGTAGACCTTGAACCCGGCAGCCGTTGCATCCAGTGCCGGGAACATGACGCAAACGCTGGTCCACACGCCGGCCATGATCAGCGTCTTCTTGCCGGTGTCGCGAACGGCCTTGACAAAGGCCTCATTGTCCCATGCGTTGACCTCGCCATGACGCGGAACGTAGAGCGCATGCGGTGCAGCCTCTTGAAGTTCCTGCATGGGCGGGCCATTGGGTCCGTCGGGTACCGAAGTAGTCGTGATGAGAGGAAGCTTCAGCAACGCCGCCAATTTCGCCAAGGCGGTCGTATTGGCCCGCAGCTCCGACACGCTTATGTCTTTCACTGTCTGAAAGAGGCCTGTCTGGTGGTCCAGCAACAACATCAGGGTATCGGCCGGATCAATTAATGCCTGGCCGCCACCGGTGCTCAGTACATGTGGCATTTGGCCCTCCTTGGTTTCCACGCGACTTGAATTGCAACCCTTACTGGATTGGTATTACGTCATGGTCAATACCATCCGGAAACGCGCGTCGCCCCGCATCATCCGCGCGTAGGCTTCCGGCGCCCGGGCGAGCGGCATTGTCTCGACCATCGGACGTACGCCCGACAGGGCGCTGAAGGCGAGCGTGTCCTGCGAATCAATCGACGCGCCGGAAGCGTGACCCACGACGCTACGGCTTGCGCCAATCAATTGCAGTGGCGAGACCTCGATCGGCTCAAGGTCGATGCCTACCACGATGAGGCGGCCGCGCACCGCGAGCCCGTCGATCGCCGGCGCCATCGCCTTGGCGCTGGTAACGGTCGCCAGCACAGCTCGCGCGCCGCCGAGGCGGTTGAGTGCTGCCGCCACGTCTTCGGTCGCGTTGTCGATGAAGTGGTGCGCGCCTAGCTGGCGGGAGAGAGGCTCCTTGTCGGCGCCACGCGCGATTGCGACGGTGCGGAAACCGAGCTTATTTGCGAACTGCACCCCAAGATGGCCGAGGCCGCCAATACCCAGGATGGCAACCACGTCGCCCGGCATCGCTCCGCTGTGGCGGAGCGCATTGAAGGTCGTGACCCCGGCGCAGAGCAGCGGCGCGGCTTCGGGAGCGCCAAACTCGTCAGGGATCGCCGCGAGCGCATGAGCGGGAGCCACCATCGCCTCGGCATACCCGCCGTCATACGAGATGCCGGGGATGCGCAGGTTGCGGCAGTCAATTAGCCAGCCACGCCGGCACGGCTCGCAATGCCCGCAATGCCCGCCAAACCAGCCGACACCGACGCGTTGCCCGACCCGCCACCCGACCACGCCGGCGCCGATCGCGTCGATCACGCCCGCGACCTCGTGGCCAGGAATGCGGGGGAAGGAAAGGTCGGGCCACTGCCCTTCGACGGTCAGACTGTCGCTGTGGCACACACCACAGGCCTCGACACGGACACGCACCTCGCCGCGCGCCGGCTCGGGCATATCGCGCTCGATGAGCTCAAGCCGGCCGCCGGCCCGCGCCACCTGTACCGCCCGCATCCTTGCCATCGCCGCCTCCTAATCGGACGCACAAATGCAACGCCAGAGTGCTGGTCAGCCGAGGCTTGGAAGAACCTCACAGAAGGGTACTCCGGCATTAATCGCGCTGCAACAGGTTGCCCGCAGGGTGCCGCCCATAAGATGCAGGCGTGCGGCGTGACCTGCCAGCCCCTGCTGATCGCTGCAGAGCTGGATAGTTAACGAATTAGCGTCTCGGCGCTGGACCGGCCTCGGAGGCGTGTTCGCCCAGCGCCCATTTCGAGAACCGCACTTGGATGCCATATGGCGAATGCACCCGCAGGATATCCATCACGCCCTCATAGGTCTCGGAGCGTGCCCAGTCCTGCTGAAGCTCGAAGACGTATTGCAACGACGTAATCGGTACGGCGCCAGCCTGGACTAGGCGATCCATAGCGCGCTGATGCGCTTCTGGCGAGATGTCGCCGCAGGCGTCGGCCGCGATATAGACCTCGAACCCCTCCTTCAGGAGATCGAGGGTCACAAACATCACGCAGGCCTCGGTCCACAGGCCCGCAATTGTGATCTTCTTTCGACCGGTCGAATACACAGCCGCACGAAATTTCGCGTCGAGCCAGGCATTCATCGACGTGCGGTCGATGACAGTGTGCTCCGGGAACAGGCTCGTGATCTCCGGCATGAACGGGCCGGAGAACGTATCCTGCGCGATCGTCGAAATCAGGGTGGGAACGTCGAACAGCTTGGCCGCCTTCGCCAGGACCTGGACATTGTTAAAGGTCACCAGGCGATCGTGCGATTGTACGCCCTGGTACATCGCAGGCTGATAATCGACGAGTGCGATCGCATGATTTTGCGGGCTGAGCATTTCGAGGTTCGACATGGGACATGATCCTTTCATCATTGTCGTTGAGCTACGCCGCTTCACAACGCCGAGAGCCGGACCGGTGGTCGTATCGTAGCGGCGTTTGCCGGCTCAGTAGAGGTCGAGCTCGGTGGAGGTATTCGTCACCATCGCAGTCACCCCGTCAGATTTATGATGTGGAGTATGACACGGCCTTGTGATCTGGCGGCGTTAATCGTTGTAAAATTATGTAATTATCAGCAGACATTTCGCGGGCGATCTCCGGCAATCTCACACTGGCGATGCACTTTCGTGTGCGACATACGCTGCGTCTCGATGCGATCGATCAGGAGTTCCTGCTCGTCGCGCAATGATTCTCCGTCCGGCAGGTCCGGCTCACACGGCACCGGAGCCGCGGGATCGGCTTCACCCGCTAGCATATTTTTAGAATAAGGATTAATGCAGTCGCTGTTACCCAGCACGCCTTGTGAAAATCTCGTTGAGAAAGGCATCATTATTGATCGCCCATGAGCATAACGCAGCCACAGGCTCGTGAAGCCGGCGGCCATCATCCGTCAGCCGATACTCGGTTTTCGGCGGTACGACAGGATAGACGGTGCGCTCAACCAGCCCGTCATTCTCCAAGGAGCGAAGGACCTGAACCAGCACCTTCTTTGAGATGTCTGGTATCTGCCGGTGCATTTCGTTGAAGCGGCGCACGCCCCCCGAGAGACAGTAGAGAACGATCGGCGTCCACTTATCGCCGATCAGATCGAGCAGCCGCCGGGCGGGATAACGGTCATCGAGTGTTTCAGAATTGCGATATCTATTCATGTCTCAAAGGCGACCACGCTGCGCTCCACGAAATCCGGAAGTTCGTACGCGCCGTCGGCCTGTTCCTAGCCGAACAGGCGCGCGCGGGGCGGTTGGTGTCGGTCATGGCGCAGGCCTCCTGATTGGTGAGTTGGCCCATCTGTTGCCAAGCGCGATCCCGTAGCGGGTGAGATCGTTGCCGTAGTCGAGCTGAAGGCTCTCTGCGGCTTTCAGGCCGGCATCGACGTTTTG
>WNFD01005524.1_pt1 | contig 12648 bp, 14 predicted proteins | sample 5400491 | NCBI WGS metagenome assembly WNFD01 (sample SAMN13153343, study PRJNA577476) | soil metagenome | isolation source: 120 cm saprolite under Douglas fir tree site 2 hole 2 replicate 2 | place: USA:California | collected 2015-04-18 | reverse complement strand
AACACAATGTGACAATTGAACGATGTACCCATCTCGAAAAAATGCTTCGAGCCTTGCTAGAGGCCATCTCACGATGAAGTCGTCAGATGAATATTTGTCACATTCGTTTGAACCATGCCTAAGGTTCCTAATATCCCATGAAAGGCGTTTCTGCTAAGGTAGTTTCACCCAGGAGGTGCGCATGAAGCGGCAAGCGAATCCTCACCTCTCACCTGCTGGCGATCTCACTCTGGCACAGTATGAGAAGACTCTCCGTGAGCGGGAAGATCTCACGGTTGCTTCCGTGCGCAATTATCTGAGCGACGTTCGTCACTTCATCGCCTGGTACGAGGCATGCAGAGCCGAGCACGACCAAACAAACGGCGGCTTTGACCCACAAGCCATTACCACACCCGCGCTTACCCGCTATCGTACATATCTTCAAATAGTCCAGCGACAGAAACCAGCCTCCGTGAATCGCTCACTGATCAGTTTGAAGCGTTACTTTGGGTGGGCGATCCACCACCACCTCATTACGTATGACCCCTCTGTTCCGGTGAAGCTCGTTGGGCAAGCAGACACCTCTCCCCGACATCTGGATGATCAAGAAGAGCAAGCCCTGGTTGCAGTTGTCACAAAAGGGGGATCACTTCGGGACCGCGTGCTGGTTGTCCTCCTGTTGCATACGGGTCTCCGAGCACGAGAAATCTGCCATCTTCGTCGGGATCAAGTGAAGCTCGGCAAACGGAGCGGCTTGCTCGAAATTACTGGCAAACGCAATAAGTATCGCGAGGTCCCGCTCAACTCGACCGCTCGTAAAGTGCTGGAGAGTACCTTCCAACTCTGCCCGCTCCTGTCGCATTTCTCTTCCCATCAGGCAAAACGCAAGCTGCATTATCTGAACGCGCCCTGGGCTATATCATCAAAAAATATGCGCGTGCCGCAAAGCTCACCGATGTGAGCCCGCACGACCTGCGCCATCGATTCGGCTATCGCATGGCAGAGTCAGTTCCGCTGCATCGCCTGGCACAAATCATGGGGCATGACTCGCTGGATACGACAAAGTTGTATATTCAAGGGACGAAGCAGGATTTACAACATGCCGTAGAAACGATCGCTTGGACATGAAGAGAGGGACTGGATATGCAGGATCACATCATCGACTTTCCGGAGCCACTGTCAGGTGAGAGATCCCATCTTGTCGCGCATACCCTGCCAGTACCGCTCACCCCGCTGATTGGCCGTGAGCAGGAGGTGAAAGCGATCCGGACGCTCCTCAAACGCCGAGAGGTGCGCCTGCTCACCCTCACCGGTACAGCAGGGGTGGGCAAAACACGGCTGGCGTTGCAGGTGGCGACCGGGTTGACCGACACGTTTGCCGATGGAGTGTGCTTTGTCTCGCTGGCCCCCCTCAGTGATCCTGAGCTGGTCCTGCCAACGCTGACACAGGCGCTCAGACTCCCAGAAGGGCAAGGCCAATCCCCGCTGGAGTACCTGCGCGCCCGCCTGCAAGACAAACACTTGTTCCTCCTACTCGACAACTTCGAACAAATCACAGACGCCGCGCGGCTGCTGGTTGCATTGCTGCAAAGCTGCCCAGACCTGAAGATCATGGTGACCAGTCGTGCCCTGCTTCGCGTCCGTGGCGAGTATGAGATCCGGGTCTCACCACTGGACCTCCCTGAGCAGGGGCGTCATGCAGAAGACATCGGTACACTGGCACACTCTGCGGCGGTGACCCTCTTCGTGCAACATAAATTGTAGGCAAGTTCTAGTCATGCGGGCATACCTGGCACACTCTGCGGCGGTGACCCTCTTCGTGCAACGGGCACAAGCCATCGCGCCTGACTTCGTTCTCACTGAGACGAACGCTCACATCATCGCCCAGATCTGCTCGCATCTGGACGGGTTACCACTCGCCATTGAACTGGCCGCAGCACGCATCAAGCTGCTGTCTCCTCAACAGCTTCTGAGCCGCCTGGAGCATCGGTTAGCGGTCTTGACAGGCGGGGGGCAGGATCTCCCGGTTCGGCAGCAGACACTGCGCAAGACGCTCCAATGGAGCTATGATCTGCTGAATCCAGACGAGCAACGGCTCTTCCGGTTGCTCTCGGTCTTCGTGGGCGGTTGCACGCTAGAGGCCGTGGAGGCCATGTGCCGTATGCTGGGGAGCGGCGCGACGGCGGTGTTGGATGGCGTGCAGAAGCTGCTGGACAACAACTTGATCTTCCAGCGCACGCAACCAGGGGGCGAACCGCGCCTGGTGATGCTCGAGACCATTCGCGAGTATGGACAGGAGCAGTTGGCTGCCAGTGGAGAGATGGAGGGGGTCGAGCAGGCTCATGCCGGGTATCATCTCACGCTGGCCGAGGCGGGAGCTCCACAGCTCCCCAGTGCAGAGCAGTTGCAGTGGTTCGATCGACTCGAGCAGGAACACGATAACCTGCGAGCCGCGCTCCGTTGGCTGCTTGAGAAAGAGCAGATCGAGCAGGCCTTGCGATTGAGCGGAGCACTGCACTTCTTCTGGCTCACCCATGCTCACCTGCGCGAGGGGCGACACTGGTTAGAGCAGGCGCTCGTTGCCAGCAACGGTGTCATGACTCCGGTGCGAGCGATGGGCCTCTACACTGCTTCGGCGCTGGCCTACTTTAGCGGTGACTATACCCGTTCAGCGGAACTCTGTACTAAGAGTTTGAAGCTCTACCGGCGCTTGGGAGAGAAGCAGGGCATCGTACTGCGCTCAACGGCCTGGGGCATATCGCTCGCACGACTGGGGACTATGCCGCACTTCGCGTGCTGTGCGGAGAGAGTGTGCAACTGCTTCAGGAGGGAGGAGACCGGTGGCGACTGGCTGAAGCGCTCCACTTATCCGCCTATGCGTTCCATGCCGAGGGCGATGATACCAGGGCGTGGGCCGTGGGCGAGGAGAGTCTGGCCCTTTGCCGACAGGTAGGAGATCGTCATGCGATGGCAGAAGTCCTGCGCGCATTAGGGCTCTTCGCCTCTACCCGAGGCGACCATACCACTGCACAGAGGCTGTATAAGGAGAGTCTGGTCCTCTCACGAGAAGTGGGTGACAAGCAGGCCGCAGCTTTGTGCCTGGTGGGATTGGGAGAAGTGGCCGCGGCAGCAGGGACCCCCGTCTGGGCGGCGCGCCTCTGGGGGGCGGCAGAGGCGTTGCGCACCGCGAGCGGGACAATCATTCCCCCGGCTGAACATGTCTCCTACGACCGCTCGGTGATCGCTGTACGTGCCTGGTTGGGTGAGGACGACTTTCGCAATGCCTGGGCCGACGGGCAGACCGGGTCGCTGGATCAGGTCCTCGCCGACCGAGAACCCATGCCAGTGACGCCGCAGCCACTGGCTACCTTGCCCTCGACTGTCGGCACGCTGCCATCTCACGCTGGCCTCACTGTGCGCGAAATGGACGTCTTGCGTCTGCTCACCCAGGGACTGACCAGCGCGCAGATTGCCGAGCAGCTCGTTATCGGTCTGGTCACCGTCAATTTCCATGTGCGCTCGATCTACCGCAAACTGGGAGTCTCCTCGCGTAGTGCGGCGACACGGTACGCCATCGAACACAACCTGGTATAAGGATGCTCCGCTGTTCGGGAGGATCCCCTGGCACGACTGGGCACTGGGTAACCACCACTGCTGCTCGCGCTCTCGTGTATCCGGCAGATCCTCTCCCCATCTGCGCCGCCCCCTCAGTTCTGACGGGGCCCCATCAACTCCTGTTTCCCCTCTCGCGAAAATCCCTCAGTTCTGACGGCGCATTTTCGGCGACGGCGCGGTACACTTGTCAGCAGAGAGGAAGCCACCATGGAAGAACGAGCAGGCGGAGCTTTTGCAGGCACTGAGCAACTCACAGTCATCGGCAAGCAACTCCGTCCAGGAGAGGCCGCGCCCGATTTCTCCCTGGAGTACCTGGATCTGGCGGATTTGGCCGTGCGCACGGTCCACCTGGACGACTGCGCAGCGACGGTGCGCCTGCTGAGCGTGGTGAATAGCCTGGAAAGGCCGCTCTGCCAACGAGTGACACACCAGTGGGAGGTCCTTTGCGCAGATCTGCCGCCAGATGCCTGCCTCTACACCGTGAGTATGGACTCGCCACAGACACAGGCCAGGTGGCAAGAAAGCGCAGGCATCCTGCACCAGGCATTTTCGGCCCAGGGTAGTGAACAGTTCGGCCACGGCTACGGCGTCTGGCTCAAGGAGTGGCGGCTGCTGCAGCGAGCCGTCTTTGTGCTTGATCGGCGCGATCGCATCGTCTACGCCGAGTACGTCGCCGATCAACTCGGTGAGCCAGATTACCTGGCAGCCATACAAGCGCTTCACCTGGCCGCGGCGTCCTGATGGACAGGATGAGGCAGGCCCCTTACTGATGTCGAGAGTCGTTGTGATGATGACCTCATCGTCTCTGTTCTCTCTTTGTGGAACCAGGCTGGATCTGCAGCAGAAAGTTGACTAGAGTGCATGGACAAAGAAACTCAGGCCGGTGAACTGGCCGCAACAGAGAGAAGGGATCAGAACACGGCCTTTCGGACTATTGGAGGCTGGGCGTTGCTCGCAAACGCACTCCTGCTTCTCCTTGTGGTCCTCGGGAGTGCTGTGAGTGGGGGTGGTGCTCCCCTCTTCTTAGTGGCGAGTGAAGTGTTAGGCCTGCTGTTCCTTGTTGGCCTTCCGGCCATTCAAGCTCTTCAGCCACAAACTGGGCGTCTCGGTCAGGCAGGGCTCTGGTGCCTCGGCCTCGCAGTCGGCATCGCGCTGATTGTGCGGATGATCCTGCTCGTCAGCACCGTCGATGTTGGAGATATTGTCCCTTTCAGTAGCTCTCTGCTGGCTCTGGTCGGCAGTCTGCTGGTGGGTTGGGTAACCATTCAAGCAAAGGTCTTCTCCCCGGTGTTCGGCTGGCTGTTGATGGTGGGAGGCGTCCTGAACTTTGTGAGTGGGCTGGCCCCTGCGGGAATCGGGACGACCATTGTGGGAATCATCGCTGGGTTGGCGCAGGTGGGGGCCCTTGCCGGGTATGGCTGGACCATCGTTCGCAGCACACGGGAACGCCCCCAGGCTGGCTAGAGAAATGTGTTTGAGGAGAGACGTGTTGTCTCTCCTAAGCCGTTTGCCGTTCATAGAAAGGATCTCTACCATGAACAAATCGCGCTGGAACCTGCTTGGGGCAGGATGCGGGATCATCGATGTCCTGCTGAGCCTGATTGCCTTGCTCATCGTGCCCTTTCCTCCGGCCGTCGGAGCCTCCGCGAAGGTGATCACGTCTTATTACACCGCCAATAGCACTGCTCTTCTCATCAGTAACTATCTGTTGTTGCTCACGATCGTGTTTTTCCTGTGGTTCTTTGGATATGTGAGCGTCATCTTGCGAAACGCTGAGGGGGAATCACCGGTGCTCTCCACCGTCATCTTAGGCGCTGCCATCGCCGCAGCAAGCATCTTCTTACTTGCACCGCTGATCGCACTGGCGCTGCTTTCACGGACAGCCCCAGGTGCAGAGAGTGTCGCCGTCGGAGCGCTCTCAGATTTGAGCCAGTTGAGTATTACCGTCAGTGGCTTTCCAGCTCTCCTGCTCGTCGGCCTCACTTCGGTCGTGGCCCTGCGCACAACGCTCCTGCCACGGTGGTTCGGGGGGCCTGGACTGCTGCTCGTAATCCTGCTCTTGCTCGGTAGTTTGAGCCTCTTCATCAAGTCGGGGCCTTTGGCAGCCGGGGGGCTGTTGGATACGCTCCTCTTTCTCGGCTTTTTGCTATGGGAGTTGAGCCTGAGTATTGTCCTGGTCGTCAGAGTCCTGGCGACGAAAAAAGCCGAGGCTGTTCCTGGGGTCGCCTGAGAAGCAGAGAGAGTTTTGTTATGGAAAAGACTAAGCCGTCCGGTTCTGCCGGACGAGAGCCAGTCATTCACCAACAAGGGCGCCGCCAACTCTTTCTGATCGGCGGAACCCTGGCGGTGATCGCCGTGATCCTTGGCGGGTTTTTCATCATCAATCTGCTCACCAATCGACCGAACACCAACCGGCTCGTGAAGGTGGTGCCCGCCGATCAGGTCATTGTGCAGCAAGTCACCGGGGTCAGCCCATCGACCGTGCAGGCGGTAGGCACCGGCGGCGTCCCCAATCCGCTGAAGAGTACGCAGGGACAGCCGGTATTACAGGGGCCATATGGCCATCCCGAGTTCTTGTACGTCGGGAGCCAACCCTGCCCGTATTGCGCCGCCGAGCGCTGGGCCATGCTCAATGCCCTGAGCCGTTTTGGCAGCTTTAGCAACCTTGGCCAGATGCAGACCTACGAAGAGAATATCTCAACGTTCAGCTTTTATCAGAGCACCTATAGCAGCCAGTACGTGGACTTTGTGCCGGTAGAGGTCCTGAGCAACACACTTGATAGTTCGGGCCAGAACTACGTGAAGTTGCAAACACTGACCGCTGAGCAGCAGCAGGTGTTCAAGACTTACGACGGCCCGCCCTACTTCCAGGATGCTGGCAGCTACCCCTTCATTGCTATGGGCAATCAATACCTGGCTCAGGGAGCCAGCTACGATGTTGCCATCTTGCAGGACTCGTCGCAGCAGAACTCGCTCTCCTGGCAGACCATCGCGAACGCGCTCTCCGATCCGCAATCACCCATTACCAGAGCTATTATTGGAACAGCCAATTACCTGACTGCCGCCATCTGTAACCTCACCAATCAGCAGCCAGGCGCGGTGTGTAATGTGTCGGCGATCCAGCAGATCGAGCAGTCGCTTGGCAAGCCATAAACGCCGGCTGTAAGCCTATCCCAATATGCTCGTAGCCTGATATGGAATAGAAGGCCCAAAATGAGCGACGCTGTCATAGCCCGCAAAGTAGTCCGTACGTCATTCCTTTTGAGAGGAGGCATCACGATGATCAAGATTGAGCAGAGTGTGATCATTCACCGACCCGTTGAAGAGGTTTGGCAATTCATGAGTAATGTCGAGAATGTGACAAAATGGGACCGGGGAGTGCTCCAAGCGAGACAGACTTCCGAAGGCCCACTCGGTGTCGGCTCGACGCTGCAAACAGTCCGCCAGTTTTTCGCTCGACGCCGAACAGGCAGCTATCTGGTCACAGAATATGAGCCCAACAGAAAGATTACCCTCAAAGCCACTTTAGGGCCGATGACTGGTCAGGTTCGCTATTCGGTCGAACCAGCCGGAGCTGGGACACGGCTGGCTTGCTCGGCCGAACTAGGGGAGATTGTCGGCCTCTACAAACTGCTGGCACCCATCCTCGTCCGTATGCTCAAAAGAGACGGTGAAGCTGACCTGGCCAATGTAAAGCGCATCATGGAAGCGTAGGGCAACGGCGAACCATAGCTCACAATCCGCATGGCATCGTTCCTCTTCCGCAAGAAGTACCAACCAATCAGATGAAGTGATATACTTGTACTCATGGCTGAGGAGGCGAGAGCGTCTCAGCGGCAGGAAGGGAAGTGCATGGAACACGACGAAGGTCAGTTTCAGGGCGTCGGGGGACTGTCCCTCTATTACCAACGATGGCGACCAGAGACCACGCAGGCGCGAGCGGTGATCGTCCTGCTGCACGGCGACTTTGCTCACAGCGGCTGGTATCTGAATTTGCCCACGTACGAGGTGCCGCGCGGCTACGCCGTCTACGCCTTTGATCGACGGGGGTGGGGACGCTCGCCAGGGCAACGGGGCTACATTCATTCGTGGAGCGAGCACCTCGACGATCTCGACGCGTTCCTTCAACGTGTGCGCGCCCAGGAGCCCGGTCGTCCGATCTTTTTGATGGGACACACGGGGAGCAGCTCCATTGTCCTCGAATACGCGTTGCACCACCCGCAGGACATGCACGGCGTGTTGTGTGTCTCGCCAGTCTTGGACACATCTGCGCTGGCACCGGCTATTCTGCGGCGGCTGATGCACGTCCTTTCTCGCCTCTGGCCACATCTCACCCTCGATGTGAAGCGACAATTTGATGCGGGTGCGGTTTCGGTGTCGCATGATCCGGCGTATGTCAAGCTCATCCGCGAAGACCCCCTGCGCACCACCAAGGTGACGCCGCGTTGGCTGGCTGAGGGGGAGAACGCGATGCAGCGCGTCAATGCCCAAGCCGCGCACTTTCCGGTCCCGCTGTTGCTGTTGGTTGGCGGAGCGGACCGCAATTCCTCCCCAGAAGCAAGCAAGGCCTTTTTTCAGCAGGTGACGTTGTCTGACAAGGAGCTGCACGAGTATGCGGGGGCCTACACCAATCTCCTCAGCGATACCGTCTCCGAAGCGGTGCTCAGCGACATCGACAGGTGGCTCGATGGACATGTGTAGGAAGGCTGCCTTCGCCAAATACACGCCTTGCGATCATGCTACGCATGGCACAAAGCTTTGGCGTTTCGCATCATACTACCTGATCGGCCCAAATGCACAAAGTGTTGTCTCTGCATCGCAGAAAAAACGAAGCCAAAGCGGGAGAAGAAAGTGGCCTACTTTTTTCAGTGGTGGCTCACAAGGGATAGTCATTGATTTCATTGCCAAAAACAGCCGTCAAATGAAGCTTTTTTACAGACAATAGCACACATAGAGAGCCTAAGCGATATTTGCTCTCTTTGCAGCGCAAATGGCCGTTTTAGGAACAAATCCTTGCCATATCCCTCTTGGGTATGTCACTGCCCTCGCTTGGACGGGCGGTGACGCTTGGGAACCTCACCTGGTGGTGGCTGACTGGTGAGACCCTCTGGCTGATGTGTGGGGGTCTGGCGCTCGGTCTTGGCGTGGGCTGGCTGGCGACGCATCTGTTGAAGGGCGTGCATGATCACCTCGCCGCCATTACTGTTACCATCAGTGTGGCCTATGGTGTCTACCTGCTGGGGGTGGCTTTGCACACGTCTGGACTGCTGGCGGTGATCGGAGCGGGATTACTGATGGGAAGCGTTGGACGACAGACCGGAATGTCAGAGCCGACACGAGCGGCGGCTCATGCTGTCTGGGAGTTCATTGGCTACCTGGCAAACTCGCTCCTCTTTTTACTGCTGGGCATCCAGATTGGCGCGGCCCGTTTTGTGCAGGCACTCCCAGGGATTGTCTGGGCACTGGCTGGCGTTCTGCTCGGTCGCGTGGTGATGGTGTATCTGCTGCTTCCCGCGCATGATGCGCTAGCTCGCTTCCTGGCGCGCCATCCCCATACGCCACGGCATGCGGTTGCTCCTCCTCGTCCTCTGCTCACCATCTGGCGTCCATTGATCGCTCTGGCGGGCCTGCGGGGAGCCATCTCCCTGGCATTGGTACTCAGTCTGCCATCCACGTTTGCATCCCGTGATCTGCTGGCGGGCATCGTCTATGGCGTGATCCTGGTGACGTTGCTCGGACAAGGTCTTGGTCTTCGCTTCATGCTTCCTCATTGGCCGAAGGAAGAACCGTCAGAAGGATCATCCTCAGCAGGTCAGTAGGACTTCTTCTTTGTGAGGTGAGCAAGAGGGATCTTCCAGGCGATACTGCGCACCTCTGTCACGCATCAGAAGAGTCGATGCCAGGCGAGACCGTTTGATCGTTTTCCTCATGTCGCTGGTGTTCGTGCTCCTGCTCGTACCAGAAGCGCGGCTGCTTCACGCTGGGTTGATCGAATGGAGCGTCATCGGCTTCCCGGCGGTCACGATCAATGTGCTCTTGCCGGTGACACACTGGGAGCGAGACAGGTGAGAAGGCGAAGAGCTGTAGTGCCTCTTTCTACGGAGATCGAAGCGTGCTCTCCAGTCGTGTCTTCTTCACCAGAAATGGTGATCCGAACCGCTGTTCCTTGCCAATCTCGTTGGTTTTCTGCAAAGGGGGAGTGCCGCCCTGTGTCTCCCATCCTCGCCCCTCACCATGGTTGATGAAGCTCGGTTAATCATTCCAACACCGCACTTCGCCATTGACCACCCGACACACCAGGAGGCCCTGCTGTGCTAAGCGTTCCAGGGCACAGGCGGCGGCAGCAACCTCACTGCGCTGGGCAGCCTCAAAAGAGGGCGTAAAACGCCGGACCACGTCGCCTGGCGTCAGAACCACGAGGGGCGCTGCCTGCTGCTGCAAGCAGCGCAGCATGGCCCGCTCATACCAGGTCACCAGGTCGCCCGAGCCGGAGGGGTGAGGAGGGCTGGCCAGCAGGACGCGACAGGGAGCCAGGCGCAAGACGCGGCGCGTCATACTGCCAAAGACCACCCGCCGGAGGGTCCGGAAGCGGGAGGGAGGGCGGCTCCCCAGCACCAGGAGGTCCACGTCCCGTTCACGCGCGACCCGCACCAGTTCGTCGGCAGGCGCCCCAGCTCGCACAAGCACCTCAATGGCGTTGTCGGGGACCCCCAGGTGCTCAAGGAGCGCGCGAGCCCGAGACAAGGCTCGCCTGGCTTCACAGCGCTGGCTGTTCGTCGGGGGGAAAAGGGAGAGCGACCCAGGCGGTCTTCCCCATCTGGGGGAAGGATCAGAGGGAACCGGGATCACGTGGAGCAGAAGCAGACGGCGTTCCGGCGAGGGCTGCTCCAGGAACTGGCAACAGGCAGCCTCGATGGCGTAGCGTGTGGGAAGGGAGAGGCTCGCATCCACTCCCACCAGCATAGCTTTACTCATGGCTGTGTCCGTTCCTTCCTGGTTGACGGCGCAAGAGGGTCCTCTTCCTCTGGGCAAGGTTTGCACCCGGAGCAGGGGAGGATGCGCTCATCTCACCAATCCCAGGGCGTGAGCGCGTGTTCCATCCATCCCCTCCCTGCTCAGCAGAGAATGAGTGTGCTCTCACCTGCTCAAGACAGCTCTGGGGTTTTCCCCGCAACGTCCTTCCAGAGAAGCGCGCGGAGTTTCCCGCAACAAAAAGGATGCCGTTTGCCGACCAGGCTTCCCGGCACCCCGCAGTGGCGTGATAGACATCTCCTTCGTACAGCTATTGTAGCATAGGACAGGTGAGCAGACAAGCATTTGCGGCTTCGGCAATGGCCCGCCGGGTACGCAGCCGACTGTCTATCGCAATCGTCGTACCCCGAGAGATCCTGCCACGAGCCTCTTCGACGCCTCGCCCCCTTTTTCGCTCTTGTGTCCGACGTAGGTCCTGGAGGCGCGTCCAGTTGCGCACGACTCTGACAGGGTAGTTCGCTAACAACACCGCCTCGGTCTCTTCTTTGACTCCACAGATCGCGATGAATCGCGGCCCTGCTATTGCGATCCGCTAGCCTCGAGAGATGCGTCCAGGATGGTTTGTGGTGCATGATGGCAGCCATGGAAGACGGTTCCTTTGCTGCTTGATACTCACCCTTCGTATCGGTTGCAACACAATCCTGAGCAGGCTCATGACCGCATGACCAGCGGCAGCTTACCCAGAGACCTGCGAGGTCAGCAAAAACGCACGCATTTTCTCTTCAATGACCTCGTTGTACGAGCTAAACCACATCAGGTGGCTCTCGGCAGGGATGACGAAAAGGTCTGCATTCGGAATATGGTCTGCTGCATAGGTGGCGTGAGAGGTATCCTTTGATCCATCATATTTGCTCTCAATAATCAAGGTGGGAGCCGTAATACGACGGAGATCACCGCAGACATGGCCCATATCATGCAAAAAGCCGGAGCCTGATCGAGAAGGGAGTAACAAGGCCAGTGCGGCTCGTCGCTGTTCTTGGCTCATCGTGTCAACGACGACGTTCGGGTCGAGGGTCGTGAGACTCCTCATCATCCCCTTGAGTGCAGAGAGCGGTGCCCGCTTTCCCAGCCACCGAAATGCTGTCCAGGTCCATCGTTCCACCAACGGGTTGAACAGGAGATAGGCCATTATCCGAGTCGGGAAAGAAGGCCATTTCCCGCCCGTGACGGCGTTTTGTAAGATGAGCTTGCTCACGCGCGAAGGCGCACGACCTGCCAGTTGGAGGGCAGTTCGACCACCGGCAGAAATACCCAAGACGATCACCTGCTCGAGCTGGAACTGATCCAAGAGGGGAATGAGCGTGTCAGCAAAGGCTTCAGCCGTTCTGCCGGTGGAGGAGGGGGTGTTTCCATATCCTGGCCGTGAAGGGATGATGAGTTGGTAGCCTTGCTCTACAAAGAAGCGTTGATGTCCGAGAGGAGAGGTGCAGTTGGTATGCCCGCCATTGAGCACGAGCACCGCTGGGCCTTGACCCACGACTCGGTATTCAATCGGTCCCCTCTCCGTCTGAGCAATGGTATTCATCTGCTTTCCTCTTTCGATTGCAGCGATGCGCTTGGAGGCGTCACGCCCTCAAAGATCATCGTTGCCTCTCTGGCTTATGAAGAAGTCTCTTTGTCTCCTTCGGGTTGTTGCTTACGACATTGTACATCGACACAAAGAAGGGAGGCTACCAAAACCCACGACGTAGAGAACCAGAGAGAAACAGGTCGAAATAGGAAGCCCACTTCCCAGTGTTCTGCTGGAGTGCAGGGAACCCCTGCTGGGGAGCTCTCGGTCAGGTGACGGGAGACAGTCCGAGCAGCGCTTCGTAGATGGAGGCCAGTTGCGCTCCCAAGATGGGCCAACCGTAGCGCGCACGCACGGCGGCATATGCGGCCGAGCCACGTCGGCGGCGCTCGTGGGCGTCGTTGACCGCCATCACCAGTGCCGCCGCCAGCGCCTCCTCGTCGTCAGGTGGCACGAGCCACCCCGTCTGTCCGTCTTCGACGATCTCGCTGGGTCCATGAGCGGCGACGGCG
>WNFD01005523.1_pt1 | contig 12648 bp, 9 predicted proteins | sample 5400491 | NCBI WGS metagenome assembly WNFD01 (sample SAMN13153343, study PRJNA577476) | soil metagenome | isolation source: 120 cm saprolite under Douglas fir tree site 2 hole 2 replicate 2 | place: USA:California | collected 2015-04-18 | reverse complement strand
GACGGCAAGACCGCCACCCGCATCCTGACCGACGACCAGATCGCCGACTACCAGCCCTGGTTCGACAACCACCGCCGCCTGCGCGAACTGATCACCGAACTCGAAGCCCTCAGCCTCGGCATCGCCGAAGCCGACCCCCGCTGGGACCGCTAGCCAGCCAAGGCAAATGTGGGCACCCAGCGCTTAACCTGTGGGCAGCCCTCCAGCCAGACCCCGTTTCCCCAGGCCAGCCCTAAACGTGAAGACCTCTCCGCAGGTCAGGCGGGTTTTTCGTCTACCTATCCGAGGACCTCTTCCGATGCAGGGAGAAGGTCCGGAGTTCAACTCGTAAGCAAAATCCCAGGTCAGAGCCGGTGTGTCGTTGCCTGACGGGTGTGGCCTAGTTCCAGTTGGGCGGAAAGATCTCGACCATAGCCTCTCTGACCGGCTCTTTTGCCCTCACTCGTGAACGGCCGCCCAGCCGGCGTCCAGTGCCGTTGGGGGGCAAACTGGGGGGCAAGATCGTTAATCAACGACGCGTGCCACTGGCTCGGCATCATGGGCGCCTCCGTCCGTCAGGCGCATCACGATCGGCCCCTGTCCGCAGCTGACCTTGAACTGCTACGGGCCGTCCCCGCTGGCGCATGCCTGCCTGGCAGCGACCAGACACCAGCGCCCCGGTCCGCAACCTGCCGGAAGCGGGGGTGGCCACCGGCGGAACGCGCACGGCACGCCGCCTGGCAGGCTGACTCCCAGCCATCATGGCCGCCCGGCATGTCAGGGAACTCGCTTCGGCAGACCACCGCCGCCAGTACGCTCACCAGCCACCACTGCGAGACCCTCCTCCACTCCCTCACCCGCGGGCAGCGCATGGCGGGAGAGCCAGGAATCGCCTTGCGTGCAGCCGCGGACGGTATCGGCCGGATGCGCACCAGGTGGCTGGGCATCGCCCACCCCCTCGATCAGGTCACCGTCACCGCGCGAGGGGGTGCGGTCAGTCGCAGGCAGGCGATGCGAGTCGCCGTCGGGCGCGGGTATCAGGTCCTGGTACACCTTTTCCCTGCTCGTGGGCGGCGCTCTTCCTCGCTCATGCCTCCCCACACGCCGTACTCCTGCCTGGTGTCCAGCGCGAACGCCAGGCACTGCCGCCGGACCGGGCAGTCGGCGCAGATCACCTTCGCCTGCGTGACCTGGTCAAGGGAGGGGCCCGACCCAGAGACCGGGAAGAACAGCTCAGGGTCAGCGTGCCGGCTTGCGGCCAGCAGCCGCCAGTCCCGGCCCGGGATAGTGATCATCTCGGCGCTCAGCGGCCTGGGAGAGATCGTCATACTCGGGCGCAAGTCGCTAGGCAGGCGTGCTGCCGGCCCGCAGGAACCGGTCGTAGAGGGCGACAGCCACCACACCCCCGGCCACTGGCGCGGCGAGGTATGCCCACCAGTCGGAGAACTGGCCCGCCAGGATCATCGGCCCAAGCGCCCGGGCCGGGTTGACACCCGCGCCGCTGACCGGCCCGCTGATCACGATGGCCACCGCCAGCGCCGCGCCGATGGCCATGGCGGCGATGCCACGCGGAACCCGGGTGTCGGTGGCCACCGACACGATCACCAGGACCAGCACGAAGGTGACCACGGCTTCTGCCGCGAGTACCCGTCCCGCGGAAACCCCTGCGGCTGGGGCCGGCGAGCCAAGACGGGCGATGGCCCGGGCCTGGTCCCCGTACAGGCCCCAGGTGACCGCGGCGGCGGCGATCGCGCCGGCGAACTGGGCGATGACGTACCCAGGGGCGTACGCCCACGGGAAGCGTCGGTTGACAGCCAGCCCGAGCGTCACCGCCGGGTTGAGGTGGGCACCGGAAATGTGGCCGATACCCGCGACTCCGATAGCCAGCGCCAGGCCGCCGGCCACCGGTACGGCCAGGGACCCGTACGGGGTCCCGGCCACCGGCCGAGACAAGGCCGCCGCGACGGCGGCGCTCGTGATGGCCAGGACCAGCACGAACGTGCCGACCGTCTCGGCCGTGACCGCCCGGGCCAGGTTGCGCTCAAGCTGGTGACCGTGCAGGAACACGACCGCGTTGCTGCCAGCGGACTGCTGCCCCGACCGGGGGCTGATGCTGATTGCTTTCATAATCACCACTCCGCCGTAGCCGGCTGAAGCCGATAAGGACGATCTGTTCGTGGTCGCGGGCTCTCAGGGCCCTTGCCTTCCGGGCCGCCTGCGACTGCGCTAAGGCGTTCTGCAGGACCGGGGTGCCGCGGTTGCGGTTACCGGTATGCCGGTCGCGTGGTGCAGGAGGCTGAGGACTTCGGTGTCCAGCCGCTCGGCGACCTGGAAGGCCGCGGCGTCACCGTAGGGCGCGATCGCGCTGGCGACGGTGTCGTAGGCCACCTGGGTTCCGCCGCCCGGCAGCTCCTGGATGAGGAGGGTGACCGGCGCGTAGGAGCCGGCGGCGGGCAGGTGGCGGGTCATCTGCCCCATCGTGACCGGGTTGCCGGCGATCAGCCGGACCAGGCGGCGCCCCGCCTGGTGGGCTTGCGGGTCGACGGCCAGGACGTGGTCGTCGTCGAGGTGCCAGAACCGCATCAGGCCAGCGTTGCCCTGGGCCTGCGCGACCAGCGCGCTGAACTCCTCATACGAGGTACAAGCCGCCAGCCTGGCGAACAGCGCCCCAATATCCGGCTGGCTGATACCGCCGTAGATGCCGTCCAGGACGACCTGGAACGGCCGTTCGCTGGTGAGCACATGGCGGCGGACGGGTATGTCGAGCACTTGCTCGGATGCCACCGGTTTCTCCTTTGTGACCTTGCTCTTTCTGAGCCCCGCTCCCCGCGATCGAGGAGCAGGAGCTCAGAAAGCGGCGCGGGTTCAGACGCCTGCTGCGGCAGCCTTGATGACATCGACGACGTAGTCGGGGTGGGACAGCATGGGGACGTGGCTGCTGTCGATTTCGTAGGTGGTGGCGCCCATCCGCTTGGCCGAGGCCCGCTCCAGGTCCGGGTGGACGGTCTGGTCGTTGTTGCCCACGATGCACCAGCTCGGCTTGGTCCGCCACGCAACGCCGGGGGCGTTGTGGAGGAACAGGTCGGCGGCCGGGGCGAAGTGGGTCGCATAGACCAGCTGCTGCTCTTCTTCGGGCAGGTCGCCGCAGAAACACCCGATGCCCGACGGCTTCAGCCACACCCGCCCGTCGGCCACGTCGATCTGGCTGAACACCGGCGTTTTGGGGTACTTGTCCTGCTGGCCCTGGGAGGTCTCGGTCTCGTCCGGGCCCAGGGCGCAGATGTAGACCAGCCCGGCCACGCGGTCATCGATGCCCGCGGCCGTGATGACGCTGCCGCCGTAGGAGTGGCCGACCAGGATGGCCGGGCTGTGAACCCGGCCCAGGGTGCGCCGTGTCGCGGCGACGTCTTCCACGTTCGAATCGAGACCGTACTGGGCGGACATCACCTCGTAGCCCTCGGCCCGAAGCGGCGGGATCACCTTGCTGAAGCATGAACCATCCGCCCAGATCCCGTGGGCGAACACAATACTGGGCTTGACTGCCATGTCTGCTCCCTCAGCCTAGATGGAGGTGGCGGCGGTACGGATGACGTCGAGGACGTTGTCGGGCTGGGACAGCATGGGGCAGTGGCTGCTGTCGAACTCGTATGTGGTAGCGCCCATGCGCTTGGCGGCGGCTCGCTCGAGGTCGGGGTGGACGGCCTGGTCGTTTTTGCCCACGATGTACCAGCTCGGCTTGGTCCGCCACGCGACGCCGGGGGCGTTGCTGCTAAACAGCTCGACGGACGGGGGCCAGGCGGTCGCCCAGACGACCTTCTGCTCTTCCTCGGGCAGGTCGCCGCAGAAGCAGGCAGCGCCGCCGGGCAGCATCCACACCCGCCCGTCGGCGACCTCGATCTGGCCGAACGCCGGCGTCTTGGGGAACTTGTCCTGCTCGCCCTGGGATGTCTCGGTCTCGTCCGGGCCCAGGGCGTTGATGTACACCAGCCCGGCCACGCGGTCGTCGGTGCCCGCGGCGGTGATGACGGCGCCGCCGTAGGAGTGGCCGACCAGCAGGATCCGGTCGTGGACCCGGTTGAAGGTGCGGATCGTCGCAGCGACGTCGGCCACGTTGGTGTCCAGGCCGTACTGCGCGCAGATCACCTCGTATCCCTCCGCCTGAAGCGGCGGGAGCAGCTTGTTGAAGCACGACCCGTCGGCCCAGATCCCGTGACAGAACACGATGCTCGGCTTGGTTGGCGTGGACATGGCTTCCTCCTGAACTGTGGTGGCGATGGCTCCATTCGGGGGAGCCGCACAGACACCAGCCTGGCCGGACGGGCAACAGCAATCCCTCACACGTTCAGGTGAGCCGAGACAGTCGCCGATCGGCGGCTCGGGTGCTGACCCGTTCGGGGTGATCCGCTACGTCGAAGAGGACAGTGTCTTCGCCGAACCCAATCGGCGGCCTGGACCGGGCCCACCCTGGTCACCGTTGCCGGCATGAATGATGGGGCTGGCCCTCGCTGGCCAGCGCCCAGCGCAGCGACCGGGTCTCCCTCGAACGGACCGTCATCACGCCCGGCCGCACGACGAAGGACCGGAAGACTGACGGACTGACGGACTGAGGGACTGAGGGACTGACGTTTGCCGCGCGGTCCAGCTAGCGGGACCTGGTTCGCGTCCGCCGCCATCCGTTACCGCATGCTGGCCGCGGGTCTCGTGTCCTCGGCTGAGAGAGGGGGCGGTCCTGTCAGGCCGGACCTGCGCTCGGCACTGTCCATCGGGATTCCGGCAGCGGTCGCCGCAATACGGCGGGCGTCAGGTGGCCGCGATGAACCTGTCGATGGCCGCGGCGACCTCGGCGGGTTGCTCCTCGGCAACCCAGTGTCCGCTGTCGGTGATGATGCTGGTTTCCACGTGGTGAGCGCCGGCTTCGCCCAGGCCTGCCGCCACTTCGGGCAACACGGTGGCGTGACAGTACTCGGCGAACGCCAGCAGGATCGGGGGGTCCACGGTGCCGGTGCGGCGCTCGTTGCTGGCGACGTCGAGCGGGATCGCCCGGAACAGGGCGAAGCCCGCGGTCAGACGCTGCGGCCCTTGGTATCCCTGTACGTAAATGGCCACGTCGGCATCGCTGATCGCGTCCGGGTACGCAGCGAACCGGTCGATGTGACTGCGGAAGTAGCCGTGCTCCCGCCCGGCGATTAGCAGTTCCGCCAGGCCGGTGCCGCCCTGCATGGTCTGGTGGAATCCGATGTGCCAGAACGCCGACGAGGTGAACAAGTCCTCGCAACCACCAACTCCTGCGATCGGGGTATCCAGCACCATCACACCGCGAACCTGCGCAGGGTAGCGGCGCAGGTAGGCGTAGGCGACTTGAGCCCCCATGCCATGGCCCACGACCAGCGGGTTCTGGATGCCGCGCTGGCCGAGGCTGGCGTGAAGATCCCCGCTGATTGACCACTTGTCGAACCGGTCAAGCGCCGGCTCAGAGGAGCCGATGCCGGGCAGGTCATAGGCCAGCGTGTGGCAGTCCGGGGTCAGCAGAGGCGTCACGTGCCGCCACGCGTACGAGGTCTGCGGCCACCCATGCAGCAGGACCAGCGGGATCGTCCCGCTGCCATGCTCGACCACGCCCAGCCGCCGTCCTGCCGCCTCCCGACGGTTGGCATCTTCTCGCCCGGCGCCGCTCCAGGCGTGATCGCTGACCACGTGCCGACTATAGCCAGACTGACGTGCCCGGCGCGCTCACCAATTCAGGTGAGACGCGGAGGGTGCCCCGGCTGCGCACGCCCGAGCCCGAGCCCGGCGGACGGTCCGGATAGGCTGCGTTGATCAGTCCCACGACCTGGAGCAAGGTCAAAGACTACGATGGCAGCTGTACCGTTCTTGCCGCTGCGCGGACGAGACACGCACCTGGCCGCGTTGGACCGCCACCTAGCAGGCGCCGCCTCGGGCACCAGCGCCGTAACGATCATCGAGGGCGGGGCGGGGCTCGGGAAGACCACGCTGCTGCGCGCCGCGCTGGCCAGCGCGACCAGCCAGGGCTTTCGCACAGGTTACGGCACAGCGGATCCAATCGAAGCCGTGGTCGACCTTGCGGCGCTGACCGAGGCCCTGTTCGAGGGCGACCCGCCGCTGCTCGACCGTGTCGCACTCCCGGACACGCACGCGTCGCCCGAGCAGCGCTTCTGGCTGCTGCAGGACATCCAGGGGCTGCTCGAGCGGGCGGCCATGGACGGACCCATCCTGGTCTGCCTGGACGACCTGCAGTGGGCCGACAACGGTACGGCGGCCGCCCTGCGATGGCTTCCCCATCGGCTGGCGGACCTCCCTGTGGTCTGGCTCCTCGCCACCCGGCCGGGCCAGGGCTCAACCCAGATCCTGGCTGCACTGGCGCAGCTGGACGATGCCGGCGCTGAGGTACTGCGCCTAGGGCCGCTGGCCGACGCCGCGGTCGCACGGGTCATGGGAGACATCCTTGATGCAGAACCGGACACCGACCTGCTGCGGGCGGCCGGACAGGCTCACGGCAACCCGTTCCTGCTCGTCGAATTTGCCCGGGGCCTCAAGGAAGAGGGCATCGTCGTAGTCGAGTGCGGCCGGGCCACGCTCCTCGATGATCGGCTTCCGGCCCGCGTCGGGGAAGACATGCGGCGGCGGCTCACCAGAATGCCCGGCCCGGCCGAGCGGGTCGCCACGTGCGGAGCCTCGCTGGGCCGGCGGTTCTCGGTCACGGAGCTGGCCGCCGCGAGCGAATTGTCCGTTCCGGAGCTGGTGGTGCCGATCCGCGAGCTTGTCGAAGCGGACATCCTGGCCGAGTCCGGCGAACGGCTAGCCTTCCGGCACGACCTGATCCGCGACGCGGTACGGGCCAGTGTTCCCCCGGCGGTACGCCGCGCGCTGGACCGCCACGGCGCGCAGGTGATGCTCGCCCAGGGAGCGCTTCCCGTCGAGGTTGCAACGCAGCTGGCCGGCAGCGCTGAATTCGGCGACGAGATGGCGATCGCGACCCTGCTCGACGCGGTGGAGGCGCTCAGTACCACGGACCCGGCCGCTGCCGCGGATCTTGCCCAGCGGGCACTGCGGCTCACCCCCGCGCATCATCCGCTCCGGGGCCCATTGGTATCCCGCCGCGCCGTGTCGCTGTTCGCAGCAGGAGCTGCGCGGGAGGCTAAGTTGTTCGCCGACACCGCGCTGCGTCAGGCCCTCCCGCCGGAGCAGGAGGCCGAGGTCCGGGTGAGCATCGCCAGCATGTTCAGCCTGTCGCCAGACGTGCGCGCAGATAACGCCCGCTACGCGCTGACTCTGCCGGGCCTGTCGGCAGACCAGCGAGCATGGCCGGCGGCTCTGTTGCTGCATAACCTTGCCGTCGCTGGCCGCGGTGACGAAGCAGTTCGCGCCGTCTCAGGCCTGTCTGAGCTAGTCCACGCGAGTGATAGCCGCGATGCACGGTTCGGCTTCGAGCTGGGGCATGCGGCCTTGGACTACCAGCTATTCGACTTCGAGTCAGCGTTGGGCCGACTGGACGTCGCCGACCGGATAGGTACCTCAGCAAACGTCAGCCAGCGGCTTGCTCACTATTTCCGGTGCTGGCCGCTGGCGGCGCTGGACCGGTTCGACGAAGCCCGCGCCGTGGCCGACGGAGGTATCGCCAGCGCCACCCGGGACCGGCAGAACTGGGCCCTGCACATCTTCGAGACCTGGAGAGGTCTTCAGGAACTCCAGGCCGGACGGCTGCCAGACGCGGCGGTAGCACTTGAGGGCAGGTTCAGCGTTGACGAAGCCGGCGGGGTCCTAGGCATCATCGACGCGGCCAATGTGGCTGCCCTTGGCCGCATCCATATCCACGCCGGGGACCAGCGCGCCGCTCGCCAGGTCGCGCAGATCTGCGGCGTAATGCTGGAGACGACTGCACCGGGTAGCCGCCGCCACGCTGCCTGGTTCCTAGCCCGCCAGGCGATGGCTCTCGGATCTCCCACCGACGCGCATCGGTGGCTATGTGCACTGGGTGTCGACGAGCGGTTGTCGATCTTCCCCTTGTTTCCTCACGACCCGGCCGATGACCCCGAAATCGTCCGAATCGCCTTGGCCTGCAGCGACGATGAGCTCGCTGCCCAGGTGGTCGGCATGACCGAACGCCGCCACCGGCTCAACCCGTGCGTGCGTTCACTTCAGGCGGCCGCCGCGCAGGTACGCGGGCTGGCGGACCATGCGACGGACGAGCTCGAAGCGGCGGCCGGGCTGTACCGGACCGCCTCGCGCCCGCTAGCTTTGGCCTCCGCGCTGGAGGATCTCGGCCAGGCCCGAGTCGATGACGGCGCCACGAGCGACGCCATCGCCGCGTTCGGCGAGGCTCTGGCGATCGCCGTCGAGATCGGCGCGTCGTGGGACGCGGCTCGGATCCGACGCCGGCTACGCCGCCTCGGCGTGCGCAGACGGATCCAGGCACCGCGGACCCCGCAGACGGGGTGGTCGGCCCTGACCCACGCGGAACTCCAGGTCACCCAGCTGGTAACCCAGGGCAAGACCAACCGAGAGATCGCGGAACACCTGTTCATATCACCCCACACGGTCAGCGCCCACCTCCGCCACATTTTCGACAAAATGGGAGTCAAGTCCCGGGTCCAGCTGACCACCGTTGCCCCAGACCGCACCGAAAGACATCGCACGAATTGACGATGCGCCGCAGTTCAGACGCTGCCACGCTCAACCGCAGGAATGCCGTTCTCTCGAGGTGGTGCCGTGCGGTCAGGACCGTTGCGGGGTCGTAGCGAGCCGATGGCCAGTGCGCTGTCGGCGCTACGTAGTGCCTGCCGGCACGGAACCAGTGCCAGTGTGCTGATCTCCGGGCCATCCGGTATCGGCAAGACCACGCTGCTCGCGGAGATCTGCCAGCAGGCCACCCGCATGAACATCCGGGTCGGCTGGAGTAAGTGCGACCCGATCGAGCAGGTCTGGCCCGGCGCCCCGGTGATCGCGGCGCTGCGCGCAGGGCCGGATCCGCTGACCACGGCGGGAGTGTACGAGCAGATCGCCGGCGTGGTCAGCGAACCGCTGCTGCTCGCCGACCGCATCGCGTCCCGCCTGGAAGACCTCGCCGCCGTCCAACCGCTGCTTATCGCGATCGATGACCTCCAGTGGGCCGACCGGGTCAGCCGGTTCCTCCTGCGCAGCCTGCTGTCGCGGCTGGCCAGCCTGCCCGTGGTGTGGATGTTCGCCAGCCGCGACGACCCCGTCGGGATCGATCTGGCCGGCCACGACAGTGTCCATCTCGAGCACGTCCAGCTTGCGCCGTTGACCACGGCGGATCTGGCGGCGATGGCCCGAGACCGGCTCGGGCGGGTCCCCGACGAGCGGACCCGCCGCTACCTGCATGCCACCGGCGGAAACCCCTTCCTGGCCACGCAGGTCATCGACAGCCTGGCCCGCTCGGCCGTAGCCGGGGAACCCGACACCGTCGCCGGCGGGTTCGCCGCGGCGATGGCCCGCCAACTCGCCGATCTGCCTAGTCCGGCTCGCGAGCTGACAGAGCTGGTCGCGGCCGCCGGACGGCCGCTGCCGGTACGCGACGCGTTCGCGCTGATGCCCACCCTGAGCATCTGTGACGGTCAGGACGGTCTCACCGGTGCCGTCGAGTCCGGGCTGATCACCGTGTCCGCGGATGCCCTGACCTTCCGCCACGACCTGGTCCGGGAGACGGTCCACGCCCTCCTGGCCGGCCATCGTGCCCGTCAGCTGCACGCACGCCTGGCCGAGTACCACCTGAGCGTGCTCGGTGAGCCGATGGTCGCCGCCTCCCACGCCCGGGCAGCGGCGGCGACCGGTGACCTTGGCAGCGTCCTGATCCTGATCTCGGCGGCGGAAACCCTCGCCCGCACCAGTGCCGACGACGCGGGGGAACTCGCCGCGCTCGCCTTCACTACGATGCGGCCCGCCCAGCCGGAGTGGCTGGAGCTGGGCCGCCGCTGCCTGTCCGTCTTGTGCCAGGCCCAGCACGCCGCCCAGGCGATCACCGTCGCGGGCCAGATCCTGGCCCGCGTCGACGACGCTAACCTGGCCGCACAGGTCGAGACCGAAGCCGCCCGGGCCCTGTGGCTGAGCGGACGGGTCCACGACCTGGCCTCCAGGATCGAGAAGACCCTGTCCAGCGGCGACCTGGACGCGCTGGTCACGGTCCGGCTGCGCGCGGCATACGCGCTGGCCTGTACCCGGACCCTGCCCGGCGAGCCGGCCGCCAGGGAAGCGGCCAGCGCGCTCAAGCAGGCCCGCGACAGCGGCGACTGCGAGGCGCTCGCCCTGGCGGTGCAGGCGGCCGGTGAGGCAGCCCGCAACCAAGGGCGCCACCAGGTGGCCTTGCGGCACTTCCGTGAGCTGCGTACTCTCACCGGCGCGCCGTACCTCGCCGAGGAGATCACCGCGCTGCAGTTCGTGGACCGCTACGACCACGCCCAGGTCCTGCTCGATCACGCTCGCGCCAGCTCCACCGCTACCACGGAGCCTTTGCTGCCGGGTGTCGCCTGCGCGCAGATGTGGCAGGACTTCAATCTCGGGCGCCTCGAGGACGCCGACGCCGGCGCTCGCACGCTGATCGAGCTCGGCCGCGAGCTGGGCACCAATCTGCACCTTCTCGATGCGATCACTGTCCGTACAGCGGTCGCGCTGTTGCGCGGCGAGACTGAGATCGCCGCGGCCCAGCTGCGGCTCGCCGACACGCTCACCGACGCCGACGAGGCCATCCGCAACCCCGGCATCACCGTTATGCGCGGCTGGCTCGCCGCCAGCCGCGGCGATCTGCCCGCAGCACGGGACACGCTGCGACCGGTCTTGCAGGGTGCCGAACAGGGCCGCAGTTACTGGCCGCTGTGGCCGTGCTGGAACGGGCTGTTCTTCCAGGTCGGTGCCGCCATCGGCGATAACACCTTCACCGCCTCCTGCCTGGATGTCGCCGAAGCGAACGCGGCCCGCAACCCCGGCGTGGCCAGCTTCGAAGGCGTCGCCCTCAACCTGCACGGACTGCGCAACAAGGACCTCGACATCCTCGCCAAGTCCGTGCACGTCCTCAACCGCAGCCCGCGCCCCGTCCTGCGTGCCGTCGGCGCCGAATCCTACGGACACGCCCTGCTGGCCGTCGACCGCCGCTCCGAGGCACTCGCGCAACTCGACCGGGCCTGGGACGAATACCACCACATGGGAGCCAAGGCCTTCCGCGACAATGTGCAAGGCGCCATGCGCCAGACCGGCGCCCGCCGCACCAAATGGTCCGCCGCGGCCGCCGCGCCGGCGAGCGGATGGGCTTCCCTCACCGACGCCGAGCGGCGTGTCGCCACCCTCATCAGCGAGGGACACACCAACAAGTCCGCAGCATCCGGCCTGGGCGTCTCCATTAACACCGTGGGCACCCACCTCCGCGCGGTGTTCGCGAAACTCGGCGTGCAATCCCGCGTGCAACTGGTTAACTACATGGCGAGTTACGCCAGCGAGGTGCCTGTCGACTCGATGCGACGGCAGGCCTTATCTCTCCGCGCGGCGGGGACCTATGAGTAGCAAGCGGCGGCGATGTTCCATTGGAGGAGTTGCTCATTCTGGTCTCATAACCAGGCCGCCAGCCTAGGCGCTGATCACTGAGATCGCCGGCGGGAGGCGATGAGTCGTACTCGCTTCGCGCCACCAGCGCGGCGTCTACTCAGCGGCCGTATGTCTCTTTGCACAGCCACGGCAGCCGCGAAGCCACGGACTTGCTACAGATAGGCCAGCGGCGTATGAAGTTGCGTTTGTCGCCCCACAACGGCGGTCAGAACGATGTCCGCTGGCGATCATCACCCTGACGGATCGATTGGAGCCTGACCTCGAGTTCGTGCCTGGCGCGGCGTACCCGGTCGGGTGCGAGTCCGCAAGCAGACGAGGAGAGGATCGAACGTGTGCTCGGGCGCCTGAAGCCCGCACATCTGGAGTCAAGCGCAGATCGTTAAGGGGGGCAATTTGGGGGGCGAAACGCAGCCTGTGGGGGCTGATCTGGGCTCGTCTACGCTAGCGCGAGCTAGTGTTCTGCCTGCTCAGAGCCTCTACGGCGCTTACAGGGACCGTCTGGTGGTCCATGGTAGGGAGAAGGTCTACGGTTCGATTCCGTAAGGGGGCTCCACAAAGTAGCAGGTCAGACGGTTCTTCTGATCAGTCTGAGATGGCCTTCAAGATCACCTGACCGTCAGTTGACCGTCGTTCTGGACGTGGAGAGTCGGCACTTAGCCGCACGGACTGACCCTCGATGACACGCCGGTCCGGCGCGGCGAAGGCTCTTGTTGAACAGCCGGGGTCGTGCCTGCAGCGGGCACAGCGTTCGCCGGGCCGCTGGGTCAGTTCGGTCATCCTGAACGCCCAGCAAGAGGTCCGGCCCTCCGCATCGTCCTGTTGCCGGTGAGCACCTGACTAGCACCACCGGCCGGAGCCGGGACCGAATGGCAGCTCGGTGAGCTGCAGTCACGGTCGCTGTCTATAACGCAGTGTTACGGCGTCCGAGCGATCCCGAGGTAGCCGGCGGCGCCTGCCGACTCGGCGCGGCGTCCGGGTCGGCTCAGCGGTGTGACTGGCGGCGTGCAGATCATTCCTTGTGCCTGGCCGTGGGAGGCCTGCGGGGCGGGGGTAGGCCTGTGCGGTTCGGAAGGCGGGGCCGGGAGTGTCACAGCTCCG
>WNFD01005520.1_pt1 | contig 12649 bp, 9 predicted proteins | sample 5400491 | NCBI WGS metagenome assembly WNFD01 (sample SAMN13153343, study PRJNA577476) | soil metagenome | isolation source: 120 cm saprolite under Douglas fir tree site 2 hole 2 replicate 2 | place: USA:California | collected 2015-04-18 | reverse complement strand
GCAGCTCAAGTATGAAAGCGGTGTGCACCGTGTACAACGCGTGCCCGCCACCGAACAGCAGGGACGCATCCACACCTCCGCCGTCACGGTTGCGGTCTTACCCGAAGCTGAAGACGTCGACATCAAGATTGAAGCCAAAGATCTCCGCATCGACACCTTCTGTTCCTCCGGACCGGGTGGCCAGTCGGTGAATACGACTTACTCCGCTGTGCGCATCACGCACATTCCCACCAATACGGTCGTGAGCTGCCAGGATGAAAAATCGCAGATCAAGAACCGCGAAAAAGGCATGCGCGTGTTGCGTTCGCGGCTCTACGAAATCGAGATGGAGAAGCAGCAGCAGGCTCTGGCCAAGGAGCGCAAGGCTATGGTCGGCTCGGGCGACCGCAGCGAAAAGATCCGCACCTATAACTTTCCCCAAAACCGCCTCACTGATCACCGCATCGGTTTTACAGTTCACCAGTTAGAGTCCGTGATGGATGGCAAACTCCAGCCTTTGGTCGACGCTCTTATCACCCACTACCAGGCTGAGAAGCTGAAACAGGAAACCGCCAGCGTGGTGTAGGGTCTCGCCGATTCGAACCCGCCGGGTTTTTCCGAGTCGGAAGCCTGCCCTGAGCGGGGCCTCTATGATGAAATAGATTGGTGCTCCTCAAGCAGGCCCTAACTTCCGCCATCACCCGGCTGACTGCGGACCAAACTCCTTCCCCGCGCATGAATGCCGAATTGCTCTTAATGTTCACGCTTGGCTGCGATCGCGCCTACCTGCACGCCCACCCCGAACGCGAACTGACCTCTGAAGAAGATGAGCGTTACGGCCGGGCGCTCGGCGAACGCTCTCGCGGAATTCCCGCACAGTACATTACCGGCCACCAGGAATTCTGGGGCATGGATTTTATCGTCACCCCCGCTGTCCTGATTCCGCGCCCAGAGACCGAACACGTCGTTGAAACCGTGCTCGAACTAACCAGCAAGGGCGGCACGCTCGCGCCCCTCAGGTCTGTCCGCATCGTAGATGTCGGTACCGGTTCGGGTTCGATCGCGCTGGCGCTAGCCAAAGAATTGCCGCAGGCAGAAATGCATGCCACCGACCTTTCCTCCGCTGCTGTTGAAATCGCTCGCGCCAACGCCGCACGCCATCAGCTCGAAGAGCGCGTCCAGTTCCAGTGCACTGATTTGCTGAGGGGCTTTCCATCTTCAGCTTTCGATATAGTGGTCTCTAACCCGCCCTATGTCGGGGAATCGGAAGCTGATCAGGTCCAACTTGAAGTCCGTAAGTTCGAGCCCCGCAACGCTGTTTTCGCTGGGCCCACGGGCGTGGAGGTGATAGAGAGCTTGATCCCCCAGGCGCAGGCCGTCCTCCGGCCTGATGGCTGGTTAGTCATGGAAATCAGCGGCACCATCGCCGACAACGTCCAGGCGCTGTTGCATTCATGGGATGAGGTTTGTGTCACACGCGATCTGCAATCCATTCCTCGCGTAGTGCGAGCGCGAAAACCATAGTCTGGATACTCCTCCGCGATTGCGAGTCCCCAAAGCCGCGTCTCGCCGCCATTCTATGTGCAAAATCGTGCGCATCAATGTTTGTTTCATGCTGTGTTTTGACTTGACGCCGAGTATCAAGCAATGGCCTACTACTAGCCCCACATCGTAGGGCCGTTCATTTGACGGCTGTTCGATATGAAGTCACCGATAAGGAGATCGGCATGAAGTTACCCAGGTTTGCGCGCCTCTTGGCTGGTGCTTTGGCACTGGCTCCGTTCGCTCCCTCGTTTGTGGGAGCCCAGCTCACTCCAGAGAAAGTTGTCGCTATCAATAGAACTCTCCAGAATGTCAAAGCAGCTTACCACAAGCTCGATGCGAGGCACCAGAGGATGCTTGACGGCTATTCCAACATCGTCCACCTCGCCGACGCATGGCAAAAATACGGCATGCGTCTAACCGATCCTTCCTTCATAATTCGCGGCAAGATGTCCCGGTCCGCCGCCGCGCTTTCGCCGGTTGCTGGCATCGTCCCAGTTTCCGATCCGTCTACCGATATTGCGTCCTCCTCGTTCAGTGGATTCACTCAGAGCGAGACTTCAACCGCCCGCTGCGGTAACAGCGTGGTCGTTGGTTACAACGACTCTGGCAGTGTCTTCGAGACTCCGTTCTTCTTCAGCGGAACAGGCGGCCAGGCCTTCAGCGGCGCCTCATTCTCCACTAATGGCGGCGGGTCCTTCACCGATATCGGCCCTATCAACCCCGGCACGGGTGATGGCAATTTCCTCGGCGGCGACCCCGGAGTCAACTGCTCTGACGCCAGTACCTTTTTCTATTCACAAATCTTTCTCTTCAGCGATAGCAGTTTCAACCCGTTTGCAGCGATTTCGGTGAACAAGTCGAACGATGGCGGCAAGAGCTGGGGCGATCCAGTCGCGGCCATTTCCAAAGACGGACGTAGCCATTTTCTCGACAAGCCCTGGTCCACCATCGATCCCTCCAACAAGAGCCGCATCTTCGTCTCTTACACGGATTTTGACTTTTCCAAGACCAACAGCTGCGGCACCAATTTTCCGGGAAGAACCGCCGTCGAGTTTGTCGAATCCGATGACGGCGGAACCACGTGGTCAAAGAAGCCGAAAATTGCTATCGAAGTCTGCGGTTCAGCCGCGGTCCAAGGCTCCCAACTTGGCGTCGATTCCCATGGCACGCTTCACATTTCATGGGTCAACCTGGGAAGCAACTTCCCGTTTGGCCCGCGCTCAATTCAGATCTCGAGCTTTAAGCGTGGCGTCCTATCGGCACCAGTCACAGTCGAGAGTAGCGTTCAGCCCGGTGGCGACTCCTTCTTCCTCCAGGGCGAGTTCCGTGACTTCCTGGATATGGCCATGGCAGTTGACCATTCCGGGACAGCTACGGATGGCACGATCTACATCACTTGGGCGGACGGCCGCGACAAAATCGTGCCCGATCCTCTGGCCATCCAGGGCGCTTACGCCTATGACGATGTTTTCCTGCGTTCGTCCAGGGACGGAGGGAAGACCTGGGGCTTTTCGCCCATTAAGGTCAACAGCGACTTTCAACCTCGCCTCAGCAGCGGTCGGGATCATTACCAGTCGGGTGTGGCCGTTGACAGCCGAGGATTTGTGGCCGCTTGCTGGTACGACCGTCGTGCGGACTCGGAGAACTTCGCCATTCGGCGGCACTGCGGCGAATCGACCAACGGAGGGTCTACGTGGACCGATGCTGACATCGGTTTGCAAGCCTTCGCTCCCACTCACGGCATCGACATATTTATTAACCCCATCTACATGGGGGACTACGATCAGATGACCAGCGACTTCCTGAATCAGAATTCCGGTTTCATAGGTGCCTTCCAATCCCAAGGCAATCGCGGGAACCCGGATGTGGATGCTCATCCGATGAACTAGTTTTTTGACTTTCATGGTCATTTTGGGGCGGCTCCGGCCGCCCCAATTTTCTTTGGGGTTGCCTTGCAAGGGTCCAAGTGCCCAACCTGCAGGTCCCCGATCCCTTCCTGGAGAAAATCTTGCTTTGCCGCGGTGCCTGGAATTGGGTCTTGCTCAGTGGTTCAATATTGCGTCCAGCGAAGCCCTGAGCTCGCGAAAGCGGAAGGGATATCCACTCGAAATCAGCTTGGCAGGTTCCACTCTTTGGCTCCCGAGTAAGACCTCTTCGCCCATCTGTCCAAGCAGGAGTTTGACGGCGAAAGCGGGCATAGGCAGAATCGCCGGACGGGAGAGCGCCCTCGCGAGCGTCTTGGTAAATTCCGCATTGGTCACAGGACGGGGCGCGACCACGTTCACCGGCCCCTGCAGCAGATCGGTCTTCAGGATGTGATGGATCGCGCCGACAAGATCTTGTACGTCAATCCAACTCCACCATTGGCGGCCGTCGCCGATGTTGCCGCCAAGGCCCAGCTTAAACGGCAACTGCATTTTCTGCAGTGCGCCGCCTTTGGGGCTCAGGACTACTCCAAATCGAGTCCTTGCGGTGCGAATGCCAGCTTGCTCTGCCGGGGCCGTGGCGGCCTCCCACTCCCGGCACACTTGGGCAAGAAAGCCGGTGCCCGAAGGGCATTGCTCCCGTAACAGTTCGTCTCCACGGTGGCCATAGTACCCAATCGCCGACGCGCAAACGAATACTCCGGGTTTTTCTCTTGTTTGGGCTAAGGCTTGCGCCAGGTTGCGCGTTCCCAGGACCCGGCTATTAAGGATCCTTGCCTTCTTCGCCTCGGTCCAGCGACCGGCAATCGTTTCACCCGCAAGATGAATCACCGCATCGAAGCCCGAAACCACTTGCGGAGCGATTGGCTGCTCTGGATTCCACCAGATGTGCTCTTCATCGGCTGTCGAATTCGAAGTTGCGCCGTTGCGAGTCAGCCGCGTTATTCTTGCACCATTCGATTTGAGCGAAGGCAGCAGAGTTGCACCGATCGGACCGGATGCACCGCTTACCAATATCCGCGATGACTTGAGGGCGCACATGCTGCAACAATGTAGCAGATGACCGCCGGCCGTGGATGTCCAACTCGGTACAAAGACTGCGGCGAGTCAGTCAGACTATAAGACTGCCGGATGTCGACCCATCGGGACGCTATAATTTGAGGCAAGGGATCCCGCGCCAGCAGTGCTTCCCCTCAGATATTCCTCAGGCAGTTTGCAGGCTATAATCCGGCATGGCGACCTTGCGCCAACAGATCGCGACCACTGCTCTGACCCTCACCAAGTTCCGCGAACTGATGCGGCGGATGCAGGAAAACCGTCCGCAGGACGATCTGTCCATCATCAAGAAAGCCTACGACTTTTCCCTCAAATATCACCAAGGCCAAAGCCGCGCTTCGGGCGATCCGTACCTCGTGCATCCTCTCGAGGTCGCGCTGGTTCTCGCCGAAATGAAGATGGATCCCGTCGCGGTTGCCGCGGGTCTGCTCCACGACTCCGTCGAAGATACTTCCGTCACCATCGTCGACATTCGCAAGGAATTCGGCGAGCAGGTGGCTCACATTGTCGAAGGCGTCACCAAGATCAGCAAGATCGACTTCGCCACCCGCGAAGAGCAGCAAGCCGAGAACCTGCGCAAGATGATGCTGGCTATGGTTGATGACATCCGCGTGGTGCTCATCAAGCTCGCCGATCGCCTGCACAATATGCGTACCTTGGAACATCTGCCGCCCGAGCGTCAAAACAAGATCGCTCAGGAAACCCTGGAAATCTATGCACCCATCGCCCATCGGCTGGGCATGGGCAAAATTCGCGGTGAATTGGAAGACCTCGGCTTTCGTTTTATCGATCCAGTCGGCTACGAACAGGTGGAAAAGGCTGTCAATGCCCGCCGCAAACAGGGCGAAGCGTTTCTCGCCAAAGTCCAGCAAACCATCAAAGACAAGCTCAAAGAGGCCGGCATTCAGGCTCAAGTCGACAGCCGTATCAAGCGACTCTACAGCATTCACAAAAAGCTGCAGCGCCAACGCATCGCTGTAGACCAGGTCTACGACCTGTGCGCATTACGCGTGGTTACGCGTTCGCTGCAGGACTGCTACGCCGTGCTCGGCATCATTCACAATCTATGGCGTCCCGTGCCGGGACGCATCAAGGACTTCATTGCCATGCCGCGCCCCAACTTTTACCAGTCGCTGCATACCTCAGTGATCACGGAAGACGGCACCCCGTTTGAAATCCAGATCCGCACCGAGGAAATGCACAAGATGGCCGAGGAGGGCATCGCCGCGCACTGGAAATACAAAGACGGCCCTGTCTCCGCGCAGGACGAGCAGCGCCTAGCATGGCTGCGTCAGGTGGTGGAGTGGCAGCGCGACGTCAGTGATCCCGCTGAATTCCTTTCTGCGCTCAAGGTGGATCTCTACCCGGAAGAGGTCTACACCTTCACGCCCAAAGGAAAAGTTGTTGTTCTTCCCCGTGATGCCACGCCCATCGATTTCGCCTACACCATCCATACTGAGGTTGGGCACACCTGCGTGGGTGCCAAAGTTAACGGCCGCATGGTGCCGCTGCGCCACAAATTACACTCCGGCGACATTGTAGAAATCATGACCCAGCCCGGCCATAAGCCCAGCCGTGACTGGCTCGCGCTGGTCAAATCCTCGCGCTCCCGCAACAAGATCAAACATTGGCTCAACCTGCATCAGCGCGAGCGCGCCATCGAAATCGGCCGCAAGCTGATCGACAAAGAAGCCCGCAAGTACCGGATCCCACTGAAAGAAATCAAAGACGAAGATCTACTCAAGGTGGCTTCGGCTTACGGCCTGGGCAAAGTGGACGATCTGATGTCAGGAATAGGCTACGGAAAATATTCCGCCCGGCAGGTATTGGCGCGCCTTCTTCCGGCCGGTCCCGCCGCCGTCGCCGAGAGCGGGGGCGAGCGCGATCATGCCGGCGATACTTGGGAACAAGGAAAACCGGGCGGCATCGCCAGCGTGGTGCGCCGCGTCTTTGGCGATCACAACGCCATCACCGTCAAGGGTCAGGGCGACATGTTGGTTTACCGCGCGCGATGTTGTAACCCCATCCGCGGCGAGAGCATCGTCGGTTACATTACGCGAGGTAAAGGCGTTGCCGTCCACGCTGTCAACTGTCCGAACGTCACCAATCTTCTATACGAGCCGGAACGCCGTATCGAGGTGGAATGGGCTCGCGACGAAAGCACTCCGACTGCGTATCCGGTCAAGCTCACCGTTTTTTGCGACGACCGGTTCGGCATGCTCAAGAACATCACTGGCGTGATCGGTGACGCGCAAAGCAACATCCGCAACATTACGGCGCACACATCCAACAGCCAGGCCAGCGTCGAAGTGGTGCTCGACATCTCCGATCTCAAGCATCTCGAGCAGATCATTGCCGGGCTGCGCAAAATACCGGGCGTGCACGAAGTTCAAAGGCTGCAGAAAATCTGAGGGCGGTTCAGGCTCAGCAAAAACGCCTCTGTGTTACTCTGTGCCCTCTGTGGTTTTGTTTTGCTGGGGACTGAGAACCGAGAACTGAGATCTGCTTTCATGCGCGAGGTTGTTTCCACCAAAGACGCTCCCCAGGCTATCGGCCCGTACTCGCAAGCCATCAAGGCCAACGGATTCGTATTCGTTTCCGGCCAGGTGGCAATCGATCCGGCGACCCAGCAAGTGATTGCGGGCGACGTCGCCGCACAAACCTATCGTGTGTTGCGCAATTTGTCGGAAATTCTGGAAGCCGCGGGCAGCGGCCTCGCGAAGGTTGTGCGTTCCACTGTCTTTCTCAAGAACATAGGCGACTTCGCCGCGATGAATGAGGTGTACGGAAAATACTTCAGCTCTGCCCCGCCAGCCCGCTCCACCGTGGAAGTGGCGCGGCTGCCCAAAGATGTGCTAGTGGAAATTGATGTGATCGCGCTGGCTTAGGACTTGTTGCTGGCCAATCTCCATCGCAAGGGCAGAGTTGCGCCGTCAGTCGAAACTGAAAATTGCTATGGGATGAATTCCCGGAGAAAAGCGGTGAATCCCTAGGCCTTAACCACTTTACCGCTGCGCAGGCAGGACGTGCACACGCGCATGCGTTTAGTGGTGGCGCCAACCCGCGCATGAACTGGGCGCAAATTGACGTTCCAACGCCGCTTAGTCACGTTATGGGCGTGGCTGATGCGGTTTCCTGCTTGCGGCTTCTTGCCGCAGATATCACACTGCTGTGCCATGATAACTCCAGAAAGCTTCAGAACTTGGCGTGCAAAACATAGATTTTACAGGAGATTTGATGATTTCGGCAAGGTCGCACGATCCTCCAACTTTGCTGGTAGTGGTTGGCGTGGTGGGCGCAATCATGCCTAGGAGTCGCTCTTTGCACCTTTTCGCAGATTCTCAGCATCATCCGCACCGCCTGTTCAAAGCCTTTCTGGTAGCGCCGAAGATGAGCACAGGATTTTGTGATGCAACAGCTGTTGTTGAAGAAAGCTGAAGAACAATTTCAGCTTCATAAAGCGAAGCCCGGTGAAGAATGGACTGTACTGTGCCGCAGAATGCGTTGGATCACCGAATAGCAACGTCCAGGCGGTCGAGGAAAGGGCTCCCTTTCTCTGGAAGGGGAGCCCTTTCGGGTTGCGTCGAAAAAGAAAATGAACTACGCGACACCCCGCATCGCACCGGTCGGGGCAGGGGTAGAGACAGCGTGCAGTGCGCTTTCCGATTCTTCGATGGTACGGTTGGCGACGGGCTTCAGCCAGAACAGAGCCAGGAATGCGGCGATAAGATCGCAGGCAATCATCGCCCAAAAGACCTTGTTCCACGAACCGGTCTTTTCAAACAACCAGGCCGCGCCCACACCAGCAAAGAACGCGCCTGCTCCTTTGGCGGTGTAGACGATGCCGTAGTTGGTGGTGGCCCAGGTCTTTCCGAACAAGTCTCCGGTGATGGAGGGGAACAGCGAGAAGATCTCTCCCCAGGCGAAGAAGCATAAGCCGGACAGGGCGATGAACCAGACCGGACGGCTGATCAGTTGCAACAGCGCAAATACCGCCACCGCCTCGAGCGTAAAAGCGATGAACATAGTGTTTTCACGGCCGATATGGTCCGAGACCCATCCCCAGAAGGGGCGTGTCAGCCCATTCAGGTAGCGGTCCACGGTGATCGCCATCACCAGGGCACTCATGCCAAAGGCGACGATGACTTTATCTACGTGGTAGGAGACGGCCATGGGGTTGAGCTGAGCGGTAACCACCAAGCCGCCGAACGACAGCATGGTCATCATCAGGTAGATGACATAGAAGGAGGGTTGGCGCAGCATCTGCCATGGGGTCATATCCATGGCTGAGCTATGCACGTGTGCCTTGATCTGTGCTTCTTTTTCCTTCCATCCGGGTGGCGTCCAGCCCACCGGAGGCCTAGCCAGGAACAGGGCAGCAGCCATCACAACAACCCCCTGGATAATGCCCCAAAAGACCAGTGCGTGCTGGTACCCAGAAACTTTTATCATTTTGTCAATCGGCGACACAGTCAGTGCTGTCCCGATACCGTAGGCGCCTGCTGTGAGCCCGACGCAAAGCCCACGGTGATCCGGAAACCACTTCAGCGCATTTCCAATGGTTCCGCCATAGACGATGCCGGCGCCGATACCGCCAACGATGTACCAGAAGTAAAGGCTGCGCAACGTTTCGGCTTGTCCCGAGAGGATCCAACCCAAGCCAACCAGGATGCCACCAGCGCCCAACATCAAGCGTGGACCGATCCGATCGACCAGGTATCCTTCAAACGGAACCAGCCAGGTTTCCACGAGGATGAAGGCGGTAAAGATGCCTTGAATCGCCGTCAGTGAAACGTGCAGGTGCGACTGCATGGGTTTAGTGAAAAGGGTCCAGGCATACTGAAGGTTGGCAATGGCCATCATGGCGATGATGCCAGCAACCAGTTGGGCCCAACGATTTACAATGCGCGATGGATGAATCAGATCAGGGTGAGCGACGGCTGCCATAGATGCACCTCCTCGGTGTCTCGTCCGACTTTAGGAACTTACCTGCAAATCGCTAGTTCCCGAACGGCCCGCGACCAGTTTCCGCAGAGGTGCGCGATGCAAACTTTGAGCTTCCCCGCCAGCGTATTTACGCGGGCGGGTTGTCTGCCTCCACCTCTTGCTGGAATGGGATCACACCGGGAACCAGCCACTTTCCCCACATTTCATCGACCTTACTCTGGAAGTAATCGATATCATCGTTGGTAAAGTGCGCGAACCTTCCCTGCTTTAGTAAGTAATCTCTCACCGGCTGCCGCTTAATCTTGCCGGCGGCGATTTGCTGCGTTCTGCCGGTCAGCCTCAGCACGCCGTCTTCGACCTCGTATAGCGGCCAAACTCCAGTATTTACGGCCAGCTCGCCCATTTCGTGCGAAAGGTAAGGATCGTAGTCCCAGCCCTTGGGGCACGGATCGAGTGAGTGGATAAATGTCGGACCGCCGATCGACAGCGCTTTGCGCATGGCGTTCATTCCTGCCAGAGCGTAGGACATGCAGACGGTGGCGACGTACCTGCAAGTGGGATGGCCTGCGGCCATCATGCCCGCCATGTTCTTCTTCCAGCGGCGATGCATGATTCTTTTCACCTTGCCGGGAGTACTAAACGTGGTGTTGGCACCCCAGGGAGTGCTGCCCGAAAGCTGAATGTCGGTGTTGGCGTACGACTCGTTGTCATACATCAGGATGAGGCAGTTGTAATCGGGATGAGTAAGAGTGGCCGAGATTGCCCCCACGCCCATATCCGCTCCGCCGCCGTCGCCGCAGAACGCTATCACATTAATGGGCTCTTTCTTCATCTTTCCTTTGCGCATAAGCGCTTTCAGAGCGGCGGCGGTTCCCAGTGCAGCCGATCCGCTGCTGCCCAGTTGAGTGTGCATCCACGGAAGCACCCACGAAGTGCTGTAATAAGTGGTGTTGGCCACGTACATGCACCCGGTGCTGCCCAGCACAATCGTCCTGGGGCCAGCGGCCTTGGCCATCATCTTCATCACCAGCGCCGACTCGCAGCCCTGGCATGTCCTGTGACCAGAAGTGAAATATTCCTCCAAGGGCAGCTTCTTGACTGCTTTGAAAGGATCCAGCTTCTGGGTCGGATCAATCTGAATGTAGGTAGACATGATTCCTCACTTTTCCGACGCTTGAAAAAGCATCAGCAAGAAACGGATTACTCGCGCAATCCGATCCATTGAGTTAGGGGCTGCACTTTGCCATCCGCAGCGTGGTAGACGGAGTCGGCCATCTTTTGCACATCAGGCACGGTTACTTCGCGCCCACCGAGACCGCAAATAAAGTCGAGCACCGGCGGCTTCTTACCGGCTCCTGGGTACAGCGCGTGTCGAACCTCGCCGGCTAACACGCCTCCCAGATATGGCGATCCGAAAGAGTAGTCACGGTCGATGACCCCAATCGCCTCAAAACGTTGCAGGGACTTCGCCAATTCTTCGGCTGCAAACGGCCGGAACCAGCGCATGCGCACAAACCCGACTTTCTTACCTTCCTTGCGCATCTGCCGGATAGCAACTTTTACCGAGATCGAGAGCGTTCCCATTCCCATGAGAACGATATCCGCATCATCGGTCATGTACTCTTCAAAGAACGGATTGCCATACGAGCGTCCAAAGATGCGCTCGAAGTCGGCATAGGCCTCTACGATGACGCCATGAGCCCGTTCCATGGCCGCGTAGTTCTGCCGGCGAATCTCCATCACCCAATCTTCGTTGCCCTGCGGGGCCACGGTGATTGGGTTATCAGGATGGAGGAGCAGGTCGCCGCGGTCGTAGGGCGGCAGAAATTCGTTTACCTTCTCTTGCGAGGGGATCTTGACCAGGGCCTGAGAATGGGTCAGAAACGCTCCGTCGCAGCTAATCGCGCAAGGCAGGAAGATTCGCCGATCCTCCGCCACGCGATAGGCAATCAGGGCAGTGTCCAGCGCTTCCTGCGCGTTATCCACCCATACCAGTTGCCAGCCTAGATCGCGGACGGTAAGCGCGTCGTTGTGCTCCACCCCGAACGCGCCGGGGTCATCCAATGCGCGGTTCCCCACCATGGCTATCATCGGAATGCGTAAGGCGGGAGTTACGGTCAACGCTTCCATGGCGTACATCCAACCGACGCCGCTGGAACCGCAAAACACGCGCGCGCCAGCCGCCGAGGCATGCTTCACGATTTCAAATTGGGAGTGTTCGCCTTCCGCCACGATATACTCGCAATCCATTTCCCCGTTGGACACCAGCTTGCAGACGTACTGCATCACGGTGTCGTAAGGGCGGATTGGGTAGGCGGTAATTACGTCGACGTCGGCCAGCTTGCAAGCGACTGCAATGGCTTCGCTGCCGGTGATAAGGGCTGTTTCTTCGGTCTTACGTGGTTCTTCGACAGCCGCTAGTGTCGCCATAACAACTTCCCTCCTGAATGGTTCTATCCCTTGCGCGCGATCTCCAGCATTTCTGGGACCTGCTCTTCATACTGCCCACGATAACGGAAGCCGTGGGACCGTTGGGGATGCGACTCGATCTTTTTGGCAAGCCAGGCTTGGTAGCCCTCTTTGTCGTTCCTCCACGCTTCCCATTGGCTGGCGTTGTCGCCGAACTCGGTCTCATTCACCATAGTGACGCACTCTTTCACCGGGCATACCGCTTCGCAGACGCCGCAACCGCAACAGGCCTGCATGTTTGCGTCATACAGACCCTCAGGAGTTACGTCGAAGCAGGAGTCAGGACAGTGCAGCCAGCACAGAGTGCACTTGATGCAAGTGTCGAAGTTCACCACAGGCCGCATGGTTCGGGTGCTGAACTTCTTGAAGGTCGGGTTGCGGTCGGGCTGAAATCCGCCGTGGACGTGGGACACCGGATCTTCCATGTTCCGTCCGGCAGGAATGCTGGGAATGGCGATGCCTTCGCCCATTTCGTGCCACTTCGGCAGATCAAATTTGTAGGGAACTTCGGGATTGCCCTGATCGGTCCGAACCGTAGTAGTGCTGATACGCTCATAGGCCCGCGCCGCGGATTCAGCCTTGATGGAATCCTTCCACTGATCCATGATCACTTTTTGCACCGATTTCAGGCTGAACAAGTCGGGTAGGACCTTGGCGATCGCCCCCAGGATGCGTACGTCGGTATGGTCATCCTTGTAAACCCACAGTCCCGAGAAGCTCACCGTGCC
>WNFD01033284.1_pt1 | contig 12651 bp, 10 predicted proteins | sample 5400491 | NCBI WGS metagenome assembly WNFD01 (sample SAMN13153343, study PRJNA577476) | soil metagenome | isolation source: 120 cm saprolite under Douglas fir tree site 2 hole 2 replicate 2 | place: USA:California | collected 2015-04-18 | reverse complement strand
CACAGGTAGTGCGCGAGCACCTCGGCCACCGCGAGCTGGTTGACCTGTCCCACCCGGCTGCGCTCGGCGTACTGCTCCCAATTGCGGCGGTAGCGGCCCGGGCGGAGCAGCAGCTCACGCACGTACGCCGCGGCGGCCTGCGTGCCAGGCGGCGTGCCAGCATCTCCTGGCGTTCGCGGAGCCACGGTCTCCTCCGTGTCAATGCGATGTCAATGCGGTGTCGGTTCACCGGCTGAGAACTAAGCGCGACATTTGTCAGCTATCGTATGCCTGTTCTCGCGGAGGGGGCGAGATCGGCATGGTGGGCAGAGCCAAATACACACGTCGGGCGGATGAGGGGACATCCGTTCAGCCAGAAGGGCCGCCATGACAATGCAGGACGGTTTGCGGGGACTTGGGGTGGGGGCTGCCGCGCGGCAGCTGCACGACAAGGCATACTTCCTCGACCTGCTCGGTGACAGCCAGGTCGGCCTCGGCCGCTACGAGGCGGCCATCGAGGCCTACCGGCAGGCTGCGGAGGAGTTCGGCGCGCAGGGAGCGCGGTGCTCCTACGCGCTGTGCCTGCTCAAGATCGCGGACAGCCATCTGTCCCTGGGCGAGCCGTGGCACGCCGTCGGCTACCTGGAAGCCAGCCTGCCGCTGCTGCGTGAGCTGGGCCTGACCAGGCACGAGACCATCGCGCGGCGCCAGCTGGGCGAATGCCAGGCCGAGCTGGCCGGCGCCAGGTTAACGGACCCGGCCAGCGCAAACACTGTCGCCATAGCCCAGCGACACGGGTAGATTCGTGTTATGCCCGGGACCGAGGGACAACCGCGCTGGCTCAGCCCTGACGAGCAGCAGGCCTGGCGCGCCACCGTCCACCTGTCCCAGCTGCTCATGCGCCAGCTGGACCGCGACCTGAACGCGCACGGGCTGAGCGGGCACGACTACGAGATCCTCGTCGAGCTGTCCGAGGCGCCGGGCCGGCGGCTGCGGATGACCGAGCTCGCCGACGCCACCAGCCAGTCGCGGAGCCGCCTGTCCCACCAGATCTCGCGGATGGAGAACCGCGGCCTGGTCCGGCGCGACGACTGCGAGGGCGACAAGCGGGGCACGTTCGCCGTGCTGACCGCCGAGGGCATGGCCGCCATCGAGCGGGTCGCCCCGGATCACGTGGAGCACGTGCGGCGGCACTTCATCGACCGGCTGTCACCGCGCCAGCTCGAGGAGATCAGCGACGTCTTCGGCCCCATCGTGGAGTACCTGCGCAAGATCCGCGACCGCGACTGACGCGGCGAACCGGCCGGCACGGGGGCACGCGCTCCGGCCCGTTCGGCCCGATTTTCAGAACAGTACGGACATGAGGCGGCCGGTCTCGGCGAAACCGACCCGGCGGTAGGCCGCGCGGGCCGGGGCGTTGAAGTCGTTGACGTACAACGACACCAGCGGCGCGATCGAACGGGCCGCCGCCACCACGACCGCGGCCATGCCCGGCGCGGCCAGGCCCTGGCCCCGGGACTGCGGCCGCACCCAGACCCCCTGCACCTGGCACACCTGCGGGGTGACCGCGCCGATCTCCGCCTTGAAGATCACCTGGCCGCCCTCGATCCTGGCGAACGCCCGGCCGCTGCGGATGAGCTGCTCCAGCCGGGCCCGGTAGGACGCGCCGCCGTCGCCGCTGACCGGGGAAACGCCGACCTCTTCGGTGAACATGGCCACGCAGGCCGGCCACAGGATGTCGATCTCGTCCGGCCGGACCCGGCGGACCAGCGGGTCGGGCGGCACCAGCGGCGGACCTGGGGTGACCAAGACCGGCTGCACCGGGCGGACCTCCCTGGCCGGTCCCCAGTGCGGCCGCAGCAGCGCCCACAGGGCCTGCACCTCCGCGGCCCGGCCGACCACGGACGAGCACCGCCGCCCCTGGCGCAGCGCGCGGTCGGCGAAGGCCACCACGGCGTCCGGGGTGGCGGCGACCGGGACCAGGTTGGCGCCCGAGTAGCAGACCGACTCCAGGCGCCCGGAAGGCGCGTGGCCCCACATCTGCGCGCCGAGCCTGCCGGGCTCGACGCCGAGGGCGCGGACCCGGGAACTGACGAAGACGTTCGTCACCGGATCGCGGTCGCAGATGGCGAGCACGGCACCGCGATCCCGCTCGTCGAGCAGCCGCACCGAGGCGGACCACGGCGGCTTCACCCGCAACATCGTCCCAGCCTACACGGGGCATTACCGCAGGAAATTCTCATCGTGTGCGTTCTGTCGCGTTTGTCGGGCTCAGGGTCATGGAGTCGGGTCGGGCACGGCCGGGCAGGTGGCGTTGACCGGCCCCGACGCCTCCGGCAGCGCCCCGGTGGCGAGGTAGGCGTTCAGGTAGCGCTGCACGCAGGAATTCGAGGGCTGCTCCATGGACTGCCCGTGGTTGCCGCCACCCTCGACCACGACCATCCGCGCGGACGGCAGCAGCTTGCGCGCGTCCTGCGCGCCGACGTACGGGGTGGCCGGGTCCAGCGTGCCCTGCAGCATCAAGATGCCGGGCAGCCCGGCGCCGTTGATCTGCAGCGGCTTGGCCGGCCCCTTCACCGGCCAGAACGCGCACGAGGCGTTGAACCAGGCGTTGTCCCAGGCCTGGAACGGGGCGGTGCGGTAGACCCGTTCGGTGTCGGAGATCCAGAACGACCAGTTGCGCGGCCAGTTCACGTCCGAGCACTGCACCGCGTTGTAGACCGCGAAACCGTTCTCGTCCTGCGTGCCGTTCTGCTGGTACTGGGTGATCAGGTCCGCGGTCTGCCCGTCGTTCAGGTAGGACGACAGCGCCTGCGCGAACCCGGGCCACAGCGTGTCGAGGTAGCCGCCCTGCAAGAAGGTGTCGTCGAACTCGTCGGCCCCGATCCTGCCGATTATGGGCTGCGCGCGCAGCTGGTTGCGGGCCTGGTACCAGGCGGCCTGCACCTGCGCGGCGGTGCTGCCCAGATGGTAGGTGCCGTCGTACCTGGCCACCCAGGCGTAGAAGGCCTCGATGCTCGCCTGGAACGCGTAATCCTGCTCGATGTTGTCGGCGTACCAGACCCCGGTCGGATCGACCACGCTGTCCAGCACCATCCGGCGGACTCGCCCCGGGAAAAGGGTGGCGTACACCTGGCCCATATAGGTGCCGTAGGAGAAGGCGTAATAGTTTATTTTCGGCACCCCGAACGCCGCGCGGATCGCGTCCATATCCCTGGCCACGTCCTGCGTCGTCATATAGGGCAGCAGCCACCCGAAATTCTTCTCGCAGTCGCCGGCGTACGTTTTCGCCCGGTCGGCGAGGACCTGCTCGGCGGCGGCGTTGGCCGGAATGTAGTTCGGGCGCACGCCGGCGAAAAAGCCGGGATCGCAGCTGAGCGCGGGCACCGAGGATCCGACGCCGCGCGGGTCGAAGCCCACGATGTCGTACTCGGCGGCCACGCCCGGGCTCAGGCCCTGCGCTATCTCGGCGGCGAATGCCAGTCCGCTCGCGCCGGGGCCGCCCGGGTTGACCAGCATGATCCCCTGCTGCTGGCGCTGCGGCGCGGTGGCCGGAAACATGTCGAGGGCCAGGATGATGTGCCTGCCGCCTGGTTCGGCGTAGTTGAGCGGGACGCTGAGCGTGGCGCAGTCGGGCACGCCCGCCTCGGCGAGCCGGCCGGTGCAGCGGTGCCAGTGCAGCGAGCCAGGCACCGGGAGGCCGGCCGCCTGCTGACCGCTTCCGGCCTGCTGGCTCCCGGCCTGCTGGCTCCCCGCCGCGGCCTGGCCGGAGGGGGCGGGCGCGGAACAGGCGCCGATCCCGAGCAATGCCCCCATCATGCCCGACGCGATTCGGTGCCCCGCCCCAGCTCGCTGGAACCAGGTGGCGGCCCGGCCGCGGTCAGGACGCGGCGGCGCGGTGGCGTTCCTCGAGGGCCTTGCGGTACTCGGCGACCACCAGGTCTGTCAGCTCCTGAGCTGACGTCTCCGCGCTGCGCTTGTCCAGGGTTATCCGTCCGCCCTGGAGCAGGTTCACCCGGTCGCACACCTCGAGCACCTGGCCGTAGTTGTGCGCGATGATGATGACCGAGACGTCCCCCTGCGTCTTGAGCCTGTTGACCAGGTCCAGGATGATGGCGCCTTCCTTCACGCCCATCGCCGCGAGCGGCTCGTCGAGCAGCAGGATCTTGGCGTCCGAGTAGACCGAGCGGGCGACCGCTATGGCCTGGCGCTGCCCGCCGGACAGCTTGGCAACCTGGGCATCCACCGACGGGATGTTCACGCCCATGTCGTCCAGGTGCTCCTTGGCCAGCTTGCGCATGACCTTGTTGCTCAGCAGCGGCCAGCGGACGTGCTCACGGTTCAGGAACATGTTGTGGTAGACGGTGAGCTGGTTGACCAGCGCGAGGTCCTGGTACACCGCGTCGATGCCCAGCGAGCGGGCGTGGTCGACCGACTTGATCGTGACCTCGTGGCCGTCCAGGAGGATCCGCCCGCTGGTGGGCGGCTGGAAGCCGCAGAGGATCTTGAGCAGGGTGGACTTGCCGGCTCCGTTGTCACCGATCAGGCCGAGCACCTCGCCGCGCTGCAGGTGCATGTTCACGTCGACCAGCGCCGTGACGGCCCCGTACCGCTTGGAGATGTGCTCGACCCGGAGCACGTCGCCGTCCGGGTCCGGCGCCACGGCTGCGTCCTGATGCTGCTGGTCCGTCATGTCAGGCCCGCCCTCTCTCACGTAGCCGGGTCAGCTGCACGTTGGCGATCATGGCGATCAGGATGGCGCCACCGAAGACGATCGGCAGCGGGTTCGCGCTGATCCCGATCACGCTGAAGCCGTTAATCAGCACGGCGAGCATGATCCCGCCGAGGAACGCGCCGATGATGGTGCCCGAGCCGCCGAGCATCGCGGTACCGCCGATGACCGCGGCGGCCACAGCGTAGAACATGGGCTGGTATCCGCCGGCCGTCGGGTCGATGATGCTGGTCTGGAACGCGATCTGGAGGCCGACGAGCGCCCCGAGCAAGCCGGTGAGCATGAAGTTCCCGTACTTGATGCGGGCGACGCTGACGCCGGCCTCCCTTGCCCCGAGCTGGTTGCCGCCGGTGGCCACCGTGTGCAGCCCCCACCGGGTCCGGGTGAGCAGGATGTGGAAGATGACGGTCAGGATGACCGCGAAGGTGATCTCGGCCCACGCGAACTGGCCGATCCACTGACCGATACCCTGGACTTGTTTGGGGATGTCCACCTGCCGGGCGTGTGATGTGGTGAGCACGATCCCGTTGATGATGAAGCCGGTGCCCAGGGTGGCGATGAACGACGGCAGGCCCAGCGCGACGGTGAGGAAGCCGTTCACCCATCCGATCACCACGCCAGAGAGCAGCGCGATCAGGATCGCCAGCAGCCCGGGGACGTGGTAGTCGACGATCAGGAAGAACATGATGAAGGGCGAGAGCTGGTAGATGAACCCGACGGACAAATCGATCTCGCCGCAGATCAGCAGCATCACCTCGCCGAGCGCGAGGATGATGATCGGCGCCGCGAGCTGGCTCACGGTGATCAGGTTGAGATGGGTGAAGAACGCGGTCCGCCCGACCGAGGAGATGAACCCGAAGTAGATCATGAGCAGGACCACGACCACGAAGACGGTCGCCTCACGCTGCCGGACCAGCAGCGCGCCGACGTCCCGCAGCACCCGCATGGCGCCCCGTGAGGGCTGTTCTGGCGGGCCGCCGACAACCTCGGGCGCTTGCTGCACGGTATCGCTCACCTGCGCCATCCCCTTCTGCTCGCCCAGCGGCGCACCGGCGCCGTTACTGGCCTGCGCACATGCCCAGTATCCGACGCCGGCGCGCTATCACCTATAGGCCCCGTGCCGCGTTACACGCTGCTCGTGGCGATCGGGTTCTGGATGGCGCCGGACCGCGGGACGAGGGTGGGTGGCGGGTTGGCTGAGCCCTCGTACGAGGTCTTGGTATTGAGGTACGGCCCCACGTTCGACTTCGTCACGAAGGTCAGGCCGGTGTCGGTGTTCGGCGGGACGATCAGCCCGCCGGTCAGGTTGAACAGGTACAGGTACACCACCGGCAGGAAGCCCTGCAGGTAGGGCTCCTGGTCGATGGTGAAGTCGAGCTGGCCCGCGTTGATCGCGTTCAGCGTGCCCGGCGTGAGGTCGAAACCGCCCGCCGGGATCTTCCCGGCCAGGCCGACGCTCGCCAGTGACGGGCCGAGCAGCTCGGTCGAGCCCGCGTCCACCGCGAACGCGCCCTTGAGCGTCGACTTGGCGCCGGTCAGGAACGCCTTCTCGGCCGCTCCTTCGTTGGCAGTCAGCGCCCCGGTCGCGATCTCCTTCACGGTGTACCCGGCCGGCTTGAGGACCGACGCGGCACCGTCGAACCGAGGCTGGATGTTGCCCGAGCCCGGGGTGGCGATGAAGATGGCTATCTCGCCCGGGGTCGAGACGAGGGACTTGATCCGGTTCCCCATCGCCACGCCGGAGTTGTAGAGCGCCTGGCCCACGTAGCAGAGCCGGTTGGTGCCGATGTCAGCCACACCGTTGGAGACGACTCCGTCCGCGTTGTAGCTGATCACGGGGATACCGGCGTCCATCGCGGTCTTGACCGGCGTGGTGAACGAGGTGGCGGTAATCACGGTGGTCGCGATGCCGTTGGCCTTGGCGGCGATCGCGCTGTTCAGGTAGGACACCATCTCGGTGGCGCTCGAGCTGGTGGACCCGCCCCACTTCGGCGTCGGCAGGCCGAGCAGCTTGGCCGCGTCGCTCATCCCGTTCTGGGTCGGGACGAAGAACAGGTTCGTGGTGACGTGGTTGACGAACCAGAACTGCCAGGGCGGGGTCGAGGGGAAGTTCCCTGCGACGGCCTTCCCCGTCGCCTTCGACGACGCACCTGACGTCGGGGTGGCGCTGCTCGTGCTGGACGAGGTGCAGGCCGCGATGAGCGCCGACGCGGCCGCGGTGGCGCTGAACAGTCCGGCCCCCTCCAGCAGCCGCCGCCGTGAGGGCCCGTCCTTCATGTTGAGGGTCTCAATCGCTTCGTCGACTACCGGGTCGATCTTTTTCTTCATCTAAGGACCTCCATGGAATTTTCCCTGGGATGGGATACTCTCCCGAGCCGAGCCCGCAGCATGCGCGGCGAGTCCCGTCGACTTCGTCGCAATCCAGACAACGCGAGGACACTATTTATCCGTCGTCCGCACCGGCGGATCGCCCGGCGTGACCGCGCTGTGGCCATAAAGCGACCGGTATTCAGCGCAACCTGGCGAACCGCCGCTGACGCTAAATCTGCTCATGATCACCTGTCAAGGCACCACGCAGGCTTGATAATCGAACGAGCCCGTTTTGGTATCAGCCTCGGCACGAACACATACATGCCCGCCGGGCAAAACGAGCAATCGCTGCGGTGAACCTCTGTCCGCCACATCATCCCCCTCGCTCCGCGGTCAGACGGTTAGGCGCGGTCACATCCAGGGCCGCGTCAGCGTTCGCCTCACTGGTAACTCTAAGCAACCGCAACCTCATCCACACCATGGTAATCAATTCATCACAGAGAAGAACATGTGCGACGATGTTAACGCTAACAAGTCACTATTCGGCAACGAACACGAAACACCCTCAATACGCTCCCTGGTCGCGCGGCCGTGGGCTGGGGCTCGGGCGGGCGCGCGGGGCCGTGCGGGCTTCGCAGGGGCGGCACGCGCTTCGGACGGGCGGCGCGGGCTTCGCGTGGGCGGCACGCGCTTCGGACGGGGGCGGGGGCGGGAGCGGGGGCGGCGGGTCGAGGGGAGGGCAGGGATCGAGAGGATGAGGGTGTGGGTAACCCTCAAAGGGGGGAGCGCCGGGGTGGGGTTTCTGGCGGGGGCGGTGGGAGCGGTGTGGGGCGGGCGAGGGAGCGTTGGCGCTGGTGAGGGTGGGGAATCATGGGGGGTGGCGGGCCGCGGCGGGGCGGAATGGCGGGAAAGGACATCGGTTCCGACATGCGCGCCCGGAACCGAACACGCGTCGCAAACGTCTCACTTTGTGCGGATGACGCAATCCGGAGGCGACCGCCCGTCCCCGGCGCCATCCGGTGACAAGGAGGGGAAGCTGCAATGCTTGCCAGACACCGCCAGTCGCTCATCCTGCAGGCCGTCAGGAGCGACGGCAGCGCCCGCGTCAGCGATCTCACCCAGCGGCTCGGCGTCTCGGACATGACCATCCGCCGGGATCTCGAGGTCCTCGCCAGAGACGGCCTGGTCGAGAAGGTGCACGGCGGCGCCGTGCTGCCCGGGGCGCCGACCGGCCACGAGCCGGGCTTCGAGGCCAAGCTAGTGCTCGAGCGGCCGGAGAAGACCGCCATCGCGCGCACCGCCGCGAGCCTGGTCACGCCGGGCACCGCGATCGCGGTGGCCGCGGGGACGACCACGTTCGCGCTGGCCCAGTGCCTGCTCGACGTGCCGGGGCTCACCATCGTGACGAACTCGCTGCGGGTCACCAACCTGTACAGCGGGACGCGCGGGATCGACGGCAGCGCCGACTCGGTCGTGCTGACCGGCGGCGTCCGGACGCCCTCGGACGCGCTGGTCGGGCCGGTGGCCGACCTGACCATCCGGTCGCTGCACTTCGACCTGCTGTTCCTCGGCTGCTACGGCTTCGACCCCGACGCCGGGCTGACCACGCCGAACCTGGCCGAGGCCGAGACCAACCGGACGCTGATGCGGGTCGCCCGCCGGGTCGTCGTGCTGGCCGACCACACCAAGTGGGGCCTGGTCAGCCTCAGCTCGTTCGCCCGGCTGAGCGACGTGGACGTGCTCATCACCGACGACATGCTGCCCGCCGACGCCAGGGCCCAGGTGGCCGACCAGGTCGGCGAGGTTATCTACGCCGAGAACATGCTGCCGAGCCACGTGACCCGGCAGTCCGCTTAGCGCACTAGTACGTCGTGACCACGGGCTGACCCTCGGCGCCCTCGGCCAGCAGGTCACCCTGCTCGGCGAGGCGCATGGCCTCCTCGATCAGGGTCTCCACGATCTGGGACTCGGGCACGGTGGCGATCACCTTGCCACGGACGAAGATCTGGCCCTTGCCGTTGCCCGAGGCGACGCCGAGGTCAGCCTCGCGCGCCTCGCCCGGGCCGTTGACCACGCAGCCCATCACCGCGACCCGGAGCGGGACCTCCATGCCCTCCAGGCCGGCGGTCACCTCCTCGGCCAGCTTGTACACGTCGACCTGTGCGCGCCCGCAGGAGGGGCACGAGACGATCTCAAGCCGGCGCTGGCGCATGCCGAGCGACTCCAGGATCGAGATGCCGACCTTGACCTCTTCCACCGGCGGCGCGGACAGCGAGACCCGGATCGTGTCGCCGATGCCCTCGGCCAGCAGCGCGCCGAAGGCGACCGCGGACTTGACCGTGCCCTGGAACGTGGGCCCGGCTTCGGTCACGCCCAGGTGCAGCGGGTAGTCGCACTGCCGGGCGAGCAGCCGGTACGCGTTGATCATCACCACCGGGTCGTGGTGCTTCACCGAGATCTTGATGTCGCGGAAGCCGTGCTCCTCGAACAGCGAGCACTCCCACAGCGCCGACTCGACCAGCGCCTCGGGGGTGGCCTTGCCGTACTTGGCCAGCAGCCGCTTGTCCAGCGAGCCCGCGTTGACGCCGATCCTGATCGGGATCCCGGCGTCGCTGGCCGCGCGCGCAATCTCGGCCACCTTGTCGTCGAACTGCTTGATGTTGCCCGGGTTGACCCGGACCGCGGCGCAGCCGGCCTCGATCGCCGCGAACACGTACTTCGGCTGGAAGTGGATGTCGGCGATGACCGGGATCTGCGACTTCTTCGCGATGGCGGGCAGCGCGTCGGCGTCGTCCTGGGACGGCACCGCGACCCGGACGATCTGGCACCCGGAGGCGGTCAGCTCGGCGATCTGCTGCAGCGTGGCGTTGACGTTGGCGGTGAGCGTCGTGGTCATCGACTGCACCGACACCGGCGCTGCGCCACCGACCGGCACAGACCCCACCATGATCTGGCGGGACTGCCTGCGCTCGGCGAGCGGCGCGGGCGGCACCGGCGGCATTCCCAGGTCGATACTCATGGCCCCATCCGTTCCTGTAGACAGACCCCGGATCTTCCACCCCGCCATTGAACCACCACCGGGCGACCGTACGGGCCCGGACGCTGACGGGCGCGTCGGGTATCGCCCCGCCAGGAGCGTTATCCAGAACCGGCCCGCGAGTACGGGCCTTTCTGGCCCGTGCGAGCGGCCCGGGAGCGTTATCCAGGACCGGCCAGCGAGCACGGGCTTTCGAGCCCGTGCGAGTGGCCGGTGACCGGCTACGGTGAGAACCGCAGCGGGAACCTGGATAACGCGAGCATATGGGCCAGCACGGCGCAGGGCGACGGCGGGAACCGTCGCCGGGACACCGATAACGCGAACTTCTCGATAGACACCGTTAACCTGCGATATTCACCGGGTTCACGATGTCGGCCAGGACCAGCACGACGCCGAAGAACATCAGCACCATGAAGATGCTGAAGCTGACCGGCAGCAGCTTGGCCATGTCCACCATCCCCGGGTCCGGGCGCTTGCGCAGCCGGGCGAACCAGGCCCGGATTCGCTCCCAGACGACCACCGCGACGTGCCCGCCGTCCAGCGGCAGCAGCGGGAGCATGTTGAAGGCGCCGACGAAGATGTTGAGCGAGGCGATGAGCAGCAGCACGAAGCTGACCTTGTACTGCCAGCCGACGTTGGCGGCCACCGCCGCCCCGGTGGCCTCGGCCGCGCCGACCACGCTGCTCACCTGCCCGCCGGCCGTGCTGCCCCGGTCCTTGCTGAACAGCTTGGGCAGCGCGGCGGGCAGCGCCGCGACCGCCTTGACCGAGCCGACCAGGACCTGGCCGAACGCCGAACCCGCGTACTGCACGGCGCGGACCGGGCTGGCCACCTGGAACACCACCTTCGGCGCGATGCCGAGGTAGGCGCCGCTGCGGCCGCTGACCGCGGCCAGCGTGGCGTGCAGGGTGAGCGTCTGGCCGCCGCGCTTCACCGTGATCGTGGCGGGCGACCCGGCCGGGGCGCGGCGGATCGCGTCGCCGAGCTGGGTCCAGCTGCTGACCGGCGTGCCGTCGAACGCGGTCACCTGGTCACCGACCCGCAGGCCGGCCAGCCTGGCCGGGGACGCCTTGTCCCCCGGGGTGCACTGGCCGCTGTTCAGCTGGGCGGTGTTCGCGGCCACGCAGGTGCTGACCGTGCCCAGCTGGGTGGTGTTGTCGTTCTCGATGCCGATGCCGAGCGCCAGGCAGAAGATCAGCACGAAGGCCAGCGCGAAGTGCATGAACGAGCCGGCGCACAGCACGACGATGCGCTGCCAGGCCGGCTGGCGGCGGAACGACCTCGGCTCGTCGGCGGGGTCGTCCACGTCGTCGAGCGAGTGCATCCCGATGATCTTGACGAAGCCGCCGAACGGCAGGGCCTTGATGCCGTACTCGGTCTCCCCCCGCCGGGTGGACCACAGCGTCGGCCCGAAGCCGACGAAGTAGCGGGTGGCCTTCATGCCGAACTTCTTCGCCATCACGAAGTGCCCGGTCTCGTGCAGCATCACCGAGAACAGCAGGGCGACGATGAAGATGACCCAGCCGATCAGGTCCATCCGCTCGTCCCTTCGCTAGACGTTGAGTTCGCGCGCCCGCCGGCGGGCCCAGTCGTCCACGGCCAGCACGTCGGCCACGGTGGTGACCGCCGTACGCGTGGCGTCATGTTCCGAGACTATCTGGGCCACGGTGTCAACGATCCGCGGAAAGCTGATCCTTCCCGCCTGGAAGTCCGCCACACACGCCTCGTTCGCCGCGTTGTACACCGCGGGCGCGGTCCCTCCGGCCGTGGCCGCCTCGCGGGCCAGCGCCACCGCGGGGAAGGCCGTGTCGTCGAGCGGCTCGAACGTCCAGGTCGCCGCGGCCGACCAGTCGAGGCCGGGTGCGGCGTCGGGCACCCGGTCCGGCCAGGCCAGGCCCAGCGAGATCGGCAGCCGCATGTCCGGCGGGGACGCCTGGATGATGGTGGCGCCGTCGGAGAACTCCACCATCGAGTGCACGATCGACTGCGGGTGCACCACCACGTCGATCCGGTCGAGCCCGAAGCCGAACAGCAGGTGGGCCTCGATCACCTCCAGGCCCTTGTTCACCAGCGTCGCGGAGTTGATCGTGACCAGCGGGCCCATGTTCCAGGTCGGGTGCGCCAGCGCCTGCCGCGGTGTGACGCCGTCCAGCCGGTCGCGGCTCCAGCCGCGGAACGGGCCGCCGCTCGCGGTCAGCACCAGGCGGCGCACCTCGGTGTCGCGGCCGGCCCGCAGGCACTGGGCGATGGTGGAGTGTTCGGAGTCGACGGGGACGATCTGGCCCGGCTTGGCCCGGCTGGTCACCAGCGGGCCGCCCACGATCAGCGATTCCTTGTTGGCCAGGGCCAGCACCCGGCCGGCCTCCAGCGCTGCCAGCGTGGCCCGCAGCCCGGCGGCGCCGGTCACGCCGTTGAGCACCACGTCGCAGGGCCAGGCCGCCACCTCGCAGACCGCGTCCGGCCCGGCGAGCACCTGGGGATGGGGATGGGGGGGCGAGGGGGCGGCGTCCGGGCCGGAGAGCACGCGCGGGAGGGTGGGGCGATCAGCCGGGCCCGTTCGGGACATATGAGAGCTGATCGCGGCCCGCACCTC
>WNFD01034487.1_pt1 | contig 12652 bp, 11 predicted proteins | sample 5400491 | NCBI WGS metagenome assembly WNFD01 (sample SAMN13153343, study PRJNA577476) | soil metagenome | isolation source: 120 cm saprolite under Douglas fir tree site 2 hole 2 replicate 2 | place: USA:California | collected 2015-04-18 | reverse complement strand
GCCTGTTTGACGGTGAATGTAAAATCCGGCCCTCTGGAGCGCACGAATGACCTTGGTGGGAGTGAGTGCCGGGAGGCGTTGGGGCATGACCTACACAGTGATGGCGACGGTCTCCTTAACCGGTTCTCCTTCCGGAGCGCGTTCTTCTACAGGGAGTGGTTCTCCATCTGCCATCAAGCCTTCGATATGGCAACGCAGGGCGTCGTGTGCCATGGCGCGCGCTTCATCGAGTGTGCGGCCCCAGCTGACAATTTCAGGGATGGACGGAAACACTACCTGGTAACCACTTTCTGCGAGCGGCTCGAAGTAAACCGTGTACTGATGTTCAGCCATAGGGTCACCTTTTCGTAGAAACCGAGACCGGTTCATTACTTTGTTGATTGTAAGCATGGGCTTACTTCTTTGCAGCTCTCAGCGCATCCTTCAGGTGTGGCGAGTTTTTCTTTGCTCCTCCAGTCTGCGCAATTCCACCCGGCGGATTTTGCCGCTTACCGTTTTTGGCAGGTCCTCGACGAATTCGATCTCGCGCGGATACTTGTAGGGCGCTGTAATGCGCTTGACGTGCTCCTGGAGTTCATGTGCGAGTGCGTCGCTGGCCGCGATGCCGGGCATGCATCGCACGAACGCCTTGACGATCGCGCCGCGATCAGGATCGGGACTGGCGACCACCGCCGATTCCATCACCGCAGGATGCTCTAGCAGCGCACTCTCGACCTCGAACGGCCCGATTCGATACCCGGCCGACGTGATCACATCGTCGGCGCGTCCGACAAACCATAAATAGCCGTCACCATCGCGATACGCTTGGTCTCCGGTGAGGTAGAAATCCCCACGCTCGACCGTCGCATTCTCGGCGGGATTTTTCCAATATTCGAGCATGATCGACGGCGGCCGCTCCGGTTTGACCCGCACCGCGATCTGGCCGACTTCGTTGATGCGGCATTCGTTGAGGTCCTCATCGAGGATACGGACGTCGAGTCCTAAAAACGGCCGGCCCATCGAGCCGGGGCGGATGTCGACGCCGGGGATGTTCGCGGCGACGAGGGTTGTTTCAGTCTGGCCGTAGCCGTCGTGAATGGTGATTCCGAAATGCTCACGCCAGACCTCGATTACTTCGGGGTTCAGAGGTTCGCCTGCAGCGGCGCAGTGACGCAACGCTGACTTAAACCTCGCGAGGTCCTCCTTCACCAACATGCGAAACTCGGTAGGGGGCGCGCAAAACGTGGTGATCTGGTTGCGCTGGAGCAGTTCGAGCTCCTTTGTGGGCTCGAAGCGGCCGTTGTACATAAAAACCGCGGTGCCGTTCATCCATGGGCCGAACAGCACGCCATACGCAGCTTTGGCCCATCCCGTGTCGGAGGTCGTCCAGTGGACGTCGGTGGGTTTCAAATCGAGCCAGACAGACCCAGTGAATCGATGAGCGAAAGTGTAGGCGTGGCCGTGCAGAACTGCCTTCGGCTGCTTGGTGGTGCCCGAGGTGTAATAGCAAATCGCCGGTTCGGTACCCCTGGTGCTGATCGGGGTGAAGTTGGTGGAGGCTCGGCTCATCGCTTCCTGGATGCCGGCCCACCCTGAACGTGCGCTGCCTACCAGCAGGAATTGCCGAAGTGACGGGCAGTCTCTGCGCAAATCGGCAACCATGTCGGCGCTTTCAACGCCGGCTATAATCGCGGTGGCGCTGGAATGGTTGGCGCGATAGACCAGGTCCTTCTCGCGCAGCATCGACACACATGGGATCACCATTGCGCCGGCTTTCAGCGCCCCAATATAAGTTGACTGCCACAGCGGGATTCGCGGCAGCACGATCATCACGGGCTCGCCGCGCCTGATTCCAAGGCCGGTCAACACATTAGCAATGCGGTTTGACTGCTGGGAAATATCGCGGAAGGTCAGCCGGGCGCGATTCCCGTCTTGATCCTCCCATAGCAACGCGACGCGCGCCGGGTCGGCGGCAAAGGCGTCGACCACCGCGCCAAAATTGAATTCCGCCGGTGTGTTCCAGAGGAAACCAGCGCGCAACTCTTCGTATCTGCCCATATCCGTCTAGCGGGGCGAGGTCGGTTTGCGTTCGGCTGCTGGCGGTTGGGAACGCTTGGCTGCGGCTTTAATGTATTTTACGGTGACCGGAGATAGATCGTCGCGGCCGACATGAACATCGATCACCGCGAAGCTCTCGCTCTGATGGGCCGCGCGTAGAGCACTGCGCAATTCGGCGGCGTTATACGCCTCGAATCCGACGCCGCCCCAATCCTGCGCAAGGCGCGCGTACGGCCACGGCGGAATTTCGAGCAAGTCGCGCCGGTCCGCTGCAATCGGGCGGAAGATTCCCCATCCACCATTGTTAACAACCAGTACAATCGGATTGGCGCCGAGCTTGGGGGCGTGCGAGATCTCGGGGCCGGTCATTTGAAAACCGCCGTCGCCGCACAGCACCAGGGGCCGCAACCCGCAGCCGAGCTGAGCACCCAGCGCGGCCGGCACTGCAAACCCCATCGACGCATAAAACCCCTGTGCGAGATACAAGCCTTCGCGCGGCACCTTGAGATCGAGTCCGCCGAACATCATGTCTCCCGATTCGGCAACGACCATGTAATGGCGGTTTTCAGCGACGAAGTCGTTGACCGCGCGGAGAATCTCGGCGACCTTGACCGGTGCCCCGGTACCGTTGGAATGGGTGACACCGTTGGTCAGATTGCTCGCGTAGGTAACGACCTCCCGATGCTTACGCAATTCCTGCTTCAAGAGCGCGCGCACGAAGTCGCGCACGGCGACGTTGATGTAAGTGTGATATTTGACGTCGACCTTGCGATCGACCGCCCACACCGATTTTTCCTGGATTATCTGCGGCGGGCGGTTACCGAAATTCATATCGGTGCGCAGGCAGCCGAGATTCAAGACGAAATCCGCCTCATCCATTCGTGCCACGATTGGCGGAGGGCTGATTGGGCCGATGTGAACGCCCATGTGCAGCGGATGGTCCATTGGAAATGCGCCCTTACCCAGCACCGTGGTCAGCACGGGCGCGCCCATTTGTTCTGCCAGTTCGATCAACTCGTGGGTTGTTTTGTAACGATGGATTTCAATGCCGGCGATAACCACCGGACGGCGGCTGGCATTGAACATCGCGGCGGTTTCGCGTGCCGCCTCTTCCACCCGGCGCGTGTCCGATTCATGAAAACGCAGATGGCCTTCTTCGAGCAACTCCTCCGCCACCTCGATTTCACGGTCGACCATATCACGATGGATTTCGACGTAGCCGGGCCGTTGCTCGGCCCATACCGCGCAGGCAACTTCGTGCAACTGCTGGGCAGCGTCGCGCGGGTCGGTGATAACCCGCGAGGCACAGGTGACTTCCTGGTAAATTCGATGCTGCGATTCAATCTCGCGGGCCTGATGATGAATCAGAGTGCCGAGTTTGCGCTCTTCTTCACCCGGACCACCTGAAAAAATCAACAACGGTACGCGTTCCGAAAAAGAGCCGGCGACCGGATTAACCATATTGTGGCCGCCGGCACCATAGGTGACGCAGACCACCCCGATTTTGCCGGTGGCGCGAGCATAACCGTCAGCGGCAAAGCCAACCCCTGGCTCGTGCGAAAAGGTATGGATTTGCAGGTCCTGTTTGCGCCCCAAAGCGAAGAAAAGCTTAAGCGCGAGATCGCCCGGAATCCCGAAGACGTGGCGGACGCCGATCTTGCGTAAGTAAGCTACCAGGAAGTCGCCGAGCGTCATGCGCCGCTTCATCGACTGCACCTCCTCAATGGAGCTGATTGTAGCGGAAAAAGGGGGCTGAGTCCGTTACGGCGATCTAATTGCAATCCTCCGGATATGATACACTCAACGCGTGTTTCGGTATTTGCTGAGGATGCAATTGCTGAGCCCCAGCCGGGTGGGGGGATTTATCACTCATCTGCCCAGCTTCGTGCGGGTCTTCTATCGGCTCATGATTGACCCGCGCGTCTCCATGATCGCCAAGCTGGTGCCGCCGCTCGGACTACTGTTGTTGTTCACGCCGCCGGCACTCGAGCTCGATTTCATTCCATTCGTCGGTGAGCTCGATTGGTTGCTGGTCATCTTTATTACCCTCAAATTGTTTATTTGGCTGTGCCCGTCCGACGTGGTGCGCGAGCACGTAGCGCGGGTCGCGCGGCGGGCGTAACACCAGGGATTTGATGCGTACGCGATTACTGCTGGTGGGTGCCGCGGCGATTATCATCGTGGCGCTGATCGGGTTGACGGTTGCCGATGGGCTGATCGTTGACCTGCTGTGGTTTACCTCACTTGGTTACCGGCGGGTTTTTACAATTACCTTGCTCGCCGAAATCGCGATTTTCCTCAGCGTGTGGCTGCTGGCTTTCGCGGCGATCGCGGTCAACGGCTTGCTGGCCTTAGGGTTCAGCCACGACCGCGAGCGCCTCCACGTCGTACGGCGGTCGGATCAGGTGACCGAGGTCAACCTGCCCAAGCTGATCGTGCTGGGCCTGGCGGCATTGTTGGCTGTGTTCGCCGCTCAGGGCGAAGCGGCTAGCTGGGACGTTTATCTGAAAGCTTTCAACGGTGTTCCGTTCGGTCTGAAAGAGCCGGCCTTTGGGCGGGACATCGGCTTTTTTATCTTCCAGTTGCCGTTTTGGCAGGAATTGCGAGACCTGTTCCTGATGATCCTGGTGCTGACCACGGCTGTGGCAGCAGCAGTCTACTGGACGCGCGGCGAGATCGATTTTCGAGAATCGCCGCCACACATCAGCCGCGCCTGCGCCGCCCATGGTTCACTCCTGCTCAGCGTGTTCTTGCTTCAACGCGCCGTGAGTTATTGGCTCGCCCGCTATGAACTGACGCTGCATTCCAATGGCATAGTGTTTGGGTTGCGCTACGTCGACCAAATCCTCTGGAAGCCGGGGCTGTGGGTGCTGGTGGCACTGGCGGTAGTGGCCGCAGGTATCAGTGCAGCCAACGTGCGGGAGCGCGCGCTGCGGCTGCCGGTCGCGGCGGCGGTGGTTGTGTTCGCCCCGTCGCTCATCATGAGCCTGCTGCAGCCGGTTATCGAGCGGCTGTGGGTGAAGCCCGATGAACTCAGGATCGAAGAGCCTTACCTCAGGCGCAACATCGAGCTGACCCGCCGCGCCTATCAAATCGACGGCGTCGATGTGAGACCGTTCATAGGTAACGGCCGGCTCACGCCCGCCACGCTGAGCCAGGATTCGGCAACGATCAATAACATCCGGCTGTGGGACCCGCGTCCGCTAATCGCGACCTATCAGCAATTACAGGAAATTCGCCTTTACTATACCTTCCAGGATGTCGATATCGACCGCTACTGGATCGACAACAATGAAACCGAGGTAATGCTCGCGGCCCGCGAACTGAACGTCGAACTCCTGCCGCAGAACGCCCAGACCTGGGTCAACCGCCATCTCAAGTTCACCCACGGTTATGGCCTGGTGATGAGCCCGGTCCACACCAAGGACCGGGAAGGACTGCCGGTTCTATACATCAAGAATATCCCGCCCCAATCGAGTGTCGGAATCGATGTCACCCAGCCAGGCATTTATCACGGCACGCTGCCTGACAATTACGTGATCGTCAAAGCTCAGACTCCTGAGTTCGATTATCCGAAAGGCAACGACAACGCGTTTGACTATTACAAGGGCGACGGCGGTGTGCCGGTCAGCGGTCTGTGGCGGCGGCTGCTATTCTCCTACTACTATCGCGATATCAATCTGCTCGTCACTCAAAATATTGTGCCCGGCAGCCGGATAATGTTCCGCCGCAATATCGGCGACCGGGTGGCTCGGTTGGCTCCGTTTCTCAACCAGGATCATGATCCCTATCTGGTCGTGCACGATGGCGGGCTCTACTGGTTGATGGACACCTACGCAGTGAGTGACCATTATCCCTATTCTCAGCGGAATACACTCGGCATTAACTATATCCGGAATTCGGTCAAGGTGGTGGTGAATGCATACACCGGGGAGACCGATTTCTACGTCGCGGATCCCGAAGATCCGGTGATTAGAACCTGGCAGCGAATCTATCCGGGGATGTTCAAGCCGCTGAGTGAGATGCCCGCTGACCTGCGGCTGCACATTCGCTACCCGGAGGATTTTTTCCTTATCCAGGCGGAGATTTACGCCACCTACCATATGACCGATCCCGCGGTATTTTATAACAAGGAAGACTTGTGGGCCTTCCCCAAAGAGAATTACGCGGATGAGACCACGCTGATGCAGCCGTATTATGTGATCATGCGGCTGCCCGGCGAGCACAACGCCGAATATATTCTGATGCTGCCGATGGTGCCGCAGGGACGTGACAATATGATAGCCTGGATGGCGGCACGATGTGACGGCAACGACTACGGTCATCTGTTCGAGTTCGCCTTCTCGAAGGCCGACCTTTTTTATGGTCCCTACCAGATTCAGGCGCGCATCAATCAAAATCCCGAGATTTCACAGCAGCTATCACTGTGGAACCAGATGGGTTCCAAGGTGATCCTGGGCAATCTGCTGGTTATTCCGATCGGGGATTCGCTGCTCTACGTGGAACCGCTCTATATCCGCGCGCAAAACGGACAACTGCCGGAATTGGAGCGTGTGCTCGCCTCTTACAGTGATCGCACGGTGATGGGCGAAAATCTTGAATTGACGCTGGCGGCTCTATTCAAGGGCCAACAAGGCGTCGCGCCGCCGACGGTCGCGAGCACCGCTCCGACTAGCCGGCCGGAAAGCCAACTGGCCTCGGCGCAGGCCGCTGAGGCTACGGCCAATCATGCGGGTAAAATGCCGGCTGCGCTGACCTCAGCTTCCGACCATTACACTCGTGCCTTGCAAGCGCTGCGTGCGGGCGATTGGACCCAGTTTGGCGCAGAGATGCAGAAATTGGGCTCCGCATTGGGCCAGCCAGGGGAGAATCGCTGAAAATACCGGTGTGGGTGCCGCCTAAGCCCATTATTGTCGGATGACTTGCGGAATTTCGGAGCTTCGATGAGCCTTCCGGCCGGCAGCAACGCCATCCGCGTGGTGCTCGCCGATGACCATCGGGTGCTGCGCGATTCGCTAAAGTTATTGCTGGAAAAAAACGGCTGCGAGATCGTCGGCGAAGCGTCTACCGGTGAAGAGGCACTGGCGGTCGCGGCCCGATTCCATCCGCAAGTGCTCGTGATGGACCTCGAAATGCCCGGCATAGGCGGGCTCGCCATCACCCATCGAGTCGTTAGATTGTCACCAGCGCCGCATGTCTTAATTCTGTCCGCATACGACGACGAGGATTACGTGATCGAGGCCCTGACCCGGGCGGGTGCCGCAGGTTATCTGCTCAAGAGTGACGCCGCCGACGAACTGATCAATGCGGTGCGCGCGGTTAACGCAGGCAAGCGCTATCTGAGTCCGTCAATCGCGCCCATCTTGCTGGGACGGCTGCAATCGCCTGATCCCTCACGGCCCACCCTCGCTCGGTTGACCCGCCGCGAACGAGAGGTGCTGCGGCTGATCGGCCAGGGCGCCACCAGCAAAGAAGTCGCGCAACGTCTGGGGATCAGCCCTAAAACCGCCCAGGTGCATCGGGACAATCTCAAACAGAAGCTCAACCTGCGCACCACTGCGGCGATGGTGCGCTACGCTATTAAGCATCGGATAGTGAATCTGGATTGAGTTGAAATGGACAAGCGACGGCGGGCACTGAAGAAGGGAAGGATTCAAAACCCTTTGACCCGGGCGGACGCACGAAAATTCCGCGCGCGCTGGGAGTTAGTCAATGCCGCGGAGCAGAAGGAGCTGCAACTGACTCCGCTCGATCAAAAGCTCCGCCAATTGGCAGCGTTGATGGCGTCGGCCGACGCGATGGGCTGGAGCGAAGTATTGGCATCAGAGGAAGCTGAGGTGCGGGAACGTTGGAATCGCTTACGAGCTATCTTCGGTGAGTGACCAGCACGAGACGCTGGTCCCTCTGCAGGCTGCCCTCCGCGATCTCGTAGCATGGTTTGAGGACACACACGTCTCGGGAATGGTAATCGGTGGAGTCGCCGCTTCCTTGCTTGGACGGCCACGAGTCACTCGAGATATTGACGCGCTGGTCATTCTGGACGAAAGGGAGTGGGCAAATTTTCTGGCGCAAGGGATTGCGTATCACTTTCTACCCCGCATCTCCGACGCGATTGTTTTTGCTCAGCGGGCCCGAGTCCTGCTCGTTCGTCATCAAACAAGCTGGATTGATGTCGATATAGCATTTGGTCTTTTCCCATTCGAGCGGGAAGCGGTTGCTCAAGCAATGACACATGAAGTGGGTGGCATCCGCGTGCCCCTGCCGCTCCCCGAGGATCTCATAATTATGAAAGCCATCGCGCATCGACCGCGTGACATGGTGGATATCGAGGCGATTGTCGCGGCTCAGCCAAACATTAACCTGCAACGGGTGCGACGTTTGCTCGGCGAACTCGCCACCGCATTGGAGAAACCGCAACTGGTACGAGACTTCAACGCCCTCATAACACGGCAAGGCAGAAGAAAAAAGCAGCGGTAACCGACAAACCGCGCATGTAATTTTAGAGCAGACCCTCCTTCAGCGCATCTTCGAGCGCGCCGATGTTAATGTGATGCCCCTTGGCCATTACCCTTAAAAATGCCTGCAGTCTGCTTATCAGCGATTGACGGCAAGCTTTCCTCGATTTTGCGAATCACCCAACGCTGGCCGCGGTTGAGGAATTCGAGCTTGCCTTTGAAGTCGTCAACTGCTCGCACTTTTTCGACGAAATCGCCGGTCTTATTCGAGGCCGCACCGCCCAGCCGCCGGACATGAGCGGCAAGTTCTCCGGCGTAATAACCTTCGTCATGCGCAACTTTCCTGAGTAATTCCCTCAGGTCAAGCGACTGCGCCTGATCGGTTAGTTCGTGCAGCACACGGCCGCCGGCTCGTTCGGCTTCACCCATCATGTTGAGAAAACTCTCGAGTTGCGTATCCATAAAGAACCTTCCAGACTGTCGATTTTCATGAGCAGAGGGAGAAGAGTCGGGATTCCTCGCGCGGCAGCCACGCGCGGGAATGACAGAAAAGGCCCGCATTCTCTTAGTTTGTCATTCTCGCGCGCGTGGCTGCCGCGCGTGAAGAATCCCGAGTCTTTTCCTGATTAGGGCTCCGCGGAGTGAAAATCGACAGTCCCAAAACTGGGGGAGGAATTCAGAAGCGCCCCGAACGCGGACGATTCAGCATCCGTTAGCCCGACCCTTGTCTCGATCACAGCACGGGCACCAGCGGGCAATACGCCAGGCCGGTGATGTTGCGGCGGGCGAGCGTTGCGCGTGTGAGCCAAAACAACGGCTCCAACGCACGTTGCATGGCGGGCGAAAACTCTGCGTCGCCGTAGACGCGGCCGCTGAGCAGCCGCGAAAGAAGTCCGGGCTGGCCCGGCAACTCGACCAGTTGTACCCGCTCTTTGGGACCGATCCGGGCCAGGATTTTGGCCTGATTGAGCGCCGCGTCAAACCCGCCCAACTTATCCACCAGTTTGTTTTGCACCGCCTGCGCCCCGGTCCACACGCGCCCCTGCGCGATATCGTTTACCTGTGTGACGGTCAGGTGGCGGCGCTGGGCCACCAGCTTGAGGAAATATTGGTAGGTATCCCCCAGGATTTGCTGGTGAAAAAGCTCTGCCTGCGCCGGGGTAAAGCCGGCGAACGGATCGAACATAGCAGCATTCTTGCCACGCATAACCGCAGCGCTATTGACGCCAATCGCCTGAGCCGCGCCTGAAAAATCGAATTTGCCTCCGAGCACGCCAATCGAGCCGGTAATCGTGCCGGGGTCGGCGAAGATTTGCGCGCCGGGGGTGGCTATCCAGTAACCCCCCGAGGCAGCGTACTCCGACATGCTAATCACCACCGGTTTTTTGCCAGCGCACAATTCAACCTGGTGGCGAATCAGCTCCGATGCGATTACCGACCCGCCCGGCGAATTGACCCGGAAAACTACTGCGCGAATCGATGAGTCTTCGCGCGCCTTCTTGAACGCCTCCGTCATGTCATCGGAGCCCATCGAAGTCGCGCCCGGTGACAGCACCGGATCATAGCTGCTCTGCCCGCGGTCGATCGCGCCAACCCCATAAACGATCGCGATCTTCGGATGATGAGCGAACCATGACTTGTTCGGCGGTGTATAGGAATCGTAGTCGATGAGATCGTGATGCTCGCCGCGGTAATTCTTCACGCGCTCGTCGAATTGATCTTCGTACTCGAGGCGATCGAGCAAACGCACCCGCAAGGCTTCGTCTGCGCTAATCGGCGCGCGATCGACGACCGCCCGGATGGCATCCGGCGCAAGATGCCGCTGTTGGGCGGTCTGGTTGACGATTTGGTCGAACATCGCCCCTGCCAGAGCGTCATCCTGCTCGTATTGGGCGGCGGTATAATTCTTTTGCGTGAAGATATTGCCCGCATCCTTGTATTTTCCGATAGCGTCGAGGTCTGGTTTGACTTTCACCCAGTCGAGCAGTCCCCGTGCAAACAGTTCGCGAATACTGACACCGAGCAGATTCATCTCACCTTGCGGCATCATCGAGACTTCTTTTGCCGCGCTCGCCACCAGGTACGGGAGGTTGCCGTAACCGGATTCGCCGGCAGATTCCAGGTAAGCGGTGGTCCATTTGCCATGCCGGCCGAACTCGGTGATGAGGCTGCTCAACTCCTGCGCCTGTGCCAGTTCCATGGCCGGGTCGAGAACCTTGACCGCAAGGCCGGTAATGCGCGGATCGTTCTCGGCTCCCCCAAGCGTTCGCCGGACAACGTTAAGCGCGGTCTGATGCTGTTGCGCCAAGCCAAGAATCGAATAGCTGCCACGTTCCAACAGTGGCCCGTCAAGTTGAAGCACGATTACCGAGCCGGGCCGGTATCGATGGGCGAAAAAGCGCACCACTCCCACGACCACGAAAATAGCCACCGCAAATATCACTGATCTGACCAGCCATCGGAAGAGTCGCTTCAGCATCAGAGCATCTCCGTTTGTTCACGCAGCTCGCGGACTGGGCGGCAGACGACCTCGCCCAGCCTTCCTTCAGCTTGCGCCGCGCGTATTGCAGCATCCGGCGTTTTCATCCTCGGCTTGAATGCGCCGCGCGAAATTCGAATGATAGCCAACCATAACTGCTGGCCATGAGCTAGCGGCGAATTCCCGAAAGAGGCGTCAAGCTTGAACTCCGTTAGTGAAAAAGACCGCCCAGGAGAGCAATCGCACGAATCCGCTCATTCCCGCCCCCTGATCAGCGAGCGTGCGCTCGGACTGATACATTACCGTATTGCGGCGCTTTGCTTTTTGGCCTGGATCTTCGACTTCTTCGATTTAATCCTCTACACGTTTCTGCTGGTTCCGATTGCCCGCGAGCTCCATCTCGACGACACCGAATCCTCGTTGGTGCTGGGCGTATCCTTCGCGATGGCGGCGGCCGGCGGTGTTGCGTTCGGTTTTCTCGGCGACCGCTACGGGCGCAAACCAACGATCATTGTCTCAGTGCTGCTCTACGGGATCGGTACGAGTCTGTGTGCGACCGCCCATTCGTTGGCAGCGCTCCTCGCGTTTCGCGCCCTGACGGGGCTCGGAATCGGCGGCGAATGGGGCGCCGGACAGAGCCTCGTCGCCGAAACGATGCCGCCACAACATCGCGCCCGCTATGCGGCTTACGTTCAGGTGGGCGCGCCATTGGGTGTTCTGTTGGCTGCCTATCTCGGCGGGTTCCTTGAACCGCGCATTGGATGGCGGGCGTCGTTCATGGTCTCCGCATTTCCGGCATGGGCGGTCGCGTTCGCGGTCTGGCGATGGCTGCCGGAGAGCGATATCTGGCAGCGTCGCGCGCGGCCACCTTCACCTCGCCTGTCCCATGCAGACACTAGAGCATCATTGCTCCCGCCAGGGAGCGGGAGAGAATCGAACGGCACGGCAGAGGGACAAACACAGTGGCGGGGCCTTGCGCATGTCGTTGCCCTGAGTTCGTATCGCCGGCTGCTCGCTCTACTCTTTGTGGTGCTGCTGGTTAATTCGGAGGCTTATTGGTTCACCTACAGCTGGCTGCCGCCCTACCTTCAGCTCGTCCGCAAGCTAAGCGCGCGCTCGGCCGGTCTGTTGATGGCGCGTATGCAATACGGCGCGATCCTTGGTTACGCGATTTTCGGACGCCTGGCGGACCGGTTTGGCCGGCGGCCGGTCTTTTGCGCCTTCGCTGCGATGATGGCGGTCGGGCTGTTGCCGCCGACACTGTTATGGAATTGGGCGAGCGCCAGGGACGGCCTGATTCCGACCTCGATGATTATCGCAGGACTCGGCACCGGCCTATGGTCGGGGGTCGGGCCGATGATTTCGGAGATGCTGCCGACCCAGGTACGCAACACCGCGCTCGGTTTGCTGCTCAACGTCACCCGCGGGATTCAGTTCGCGACCCCGCTGATGATCACGTTTCTCAGCAGCCGCATCGGCTTCGGCGCCGCACTTGCGATCGGTGCGATGTTCTCCGCCATCGGGGCCGGCATGGTTTGGTTATTACCAGAGACCCGCGGCCGGGTGATCACGGCGTTGGATGCCGTGCCGGAAGTGTCTCCTTAAGAGGAGCCGTCCGGTACAAAATAGTTGCTCACGGCGTCAAACTCACATACAGTTCGCGGGCATCCTCCCAAAAACC
>WNFD01005516.1_pt1 | contig 12652 bp, 11 predicted proteins | sample 5400491 | NCBI WGS metagenome assembly WNFD01 (sample SAMN13153343, study PRJNA577476) | soil metagenome | isolation source: 120 cm saprolite under Douglas fir tree site 2 hole 2 replicate 2 | place: USA:California | collected 2015-04-18 | reverse complement strand
ATACTCGGTCGCTCCATTCGGTACGCGATCGAGCGCAACCGCTTGCTGGAGCAGGTCCGCCAGCTGGCGATCATTGACGACCTGACCAGGCTCGCCAACCGGCGCGGCTTTTCGCTCCTCTGCCAGCACCATTTCGATATCGCCAATCGGAACCACCTGCAGCTCCGGCTCTTGTTCATCGATGTCGATCGCTTCAAGTCCATCAACGACACGTTCGGCCACCAGGTGGGGGATCGGGCCCTGGCCGACGTGGCCACGGTTCTGGTGCAGACCTTTCGCAAGTCGGATGTAATCGCGCGGGTGGGCGGCGATGAGTTCTGCGTGCTGTTGACCCAGGGTGCCGCCGAGGGGGCCCGAATCAGCACCGAGCGGCTCCGGGCGAGTCTCCTGGCTATGAACCTCACGGGGGACCGGCCCTACCAGCTGTCGCTGAGTGTGGGGATCGGGGTCTATGACCCCGACCAGCCGACGTCATTCGATGAGCTGATGAATCGAGCCGATGAGGCTATGTATGCCGAGAAATCCGCACGGAGGCAGAAGGCCTCTTAACCGGTCGAGCGGACGGGAGCCACGACCGCGTTCACCGGTTAGCCTCGGGTTGCGGGAGGCCCTGCCGGCCGGCGCACGCGGGCCCAGATCGCGGCGGCCAGGAACAAGGGAATGACCACGGCGAGGACCCCGACGCCGGCTGCCAGGACCGCCATCAGGATCGCTCCCGGAAGTAGCGCGCAGCCAGCCGCGCAGAATCCGCACTTGCCGAAGCCCCACTGCGTGGCGGGCGGGGTGGCGTACGCAGTGGCGAACCAAAGCCCGACCCCGGGAACGGCCCACATCAGCCCCGACAGGATGAATACCCCGCGCTGCTTGGTGAAGTGCGGAACGGCTGCCGCCCCCACCACGGTGATCAACAGCAGTCCGAAGAAGGCGGGCCACAGGGGTGCCATCCACTCCCCGATTGAGAGCACGTGCGGATCAAAAGGAAACGAGGCCGACATGACCATGCCGTCCGCCGGCAGGCCGGAAAACTGGCCCTCCAGGGTGTCGCCGTTTCGGGTGAGATCCGGAACCGCGCGAGCGCGCCATCCATGGGGCAGCTGGACCCGCACCGACAGATCGCCGAAGCTGGCCCACTGGCGGGCAGGGGCCAGGATGTAGGCGACCTGCCAGGTGAGGGCCGAGCTGGGCGCCCAATACCTTCCGGCCATGAGGGAGTAGGCCACCGACAGGCGGTGCAGCCCCGGCGGAATAGGGGCCACGAACGCAAACGCCGTGCCCGGCTTGGTTTGGTAGGGAATCCAGTTGCCTTCGATGAGAGACGGGGTCGACACCGGCGGCATCCACGCGGTGGGTAGCTTGGTCAAAGTGGTTGGCCTGGCTGCCACCGGAGCGTCGTCAAACATCACCGCGAACGTCGAACCGGCGGTCAGGGCATGATCCGCCAGGAACACCAGCGACGCCGACGTGGCGGCCCCGTCGTTCCGGAGCTGGTAGGTCGCCCGGACCTGCGCGGGATTGCCATCGGCCAGGGCTCGCAGGTCAAAGGCCAGATCCTCGTGGGTGATGGCCACGTGGGCGACGGCGCCGGTCGGCTCGCCGATGGCGTCGCCGGGCTGCCAGGGGGGAGCGGCATCAGCCCAGGCCGCGATTGGCCAGCCGCAGGCGGCGCCGACTGCCAGCACCGCAAGCAGCCCTGCCCAGCGCAGCCCGCGGACAGCGAGGGTGCGCATCGACGTGGCTGTAACCGGCCATCGACGGGCGAACTTGCGCTACGCTTGCCGTCCGGGAGGTCGAAGGATGGCCACCGCGATCCAGATCGTCTTCGATTGCGCCAACCCGGACCGGCTGGCTCGGTTCTGGGCGGCGGCCCTCGGCTACAAGGTGCAGGAGCCGCCCCCCGGCTTTGCCTCGTGGGATAACTTTCTGGAAGCGCAGGGGGTGCCCCGCGACCGGTGGGACTCGGCTAGCGCCATCGTCGACCAGGAGGGCACCAAGTCCCGCATCTTCTTCCAGAGGGTCCCCGAGGGCAAGGCCGTCAAGAACCGTGTTCACCTGGACCTGAACGTCGGGGGCGGCCATGCCACGCCGATGGCAGAACGCAAGCGGCGGATCGCGGCCGAGATCGAGCGGCTGGTGGGGCTGGGCGCCCGGCAGGGCCGGGTCGTGGAAGAGCAGGGCGAGTACTGCGTCAACATGTTCGACGTTGAAGGCAACGAGTTCGACTTGCAGTAGGACATAGTTATAGGTATGGCCCAGCCAATCTGGACGGGAACGATTAGCTTCGGCCTGGTCAGCGTTCCGGTGCGCCTCTACCCGGCCGTCCGACGCCAGGACGTCCGCTTTCACGAGCTGGACCGCCTCACCGGCCAGCGCGTGCATCACCAGCGGGTGCGGTCCCCGCTCCCGGATGAGCCCCCGGCTCGGGGCGGCGGCGTCGAGCAGGTGGTCTGGCCGGTCGTGGCGGAACCCCCGCCGGGGCCCGCCGGCACCCGCCGGCCGTCGGCATCGACTCCCCCGGCCGGGTCGACCGTCTCGGCCGAGGAGGTGGTTCGCGGCTTCGAGGTGGCGCCCAACCGGTACGTTGCGGTCGACCGGGCGGAGCTGGAGGCCCTCGAGCCGGAGCGCACCCGGACCATCGACATCGAACAGTTCGTCGAAGTCGACGCCGTCGACCCACTCTACTTCGAGGCCAGCTACTATGCCGTGCCCGGCCGGGATCACGCCAGGTCGTTCGGGTTGCTGGTGCAGGCGATGCAACGGACCAAACGCATGGCGCTGGGCTGGATCGTGCTCCGCCGCAAGCGGCATTTGGCCGCCCTGCGCCCCCAGGGGAATCTCCTCCTCCTCACCACCATGCTGTTCGCCGACGAGATTGTGCCGAGGGCGGAGCTGGAACCGCCGGTGCCGGCCGACCTGACGGCCAAAGAAAAGGAGATGGCGGCGCTCCTGGTCAACACGCTGTCCGGTCCGTTCGAGCCGGAGCGCTATCGCGACGAGTACCGGGAGCAGGTGCTTGCCCTCATCCAGGGCCGGGCGGCCTCCGCCAGACCCGCCGAACCGAGTCCCACCAGCCCGGCGGTCGCCGACCTGATGGCGGCTCTGCGGGCCAGCGTCGAGCGGGCGCGCAAAGAGCGGAGCAAGGCGACCACGCTGAAGCCGGCTGCTCGGCGAAAGCGCAAGAGCGCGTAGTCATCTTCCGCTCTTCCCTCCCCCTTGCGGGGAGGGGTAGGGGAGGGGGTCTCGTCGCATGTCTTCCTCCCAGACCCACGGGAAGAGACAGATAGGACTTAGGGCTTCGTCGCTGGCGGCGGCGCCGTTTGCCCTGGAGATGAACCGCCCACCAGGTCAGTGCGCCGTTCGAAATAGTCGGTTCGGTCGATTTCGCCCCGGGCGTAGCGAAGATCCAGTTCCTCCAGGGCCTTCGATCGTTGAGATCCGGCGGGGGTCGATGGCTGCCAGCCGCGCACGATCATGCGCGCCAGGAAGATGAGCCCGACCACCACGATGACGAGGAAGACCAGCTGGAACAGCGCTCCCAGCCACCACCAGCCACCCATGTAGGGATCCATGTACGGTTGGCCGAACGGTCGGTACGACATTCGCCGCAACCTCCCCGGGTGAACTTCGTCTCCACCTATTGTGCCGCCGGGCGGGTGAACCCTGCATGGGAGATGGGTGAGACGGCGACAAGAGACCTAGCTGGCGGACCAGGCCGGCGCGGCGGTGGCGTCGAAGTCCAGGTCGTAGGAGACCTGGACCGGAACCAGGGGGGCTGGGCTCGGGGTAGGCCGCGCGCTCGGCGTGGTACTCGTTTTCGGCGAGCTCGACGCTGCCGTGGAGGCGGACGGGCTGGGTGACGGGGCCGGCGGCACCGCCAGGTAGAAGAGCTGGAAGTGTCCGCTGGCCCCGGTGGCCGCGAAGTAGGCCAGGCCGTTGCCGTCCGGTGACCAGGCGGGGGCGGCGCATAGCTGCCCGTCAATCAGGTGGCGCAGCGGCCCCAGGGTCGTCCCGTTGAAGGGCGCCACCACCAGCTGGCCGGTCTGGCCGCCGGCGGTACAGATCATGGCCAGCATGGTTTCGTCGGGTGACAGGGCTGGTTGCGCGCAGTTGTCCTGCGGAAGGGTCAGGGCCTTTCCCACAGCGCCCGCCCTGGTGGTGAGCCAGATGCGCGAGTAGGGCTGGTTGGTCTGATCGCTGATGTCGAACTTGGTGTAGAGGAGGCTTCCCGAGCGCAGCGGCACCGGTTGGACGTCCCCGCCGGTCCAGAAGTAGGGCTCGGTCCATGACCGGGCGCGGCTCTGTGGCCCGGCCACCGGCATCGCATAGATGGTCAGGTCGACCCGATAGAGGTTGTCCTGGTTCTTCGGGTCCCAGGAATAGAACAGGGTTTGCCCATCGGGGCTGAACCGCGGATAGAAGCTCCAGTGGTTGAAGTCCACCACCCGGCTGGCGTTGTGGGTGAGCTGTCTCTGGATGTTCCCATTGAGGTCGAGCAGGTACAAGTCGGATTCGTCGGCGAAACGCGCCACGGCCACCAGCTGGCTATGGTCGGGGCTGAGTACGGGCTGCGTCCAGTTGCCAGTCGCAATCTGCCGGAAGAGCCCGTCCTGGAGCCGGTAGATCGATCCGCCCTGGGCCAGGAACATGGTGCCGGGCAGCCGGAACTTGGGTGAAACTCGGGGCGGCGCGTTGGGTGAGGCGGCGACCACTCCCCGGGTCTTGAAGGAAGCCAGCCGGGCGTAGACGCCGACGCCGAAGGCCACCATCGCCAGGAGCACGATCAGGGTGAGGCCGCGACGCATCATGGGAATGACTGGTGCACCAGTGGGAGGATGCGAGCCCAGATCGGCACGAGGGCGTACTGCCCATCGATCTGTTCCGCGGACGTATACCCGCTGACCAGGACGATCTGGGTCACCGCTTCCGGGGCCACCTGGCGGGCCACCGGCAGCAGGTGCCGGATCCGGTCCAGCCCCATGCTGGTCTTGAACTCGCCGTTCAGGACGGTGGCCAGGTCGGGCAGGTCGGCCGGGCTCAGATACTTGGTCTTGGCCCGGAGGGCGAGCAGCACCTGCTGCTGCCGGAACGACCGGCCGAAGTCTCCCCGCAGGTCCGAGTGCCTCGAGCGCACATACTCGAGCGCCATCTTGCCGTTGAGGTGCTGCGGGCCCGGCAGCACCGCCACCCGCTTGATCCCGTATGGGAACCGGCTGTCGACATCGTTCGGATAAAAATCATCGAGGACCGGGTTGCTGGTCACCACGTCGACGCCCCCCAGCAGATCGATCATCCGGGTCAGTCCGCGCAGCCCGATCCAGACGTACTCGTCGATGTGCACGTGGAAGTCGCGTTCGACGGTGGCGATGGCCGCCTTGGGCCCGCCATACGCGTAGGCCGCGTCGATCTTGGCCGAGCCGCCCGTGGAGAGCGGCACCCAGAGGTCGCGCGGGATGGACAGCATGGTCACGTGCTTGGCCGCCGGCTCCACCCGGACCAGGATCATCGACTGCGTAAGCACGTGGTCGGGGTCAAACTTCTGGTCGTCGTCGGAGCCGAGCAGCAGGACGGTGAACGGGGCGTCGGCCGCCGGCGCCGGCGTGGCGGCCACGATGGTCGCCGATGCCACCGGGATATCTGATTTTTGTCCAGTCGTCCGAAGAGCCGTCATGAACGCGGGCAGGAAGTAGGCGAACGCGCCTAGCGATCCGGAGATGACGAACCCCAGGATCACCAGCACCATCGTGGTGATGGGCAGCTCGGCCACCAATCGCTGGCCGCGACGCGACCTCAACAGCAGCTGACTGGTGGTTGCAGGCGGCCGATATCGAAAATGTGGAACGTTCACCTGGCGGAGTGTTCAGTCTACGGGACGGTTTGGACTTACCGTGGTCTTAGATTCAGCCGATGGCCCAAATCCCCCTCCCCCTTGCGGGGAGCGGGGAGAGGAGGAGTCGTTAGCCGAGGCCGCCCGGCAGCCGACCGGCGTAGAATCCCGAGTCCTTGACCAGAGTCATGGTCCTCGATACCAGGTCATAGACGAAAACCTGGTCGGGGAGTGGGGTGGGATTCGTGAACTTGTTGTACGGGGGCGAGACCCGGATCGCCAGGTGCGTCTCGTCGATCCAGCCGGGGTCCCACCACCTTCCATTGACCGTGATGGGCACATTGCCGTCCGGCCCGATGATCCCCTGGAACGAACCCGGCACTGAAGCGGGCGGGCCGCTGCCGCAGCAGACCGCGACCTCGTCGCCCAGCGGCGATAGGGCGCCGTACCCGTCGGCCGGTCCTTGGGCGCGGAAGTAGAGGGAGACCAGGCCCTTCCAATCCATGCTCGCCCATTCTTGCTGCGTGCGGCAGGCGGTCCCGGCGGCCGAAAGCGGGCCGGTCGGGGGGCAGCCCCCAGTCGCGAGGGAGGCGCGGATCGATCCGGTGGTCGCGTCGATCAGGCGGTAACCGCCGAAGGAGCCGTAGGGGTTGGGCGGCGCCGCCTGGACCGCCGGAGGGCCGACGGCGACGACGACCTGGCCGCCGTGCCAGCCCACCGGCCAGACGAAATCACTACTGGAGTTGAAGAGGTCGACGTGATGCCCCCCGTCGGTGAGGTCTTCGACGTAGAGCCGGACACGGGTCAAGGATGGAAAGGCCTCCACGGTGCGCTCCAGCACCGATACCGCAATCCGTTTGTCGTCCGGACTCACGGCGAACACGACTTGGGCCTGTGGCGTCCCGGGAAGTCGAGTCGTGAGTCCCGTTTCACCAGTGGGTGTGAGGAAGTGGACGTCGCAGCAGCCCTGCAGATAGTAGACGCGAATCGCGGAGGCGCTGGTCTGGGGAAGCTGGAAGCCGGCGGGAGGCTCGAAGGGCCTCGTCACTGAAGCGACCACTTTGCCGTCGGCACCGATCAGGCTGATTGGGCCGCCCGATTGGGACTGCTCGGACGAGACCTGGCTCACCAGGACCGCATACGCCGGCCTGGTTGGGGTCGCGCTCGGACTCTCTGAAGGAGAGGTCCCCTGTCCGGTCGCGCACGCACCGAGAAGTACGGTCAGCGTCACCGCGAGAACGCGAATAGACTTCATCGGGCGGCTTCCTCCGGGCGCGCGGGCACCCCGCCTTCTGGAGGCTGGACGAATCGCAACCAGAGCACGCCCAGGACGCCACAGAGGAGGAAGAAGGCGGTGCCCACCACGTGGGTGAGGACGGCAATCGCCGTCAAGAGGGCGGGCGGCGAAGCGCCGAAGGCGCCCAGCGTCAGGACGAACAGGAACTCATAGGTGCCCAGCCCGCCAGGCGTCACGCTGATGGCCTGAGTAATGGTGAAGAGGATGAGGGCCAGCAGCAAGGTGCTGGTCGAGAGCTGCGGGCTAACGGCGCGGAAAAGCGCGAAGAGCGTGAAGGCTGACAGCGCCCATTGCCCTACGCTGAGGAGAATCGCCGCCAGCAGCTGCCAGCGCGAGCGCAGCAGATGAAAGCCGCGCAACACGGAGGGCACGAGCTCGATCAACCACTGGCGCGCTTTCGCCGGGAGCGGCTGCGCCAGGGCCGACACCAGCCTTACGGTGCGTGCCTCGTCGTGGACCAGCCAGTAACCAACCGCGGCCACGCCGGCTGCCAGGAGCGAGAGGATGACCAGGCGGCCCCACGAACCACCGCCGCGGCTCCCCGACACGGCCGCCGCCACGATGGCGAGGACCAGCAGCGCCAGCACGTCCAGGGTGCGCTCGAGGACGACGGTCGCGGCGGAGGCGCCGACCCCGATGCGGGCGCGTTGGGCCATGCTCGCCGCCCGCACCACGTCGCCCAGCTTGAAGGGGGACACCGAATTGATGGCCCACCCGATGGTGGTCACCGCCGTGGCGTCCGCGATGCTCACCTGGGGCGCCGATGGATGAAGGATGATCTGCCAGCGCCAGCCGCGCACCAGGAAGAAGGCGCACAGGCCGAGGAGCGACGCGCCAATCCACCCGAGCGAAGCTCCCCGCAGCGACCGTGCGATCTCGTCGGGATGGACGAAGGCGATCAGGACCGCCAGGATGGCGACGCCCACCAGGAGGGAGGCCGTCGCGCGGACCCAGCGCTGCTGCGACCAGGCTCTCATGCGCCGCACTTCATCGACGCTCCCAGCACGACGGAGGTACGAGACCCCCTCCCCGACCCTCCCCGCAAGGGGGAGGGAGAATCGGCGTTTCGGATGACCAAAGAATCCGGACTAATATATGTCAAACTTGACTCTGGGATTATCTCCTGCGCGGACCAATGCGATCGCCGTTGGTCCGTACCGGTTCAGTCTCGTTCTGGTTGTCCTGACCTGCGCACTGACGCCGGCTTACGTCAAGCGGTTTCACTTCGGGTTCTATCCCACCACCGTGCTCGAGATCGCCATCGTGCTCACGGTCGTAGTGTTCGCCATCGAGAGCTGGCGGCAGCGGACCCAGGTCGAATGGAAAAGCCCGTTCACCATCCCCGCGATTCTCTTCCTGGTGGCGGGCGCGGTCTCGATCCTGGTGGCGCCTCAACCGGTCAAGGCGCTCGGCCTGTTCCGCGCCTACCTGGTCGAGCCCATCGCCCTCTTCGTGGTCATCAGCACCGCAGCCACGAACCGGCGCCGCGCCCTGCTGGTGCTCGGGGGACTGGCCATCGCCGGCGCGGCGGTAGCGATCCCCAACGCCCTCGTGGTACTAGAGGCGGCCCGTCATCACACCCTCAACCTGGCGGGGGCACCGCCGGTGGTGATCTACACCACCCAAAACGCGGTGGCCCTGTTTTGCATCCCGCTGATCGCGGTGGCGGCCAGCCTGGCGCTGTATGCCCGGGACCGCACGGAGCGGCTGATCAGCGTGGCCGTCCTGCTGGTGACCGGCGCCGGGACGCTGCTCAGCTTCTCGCGCGCCGGCTATCTGGCACTGGCCGTATTGGCCCTGCTCCTGGCGGCCACCCACCCACGCCGATGGATCCTGGTCCCGGCGGTGCTGATTGTGGGCGTCGCCGTGAGCCGCATTCCCCCGGTCGCCAGCCGCCTTGGCCATGAGGTCGACTTCGCCGATCCGAACAACTCACTGGTGGAGCGCTACCAGCTGTGGAGGGCGACGCTTCGGATGCTCCGGGACCACCCGGTCTTCGGCAGCGGCCTGAGCGGCTTTGCCGACACCGTGGCCCCCTACCGGCGGGGCGACGTCTTCACGGATCGACTCATCTATCCGCACAATATCCTGCTGAATTTCTGGACCGAGACCGGGCTTTTGGGGTTGGCCGCCTTCGCCTGGATCGTGGTGGCCGGCCTGCGCCTTTGCTGGCTGGCCTGGCGCAGTGCCAGCCCAGGCTGGCGGCCGATCGAGCTGGGCATCTTCCTGGCGCTGGTCGCCATCATCGTGCACGGTCTGGTGGACGTGCCCTACTGGAAGAACGATCTGAGCACCGAGTTCTGGGTGCTGCTGGCGGTAGGCTGGGCCGGCGTCCGATGGGGGGGCCAGGACGTGGAGGCGTGATCGACCCCAAGACCGACCCGCTCGACTCCGCCTACGCCGATGTTCACTTCAAGGACCGGTGCTGCCAGCTGATCACCGCGAGCGGTGCCCGGACCGTCTGCGAGATCGGCGGTGGTCGCTCCCCGCTGTTGAGCCTGGACGAGGTACGGGCGCTGAAGCTCGACTACACCATCCTCGACATCTCGGCACATGAGCTGAGGCGGGCCCCCGACGGCTACACCAAGGTGGTCGGCGACATCGGGGCGCTCGACGCGGGCTCCATCGCGGACCGCTACGACTTCATGTTCTCGCGGATGGTGGCCGAGCACGTTCGCGACGGCGCGGCTATGCACCGAAACGTCTTCAGCCTCTTGCGACCCGACGGGGCCGCTTTCCACCTGTTCCCCACCTTGTTCGCCCCCGCCTTCGTGCTCAACCGGCTTCTTCCCGAACAGGCCGCGCGGCGGCTGGTGGTGGCGCTCTGGCCGAATCGGGCCTCGGAGATCCCCAAGTTCCCGGTCCGCTACTCGAAGTGCTTCGGCCCGACCCGGCGGATGCACCACTTCTTCGAAGGCCTGGGCTACGGGATCGAGGAGTACCGGCCGTTCTATGGCACCACCTACGCGCACGCGGTCCCGGTGCTGGGCGGGTTGGAAGCCTGGTTCAACACAACCATGGCGCGCCGGCGCAGCACCCGCTTCACCTCCTATGCCTGGCTGGTGCTGCGCAAGCCGCGCCCAGCTGGTCGCACGGCCCATGGGTAAGCGCGGCGTGGCCCCCTGGCTCCGCCCTGTCCTGGACGCCGCCGCCGTGACGGTGGCCGTCCTGCTGGCCTTCAACTACCGCATCCACCTGGACCCGATCCCCATCCCCGGCAACGAGCCGCCGGCGTTCGGGGCCTACCTGGCGGCCATCCCGGTGCTGGTCGCGGTCTTTCTGATGACCTTCGCGCTGAGCGGCATCTACCGGACCCAGCGGGGGCGCGCCCTCCTGGATGATCTCTTCTCCATCATTGGCGCCACGGTCGTCGCCGGCCTCATCGCCCTGGCCCTCATGTCGCTGTACCGGAGCTTCTCCTACTCCCGGCTGGTGCTCCTCTATACGATCACCGCGGCATTCATCCTGATTGCCGTCAACCGCGCTATCCTGCGACAGGTTCGGCTGGCCCAGCAGCGCCGCGGCATTGGCATGGACCGGGTGCTGATCGTGGGGACGGGAGCCGGCAGTGAGCTGCTCATCCACCGGATGACCATGTTCCCCGGTTACGGCTACCAGGTCTGCGGCATCCTGGACGATCGCCTGGAGCCGGGGGCGGTGTTCGCCGGGGCTCGGGTGATCGGCAAGCTCGCCGAACTCCCGGACCGCGTCCGCGAAGCCCAGGCCGACCGCGTCTTCATCGCGTTGCCCGGCGCCGACCACGAGACCCTGTTGCACCTGATCAAGACGTGCGAGGACCTGCGGGTCGACTTCCGCATGCTGCCAGACCTCTTCGAAATCATCACCACCAGGGTTTCGGCCGACGTCATCGATGGCATTCCGCTGGTGGGCGTGCGCCACAGCCAGCTGACCGGCCTGGCTCGAATCCTGAAGCGGTCGTTCGACCTGGCGGTCAGCCTGGTCCTGCTGGTGCTGCTCTCGCCGGTGATGCTGGTGCTGGCCGGGTTGATCAAGCTCACCTCCCCAGGGCCCGTCTTCTACCGGCAGGAGCGGGTTGGCCGGGCGGGCCGGGTGTTCACGGTGCTGAAGTTCCGGTCGATGGTCGCCGACGCGGAAGCCGCCACCGGGCCCGTCTTCACCGCGCCCGACGACGCCCGACGCACCGGCGTGGGGCGCTTCATGCGCCGGCTCAGCCTCGACGAGCTGCCCCAACTGATCAACATCATCCGGGGCGAGATGAGCCTGGTCGGGCCGCGTCCCGAACGGCCCTTCTTCGTGGAGCGGTTCTCGGCCGAGATCCCACGCTACCTGGAACGGCACCAGGTCCAGCCGGGGGTCACCGGCTGGGCTCAGGTCAACGACTTGCGGGGCGATACCTCGATCGCCAACCGCACCATCTACGATATTTATTACATCGAGAACTGGTCCCTGGTGTTGGACATCAAGATCCTGCTGCTGACCACGGGCCGGGTGTTCGTGCACCGTCATGCGTACTAAGCCCGAATCCACCGAGGCGAACTTGCATCTTGGGCGCGGATGCGGCCTGAGCCCGAATCCGCCGGAACAAACTCGCATCTTGGGCGCGGATGCGGCCGATCCGGGCGTCGTCTCCTGCGCGCGGTCGGTCACGCATCGACGGATGCGCTCCCTCCCGTGCTCGTCGCCTCCTTCGGCTCGGCACGCCCCGCATCCCAATCTGCTTCGTTCGTCCGACGGCCCCGGGCTCCCGGGGCGTCGTCTCCTGCGCGCGCTCGGTCACGCATCGACGGATGCGCTCCCTCGCGTGCTCGTCGCCTCCTGCGGCTCGGCACGCCCCGCATCCCAATCTGCGTCGTCCGCCCGGTGGATCCGGGCTTCCCCTTGACCGCTACTCAGACCCGCCCGGCGCGGCCATCCCGGGCCGGGACGCTCCGCCGCGGGGTCGAGGAGGTCCTCGCCTACTGGGAACTGACGACCAACCTGATCGCGCGGGACCTGAAGACCAAGTATCGCGGCTCCGTCCTGGGCGTCTTCTGGTCGCTCCTCAATCCCTTGCTGTTGATGCTGGTCTACACCGTGGTCTTCTCCAAGATCGCGCGGGTGCCGATCCCACGCTACCCGGTCTTCCTGCTGGCCGGCCTCGTGCCCTGGAACGCCTTCGCGCTGAGCCTGAGCGGCGCCACCACATCGGTGGTCGACAACGCCGGTATCGTGCGCAAGGTCTACTTCCCGCTGGAGATCCTGCCCATCTCCGCCGTGCTCTCCGCCACCGTGAACTTCCTGATCAGCCTGACGCTGCTGGCGGCGCTCGCCATCATCTTCGGGGTTCACCTCGGCTTATCGCTGCTCCTGCTGCCGGTCCTCATCGTCCTGCAGATTGCCTTCACCATCGGACTGGGCTCCCTGCTGGCGGCCTTCGATGTGTTCTTCCGCGACGTCCAGTATTTCCTGAGCGTTCTGCTCATCGTCTGGTTCTTCGGGACGCCAGTGGTCTATTCCCTGGAAATGGTGCCCGCGGGACTGCGGCCCCTCTTCGAGGCCAACCCGATGGCCTG
>WNFD01005515.1_pt1 | contig 12654 bp, 12 predicted proteins | sample 5400491 | NCBI WGS metagenome assembly WNFD01 (sample SAMN13153343, study PRJNA577476) | soil metagenome | isolation source: 120 cm saprolite under Douglas fir tree site 2 hole 2 replicate 2 | place: USA:California | collected 2015-04-18 | reverse complement strand
TGTCTCCTCGAAAGTCGCGGTTTCAAAGTCACCCTGCAGAAATGCGATCCGTACCTGAACGTTGATCCGGGCACGATGAGCCCCTTTCAGCATGGTGAAGTGTTTGTGACCGAAGACGGCGCGGAGACGGACCTCGATCTGGGCCACTATGAGCGCTTCACGCACGCCAAGCTTTCCCGCGACAATAACTGGACGACCGGGCGAATCTACGAAACGATCCTGACCAAGGAGCGGCGCGGAGACTATCTCGGCAAGACCGTGCAGGTGATCCCGCACGTAACCGACGAGATCAAGGCGACGATCAAGAAGGTTTCTGACGCTGTCGATGTGGTGATCGTAGAGATTGGCGGAACGGTCGGTGACATCGAATCGCTTCCCTTCCTCGAAGCCATCCGCCAAATGCGGCTCGAGCTGGGGGCGGAGAACACCCTCTTTGTGCACGTCACGCTGGTGCCCTTCATTGCCGCGGCGGGCGAGCTGAAAACCAAGCCCACGCAGCACAGCGTTAAGGAAATGCTGGGCATCGGCATTCAGCCGGACATTCTGCTTTGCCGCAGCGACCACCATATTCCTGCGGAATTGAAGAAGAAAATTGCGCTGTTCTGCAACGTCGCGGAATCCTGCGTTATCTCGATGGAAGATGTCGACACGATTTACGCGGTGCCCGCGGAGCTAAGCAAGGAAGGATTGGACGCACAAATCCTCCGGCTGCTGAAGTTGAAAGACCATGCGTCGAACATGAAACCGTGGCTCGACCTGGTGCACCGCATGCATCATCCGGCGGGCGAGGCGCGGATTGCGGTCGTTGGGAAGTACGTGCAGCTCGAAGATGCGTACAAAAGTTTGCGCGAAGCCCTGCTGCACGGCGGGCTGGCGCACAATCACAAAACCGTTCTCGAATGGATTGAGGCGGAAGAGATTGATTCAGCTTCGACGGCAGCCGCGCGTTTGCACGGCTATGATGGGATCCTGGTTCCCGGCGGCTTCGGCAAGCGCGGCATTCAGGGAATGGTGCACACGATTCAGTACGCGCGCGAACACAAGGTTCCCTTCTTCGGAATTTGCCTGGGAATGCAGTGCGCGACGATTGAATACGCGCGGGATGTGGCAGGATTGAAACAAGCGGATAGCACGGAATTTGATCCGCAGACGCCGCACCGCGTCATTTATAAATTGCGTGAATTGCTGGGAGTGGATGAGATGGGCGGCACCATGCGCTTGGGCGCGTGGCCTTGCAAGCTGGAGCCGGGATCGTTTGCCCACAAGGCGTATGGGAAGCTGGAGATCAGCGAGCGCCACCGCCACCGCTACGAATTCAACCGCGACTATGAAAAGACGCTGGTCGCCGCGGGCCTGCGCATCACCGGACGCACGCCGGATGAGAATTACGTGGAAATCGTGGAGGCGCCGGACCACCCGTGGTTCCTGGGCTGCCAGTTCCACCCGGAATTTAAATCCAAGCCGCTCGAACCGCATCCGCTCTTTGCGGCGTTCATCGGCGCGGCGCTCGAACACAAAAAGAATAAAGTGCGGCCTGTGCCAGGGCCCCAGCGCGCGCAGGCCGTGGGGCTCACGCCGCACGTCACTGCCTAAATCGTTGCAAACGCAGCACTGTCTGCGTAGCCTAAGTAGCTTGCAGACCTTTCCCCATCTCGTATGAACACGACTCGCGAAATTGCACTTGGAGCGTTGCGCCTCGGCGGCGGCAATCCGCTGTTCCTGATCGCGGGGCCGTGCGTGATTGAAAGCGAAACGCACGCGCGGATGATGGCGGAGAAGGTTGCTAAGATCGCGGCCGATGCGGGAGTGCCGTACATCTTTAAGGCTTCGTACGATAAGGCCAATCGGTCCTCGGTCAAGTCATTCCGCGGCCCAGGCCTGAAGGAAGGTTTGAGAATTCTCGGGAAGATCAAGTCGGACCTGAAACTGCCGATTCTTACCGACATCCACGATGCGTCGCAGGCGGAGCCTGCGGCGGAAGTTTGCGACGTGCTGCAGATTCCCGCGTTTCTGGCGCGGCAAACGGATCTGCTGATCGCTGCGGGCAAGACCGGCCGGATCATCAATGTAAAAAAGGGGCAGTTCTTGTCGCCGTGGGACATGGGCAACGTGGCGGAGAAGGTGGCAAGCACAGGAAATACGAAGATCCTTCTGACCGAACGCGGCGCTTCGTTTGGCTACCAGAATCTTGTTGTGGATATGCGCTCGTTCCCCATCATGCAGCGGACGGGTTATCCGGTGGTTTATGACGTGACGCATTCGGTTCAACTGCCTGGCGGGCAAGGCCACTCCAGCGGCGGGCAGCCGCAGTTTATTGAGCCGCTGGCGCGCGCCGGCGTGGCAGCTGGCGTGGACGGCATTTTTCTGGAGACCCACGACAACCCGGCAGCAGCGTTGTCGGACGGACCCAATGCCCTGCCGCTGTCGCAACTCCTTGGCCTGCTCATGAAATTAAAGGGACTTAGCACCGTGGTCCGCCGGTGGAGCGCTCCATGAGCCTCGATACCGCGCGGCGGGTGCTCAAGATCGAGGCGCAAGCGATCCAGGATGTCCTGGCGCGGCTGGACGCCAGCTTTGAAAAAGCCGTCGAACTACTCTTTGCTTGCAAGGGGCGCGTCGTGGTCAGCGGGATGGGCAAATCCGGGCTGATCGGGCGAAAAATCTCAGCGACCTTGTCCAGCACCGGCACGCCCTCTTTTTTTCTCCATCCGGCGGAGGCGCTGCACGGCGACCTGGGCATGCTCGCGCGCGGCGACGCCATGCTGGCAGTGTCCTACGGCGGGGAGACGGAAGAGATCGTTCGGCTTCTGGAAGCGCTCAAGCGTCTGGAAATGCCGCTGGTGACGCTGACGGGGAAAGTGCAATCGACATTGGCGGAAGCCAGTGACGTCGTGCTGGATGTAAGCGTTAAGGAAGAAGCGTGTTCGTTGAATCTCGCGCCCACGGCGAGCACCACCGTCGCGATGGCGGTGGGCGATGCCCTCGCGGTCTCGCTGCTGGAACGGCGAAACTTTCGCCACGATGATTTTGCGGCGTTGCATCCCGCGGGTCGTTTGGGCAAAAAACTGCTTCGCGTCGAACACCTGATGCACGCAGGAGAGGCGCTGCCGCGTGTCTCAACCGGGACGCCGATGCCGGACGTTTTTCACGAAATGAGCAAGAAGGGCCTCGGGATGACGACGGTGCTGGAGCCGGACGGCAGATTGGCAGGGATTCTGACGGATGGCGACCTTCGCCGGCTGATGGAAAAGCATCGCGGCGCGACACTGGAGATGACCGCGGGCCAGTGCATGACAAAGGGCCCGCAAACGATCGGGCCGCACGTGCTCGCGAGCGAAGCATTGAATTTGATGGAGAAGCGGAAGATTACGTCGATCGTGGTTACGGATGAAGCGACGGGCGTGCTCGGCGTAGTGCATCTGCATGATTTGTGGACCCTGGAGCTCATGTAGGGGCGCAGCATGCTGCGCCCCTGCTCGGCAACCCACGCGCCTTTCGAAAAAGGTTCGACAAATAGGAACAGGAGCATTCGCAAGAGAAGAGGAGATAGCAGTGGCCAAGCGAGGCAAGAAAATCCCCGGAAAACTAGCTAAGCGAGCGAAGCAGATTCTGGTGCTGCTGATGGACGTGGACGGCACACTGACCGACGGCAGCGTCATGTTGCTGTCGCAATCGGACGGCTCCGCGCTTGAAATAAAGACTTTTGACGCTCATGACGGCCAGGGCCTCACGCTAGCCGTCACCGCCGGGCTGCGCACGGGCGTCATTACCGGCCGCGGCAGCGCAGCCTTGCGCCGACGCTGCAAAGAGTTGGATATCGAATTTGTCTACGAGAAGCAGGGACACAAGATCGCGGCCTACGAAGATGTCCTGCGCAAGACCGGAGCCAAGGAATCGGAAGTCGCCTTTCTGGGCGATGACCTGCCTGATCTGACCATCATGAAGCGCGTGGGACTGGCGGTTGCCGTGGGTAACGCTACGCCTGAAGTGCAACGCGCGGCTCACTACACCACGAAAGCCGATGGCGGCAAAGGCGCCGCCCGCGAACTCGTCGAACTCATCCTCAAGTCCAAGGGCATCTGGGAAGAAATGATCGACAAGGCCCGCGCCTGAAGCCACGCTTCCTCCCGGGTTTTCCCCGTGCTGGCCCGCTGCGAACATTCCATCCCGCAGCTGGCGGACCGTTTACAGGTAACTGTTCATCTCTTGCTCGGCCGACACAACGAAGCTGCGACGGGGACCTGTTGTGCAACTTCCTCGTTCTCACATTGTTTCCAAATGCTTTATTCGCGCAACTGGGAAGGACGGAACGGCTTCAACCCGATCTTTCAGGACAGGCGTGTCATACCAGGGAAGGCGTCAAACCCTGAATCGAAGGTCATGATTCGCTCGATTCCATGGTGTTCCATGACGCCGAGATGGACGGCATCACGCGCAGACAGTTGCTGATACCCCAAGACAATTTGTTTCGCACGTTCGACTATGGACCGATCCACAGCCAGCACCTGGTCCACGATGCCGAGCAGAGTGTCGAACGCGGGTTGGATGGCGTCGCGGCGGTCGATTGCGACGTAGCGGTGCAGGATCTCCTGGGGAACCTCGGCGTCCGTAACCAGGCGCTCGCGCTCGCTGACCACCTTTTCGAGCAACCGTCGCGCATCGCTCTTGTGGGCATGAGGAGCGCCGATCAGATACATGGGGATATTCGAGTCGACCAGAATCACGGATGCGCGCCCGTTCCGTAACCCCTCTCGATCTCGGCCAGCATGCCGTCGATGTCACTCACCGGATAGTCATGTTGTGCTGCCGCGCGGATGACTTCGAGCTTCTTGCTGACGCCGCCGGCAGGCTCGCGGCGGCGCGCTAGCTCCAGCGCTTGCCGGACCCACTCGGCGATCGACATATGGCGTGAACGTGCCGCACGTTGAATCTCCCGGTATTCCGGATCCTTCAGGATCACTTGCAGGCGCTTACTCATGGCATGAGTCTATCTGACTCATTCCTATGAGCCAACAGCGCAGCCGATCGAAGATTCCGACCTTGTCGGAAAGTGCCCCGCCCCCGGGAACGCCAATCTCCCGATTGGCGTGGGTTTCATTAACACGCAGGGGCGATGCTTATTTGTTCTAACCGCAGCCGAACGGGGGCAAGCCTGCCACGGCAGGCAAGCCCCGCCCGTGCGGATCACGCAATCTGTAGTGTATTTACGGCACAGCACATGAGGCCACAAACTCGCCGCCTACAAAGATGTGCTGCGCAAGACCGGCGCCAAGGAATCGGAGGTCGCCTTTCTCGGCGATGACCTCCCCGACCTGACCGTCATGCAGCGCGTTGGACTCGCCCTCGCCGTTCACAACGCCACCCCAGAAGTGCGCCGCCCACTACACCACCAGAGCCGATGGCTGGAAAGGCGCAGCCCGCGAACTCGTCGAGCTCATCCTCAAATCCAAAGGCATCTGGGATGAAATGATCGACGAGGCCCGCGCTTGAAGGCGCTTCTTCCCTGGTTTTCCCGGCGCCAATTTTAGCAGACACCCAGCTATCCTGCAGCAGACAAACCACTTACAAATTTATCTTGACTAGTACGGTACTTTCATGGTAACATGTCTTTTGATAGTCAGGCGCCATCCTCGCCGAATCGTCTTGCAACCAACTGCCCCACTATCCCCCTAGCCCCCTTCCCTCTAACCCCTTTCCTCACAATCTTTTATCCGACCCCCACCCACTAAACCCTGTCGTGTCAATCTTTTACAAAAACATAGGGGGGAGGGGGCGCAGGAGGATCATGTTAACTAGCCATTCGTCGCCTCAGTGCACGAGGCGCCTACGCCATGGTCCGTCTTCCGCTTCCGTCTCCGTGAACTCTGTGCTCTCGGCGGCCTCTGTGTTAACTCCGTTTCTTTCTTTCGACGTTCAACTTTCTACTGTCAACTTTCAACCTCCCCATCCCCTAAGTCCTTTCCTTGCCACACTTCCGCAAATTGTGGCCATAACTCCTTTCCCTGCCACACATCCAAAATCCCCCTCTCGCAAGCCCTTTGTTTGCCACACATCCGAGACCCCCCGGGGGGTGGGCGGCGTTTTGTTAACCAGACACCCGATCAAGGGTGTCTGTCCCGAACGACCATCGGGAGAGAGGAATCTCTCTTTGAATCCCCCGGAGATTTCTATCTTGCCTGCTCCTCGCCCGTTCTGGCACTCCAGGTCATCTCAGGACATAATGTCACCCACACTTTCTTCGTTAAGGACCAACTTCCATGCTCCACGCTTGGCATGATGTTTCACCGGGAAACGACCTCCCGCGCGATTTTCAAGCGGTGATCGAGATTCCCCTCGGCTCCAACGTGAAATACGAGTTGGACAAAGCGAGTGGGCTATTGAAAGTGGATCGGATTATCCATTCGGCGGTGTTCTATCCGGCAAACTATGGATTCATCCCGCAGACGTATGCGGACGATAACGACCCCCTCGATGTCCTCGTTTTGTGCCAGGAGCCGGTACAGCCGCTGGCGCTGATCAAAGCGCGGGCCATTGGCCTGATGACCATGATCGATTCCGGTGCCAGCGACGACAAAGTCATCGCGGTGGCCACAAACGATCCGGAATTCAACAGCTACGTCGAGGCGAACGAGCTACCGCCGCACCGCTTGCTCGTTTTGAGGCGCTTTTTCCAAGACTACAAGCAACTGGAAGGCAAGCAAGTCCAGGTGGAGGACATCCTGCCCGCCTACGCCGCAGTCAAGGTCATTGAAAATGCGCTGGCGCGTTACAAGGAGCAAAGAGAGGCCCTCCGCGCGAAGGACCACTGGTAATACAAATGCACTATTCTTACGTCCCGAACTCGATGTTAACTTGCATCGGCGGAGGCGGCCCGAGTCAGGCGCCGCGTTAGCTTCGCTCGGGCTTTGTCTTTTTGGTGCGTGCCTAAGTTTAAGAGCTGGAGCAAGACGGCATGAATCGCTTCTGGAAATGGATCGTCGGCGGCGTTGCATCGCTCTTGCTTGCGGCGTTTGGCGTTTTGTCCTATATGGCGGGAAGCCCGAAGGATGCGTACGGTATGGTGCGCTACGCGCTGCCCCATATGCATCGCGGCATGCTGAAAGTGGGCAGCGACGCCCCGGACGCACGGATTTTCGCGCTGGACGGCTCGAGCCGTTTTCACATCCGCGAACGAACCCATGAGCGGCCCCTGGTGCTGGTGTTCGGAAGTTTTACTTGACCGCCTTTTCGCCGCCAGGTGGGCGACATCGTTCAGATTTATGAAGATTACAAAGAACACGCAGACTTTCTCACCGTTTACGTTCGCGAAGCGCATCCCATCGACGAATGGCAGATGAAATCCAATTTGAAGGACGACGTCTGCTATGCGCAGCCGAAAACGCTGCAGCAGCGCGTGGCGATCGCGCGTGATTTCATCAAAAGATTCAAGTTTCCCTTGCCCTTCGGCGTCGATGATATGAGCAACGCCGCGAATGACGCGTACGCTGCGTGGCCCGAGCGAATTTACATCATTGATGAGAGCGGCCGTATCGCCTACCGGGGCGGAATAGGCCCGTTCAATTACAAACCGGAAGAAGCACGGGAATGGCTGGCCGCGCGCTACGGAGCCGTGAAGCACGAAGCGCCGAAGTCGACCGCAGACGCGGTGCCCGCTTCGACGATAGGAGCATCGGCGCCGGCACCGCCTGCGCCAACCATTCCGGCAAAATAACTTCGCAAGCGCACCTCATCGCAAAGAGATATGGTCCGTCCGTGAAACGAAGAACCAGCAACGAGAAACGGGAAGCCGGTTTGCTCAAAAAAGTGGGGCTGGCGCGGGCGCTCTCGAAACTCGGCTATTGTTCGCGATCGCGCGCTGCAGAGCTGATTGCCGCGGGGCGTGTGAAATGGAATGGAGCGGTGCGGCGCGATCCGGAAGCGCCAGTGCACATCGGGAAAGACCGGATCGAAATCGACGGGCAGCCACTAGCGCGCACTTCCAAAATTTATCTTGCTCTCAACAAACCGCGTGGAGTTGTGACCACTGCGTCTGATGAAAAAGGACGCGAGACCGTTTATGCCCATTTACCGGCGGATTTGCCGTGGCTCGCTCCCGTTGGGCGACTCGACAAAGCGAGCGAAGGTTTGCTGCTGCTGACGAATGATTCGGAATGGGCGGCGCGCATTACCGCGCCCGAGTCGCATCTTGATAAAACGTATCACGTGCAAATCAGCGCGATTGACGACGAAGCATTGCTGCAGGCATTGCGAAACGGAATCCGCGCTAGCGATGGCGAATTCCTGCGCGTGAAAAATGTCCGCGTACTTCGGCAGGGCGAGCGCTATTCGTGGCTCGAAATTGTGCTGGATGAAGGCAAGAATCGCCACATCCGAAGGATGCTCGAAGCGCTGAAAATAGAAGTGCTCCGGCTCGTGCGCATCGCCATCGGTCCGCTGACGCTGGGCGATCTGCCGAAGGGCGCAGCTCGTGCGCTCGAACCGGAAGAGAAACAGGCGCTGGATCGCACGATGAGTGCAGCGAACCACGCGCCTGCTTCTTCTGTTCGATGACAGAGACTATTTCGATTTGTATGTAAAGGTCACTTTGGTTTCTTTATCGAGGACCAGCGGCCTGACGAAGTTGTACGAATTCCCTGCCCTTGGCACGTCGACGCGAACTGGCAAGACGCCGGAAATGCGCTGCTGAAGGGTCTGTCCCAAGGAGCTAGCCGCAGAAAGGAACAGGAGAGCGAGCAGATAAGTACCCAAGAGTCGCAATCCGGGCCTAATTTTCAGCGTAAGAGTTGCTGCAGTTCGTGCGGGCATAGAAATAGCCTCCTCATCTTCAAGATGGACGAGCGAGTAAGTTCTCTGAGCGACCCGGGGACGAAGCGCGCTGTTGAGTGGGTAGGATGGCGAGCTGCGCGAAGATAGTTGTTCCATAAAATAATTCCTTCATAAAAAAACGAACGACTATGGCATACGACTGCCGGTACTGTGCTATTAGAACGGCGAGCGGATTTTTTCTTGCAGGGCTTGTTTGGCGAGGTGGGCTTTCGTCAGGCGCGTACGATGCGAATCTTGTGGAGCAAGGGGATACTGAAGCGGGCGATGGGAATCGAATTGCATCCCATATTTCTGAGCCTCACTAAGGCAAGGCGTTACCGACCGCTCTCAGAGTCAATTGTTGCCAAATGTTGCCAACTTTTTGGGGAGCCCCATTGAGCTAAGTTCTAACGGAATAAATCTTGCCGCCAATTCATAAGTCAGCGAAAAGCCTGTCCAAGTCGATGCTTTGATTGCGTCTCGATTCATCAGGAAACCCATCTTCAGGTTCTGGCCCTTGCATGATTTCGGCGTGTTTGCGCTCAACGGCGTTGGGGCGCCTATCTTCCTGGCCGATGGTTGCGATGAAGTTGACTCTAAACCCGCACCCTTGAAAAACCAAACCCCAAAGAGCGCCGCCCAAATTCGTCTTAGGACTTTACGTCTGCGCCACCCTCTATAATGGCGTCGGCTCTGTCAAGAGACACGTAGATTGTGCGCGCAAAAACTGCTCCATCACTACCCTGCACTCGAAGATTGCTGACAAAATCAAAATTGCCGCGCTGCTCCCTGCTCCTCGCGCAGAAAACGAGCCCCTCTCATCCGCTCCAAAGGCTGAATTCAGAACTGTTGAGATATCCGGGCTAGACATGTATCCAGTGAAAGAAGATAAGCGCTACCGTGCTGATGCCGACAATGACCCACAGTAGGAAGCCTTGCAGTAGTGGGCGAACCCCAACTTTCTTGAGCGTTTCTTTGTTGAGGCCCGTCCCAATCAGGAACAGCGTAACTGTAAGGCCGATTTTGCCCAGGTAGCTGAGCGCCCCGAATTCCGGCTTCATCGCCGGCACCAGCGTGTTAAGCAATGCCGCTAAGCAAAAAAACAGAATGAACCAGGGCCACCGGATGCGAGCTTTGCTCTTGACGACAACTGAGGTGACGATGGAGAGAGGAACAATCCACAGGGCCCGCGCTAATTTGACCGTGGTTCCGACCGCCAGCGCGGTGGGGCCATATTTGGCCGTGGCACCCACCACGGAACTGGTGTCATGAATGGCCAGCGCGGACCAAAGTCCAAACTGCGTTTGGGTCAAGTGGAGCGCGAAGCCAACAAAAGGAAACAGGAATAACGCGACGGAGTTCAGAATGAACACGACGCCCAGGGAGACCGCCATCTCCTCCTCGCCAGCTTCTGCAATCGGGCCGACAGCAGCAATGGCGCTTCCACCGCAAATGGCGGTCCCAGCGCTGATGAGAAAGGACGCTTTCTTGCCCACGCGAAAGAGATAGCCGAGGGAGAGTCCCAACACCATCGCCGCAGTGATGCTGAAAGCGGTATAGAGAAAGCCGGAGCGTCCCGCCCGAACGACTTCATGGAGATTCATCCCGAAGCCCAATCCGATGACCGAAGCTTGAAGGAGAAATTGTGAAAGGTGTTTACTCTCCACATGAAACGGGTGTGTCAGAGCGAGCCCATAGATGAGGCCGCCAAGCAAAGCGAAAGGCGGCGAGACCAGTCCGCTAGCCGCGAGAATCAATCCCACAAAAAAGAGCTTCTTGTTCATGGGAAGAGTCTGTCGCAGGCCAATGGGCTGCGTCCAAACAGCAATTCTAATTCCTGATTAGCCTAGCTTATCGGGGGAAACTTTGAGGAGTGGGCAACTTTCCATGTTCGCCGGAGAGAAGCTGTGCGCGAACCAAAGCGAAGTCGCGGAACGCGGCACCTATCCCTTGAGGCTCCGGGCTCGTGAGCGAAATAAGAGAAAAATGGCGCGCGACGTGAAGCCCCGCCACTTTGACTATCTTCAGGACGTGCAATTTCAACTCTTTCGCGATGGCCCAGCGGGAAACGAACCCAATTCCCAGCCCTGCCTCCACTGCGGACTTGATCGCCTCCGTGGAATCAAGGTTCATCACGCTCTTGAAAGACTTGAGCTTGAACTGGGCTTTTTTGAGAGCTGCTTCGACCACACGGCGAGAGCCGGAACCCTGCTCACGCATAAGGAGAGTGGCAGCGAGCAATTGCTGCCGGGTGAGGTGATCGGCCTCGAAATCCGCCCGGGCGATTAACACTAACTGATCCTCCATAAAAGGTTCGGTGCGCAGCTCGCGGTGGCGTGAGGGGCCCTCAATCAAGCCAATGGCAACCTTGCCTTTGAGAAGGAACTGCACGATATCGTCGGTGTTGCCACTGTGCAGCGAGAGCTGCACGCGCGGATGTTCGGCGAGGAATGCGCCGATCAGCCGCGGAAGCACGTACTGCGCGATTGTCGTGGAAACTCCGAGAGCAAGTGCTCCGGATAATAGGCTTTCCCCTTCGGCAAGTTTTTGTTCGGCTTCAGAGAGAATGGCCGAGATCTTCTGGGCGTAGCGCAGCAAGAGCGCCCCCTGCCGTGTAATAGAGACGCGGCCAGCAGTGCGGTCGAAGAGGCGCACCCCGAGATCATCCTCGAGTGCTTTGATCTGAAGAGTCACGGCAGGCTGCGTGAGGAAAAGTTGCTCCGCCGATTTGCGAAAGCTTAAGCGCGCGGCAACCGTGCGAAAGACCTTTAACCTAAAGTTCTCAAGCTGCGGCATCGAACAATTATCCATAAAATCTGCGCGAGTGCCGAGAGGACTTACACACTTTCGCAGGACTAATGGGCGCCCCTGTGGGGGTCCGGTCGGGATGAGATTTTCCATCTGCGAGATTAGTCGTTCGAAAGAGATCCGACACAGCAAGCCTGCATGACGCAGGCCGTTGTCACCTACCACCGCAGCCACTATCCCTCGTGGGCGGCCGGCAATTGCGGCAAGTTCGGAGAAGAGCCTCTGTATTCCCATGGGCCTTTTCAGCTGTCCGCGCAAACCGCGAGCGAGTCGCCATCCCTGTACAACACGAGAAGGTCGCCCGCCCCATGGCCTGCAACCCTGTGTACCGAATCAAAGTTCGCAATCCATCTCGTGATATCGACTCTCTCCGTAAACTACGTACGAAGGCCCGGCTCGATCCGTCATGTAACGCCAGGACATTCTTGTAATAGTGCTTGTTTGCCTTGGAAAGGCACCGAACGGAGCTTCTGGTTCAACAACCTCGTGACCATTGATTAACAAGCATTCGGCTTGCAACCGAATGCTTAGACCTTTGCATTTTGATGCCAAGTCAATCCAAGTTCGCACAGTTAGTCCGACTAGCTGAGTAGCTTAGATGTCTTGAGCAATGGGTCTCTCCCGTGAGGGCTCGCGCAAATAGTTGTCGTACATGAACTTACACTGGAGCGGGCGATGGGAATCGAACCCGACTCCGAGTGTCCGCAAGTTATTGAATGTACTCACCAGATTTCTCCAATTTGGGCGCAGTTGGGCGCAGAATTTCGCCAACTTTGTCCACTGCATCACGCTGCGAGTCGCCAATGATGTGCGCGTACGCTTGCAGCGTGATCCGTGCATCCGAGTGTCGCATCTGCTCTTTCGTGACAGTCGGATTTGCTCCTACGTCCATCAACAGACTCGCGTGACAATGCCGAAATGCGTGCATGCCAGCGCGTTCGATCTTGAGCTTGTCGAGGACAGGCCAGAGGCCGTACTCGACAACTTTGTTCGCTGCGTACGGTCGCCCGTTGCGATTAAGGAAGAGAAACCCCTCTGGAT
>WNFD01005514.1_pt1 | contig 12654 bp, 5 predicted proteins | sample 5400491 | NCBI WGS metagenome assembly WNFD01 (sample SAMN13153343, study PRJNA577476) | soil metagenome | isolation source: 120 cm saprolite under Douglas fir tree site 2 hole 2 replicate 2 | place: USA:California | collected 2015-04-18 | reverse complement strand
CTGCACGTCGCGCCTCTGCGCGAGCGCAAGGAGGACATCCTCCACCTCGCGACGATCTTCCTTCAGCAGTTCGCCGCCCTCTACCGCCGGCCGGCCCATCACTTCACGCAGCGCGCGGAGAAGGCGCTCGAAGCGTACCCGTGGCCGGGCAACGTGCGCGAGCTGCAGAACCTGATCATGACGTCCGTTCTCTTCTGCGACGCGGCGGAGGTCGACGTGCCCGATCTCCATGGCTTCCAGGCCGCCGTGCGGCCGGGCGGCCCGGCGCCACCACCCGCCTCCTCCGGCGCCCCGGCCGCGGAGGTGTCCCCGCCGCCGGCTCCCGCGGCCACGCCCTCCGCGGGCGACCCCGTCGTCAACCTCCGCCAGGCGCTCGCGCGTGAGATCGCTTCCGCTGTGGCCGGAGGTCGCGGGAGCCTGGTTCCGCTCGGCAAATGGCTCGCCGAGGACCTGATCCTGGCCGCGGACCGCCTCGCCTCGGGCGTCTCGCGCCGCGGCGCGGAGCTGCTCGGGCTGGCGGACAGCACCTACCGCCGTCAGCTCCAGGGCGCGGCCGCGCGGCGTGCGGCCGGTCTCGCCGTACGCTCGCCGACGTGGCCGGACGTGGCCGGGTTGCTGGAGGACTTCATTCGCGCCCGACGGGACGACACCGACGTGTGCCAATGGGCCGAGGCCGGCCTGCTCGCCGAAATCGAATCCGCCGTCCCCGGCGAGCCCCGCACGGCGGCCGCGCTGCTCGGTGTCACGGAGCCCACATTGCTCCGTCGTCGCGCAGAATTGTCGCGCCACTTCTGAAAATCGGCTCGCCGAAATTGTGGTGGCGCCTCGAAAGGCGCCGGAAACGCCGCCCTCGAGCGTAGCGGATCGAACCAGTAACTTCATTATAATCAATTTATTATGGTTATTAGCCACCGTGAGGATCCGGATGGCATCGGCGTTGCTATGTACCGGACCCCGAGAGTAGGAATGCCAATGATGACTCGATATAGCCGCCGGTGGCGCCATCTTGCCTGGGGGCTCTTGCTCGGCCTGGTTTCGGTCTCGGCGAGCGCGGGCCGGCCGGCCAAATGGAACCCCGGGAAGCTCAGCGACAAGGCCCGCCTCTCCGCCAGCCTCAAGGGCACCGCGAGGATGAACGTCCTCGTTCGCTTCCGTCGGTCCCCGGGCGCAGCGGAGACGATGCTGGTCCAGGGACTCGGCGGCGGCGTGCGCAAGCCGCTGAGCGCATCGTCCCGCTGGATGTCGGTGAGCATGCCGGCCCACGCCGTGGCCCGCCTGGCCGAGCACTCCCTCGTCGACTTCGTGGCCGCGGACGAGCCGGTGGCCGCGAGCGCGGGCATGGACGTGGCCCGGCAAGCCGTGGACGAGGCGCCGGTGAGTGCGCCGGAGAGCGCGTTCAAGGGCGCGGGCGTGACCATCGCGATGGTCGACTCCGGCGTCGCGCTCCATCCGGACATCCAGACGCTGACGGCGGCCGTCGATATCGTGAACCCCGCCTTGCCGATCCAGGGCGGCGGCGCTTCCCTCGCCGGTGGTGATCCGAACGACCCGGCGAACAGCATCGATCCCAACGGTCACGGCACGCACGTCGCGGGAATCCTCGTCGGCAACGGCCTCCACTCGCCCGACGGTCGCATGGCCGGCGTGGCCCCGCAGGCGAACCTGGTCTCCGTCCGCGTGCTCGACGGCACCGGCCGCGGCCTGACCTCGGACGTGATGGCGGGCCTCCAGTGGACCCTGGACAACAAGACCCAGTACGGGATCCGCGTCGTCAACCTCTCGATCGGCCATCCCGTGTACGAGCCGGCCGCGGTGGATCCCCTGGTCCAGGCCGTCGACGCCCTCTGGGACGCCGGGGTCGTGGTCGTCTGCTCGGCCGGAAACGGCGGCCGTAACGGATACGTGACGATCACCAGCCCCTGCAACTCGCGCAAGGTGATCACGGTCGGCGCGATGAACGACCACGGCACGCCCGACGTCTCGGACGACACCACGACGACGTACTCGTCGCGCGGTCCCACGGCCCTCGACCTCGTGGCCAAGCCCGACCTCGTCGCTCCGGGCAACCGCATCGTATCCCTGCGCTCGGCCGGCTCAAACCAGGACACGCTCTTCCCGGACCGGCGCGTCGCCGCGGACCCGAGCGCGCCCGAGGTGGCCGAGTACTTCGAGATGTCCGGCACGAGCATGGCGTCCCCGATCGTCGCGGGCACGGTCGCGTTGATGCTGGAGCAGGACCCTGCGCTCAACCCGGGCACGATCAAGGCCCGGCTGATGCTGTCCGCGCGCAAGCCCGCCGTCGGCGACCCTCTCGTCACGGGGGCCGGGACTCTCGACATCCTGGCCGCGCTGCGTGCCACCGGATCCGTGGCCGATGCGCCGTCCCCGGCGGCCGTCATCGACGCGGCGACCGGCCTCATCGGGTTCCAGAACACGGCGGTCCTCTGGGGCAACGAGTCGTTCTCGCTGATGACCCTGTGGCCGGGCTCGGTGATCTGGACCGACCCGACGGCTTATTACCAGTCGGTCGTCTGGACCGCCGGCGAGATCTGGCCGAACGCCGAGCTCTGGCCGAGCGGTGAAGTCTGGCCGACGGGCGAGAACTGGCCCGAGGACGAGCTCTGGCCCGAGAACCTGCTGTGGCCGGACAGCCCGGCGTGGTCCGCGGTCCAGAACACGTCGGACGGCTTGCCCATCGAGATCACCCCCCTGTCCCTCGGATTCCAGGATCCGTAGGCGGCAGCCCGAGAGCTCCCAGTGACCGCGACCGAATACCCCTTCTAGTTCGAGGCGCAAGTGGCACTACCAGCGATTCCGACGTTCGGCGCCGACGCGACCAGCCGGTCGATCGGCGCCACGGACAAGCGACGCGTCGCCCTCGTCGCCTGCGCCGACAGCTCGACGCAGAAGAGCGCGGCCCGGTGGCTCACCAGCACCGGGTTCGAAGTGGTCACCGCGACCGGTGCCGCCTCCGCCATCGATCAGTTCGGCCGCCACCGCCCGGTCATCGTGCTCACCGACATGACGCTCCGCAACGAGCGCGGCCGCAGCCTCTGCGAGGTCCTCGGCCAACAGGCCCCCTGGTCGCGCGTCCCCATCCTCGCCCTCTGCTCCGGACAGCGCGAGGCCAAGGCCGCCCTCGAAGCGGGCGCGACCGACCTGCTGCAGCGTCCCTTCGACTGGCATGTCGGCTCCGTCCGCGCCGAGCGCCTCGTGCGCCTGGCCGAGACGGCGGGCGAGCTCGACGGCCTGCGGGCGGAGATGGGACGGCTCCGCAAGAACGTCGAAGAAGAGCGAGCGGAGCGCGGGGTCCGGGATCACTTCGATGCCCTCACCGGCCTGCCCGACGGCGAGCGGCTCGAGCACGCGCTGGAGAGCGCCCTCGTCACCGCCTCCGAGACGAGCCAGGTCGCGGTGGCGCTGTTCGACATCGAGCATCTGGTCGTGGTGAACAGCCGGCTCGGCCGCGCCCGCGCGAACTCCGTCCTGCAGCAGGTGGCGCAGCGTCTCGTCGCCGGCCTGCGCTCCGAAGAGGTCTTGCGCTCCGCGGCGGGGCCGTCGATGTCGATGGCCGCGCGCGTGGGCGCCGGCCTCTTCGCGGCGATGCTCACCGGACTGCCGGGCTGGCAGGACGCCAAGACCACTGTCCGCCTCCTCCTCGACCGCCTCTCCGGCCGCTACTTCGCGGGCGACGAGGAGATCGTGCTCTCGACGAGCGTAGGGGTGGCCCTCGCTCCCGCGGACGGCAACACCGCGGAGGCCCTCATCCAGAAGGCGGAGCTGGCGGCGGCGGAGGCCGTGGAAAACGGCGGCGCCATCCGCTTCTACGGCCAGTCGTCGCGCCGCGTGAACGAGCGCAGCCGCGCCATCACGCGCCTGCTGACCACCGCCCTCGCCCGCGGCGAGCTCCAGGTCCACTACCAGCCGATGGTCGAGGGCCCCTCGCGGCAGATCTGTGCCGCGGAAGCGCTCCTGCGCTGGGAGTCGGCCGAGCTGGGCGCGATCACCCCTTCGGAGTTCGTCCCCCTGGCCGAAGAGCTCGGCCTCATGGTGCCGATCGGAAGCTGGGTCCTGCGCACGGCCTGCCAGCAGGTCCGCAGCTGGATGGACGCCGGCTTGCCCCCCGCGCGCATCGCCGTCAACGTCTCGCTCTGCCAGCTCGTCCGTGGCGACCTCGCCCAGGTCGTCCGCGACTGCCTCGACGAGACGGGGATCGAGCCGCTCCTCCTCGAGCTGGAGCTGAGCGAGCGCGGCGTGCTGCGCAGCGACCCCGACATCCTGCGCCAGCTGCACGCCATCCGCGAGATGGGCGTCCGCCTCGCCATCGACGACTTCGGGACGGGAAACTCGGCCGTCGTCTACCTCAAGCAGTTCCCGATCGACGTGCTCAAGATCGACCAGTCGTTCGTACGAGGGGTGGTCCACTCCTCGGAAGATGCCGCCATCACCAGCGCCACCATCGCCATGGCCCGCCAACTGGGCCTGCGCGTGGTGGCGGAAGGGGTCGAGGAGCAGAGCCAGATGGACTTCCTACATCGCAACGGATGCAGTGAATACCAGGGGTTCCTCTTCTCGCCCGCGGTTCCCGCGGACATGTTCGCCGAGCTCCTCCGTCGCGGCATCGGTCCCATCCTCGCGTCATGACGTCCATGAAGAGCGGAAACATGAAACTCAAGATTTCGAGCCGCGTGGTCGCAACGTTGGCCCTCTCGATCCTGGCCTTGCCCGCCCCCGCGATGGCGGCGCCGACGCGCCCCATCCGCTTCGACCGGCTCTCACTCGAGCAGGGCCTCTCCCAGTCCGCGGTCATGGACGTCCTCCAGGACGCCCGCGGCTACATCTGGCTGGCGACCGAGGACGGCTTGAACCGCTACGACGGCACCGGCTTCAAGGTCTACAAGCACGACGTCGCCGATGCAAGCTCGCTTCCCGACAGCTTCGTGTGGGACGTGGAAGAGGACAGCGCCGGCATCCTGTGGATCGGGACCCGCAGCGGCCTGGCCTCCTGGGATCCCGCCACCGACCGCATCGTCCGCCAGGAGAGCATCGGCGGCCGGCACATCCGCGCCTTGCGGCATTCGAAGAAGGACAACGTCCTCTGGATCGGGACGCGCGATTCGGGTGTCCTCCGCTACGACCTGGCCACGCGCCAGCTCAAGCCCTTCGCGCACGAGGCCGGCAATCCAGCGAGTCTCCTCGACGACCGCGTCTACGCGCTGTTCGTCGATGCCCAGAACCGGCTCTGGGTGGGCACGGAGGGCGGGCTCGATCGCCTCAATGAGGACGGCAAGGGCTTCACGCACTTCGTGCCCAGCGCGGCGGATCCGGCCAGCCTTGGCGACGCCAAGGTGCGGGCCCTCGCCGGCGACAGCACGGGGGCCCTCTGGGTGGGCACCTCGGCCGGCGGCCTGGATCGCATGGACGTCGAGAGCGGGCGTTTCGAGCACTTCCGTCACGATCCCGCCGAGCCCACGAGCCTGGCCCACGATCAGGTCCGCGCCATCCTCCAGGACGCCGACGGCCGCCTCTGGGTCGGCACCAGCGGCGGCCTGGATCTGCTCGATGCCGCGCACGGCACGTTCGCGCACTACGGCCAGGACCCGCGCAACCCCACCAGCCTGGCCGACGCGCACGTCCTCTCCCTGGCCCAGGACCGCGGGGGCGTGTTGTGGGTCGGGACGCGGATGGGCGGCGTGAACAAGTGGAACCCGCTGAGCTGGCAGTTCGGGCACGTCGCTCCCGAGCCGGACAACATGAAGGGCCTCGGCAACGGCGCGGTGACCTCCTTCTCCGAGGACCGCGCGGGCCGGCTCTGGGTCGGCACCTACGGCGCGGGGCTGTACGAGATGGACCGTCTGAGCGGCGAGATGACCGCCTACCGCCACGACCCGAACAGCAAGCACAGCCTGGACAGCGATGACGTGATGGCGCTACTCCACGACCACCGCGGCGACCTCTGGATCGGGACCCAGAACGCCGGCCTGGTGCGGCTGAGCGCGGCCATCGGCTCCATCAAGTCCTACCGCAACGACCCCAAGAACCCGCAGAGCCTCAGCGCCAACGGTGTCACCACCATCTTCGAGGATCGCGACGGCCGGCTCTGGCTCGGCACTTACGGCGGCGGTCTCGACCGCTTCGACCCCGAGACGGGGCGCTTCACGCACTTCCGCTACGATCCGAAGAACCCGGCGAGCCTCAGCGGCGACCGCATCGCGGCCATGGCCGAGGCGCCGGACGGGCGGATCTGGGTCGCCACCATGGAGAAGGGCCTGAACCTTCTCGATCCGAAGAGCGGCCGCTTCGAGCGCTTCGAGCATCTCACGGCCGACCCACGCAGCCTTCCGTCCGACGCCGTGCACTCGCTCTACGTGGACGCCGCGGGCAGCCTCTGGGTCGGCACCCACAGCGGCCTCAGCCACCTGCATGCCGACGGGAAGTCCTTCGAGACCTTCGGGACGCGCAACGGCCTGGCCAGCGACGTCGTCTACGCCATCCGTAACGACCGGCAGGGCCGGCTCTGGCTGAGCACCAACAACGGCCTGAGCTGCTTCGACCCGCGCAGCGGCCAGTTCGTGAACTACGGCGTCAGCGACGGCCTCCAGTCCGGCGAGTTCAACCTCGGCGCCTCGTATCAGAGCACGAGCGGCGAGTTGTTCTTCGGCGGCATCAACGGCTTCAACGCCTTCACGCCCGACCGGCTCCGCCACGCCTCCCAGGCTCCGCCGGTCGTGCTCACCGCGGTGAACGTGGGACACCATCCGGTGGCCGGGCCCGCCGACCAGACGCAGCGCATCCGCCTCGGGTTCCGCGACAAGGTGCTCGGACTCGAATTCGCGGCCCTCGACTACACCGCCCCCGATCGCAACCGCTTCTCGTACAAGCTCGAGGGGTTCGATCCGGACTGGGTCCCCCTCAGCGGCCGGCGCGCGGCGACCTATACGAACCTCAACGCCGGCCACTACACGTTCCGCCTGCGCGGCGCCAACAGCGACGGGCGCTGGAACGACCAGGGCCTCGCCGTCGCCGTCGACGTGGCGGCGCCGCCGTGGGCCACGCCCTGGGCCTTCACCGGCTACTCCGTGTTCCTGGTAGGCGCGATGCTCGGCATGGCGCGCATCCAGCAGCGGAAGTTCGACCGCGAGGCGGAGTACGCCCGCGTCCTCGAGTTCCGCGTCCAGGAGCGGACGCGCGAGCTCAGCGAGCGCCAGCGCGAGCTGGAGAAGGCGAACCACGACCTGGCCCAGGCCAGCATCACGGACTCGCTCACCGGCCTGGCCAACCGCCGGTTCCTGACCGAGTACATCGAGAAGGAAGTCGCGCTCCTCCACCGCCGCTACAACCGGCTGGCGGACGGCCCGATCACGCCCGACCTCCTCGACCTGGCCTTCGTGATGATCGACCTCGACCACTTCAAGACCATCAACGATTCCGCCGGCCACGCCGCGGGCGATGCGGTCCTCCGGCAGCTCCGTGACCTCCTCAAGGCGGCCAGCCGCAGCTCCGACATCATCGTGCGCTGGGGCGGCGACGAGTTCCTGCTCGTGGCCCGCGACCTCAGCGGCGACGGCCTCGTCGAGCTGGCGGAGCGGATCCGCTCTCGCGTCGCCTCCCACGTCTTCGAGATCGGCGAGGGCCGCGTGGTGCGGACGACGTGCTCGGTCGGTTTCGCCTGCTATCCGTTCTTCCGCGAGCAGCTGGACGCCCTCAGCTGGGAGCAGGTGATCAGCGTGGCCGACCGCGCCCTTTACGTGGCCAAGGCCAGCGGCCGCAACGCGTGGGTGGGCTTCCACCCCGGCCTGACCGCGCTTCCGATCCAGGGCCTGTTCAGCGCCATCTGCCACGGCACGCTGCAGCTGGTCCGCGAGGGCACGCTGCGCGTCACGAGCTCGCTCACCGGCCTCCGCAACCTCGTCTGGGAGCCGCCGGCGGAGCAGGAGAAGGTCGGCTAGCCGCATCGACGCAAGGCCCGGCCACCTACGGCGTGAGCAGGTCTCCTGCTCACGCCGTTCGTATTTGCCCCCGCCCCTCCACCGACGGAAGATTCGCGGCGCCATGTTCATCGGCCACTTCGCCGTCGCGTTCGCGGCCAAGCGCGTGGAGCCGAGCGTCTCGTTGGGGACGTACTTCGCGGCGGCGCAGCTTCCGGACATCCTCTGGCCGTACTTCCTGCTGGCCGGCGTCGAGCACGTCACCATCCTTCCGGGGAGCACGGCGTTCACGCCCCTGCGCTTCGACTCCTACCCGATCTCGCACAGCCTCCTGACCGTGATCGGATGGGGCGCGCTGATGGGGGGCCTGCATTGGTGGCGGAAGCGGAGGCTGTGCGCGGCGGTGACGATCGCGCTCGTCGTGGTCAGCCACTGGATCCTCGATTTCGCGACCCACCGGCCGGACATGCCACTCGCGCCCTGGAGCCCGGTCAAGGTGGGGCTCGGTCTCTGGAACTCGGTGCCGGCGACGCTCGCCGTCGAGAGCGCGATGTTCGCGCTCGGTCTGTGGCTGTACCTGTCCCGCACGCACGCGCGCGACGGCGTCGGGCGGTACGGCCTGGCGGCGCTCGTCCTGCTGCTCGTCGTGATCTATCTCGGTGCCGCGTTCGGACCGGCGCCGCCGAGCACGCGCGCGGTCGCGCTCAGCGCGATACCCATGCCTCTGCTGGCGATCTGGGCGGCGTGGGCGGATCGCCACCGAGGCTTGATCGGCTGAACGGACGGGGACAGGCACGGCTCGCACGTCCGCGTTGTATCCACCGCGTGGCGCAGGCTAGGATCGGTGGACATGGCCGACATCGAGTTCCGCACCGCCACCACGCGCAGCATCACGCAAGTCAAGTCCGCGCTCGAAGTGGAGATCAAGAGCCGCCTGCCGGGCGAGCGCATCAAGAAGTTCTGGGAGGGCGACGTCTTCCGGCTCGTCGGAATGGGCGCCGACGGGCGGATCGAGGTGGTGGACGGGGAAATCCGCGCCCACGCCACCCTCAAGCCGCCGCTCTCGCTCATGAGGGGCCGCGTCGAGCAGGGCCTACGCGAGACGGTGGCGGCGGCGGCCGGCCCGACGTCAGGTCCTTCTTCCTTGGCTCCGGCCACCGCGGTCGCGGCCGGGCAGCCCATTGGCTCCTCGGGGGCCGCTGAGCAAGGCATCGGGGTCGACCAGCTCGACGAGCTGCGGTCCGCGGTGGAGGGCGTCGTGCTCGACGGCGCCCAGGCGCATGACGAGTTCCTGACCAACTTCGGGCACATCCATCAGTGGCGACCGAAGCTGGTGGTGAAGCCGACGTCCGTCAAGGACGTGGGGCAGGCTCTGCTCTTCGCACGGCGCCACGGCCTCACCGTCTCCACCCGCGGGGCCGCCCATTCGCAATCGGAGCTCGCCATCAGCCAGGGAGGGATGCTGCTGGACATGAGGTCCATGAACCGCGTCCTGGCCCTGGACGAGAAAGCACGGACGATCACCGTCGAGGCGGGCGCCATCTGGCGCGACGTGGTGGCCCGTACGTACGGGAAGGGCCTCATGCCCCCGGTCCTCACCAACAACCTTTCGGTGACCGTGGGCGGCACGCTCTCCATCGCCGGTATCGGCGTGGCGTCCTTCCGGTACGGCGCCCAGGCGGACAACGTCGAGTCGCTGGAGGTGGCGACGGTGAACGGCGACGCCCACCGCTGCTCGCGCGCCGAGAAACCGGAGCTGTTCTGGGGCGTACTCTCCGGCCTGGGCCAGATCGGCCTGATCCTCACCGCCACCCTGCGCCTGCGCCGCGTGAAGGCGATGACGCGGACGTACTACCTGCTTTACGACCGCCTCGATCGCTTTCTCAAGGACGCGCGGCACGCCATGGACGCCGGGCGCTGGGACTACCTGGAGTCGTGGTGCGCGCCCTGCCCGCAGGGACTCAAGTGGGTGGGCGGAGTCCGTCAGCCGTTCGCACGGTGGTTCTATCCATTCCACCTGACCGTGGAGTTCGACCCCGGCTCCCCGCCCGACGACGCGCGCCTGCTCGACGGCCTTCAGCCCTACGACAATCTGCTGACCGACGACCTGCCCACCCACGAGTTCGCGAACCGGCTGGTTCCGGTCTTCGACGTCTGGCGCAAGCTCGGCACGTGGGAGCACCTGCACCCGTGGATGGAGGTCGTGCTCCCGTGGTCCGCCGCGGCCGAGTTCATGGACATGGTAATGCCCGACCTTTCACCCGGAGTCCAGGTCGGCGGGCATTGCCTGGTGTGGCCCGCACGGGCGTCGGTCAGCGAGGTCCCGCTGTTCATGCATCCCGACGAGGAGTACCTGATCGGCTTCGGCATCCTCCCTGCCGTGCCTCCCAAGTTCTGGGAGCAGGCACGGCCCCGGCTGCAGGCGGCGAGCGAGCTGTCGATGGCGATGGGCGGCAAGCGCTACCTCTCGGGCTTCATCGATTTCACGGCCGAGCAGTGGCGGCAGCATTTCGGCCCGCGGTGGGAAGGATTCGCCGCGCTGAAGAGGGCGTACGACCCCGAAGGGCGCCTCAACCCGGGGTTCGTCGCCTTCGACTAGCCGGGGTCGGCACGGTCATCGCGGGATCTCGTAGATGCGGCCCTCGTCGTCGTAGCGGGGGTCGCGTCGGTAGTCGCCCTCCCGGCCATAGGAGCCGTTGTTGCGATAGCGCCCGCGTCCATTCGCGTAGTACGGCTCGAAACCGTCCCGATAACCCTGCTCGAACGCCCGGCGATAGGCGCGCACGTACTCATACCGGGGGCCATAGGACGACTTGTACCCATGGTCCCCGTCGCGGTACTTCCCGTCGCGCGTCGGGTCGAAGCGGTCGCGATGATCACCGTCCCTTCGGCCCCGCTTCAAGCCATCCTCGTAGCCCTTCTCGGAAGCGATCCGAGCGGCGTAGCTGTACCTGTCGTCGCGAGCCCGCGCGCCGCGCCCGTACGGGTCCCTGTACTGGGCCGTAGCGGTGGCGGGGACAGCGAGGGCGAGCCCCATGAGAGCGGCCACTCCCGGCATCCAGTTCGCGTTCATCGTGCCTCCTCGGTCCCCGGGCGGAAGCACGGGAGCCTGCCCTCTCCAGTGCAACGGGTATGCCCATCGTAAGTCCTTGAGAATAAGCCGCCTGGTCCGCCGCCACTGTCCGCGCGCGTGGACAGATGCTGTGCTCTCCAACGCATCACCTATACTCGATCGCGGAGCGAAAACGACCGGAGGCGTTTTCCGCAGCGGAGCGTCTCCTCTTCGGCTCGCCGGGGTTTCATCCCCGGCGGGTCCGCTCGATCAACGCAAGACGCGGAGCGAGGACGCCTTGAAGATGCCTACAGGATTCTTCGTCGGCAACGAGCTGGACTTCGCGACGCGAAAACCCCGCGGTCGGCTGGAACTGGACCCCACCGACCTGCTCACCCACGGCCTCATCGTCGGGATGACCGGATCCGGCAAGACCGGTCTTGCCATCGTCCTCATCGAGGAGGCGCTCCGCCAGGGCATTCCCGTGCTCGCCATCGACCCCAAGGGCGACCTCCCCAATCTGCTGTTGCTGTTCGACCGCCTCGACCCCGCCCAGTTCGCCGCCTGGGTCGATCCGGAAGCGGCGCGGCGGCAGGGCCAGACACCCGAGCAGGCGGGCGCGGAGGCGGCGGCGCAATGGACGAAGGGCCTGGCTTCCTGGGGCCTCTCCGCGGCCGACGTCGCCGATCTCCGCCGCCGCCACGAGGCGGTGGTGTACACGCCGGGGTCGCGCGCGGGGGTGCCGCTGGGGATGCTGCAGTCCCTCGAGGCGCCGGCCGGCTCGTTCGACGCGCAGGAGGAAGACCTCCGCGACGAGATCGCGGGCATCGTGGCCGGGCTCCTCGGCCTCGTCGGCATCGAGACCGATCCGCTGCGGTCGCGCGAAGCCATCCTGCTCGGCACCCTGATCGAGACGGCGTGGCGCAAGGGCCAGGGCCTGAGCCTGGAGACGCTCATTCCCGCCGTCGCCGATCCGCCCTTCGAGAAGCTCGGCGCGCTGCCCGTCGAGACCGTCTACCCGCGACGCGACCGCGAGGCGCTGATGCTGGCCCTCAACAACCTGATCGCCTCGCCCTCGTTCGAGGAGTGGCGCGAAGGCGAGCCGCTCGACATCGAACGCATGCTGCATGCGGCGGACGGCCGGCCGCGGCTGTCGATCATCTCCACGTCCCACCTCTCCGACGCGGAGCGGCTGTTCGTGACCGCGCTCGTGCTCGACAAGGTGAAGACGTGGATGCGCCGCCAGGGGGGAACGACCCAGCTCCGCGCGCTCGTCTACATGGACGAGATCTACGGCTACTTCCCGCCCCATCCGGCCAACCCGCCGACCAAACGGCCGCTGATCACGCTGCTCAAGCAGGCGCGGGCCCAGGGCGTGGCCATCGTGCTGGCCACCCAGAATCCGGTGGATCTCGACTACAAGGGGCTCGCCAACATCGGCGTGTGGTTCGTCGGCAAGCTGCAGACCGCCCAGGACCGCGAGCGCCTCCGGGAAGGGCTGACGGGCGCGGGGATGGCGCCGGCGGCGATCGACACGATGCTCGATGCCACGGGCAAGCGCGTGTTCCTCCTTCACGATGTGCATCGGCCCGCGCCCGTGCTTCTCGAGTCGCGCTGGGCGATGTCCTACCTGCGCGGCCCCCTCACCCGCGAAGAGATCGGACGGCTCATGGC
>WNFD01014492.1_pt1 | contig 12656 bp, 10 predicted proteins | sample 5400491 | NCBI WGS metagenome assembly WNFD01 (sample SAMN13153343, study PRJNA577476) | soil metagenome | isolation source: 120 cm saprolite under Douglas fir tree site 2 hole 2 replicate 2 | place: USA:California | collected 2015-04-18 | reverse complement strand
CCAGCAGCGACTTCACCTCGAGCGCGACCGTGCGCACGTCCGCCCAACTGACGCCAGGACCAGGATCGAGATCGACCCTCAACTCGTCCGGATGATCGAGATCGCCGGAGCGCACAGGATGCGGGTGCTGCTCGATGCAACCAAGATTAACGATCCATGCAAGCCCCGCCGCGTCATCGACAACGATTTCTTCCGCAGTGCGGCCCGAAGGGAACGCGAGCGTTATCGTTCGCAGCCACGAGGGGCGCTGCGCTGGTGCGCGCTTCTGATAGAACGCCTCACCTTCGGCGCCATTGACGTATCGCTTGAGGACAAGCGGACGGTCCCGGATTCCGGCGAGCGCGCCCGGCGCGACCGACAAATAGTAGCGAACCAGGTCCAGTTTCGAGAGCTTTGTCTGCTTCGAGAAATACAGCTTGCCCGGGTTAGTAACACGGACCTCGCGTCCGTTGATCGAGAGCAATTCGGTAGCGTCTTCCTTCCGCACAAGCTAAGTCTACACGATTAGCGCGATGTGGCAGGTTTTGTTCAGACGCTCGTCACGAACTAATCGGAAGCCCAATGAAAATAGCGACCTTCAACGTCAACGGCATCAGTGCTCGCCTATCGGCGCTCCTGCGCTGGCTCGCTGAATCCAAGCCGGACATTGCGTGTCTTCAGGAGTTGAAGGCGCCTCAGGAGAAATTTCCGGAAGCCGCTATTCGCGAAGCCGGCTATGGCGTGATCTGGCATGGGCAGAAGAGCTGGAATGGTGTCGCAATCCTCGCGCGGGGCACAGATCCGGTGGAGAGTCGTCGCGGCCTGCCTGGCGATCCGGAGGACATACACAGCCGCTATATTGAGGCGCTGGTCAATGGTGTGCGCGTAGGATGTCTTTATCTACCGAACGGCAATCCGGCGCCTGGCCCGAAGTTCGATTACAAACTGCGATGGTTGGAACGCTTGACGAAACACGCAGAAGAACTACTCGCCACGGCGGAGCCGGTCGTTCTCGCCGGCGACTACAACGTTATCCCGAGCGATATTGATGTGTACAAGCCCGAACGCTGGCTTGATGATGCGCTCTTTTTGCCAGAAGTACGGAGCGCCTTCGCCAATCTTGTCGCAATGGGCTGGACCGACGCGGTGCGTAAACTACATCCAGATGAGCGCATCTACACCTTTTGGGATTACTTCCGAAATGCCTGGATGCGCGATGCCGGCCTACGTATCGATCATCTGCTTCTGAGCCCGTCTGCGGCCACACGTCTGGTCAGCGCAGGCGTCGATCGCGAAGTCCGCGGCTGGGAAAGAGCGAGCGACCACGGGCCCACCTGGATCGTGATCGCGGACGGAGCACAATCTCAATGAGGGTCCAAATGGTGAACGCCGTTTCGACGTCGCTCTGGCGCTCTCATCCTGATAAACCGGGATTTCGATTTTGGATCTTGAATCAGCACGAGCCGCGATGCGTTCACTCGGTCCCGAACCTATAGATCATGTTCAGGGTGAAGAAATTGATGTACGCATTAGTGAACTGGCCCGACACCGTGCCCAGGACCGGACCTCCACTCTGATAGAGCGGCATCTCGCCCATGTACATAAACTCCTCCGCGAACCCGAGCGTGATTTTCTTGCTCCACGCGTATTGGACGCCGGCCGCAAAACGATACTGGTCGCCGACTGGCAGACTGACCGTCCGCATCGGGGTGCCGACGGCCGAATTGTCGAACGCAAACCCGCACGACAGCATCCACTGCGGCATAAGCTGGTACTGCGAGCCGGCCGCGATGTGGAACGTATCCTGAAAGTGCAGATTCTTGCTCAGGCTTCTGGGATTCCTGGTATCGATGCTGATGTCCACCAGCCCGAACTGGCTCCAGTTCTGCCAGCCGACGCTGCCGAGCAGCGCCATGCGTTCGGTAACTTTCTGGTAAATGTCACCCATCAATTGCTGCGGCACTTGCAGTCCTAGATTTGTTTTTGGCGAGCGGAGCTTGTCGTTGCTGATCGCCCTCGTCACCAGCGGCCCCAGGCCTACGAAATGCGGCGCGTCGCTGAAATTCAGATTGACCGGGGTGAGATAGTCAATTCCTATCCGCGTCCCCTCACGCGGCGTGAGCAGTATCCCGATGTTGCCGCCGACGTTCACGGTCCAGTTCTGGTATCTGACCTGTCCGTCGCCGAGCCGGGGGTTGAGGGTGTTGATACCGGCCTTGTTGCGCAGAAATCCCACCATCACGTTGGGACCGCCGCCGATTGATAGCCAGTCCGCCACTCGAAACGCGAGCGACGGTTGAAATGACAACCCGAGCATGGTCGCGCCTTGCAGGCGATATCTGCCGACCCAGTTCAGATTGTACTCCAGCGGCGCGCCGAAATATGAGTAGCTGCCAAAACCCAGCTTCAGATTCGGCATGAGGCTGTGAACGTAAAAGAAGCTTCCGCCGGGCAGCGGCACCGCGGCGTTGCCACCGTTTTCCGGTGAGTAGTTGCGAATCCTTGAGCTGTGTCATCCCGGCGGGATTGGTAAAGACCGTCCCTGCATCCTGCGCGCGGGCGCCCTGGCCGGCCGACGCCAGTCCGACATCCGGGGTGCCCTGCTCGTACAACATGATTCCGGCGCTCCACGCGCCTGGCGGCATGGCAACGGCTGCTACAAAAACCAGGCAAATCGCTATGATCGCGTGCGCGGTGAGACCGACCCTGTCCTTGGAATGCGTCAACACTTGTTTCCTCCCCCCTTAACCTCAGCTGCTAAGCGCTTGAACTACCAGCCGCGCGGCGGCTTGCCCGGTATCGTAAGCGCCGGGCAAAGAACTGTGCTTGAGAATCGACAGAGCTTCGCCGGCAAAGAAGACCTGATTGCCGACCGGCGTCGCCAGCGCGGTGCGTAGCTGCACCGCTCCGGGCGTGGCGTAAGTATAGGCGCCCCGGCTGTAAGGATCATTCAGCCACGATGAGTTGTTGCCTTTGACGAAGGCTCCGCTAACCGCGCTTCCGAACATCGACTCCATCGTGGCGAGTGCGTAATCGATAAGCGCGCTGCCGCCGACCGCGTCGAGGTCTCTCGCCAAGTTGCTGCCGATGATGCAGACCCCGACGTTCTTGCCCCACAACTGTGCCTGCACGAAGGAGTTGTTGACCTGGTCAACCAGCGGCGTTGCCAAAGTGTTTATGTCGCTGACATTGAAAATGTCCTTGTTGAACTGGAGAGCGATTTTTTCCACCACGCCCATCGGCAGGCCGTTAATCGCATCCTGATGCTGTGACGGCAACGCGGGGCTGAAGGTCAACCGTTCCGAGGCGAGCACGCCAAGCGGCACGGTGACGATAGCCGTGCTCGCATTCACGACTCCCGCGGGTGTGGTGAGCTGAACTCCGCAAGGATTGTCCCAGCTGATCGAAGTCACCGGAGTACTCAGTTTGATTGGTATCCCGCTGGCGAAAGTCGAAATGAAGTTTCCCATCCCGCTCGGGATCAGCCGGTTATCGGCGGAGGGGACCGTCAGCGGTAGCCCAAGCTGCGTGAGGTTGAACAGATCGACAACACTCAGGCTGCCCAAATCCGCGCCGTGCTCTCCACCTATGATGGCGGTACCAAGCTTGTACCACTTTTCCGTGGCGAGCGACGCGGTCGCCGCCGCTGCAGATATGTCGGCGCCTGACGTGGCTGCCGAACTGATAAGCGCGAGCATCGAGGCAAGGGTCGCCGTGGCATCAATGACATCTGGATCGCTGGGCAGAAGCGGTTTGGGCGGAGGAGTGATGTCATAGAAGACCCTCGGGAATGTGTCAGCGAATATCTGCAGGCCGCGGCTCGCCGCGATGTCGAACAGTGCGTTGTTGGTCTGTCCGGGACTTCCCCCGCTCTTCGGCGTGACGAAAGAAAACCATTCCGCGCCGAGATCGACAGGAGTTGCGAAAGTGTTGTCGCTCAGGGCGCGCCCGCCTACGCGATTGCGAGCCTCGAGCACCAGCACGTTCTTTCCTGCCGCCATCAAAGTGGTCGCCGCACTCATTCCCGCAATTCCCGCGCCCACGATTGCACAATCGAGCGAGCCGCAGGGCGACGGCGGCGGCGTCGGCGGAGTATAGTTGCTGCCCGAGCCGCATCCGAGGCCGAACAGGGCCGAGGAAGCCAGCGCGCTTCTGACAAAATCGCGGCGAGTGATCCCCGCCGTCGTCCGTCCGACAGGAAGTCGTCCGCTTTCCCCCACGCGTACTCGCTCCTCTAGATGACCGTTGCTGGCGCCGACGAAACTACCACCATCGCCCCCGCACGCCGGCAACAATCAGGGGATCAGGCCGCATTCAAACATCTTGTTAGCGATGGGCGCCGCCACTTTGTCGATGAAAGCGGCGCGCAACTGCGGATCGTCATGCAGCATCTGTATGGCTTCCTGCTCCCTCTGTGACTGCGGCTGGCCCCTTTTTTGCCACAATTGCTCGCATGATGATTGCTGGTATTTCTGAACGACCCGATTGGCCACCGCATCCAGCATCGGGTGCTGGGCGCTGGCAATGCCGGCGAATAGCAATATCGCGGGAACCATTGCGAATAGGTATCGTTTACTCATGGCAGTGTCCTCCATTACTGTACGGTTGTTGCGCGTGTTATGTTCGCGACGTGCGCGGCTTTCCCGCCGAGAAGACTCGCGATGCACCATACAGTCATGATCGCGTGCAGCATCACGGCCGGCCACAAGGCGATGCCCACCGTCTGCGACCGGATACAGGCTGCCCCAAGGATGACGGCTACGCCGAAATTGTAGAGCACCATCGCGGCGACCAATCCTCTCGCGGCGCGGCTGTGTGCGTCACCGCGCGCTAGCCAGCAGGCGATACCAAGCGCGAGCAAAGCGGCGCCGGCGACGCGCGCCACGGTCAAGCTGGCGGGTGCCTCCAGCGGCGCGCCGACCAGGAGCACCGCCGTCGCAGAGGGGCATATCAGCAGGGCCAGGCCGGCACCCAGTTCGATCACCGCGGTCGCGGTGAACAGCGTGCTCGCAGACGAGGAACTGTTGAACATCGGGTAATTGCTGCTTGTCCGCCTAGTCCCCCTTGCCCGAGCGAGTCGTTCCGCAATGAACTTTCGGTCCGCATCCGTCAATTGTTCCGGCCCGAGGTTGAACGTCAGCTTGTCGATCGCGCCGGTAAAGCGGAATGGCAGCTTGTAGCTGTCGTTCACCGGCGTGCGGGTATCGATCCCGACGTCGAAGGTCTCGTCTATGGACATTAGCAACGGAATCGTGTGCTCGATCTTCTTGCGGGCCAGCTCCTTGCCATCAACAGTAAACACACCGGTACCACCCTTGCCGGGGCCGGGTCCGTCGTATTTGAAGTCGAATACTATCGTGTGTTTGCCCGGCTTGAGCGCCTCGGCCAATACGCCGTGGCCCAACGGTCCCCCTTCCCAGCGGTAGTGCGTCAGATCCAGCAGGTTGTAATCGAAGACCGGCTTGCCCTTGAGCAGGTAGAGGCCATAGCCGCCGAAGCGGCCGCCCAGCGTCACGATCATTCCTTCCGCTCCGCCTTTGGGGATCGTCACCTCAGCGGTGATGGTGTAGTCCTTGTCCAAAATGCTGGGAGCATTACCGACGGGAATGCCGGCATTCTCGCCCGTGTAGGTGAAAACCGTTTTGCCGGCGACCGCGCTCGGGCGCGGAGTAAGGAGGCGCGCGAAGGCCCTGTTATCCAAGGGGAAGACGTTGTATTTCGTCGCTTCTTTCATGAACAACGCCTGCATTTCCTTTAGCTTGTCAGGCATCTTCGCGGCGAGGTCGTTGTATTGCGAGTAATCTTCGGCGATGTGGTAAAGCTCCCATTGGTAACCGGTTTGGAGGTCGGGCAGCTTGCCCGTTGCCAGGTTCCAGACGGGCATGGGCGGAGTCGTGTTCGCCATCCACCCATCGTGGTAGACCCCGCGGTTGCCGGCCAACTCGAAATACTGCGTCTCGCGTTTTGACGCGGCATTGGCATTAGCCTTGTCAAACGTGTAGGCCATGCTCACGCCTTCGATCGGCTTCTGCTTGATGCCATTGACTACCTCGGGCGCCCTGATAGAGGTCACTTCGAGGATCGTGGGCACGATATCGATGACATGGTGGAACTGCGTGCGGATGCCTCCCACGTCGGTGATGTGCCCGGGCCACGAAGTGGCCAGACCCTGCCGCGTGCCACCGAAATGCGACGCCACCTGCTTGGTCCACTTGAACGGAGTGTCGAACGCCCACGCCCATTGTACCGCCATATGCGGGTAAGTCTTATCTGAGCCCCAGTCTGTATAGTGCAGTAATTGCAGAGGCATGGGAGCGTCCAGAATGCCGTTGTAAGCGGTGAGCTGATTGAAGGTGCCGTAAAGAGTGCCTTCGGCGCTGGTGCCATTGTCGCCGCAGATATATATGATAAGTGTGTTGTCGAGTTTGCCCTCATCCTGGACTTCTTGAATTACCCGGCCAATCTCATGATCGGTGTAGGCGGCGTAGCCCGCGAAGACCTCGGCCTCGCGCTCATAGAGTTTTTTTTGCACGACTGAAAGCGAGTTCCACTTCGGTAGCTTTGCGCCAGCATACGCGGCCTGCCCGTCCGGCCAGGGGGTAAGCTGCGTAGCCGCCGGGATCACGCCGAGCCGCTTCTGATTGGCGAAGATCTCCTCCCGCAACTTTTCATAGCCCATGTCGAATTTGCCCTTGAACTTGTCGATCCATTCTTTGGTCGGCTGGTGCGGCGAGTGGGTGCCACCGGGCACGTAATAGACGAAGAACGGTTTGTCAGGTGCGGACGCGTTCAATTCGCGCATATGCTCGATAGCGTCGTCCGCCAGGTCGGTGGTGAGGTTGTAACCGGGTTTGCCGATCCAAGGAAACACCGGGCTCGTATTGCGAAAAAGGTAGGGCGTCCACTGGTCGGTCTCGCCGCCCATAAACCCGTAGAAATATTGAAAGCCCATCCCGACCGGCCATTGGTCGAAGGGCCCGGCGACACTGTATTGAAAGCTGGGCGTGTTGTGGTTCTTGCCGAACCACGAGGTGGCGTAGCCGTTGTCCCGGAGGATAGTGCCGATGGTGGCGTTTTCCGGCCCGATGATGGAGTCATAGCCGGGATAACCCGTCGACAACTCGCCGATCACTCCATAGCCCACCGAATGATGGTTGCGTCCTGTGATGAGCGCGGCGCGCGTCGGCGAGCACAAAGCGGTGGAATGGAATTGGGTATAACGTAATCCCGCCTTGGCGATGCGATCCAGCGCCGGCGTGGGGATGACGCCGCCGAAGGTGCTCGAAACTCCGTAGCCCTGGTCGTCTGTCATGATGAGGAGGATGTTGGGTGCGCCCTTGGGGGGCACCACGCGCGGCGGCCAGTATGGTTTCGAATCCAGGTAGCTTTGTTTGATCACGCCGCCGAACGGCAGTGGAGGCGGCGGGAGTTGTTTCCCGTCGAGCGTTACGGTGGCGCTGGGCGAACCCGGTACGCCGGTGATTTGCTGGGCGTTCACGACGCTGGCCGTCATTAGCCAGGCCATCGTCAATACCATACCCAGTGACAGGTTGCCGTTAATATGCCGTCTGGTCCTCACGCTCCCCCCTGCCTTTAACTTGGTGAAGTCAGCTTGGCGAAACGCCGGAAAGGCGTCTATCCGACCTTGGTCCGATCACCTTTGTGGCGATCGGCGCAGAGTCAATTCTCAGGGCTGCGCGACTCTGTAAACGACCTCGCCATTGCTGAAGACAGGTTCGTAATAAGTCGACCCCGAAACATAGTATGTGACGCCGTTCAACGTGGTTTGATGCGCACCCGATGGCGGTGAAGGCACCATCGCGCCGGCAGGCGGGGCCACTACCTGGTAACCTCCCGCTTGAACCGGCGCTACGAAACCGCCGTTGGAATAGTAGTACGGCGTCGGCCCGGGAGCATAAACGGGAGCGGCCTCCCTGGGCACCGATGCCACCATCGCTCCGACCGCCATGCCGCCCAAGGCCGCGCCAACGTTACTTCCCGAGCTGCCGTTGTTTGAACTACCCCAGCAACAACTCCCGTAGGGATTACCACTATTGTAGTTGCCGTTGTTATTGTAGTGGCCGCTGCTGTTGTAGTTGCCGTTGTTATTGTTGTTATTGTTGTAATTATGTTGCGAGCTTTGCATGGAGGTCGCAGTGTTCATCCGGTTGGTGTTCACATTGTTAGCCTCATTCATGGTGCTCGTGTGCTCGTAGCTTTGCGTGTTCAGCGTGCTTTGGTGCATCTGGCTGGCGGTGTTCATCTGCGCCTGCTGGGAGGTGTCCTTCTGCTGCTGGCCCTGAAGCGCGGCTTGTTGACGCTGACTCTGTTGCTGCGCGGGGTTGTACGAAGAGCTACTTGCCGATTGCGAACTGCTGGGGGGATGATACTCGGACTGCGAACTACTGGATGGATGGTAACCGGACGCTGACTGAGAACTTCCAGAAGGGTGGTAGCCGGACTGCGATTGAGAACCGCCGTAGGAATGGGAGCCGGATTGGGAATAGCTGTTGGCGTGGCTCACGTTTCCGCCGCCAAATCCATCTCTGCCGAAGGATCCTCCCCCGCCGCTGCTCGGGTGATATCCGCCACTGCCTCCGCCACCGCCCCCTGCGAATCTCCCGCCGCCGAAGCCGAGCGCTGCGGGAGCAGTAGCGAGCGCGATTCCGAGAATCACAATAGCGATGCGGGCGACCGATCGTCCGCGGGTCAATTGAACCAGTGCGCTGTTCATGGATGGGGCTCCTTCACATCGACGATTTTTATCCGCACCGCTTTCTTTGGAATTTGGACCGCAAAGCGGGCATTGGGAATCGTCGCGGGAAACTTCCAGTCGGAAATCACTGCGGCGTACTGCGGCAGACCGGGCGTCATGCGGTAGTTGATCACGACCTTGCGCGGCAAGGGTTTTCCGGAGCGCTGGATCCAAATCTGCCAGTCGACGTTGCTTTGGGCGAAGGCCAGATGATCGCAGGCAACGCCTCCCACATCACCCACGCCGACATAACTGCCGAAGAGAATCTTGTTGCTGATCTTTTCGCACGGATTGCTCAGGGCCAGATCGGCAAGTGGAATCGTAAGGTTGTGCATCTCCGCAACGCTATCGAGCATCCCGTCGATCGAGGGCGGCACGGGCGCGCTCGCATAGGTCATGCTGGGTGCGTCGAAGATCGTGAGGGTCTTGCCGTTGTACCAGAGGCGCTTGGCTCCCAGATCGCTCTCGTAGTCGACCGCCAATGCGTTGGGCCTGCGAACCGCAAAATCCGAGGCGCCCGCGAATTGAAGCTTCACATCGGACGGCATCACCTGATCGAAATTTATCTCCGCGTGGAAAGTGAAGGCGTCCGAATCGGCCAACACGGTACAGGCGCGACGCAGGATTTGGCTGGCATGCGGATCCACTTCGCCACCGGATTCTTGCCGCATGGCCGCGGCTTGCGGCTGCTTGCCAGGAGCGGTCGGCTCGGCCGCGGCCGCCAGGCTAGCGACCACGAACACTGTCGCCAGTGCCATCAGGCAACGTGTCACGAACAATTTACTGCTCATCTCCACTTGCTCCGTGTGATTTGCCTCGCGCGGGCTATTTAGACCGTTGCGACTCTATGAATGCCTCGCGTCTCAGCTCGATCATCTAACACGCCGGCTTGGCGTTGATAGTTGTACTTTGGATCAATACGGGAGGTCCTGCTGAATGGCGGCATCTCCCCGGCTAGTGGCCGACAATGGCGAGGGCATTACGCAACGGAGCGTCGGAGATCTGCATCAGCCCAGCGAAAGGACTATCCAGCTCCAGGATCAGGAAGATCGCGCCTGAAACCGATAGCGCACACAGGAATAGAGTAGCAACGACTGTTGCGTTGTAGGGCGCGAACAGGCCGAAGCTGGTGAAAATGATGGCGAGCCAGAAAACCATCACCACCAAAAATGGCGCCGGGATCGAACTACCAGCCTGCTCCAGCAGCAACGAACGCGCTTGTCCCAGCTCGAGAGCTATCTGCAGTGCTTGACTCTGAAGCGAGCGCTGGAAGTCGTTGCGCGGCGCGAGTCCCTGAATCTTTTCATAGAAACTTGCGCCTGCCGCTCTCGTCTCAGCGGAGTCCAGTTTCTCAGATCGTGACGTGTTTCCCGACCAATTCCGATCCAGTGAGAGGGCGGTGCGGCGGAGCACCTCGCGGGCATCTTTGGTCTCCGGTCCATACCGGGCCAGAACGCGATCGAGCTGGATGACGTTAGCGGACATCTGGGTGAATTCGCCCTTCTGAGCGTCGAACGAACTTTTTGCCGACGCGATCAACAGTCCGAGCACCAGTGCGGACATCGTCGCGATGAGGGCCATCCCGAGCTTTACGACATCCTTCGACTCCGCATCCAGGTGATGCGGAGGCAGTATCTTGCGAAGAAGCATGCCGAACAGCGCTCCTCCAAATACACCCGCGAACACTATGCAGCTGATTGCGATGGGACTCACGATTGTTCTCTCCAAGTCTGCGCGTGAGGAAACGACCACTGTTCCGATACGCGCTAGCCGCCTATCGTGGCGAGACTCACCATTTTCTGAATTCCGGAAAGGCTACAATCAGCCCAAAGTTGACGCCGGTCTGCGGTGCGATTGGCGCAAATTTTCGATAGACCGTCCACTGCCCCGTCACATAAAAGTTGAGCGGTGGCAAACCTGGACGAACTATCACATCTCCGACACCGAGGCTCAGCGGCAACACGGTTGGGGAATGATGACGCCAGCCGTACGTCCAGGTTGCCTCAGCGGATCTCAAGTACCAGCCTTTCCAGACATGAAGCGCCAGAGCCGGCTGAAACGCGAGCGTATTCTGGGGCGGGCGCTTGGGCGGGGTGTAAGCGAAAGATATCGGGTTCTGGAAAAGAAAACCCATCACGAGCCATGGAATGCCGGTGTAAACAGCTCCTATTGCGGGGCCCGCTTGCCATGCGCCTTGCCCGGCGCTCCTGGAGGTCGCGGTCGGAAACACGAACATTGGCCCCAACCCGATCTTCAAGTGTGTTTCGTCGCTCGGCCAGGGTAGTATCGCCAAATCGAACAATTGCACGTCGCCGAACTCGGTGCGCGTGCCACCCCTGGCACTTGGAACTGTCACCAGTGAAAAGCTCGGGCGGATCAGCTGGATGAAAGGAAATAGTGAAAATCGTGGTACCCGCGGGATGATCGGTCTTAGAATGACCTGATTAGTCTGAACATGAGTGCCGAAATTCGCTGGCGTGAAGGCGTCCTTAAGGGAAATCTGAGGCAGCGTAGTAAGAGGATCAGTGAAGTCTTTGATCAGTTTTTCTTCGGTGGCCAGACCCGGTGTCTGAGCCTGAGCACAGTTTATACATGGAACCGTCATCCATAGGAATATCCATAACGCGCAAAGCGCCGCACGAGCTTTCCATATCGACTTCCAATAGGCATTCAAAGCTGATCGCATGCGCATGCCATCGTGGAAATTGCCACTACCGCCGGAGCGTAACGAGACGTATTCGCGGATCCTGGTCATAGTTAGCTCGCGGAACAGATGTCTGAAATAGTCATTCCCCTCTGGCTGATTTTGTAGTGTCGAGGTCGTGGGTTTGTGGTTTTCCGACTGGACTGACAGCTTGGCTCATCTGCATTCCCACTAACCGCGCGACCAGTATTGCCAGGTAAAACTGGCCGGTGATTCCTTCGGCCACCGCCGCGTAACGGGCCTGCAGAGTTACCGGAGTGATGTCGCCGAACCCGATGGTCGAGAGCGTAGTCAGGCTGAAGTAGATGAGAATCGGGAAGGCCTGCTGCTCATTCGAAATAGGGGTGGGAGTGCTTCCGAGGCTGAAAGCGAGCGGCTGCAGGTGATGCAGCAGGATATAGAAAAGCCCGAAGGTGAATCCGAGCAGTAGATAGACCGAAATCGACATGCTGATGGTTTCGCTGGTGATCTCCCTTTGCCTGAGCACGCCACGCAATAGGTGCCAGGTTATGAAGGCGAAGAGCAGCAGCCACAAGATGGCCTCGCTCAGATAAATTGCAGGGCTGGGTACGAGAATGGCCGCCAGGCGGGCCACAATCGCGGGCACTGCGAGCGCCCAGCCGACGAGGGCGCGTCTTCTCCGCTGCGCCAGAAGAGTATCCCGCTCGCCTACCAATTCGTCGACCTGAATGGCATAGAGCGCAAAAAGGAGCACCAATAAAAGTACGCTACTGAACGCGCCGGTGGCGATTCCGCCGTCGCCGATCAATGGCCGCACCATGAACAACGCCACAATCGCCACCAGCAGAGCTGTGTGTCGGCGCGGCGCGAGATTGCGATGAAGAGCTTCCCGCAATTCTTCCAATACTCTGTCCTCCCTCCGATAGGCGCGCAGTTCCCGAGCCGCAGCGGATCTTTGACTACGGCCTAGCTGACTGCGGCTGATCCTCGGCTTCCGCCCGGATCGCCGTGGCGATTTCGCCGCTCATCTTCGCCAGCGCGCGGCTGTGAGCGGCGGCGAGCGCGTCGAAGCCGTCGCCCTGCACGGCCTCGCGTGCGACCGTGCGGCCCGAGCGCGTCTCTCCGCCCGTCGTGCTGTGCACCGTCCACACCGCCTCAACTAGCGCTGCCTGGCTCGGAACCGAATCGAAGCGCTGGATGTCGATGGTGACGCGATAAGCCGGGACGAAGTTTGCCATCGGCGCGGAGGCCACGTTC
>WNFD01007937.1_pt1 | contig 12658 bp, 20 predicted proteins | sample 5400491 | NCBI WGS metagenome assembly WNFD01 (sample SAMN13153343, study PRJNA577476) | soil metagenome | isolation source: 120 cm saprolite under Douglas fir tree site 2 hole 2 replicate 2 | place: USA:California | collected 2015-04-18 | reverse complement strand
CAGCGGCGCCAGCGGCGGCTGGGGAACCTCGCCAGGTGGTACTGGATGGGTTGGAAGCTCAGGTTCTGAGACATCCCCTTCAGCAGGGGCATGGGGCAACAACGCAGCGTCTAATGCATGGGGTGCAGGAGGCGGCAGCTGGGGGACAGGTAGTAGCCCTGCACAAAACACTGGGTACAGCAGCCCAAACCCCCAGACTCAAAGTGGTTGGAACGTGTGATGCTGTTGGCGAGGCTGTGACTTGATCAAATTGATCAGCGCTTTCCATTTGTGTCAAACAGGAAAGTCTATAGGACAGCAGAGCAGAGCACAATATATCCAACCTTGGTTGGGCAGTAGATCGACGTACGCAAAACATGAGCTTTTGTAACGCAGATTCAGCAAGGGCAAGGAAGTTCGAAAAGCCGCACATATATGAAATATACAACTCCGAGCGCGATCAGTCCCGCGATTTCATCTCAATTTCTTCTGGGTGAGGCAGCCGCTGTGCACTAGTCGTCGGTACGGACGACGGGCCTGTCTCAGGGACCCCTCCAAACGATGCGTCCACCAGTCTTGGGGGGTGCTGCAGTCCAGCATTAGTCAGCACCGCTGTACGCGCACAAGAGTAGTACGTCACGTACCGTTCCCCGCTCATCAAAGACGATTTCGGTATCGTCCACTATTCGGTTAATGAGATTATAACCTCCAGGAGGCATTTCAGGCATCGTGATGGGCGCCACCGTGCCAGCGCTCTTCTTGATGTCCTTTTCTCGCACCTCTTCCCAGGGCACAACGGTATAGCGTGTGGGAACAGGTATGGCGTCCGGGTCTCCCTTCGGACCATAGATTTTGGCCTCCGCGAGGTATGACTTGAGCGCGCAAATCCACTTGTTGCGCCGAGTGGCTGGAAGCGAGCATGAGCGGTGAGACCCATCCAGATTGTTCTGAGTCAAAGGGTACATACACTTCAAGTTGCCCTGTTGCCAGTTGCTCTTGTACATAATGTCAGCCTGGAGTGTCATTTTTTGCTGGTCGGGTATGTCTTTCGTGGCCAGCCCGATATTAGATGCGATTCTAGGCCATTGACACTGACACGTACCAACAACAACGATGTCAAACGACGGTTGGAAATCCCTGCGCTCCATTTGAACAAAACCGAGCATCAGACTACGCAGCCCCTCGATTTGTTTGAATGTCGTAGAGTAATCGACATCAAAGGAAAAGGATTCAGACATCTAGCACGAACTATTAACGAGACCGTCCGGTGACTGACTAGGGACCCTACCTTAGGGCTCCGGCGAATATTTTGAAGGAACTATGGAACAACCTTGTGAGTAAGCCAGCCTATAAATCGCAAAGACGTACGAGTGTAGCCAGCGTGTTATTTGACACCTGGACCCAAGCACCGTGACCATCGAGGAGAATGGTGCTGAGGAGATGAATCTCCTTCACAGTGAATGTTCCATTTACACCAAGGTCGATCCTGTCGCCAACATCGAACGGGTGTCGCACAAACAAAAAGATGATAGATGTGAGGATATCGTGTAAACTCGAACCAATGAGCCAGCTCAGTCCTGTCAGGAGACAATGACGAGTCAGGATATTCGCGGGTGAAGATATGTCAGACACAACGTACCGAGGACCAAAGTGCCAGTCGCGGTGACTAACGAAGCAAGTTGGGCTTCCTATACAGAAAAGCTTGGTCTAGGATAATTCAACACCAACGAGCGTGCCTACCAGCGTTACGGCAATAATCAAGATGGCAACCACGACATAGATACTCATGAAAAGGCTGTCCAGGCGACCAACAGCGCTATCGAGGTCGCGCATAGAATGCTCGATCGACAGTTGCTCCCTATGGAACTCTCTAAGACGGGTGGTAAGCCATGAATGGAGTACGGAAGTGGAGACATGACGAACGCGCAAGATTGTTCGGTTTCTTCGAGCGAGACATCACCATTTCCATCTCTATCGAATAACGTAAAGGCGGCATCGGCCTCCTCAGAAGTACGGAAAAAGCGAGAAATGTCCTGAAAGATCAAGTAGTCCCTGCCTGGTTTGCGGAAGGAGAAGAAGATACGACGGGCAAGCTAAAATCCATGCTGTCACATCAGGGACGACGTATGCGATATATAAATAAACGCACGAGCTTTGTCTTGCTCGCTGACTCAATCGCTGTCAAGACCATAGCTTGAGGAGAGTTTGGTTGCAAGACGGAGCTGACAAAAGTCCATCGTCTCAAATTCTGATGATACTCCCACCAAACTGGGTGAGCTCACCTGCCAGCAATTTCCGACGCAACATTTCCAAGTGCAGTGGTTGTAGTGGTAGCGGCGAAACGGACACCTCTGAGGGCTTGTCTAACAATCCGCTTGGGATTAACTAAGATATGTTTCTCGGTATGTGAAAGATCGCGGCTCTCGGGTAAATCAGATGAGTGGCGGTATAAGGTAGTGAGTGTCTTGACGGCAAACTTCTGCTCAGCAATGCGCTCTATAGGAGAACGAGGTTAGATGTACGTGAACAGTCTGTGAAACACCCTGACCTGCATATGAGCGCTCGTGAAATTTTCCAGCTATCAACTGGATTGAGAATTTCTCAAAGAGCAGAAGTCCAGCGCAGAGGTATATGCCGAACAGGAATTTACCGACAAATTTGATGGCTTGCATACTTTTAGGCGACGCATGCGTACCTTGTCGGGAGTCAATGAGTGGGTTCCACGCGATCCAGATTGACAAACTCCAAGCAAAGAGGGCGACGTATCTAGCGAAAATGGGCGTCGATGTCAGGGATATGAATGATGGCGAGAATGGTGCGACCAATGTGAACACCGACCTATACAAGACCGCAATCCAGTCAATGTAGCGACGGGCACCGACCGCGACAACGCCGATAGTGTGCCGTGCTATGCGGGGAAGAATCATCCTGTTGATGGTAAAAAGCGCGCTGAGAACCTGTCACAATGGTCTCGGAGTTGCGAATGCGACGTACGCTACCGCAAGACTGGCCCACCAACCTGAAAATTTTACGGATGATGAAAACGAGGACGTTTTGAAATAACACGGAGATGATCGTACCACCCCAAGCGACGCTCAGCCAAACGCTCCACCATATCAAACCTACTCCCCATATCTGTAAAGAAGACATTTGCTCCAGGACCCTGAAGCGCGTATGGAAGCAGGTGACGGACCTTTCCCGTCGGGGACGCGGTGAAACTGAGAATCCCGGGGATCCAGACGATGAGCAGGATAGGAATGATGAACAAGGTCCAGCGCGTCACGATTGATGCGTTCAGAAGGAACTGATAGAAGCGAACAAACTGACGAAGTAGTGGTGAGTGAGGCTCGTGCTAAAGCCACGCATATATCACTAGAGCCAACAGCTCACCTTTGAGTTGGGGAGATCTCCGTCGGCAAATGCCAAGTGCTGCTGGCTCGCATTTCGGGAGTCGAATTGCTCGTAGGCATGTCCAATTTTGCGTGCGCCGCCAAGGAGGTCCCAGCTTGAGTTGCGCGCAGAGTTTGAGAGTTGCGGGTGCTCGTCGGAATAGACCAGTGACGGAAGACCCTCCCGGTCGACCTGCGGCCGGGAGAGATCATCGATGGGGAGAGCGTGCTGCGGGGGTATCGAAGCAGTTGGTTGAGCCGGATTGTTATTCAGAGGGATACGCGAGGAATGTGACATTGAGGTCGCGCGGTCGAGATCTTCAGTCACGTCTATAGAGTCTTTCCCCTCCTGATACCTTTTTCTGTCGGGTGCGGGCAAGTCTACGGAATGGTATCCTGGGCGTTTGGCAAGGCTCATGAAAGAAAAAGTAAAAAGAAATGAATGGGCTCTCAGCGTTGATACCCGAGGCGGGCCAAACAGCCCTGTCAACAAGACCTAACCTTGCGCTCGCTCTAGGCCGCCGGTATCATAATATCCCCGACGCGAGCTCAGTTCTGGCGCTCGGTGGTTCAACGCCGCCCAAAGCTATTCAGGCATACAGTACCTCCGATGATGTGCCCTATTGCTCTGCGGTGCAATGTACGTACTACTCTAAAATTTGTCTGATACATGCACTCGGCAATCCTTCTTTCGGCAGCAGTCCTGTGAGTAATTTTGTAACTCGAATTCTCCCCGTCGGTTGATCACCGCGCAGCACTCGAGGCCTCATAAAGCCATATTCGCACTGGGAACTTCCGAGAACAGATCTGGTGACGTCGCGCCGGTATAGCGTGTTTGTTGGGATCCTTCAGGCCAGCCAAGTTTGCTCTCGCGCACAGGACGTTACTACGAATAAGCCGGCAACCGCATGTATTAGGCATGTGCCTGTCCTTGGTATGTATAGGTTAAATTTGGGGTTGGTTGTCAATGGAATGGGTGGATCCTCAGATCGGGTCAACATGCTCAAGGCAGTGCGAGTGGCGAGTGGACATGCACCTAAAGGCCTGCTGTATTGAACTAGACCACTTGTAGACCCTCGTTCTCACGCGATCTCACAGCTCGTCGGCATGCCGCTCTGTAGGAATCAAAGCAAGGAGTGGCCACCGTGGCTTCCGCCAGTCTGCGGTGAGACTCTTCATCGATGATTCTAATTTCAGCCGAGAAAAACAAATATACGAGAACACGACGATCACATAGCCATAGCCATAGCACACGTTAACGGTATCCTACGGGCCCGTAGGGGACGCTGGCAGGCTGCAAACAATTGCAATGCAAGAAACAGTAATAATCTTTCCATTATGGTAATAATGTATGGGAAATACAGCGGCCATGCAGGAAATGCACAAACCAGCAACGAGTAGGCAGTCGTTAACACAGGTCAAATTGTCGTGGCGGTCATCACGTGTCATCATAAATCACATTGAAATTGCACGCCCTTTCCCGATTTCTTGGTTCGAGCGTAGAGTTGTACGGCCTCGCTCGGGCTCTTCGTGACCGTAAGAATCAGGTTCCGGGTTAAATGCCTTGTCAGCGCGGACATAGCTGATCGCCCGGGGGCTCTTGTGTGTGAACCCTGCGAACGCGAGTGCCTTGCGTACGTCCAGGATTTCTTGTCCATGGACCTTATCACGCAGCAGTGGATCTCGGGTAGCATCCACGGGAGCACCATTGGCTGGAGCAAGTGGCTACACAATCATCGAATCCCCGACGGAAGAAAAAGGAGAAACCGAACACACCTCAGCCGGAATGTCGTCGTCAAAGTGCCGAGTGTCCTCAGGATTGTGAAGTTCGGGACGGAATGGGGCAGAGTAACGATGAATATTGGCCCACTCAATCCCACGAAAGAAGGAGTGTCCCTGCAGAATTGTGTTAGGAGAATTCGGAAGGACCCCCGTCCATCCAAGCACGACTTGCCTTGATCAGTTCAGCACCATCCCCGCCGCGGGTAGCCCCTGAAGGCGTGATGAGGGCACTACGCCTGGCCTGCACGATCATGGAATTTGGGCGGACAACCGAGCTTGAAGCTTGCGAGCCCAGGCGGTCTTCAGGCTCGCAGAGTAACTGCTGCATTAGATCGATGGCTTCATGTGACACGCGCGGCAGCGCAGGGAAACGCAAGGATTGCTTCCAATTCAAAATCTTCTGCCGAGTGACATGGCGCTAATTGAAGGGATGCCAAAGATCAGGATGACATCCATAGAGGATGAGGATGAGGTTTTCTTACTGAATTGCTAACGAATGGCGGATATCTCACGTCACGGACGATTGTTACATCAGCCGAACGATTGGATGACCAAACAGTCGCGTGAATACGTACCCAAACAAGCATTCAAACATAATAACGCCTAAGCTCCACCAGTCACAAGAGAATGAATAGCCTTGGCCACGAATAACCTCTGGCGCCACTGAGATGTTGAGTCAGGTTCCCGCATCTTTCGGAAGACAGAAGTGCCTACTGTAGGAATTGGTTCCACAACTGAGGCTTAGTCAGCAACAGGCACCTGCATCGGAGCGGAGATCTCTTCACTTACACGGAGTAGGCCAACTGACAGATGCATGGAATCGCTGATATGAGAAGATCGAGCGAGCACGAGGGCAATCGCCTTTACCTTTCTACGGTTCTTCTCCCTCCAGGTGAAGATGCCACTCCGACCATCTCCGCCCATCAATGCGTCAAGATCTTTGCGGTCCAGACGTTTTGTTCGCGAGCCATCGCTCACAGGGCTGTCTTCGAGGTCGATGCCATGCTTCCTCATGAGGTGTAGTCTCTGTTGCTCGTAATCTACCCAAACGACATTAATATGAAATCCAATAGAACGTGAATATGGCCACAAACAGGTGGTGTCGTGGGCCCAATGTAGATCAGTTCTTGTGATGGGAACAAATGAATTCAGGGTTGACCAGCATAGCCCGATAGTGTGACAACTCACGCTAAACCGAAGTCACTTAGTTTAATGTGACCTTCTACGTCAAATAAGAAATTCTGGACAAGAACACCAATTTCAGCGTATCCAAGACGGCGAGAAAGGGCCTACATCCGGTTTGACGTCACGATGAATGAAACCAAATAAGTGACACGACTCTATTGCTAGAACCATCTGGTGGAATGATAAGTCAGTGTTTCATCCAGTGCTACTTGTAGAAAGGGGGCCCGGACCTCCGCAACGTAAAAACGAGTGAAGTCTTCGGGGAAAGTGTCCCGCTCAATCAACAAATTGAGGAGATCGCCTCCGCCCATGTATTCAAGGACCTGTTGTACATGAGATCGAGAGGAAAATGGCCGCATAGAAGCCTGCGGACGCACTAGGTAGAGGTTGTCCCTGTCCTGGAAGCTATAGTGCAACTTCACGATCCACTCCGCGCCTCCTGGTGAGCTTACAAGGGATGCGGATTTCAAAACATCACGCTCGGCGCGAACGTGGCCCTCCTGACCCTTTCTCAACATATCCGTCTTGCGTAACTGGACGGGCATATACGACGGTGATGTATCATTCAGAGAAGGAGACACGCACCTGCTTCATAGCGAACAACTTGCCAGTGATTCGTTCCTTCACAAGAGAAACGACCCCAAATGCACCTGGCATGCGGCAACTTGGGTGTCTGCAGACAATCGAAGGATCCGGTAGCATACTCACCGTGACCAATGGTCTTTAATTTAATAAACGCACTGACATCAACTTTGCGACGCTGTTCACGAAGGTAATCCGTCTCATTCTGACGCCAGCGGGCACGGAGATCCTCCTTTCGTGCCTCGGACAAACCCATACTCAGCATATCCCTTTCCATAGCCAGTCGTCGTTGCTCCCTAGAAGGGGGTTGACAAAGCAGAGGGAAGTAGAGGTTTTCGAAATATATCCTAGCCGATACGGCCCTCTCCAACGTTGCAAGGGATGGTGTGACAACCTCCTTAGGTTCGGGTGGCGGAAGAGCGTTCTCGGAAAGCAGCAGAGCGGACTCTTCCTCAAGCTCTTGCTCTGGGTGAGAGACGAGACCGCCACCCCATTTAATGGTGGAGTTCCCGGGACGACCAGGAATGCCTTCAGTAGTAGAGAGGCGTACATTCTCCCTCGCAGCTACAGTGATCAAAGATGAGGTTTGAGTGCTAATGCCGTTGACCACACGTAAAGGAGGATCCTCTCCGTTCGTTCGTTGTTGCTCCGGCTTGAGCGCATTAACGACCTCATTAATTGCGCGAGCCTGGTTTGCCTCTCGTACTCGAGCCTTGATTGGTATAGCCCAACGTGGGTCTAACAGGAGTAATGACAGTGAAAAAAAAAGGAAAATATGTTCCGGAATGAGGGACGCTCACCGCCCAATTTGCCAAGGCCATCAGGGCCCCAACGAGTCAAAATGGCCTCCGCCTGATCGGCGTCAGATGCATGCACTAAATGGCTGGCTCAAGTTGAGGCTAAGAGCTGGGGAGGCGCAGTGATCGCACACGTACACAAAACCCATGGGTTTGGAAACCATGTCTTTGCTAATTCGCCTTCCTTTCTTTGGCAACACGGGGCCGGAGGACGGCAAGCTGACAGATGGCGGGCTCGATTTGATGGGAGGGACAGGATTGGAATCAGGTAAATCCTCGTATCTTGGTCCAGCTACCGCATCCGGAGTCGGATCGGCATTTGCTCCCCAGAGAAATCGAGAGGGTGACGGTGTCGGGATCAGCGTTAGTAAATCGTAAAAACCCTTGTGTAATAGGGTGCCTCCACGTAATGTAGCAGCCGGGGGTTGGTCGTCAACAGGAACGGCCGTGTATGGCGGACGGGGAAGCGGATTGTGATAAGGATTGGAGAGGGAATAAATATTATGATACGGGCTACCAAGAGGATTCACGGGCCCGGGGGGAACGGGCAAGGGCCTGGACGGTCTGGTGGCCATTGGGACGAGGGAAGGGGTGAGGAGAAGGGATTTGATCGTAGGCGGGACCGCCAGTGGGCAGCACTCAGAGCTCACAGAGCCCAGCCGGCGTCTGAGCTGAGATTGACAAAGCCGTGCGCGGCGACCACGCGTGACGCCACGGACACGTGCTTGAACACTCCGTCGCCGCGACCCTCGGTGCCAGTGGGACCAGTTTACCTTTACAGTGTCCATCCAACCTTTCGACTCGTGCAGCCGTAATCTCTTCTCTTTTTGTAAACATCTTTTCTTTTTGATTCGTGCCTGACCCATCATGATGAGGGGCGCTTCCTCGTCGCGATGATGTGCCCTTCTTGCACTCCTCCCAAATCTAGTCCAACAGAGCGATTTCTAGATACAGCTACTCGATTTTATCTTTAATATTTTTTTAACGCCTCAGAGCCCGCAGCGGCGACTTGACCTTCCCAGGCCCGTGCCGATCATTTCTTATGCGCTTAACGACGTCCCATATTTTTGGGTTGCAGAAACAGGGCCGTGGCCACGAGATGTGATCTCCTTTGTAAACTTGAAGTACATGGACCAACCCTTCCCGCAAGTCAGCGTCAAGGAACCCGTCCGGGGTGCCGCTCTGTCATGCACCTCCGGAGATCCCATCGTGTCGTAATGTCCAGCAGTTTGGCAAATAGATCCACTTTTATGACAACGACCAAGGGCCGGGTAATGCCTCCCTCGACTCGTTTTTCCGTTCAAATCCTTCCGCTTCCCTCACCAACTCCTCGCCCTCTTACTGCACTGGTAGCTCACACGTTTTCGATCCGCAGAACAAGAGCTTGCGTACTACTGTTCCAACACGTTGAACCCTTCACCACGGTCAGTGTTCCTCGAGGCCAGATCTCGCCCACAGCATCACAGCCTCGCCCGTTTCTGGCAGGTGTTCACCACCTCGTGGACTTAGAGGCACTAGTACTTAATCCCCTCCATACTAAGTTCAAATCAGAGCCCCAATCATCACACACTACGTTATAATTCTTTCTTTGCCTTCTTCTGTAATAGCTAGCTATGTCCCACCCCAATTACAATAGTCACGGAAGGGCGTTGAGGCCGAGCCCCACTGGCGGCGATTCTCACAGCGGTTCGTCGTATTCGGAACAGGGTAGGACCATATTACCCCCACTCACCATAGCTTTTCCTACATCTAAATCCCCAGGTCTGTCATTAAATTTCACTTCAGCATATCTGAACTTACTTCTCCTGACACAGGGCCCAACAATTATCCAAATTCCTACCCTACTCAACAGCGTTCTACACCTATATCATACCCACCGTCCTATTGTACGTGACCCTGGCCGTTGGTAAACGCTGATTCCTCGCCCTCTAACTCCCATACGAAGACCCGCCTGCCCAGCAGCAAACGCAGGCCGCATACCCTACTTATCCTTCGTACCAGCCGCCCTCCGAGCCAAGACACCATGGCGGTCAGACGTACGGCTCTTACAATAACAGAGCATCGCCGTACTCTAGTTCAGCCGACCCTCGGCGGCAGCCGCCGCCACCTCTGGATGTGCCGCCGCGAGACGAGAGGTTGCAGGGATCGCAGTATTACCCGACTCATGCTGACCTGCAGACGCAACACACGTCGAGTGACTTGCGCTCGCCGCATGCAGTATATTCACCTGCGTCGAACTACCCGCAGTATCAATCACTTGCCTCCACTGCGTACCCAGCAGGGCATAGTTCCTCCCGAGGGGCCGTCCCCTCAGTTCCGACGCCGAATCCGCACTATCAACAGCCTATGTCAATGAGTCTGACTGCTTTGGAGCGCACGATGCCAAGCCCTCGAACACATCTTCCCCCTTATGCGCGTCCCCCTATGCCACTTGTGGATTACGACCTGCAGCCCGAGTCCGCAGAGCCAACGATTAAGAAGAAGCGCAAGCGTGCTGATGCGCGCCAGTTAGAGGTGCTTAATGCCACGTATGCTCGCACTGCGTTCCCGTCCACAGAAGAACGTGCCGAACTAGCGAAGAAACTGGACATGTCTGCTCGAAGTGTGCAAATTTGGTTGGCACACGCACTTCTCCGTACCACATTTATGATTTCTGAACCATAGACCGTTCTCTCAGGTTTCAAAACAAAAGGCAGGCTGCCCGCCAAGGCGGACGCAGTGCCGGCAACCCTCCATCCGGCTCGGCACCTCCACCTCCCCCTACACCCACCCCGCCTGGTGGTGGATATCGTGGCAGCCCGATCCTTGTGAGTCCTATGGTTGAACCATCAGTGCCCACATACTCTTCCCGTTCTCCGCCGCCGGCGATGATGAGATCCGGACAAACTCCATCGCCCCCTAGCGGCAGACCCCGCGCCGATATGGATCCCTCCAGGCACTGGCCGGGGCCCAGAGGCGGATATTAAACCGTATCACCCACGACAGCGCTCGGGGACTGGTATCCCGTGAGCATAGCCTTCTTTCGGTTTGTGCTGAGAATCAACTACGTTACTACGTGCTAGTGTCATACATACCCGTCCTTCGCTCATCTCCGGTTCATTATGTCGCTTTTGTTCATTTTCCTTTAGATCATGTTTTCGACGTATCCTTCCGCCTAGACAGTCTCGTATGTTACGCCTCCTCGTATTATATTCACTGGGATTTCACGTAGTATGTACTGTCATTCCATTGGATCTGTGACCGCTTTCCTACGCTACTGTATGGATATCCTAAACTAACTTCACCTTGATGCGTGCGTCATTAAATGATCTGGGATATGGTTGCACCGCTTCAAGTTGTTATGCATGTTATGTTCAACAATGACAGAGAGAAGGGCCCACGGCGAAATGCGAAATTAATCCCCATTATGAGTCTGAGTTCCATTCTAGGACTAGGAGAATTCACAGGTGAAGAGTTTCACAAAGATCACATTTCCTAGTGACTATTAGACTTAGGTTGGCCACAAACGTGCACCGGGCCCCGTCAGGCCTATGTCAATACGTGTAGTATCATTCCATGCTTCTAAGAAGTTAGCTGTAGGTCATACTCAATGTCTCGGATGTCCGACTGCACACGTAGAATTTAGTGACGCAAGGATAGGGCTTGTGGCCTGAAGAAAGGAGAAGCAACTCTCGTAAGGGCTGGCATGGCATCGCGTCGGGCCAAACGCCAAGGGGAAGCTGGGAACCAGCCTGTTGTAACCCTTCTTCGAGTTGGGGTAACAATCGTATGACATCTCCACATTAATATGCACATATGAAATCCAATCTTTGTCGAATTCGGATGAAGAGCGCACGGGGTGCACCAACGGCCAGAATCGGCCAGCCCAGAAAAGGTAAATGGGCGGCAATGACCTACCTTATACAGTCGACTCTGTCATAACCCAAGCTGTGATGACCCATACTCTGCAAAAACCCGTAGGCTTCTGTATTCACGGATTTTAAGGCACCCTGCATACACCCTCTCTCGAAACCCATACTCTGCAATAACCCATAGCGTTTTGTCCACGGACAGCTATGGGCTATGACAGAGTCAACTGTAATTTTTTTTAACGCCTCGCTCAGAGCCCGCAGCGGCGACTTGACCTTCCCAGGCCCGTGCCGATCATTATGCGCTTAATGACGTCCCGTATTTTTGGGTTGCAGAAACACGACCGTGGCCACGCGAGGTGATATACTTTGTAAACTTGAAGTACATGGACCATTCCTTCCCGCAAGTCAGCGTCAAGGAACCCGTCCGGGGTGCCGCTCTGCCATGCACCTCCGGAGATCCCATCGCCGTGTCGTAATGTCCAGCAGTTTGGCAAATAGATCCACTTTGATGATAACGACCAAGAGCCGGGTAATGCCTCCCTCAACTCATTTTTCCGTTCAAATCCTTCCGCTTCCCTGCCCAATTCCTTGCCCTCTTACGGCACTGGTAGCTCACACGTTTTCGATCCGCAGAACAAGAGCTTGCGTACTACTGTTCCAACACGTTGAACCCTTCACCACGGTCAGTGTTCCTGGCCAGATCTCGCTCACAGCCTCACAGCCTCGCCCGTTTCTGGCAGGTGTTCACTACCTCGTGGACTTAGAGGCACTAGTACTTAATCCCCTCCAGATCAGAGTCCCAATCACACACCACACTGCATTAAATAGCACCAAAGTCCCCACCATACTTCGTTAAGCTCACAGTATCCGATGGCCGGCTTCCAAGAGCATCAAGCCAATCACTTTCCCGGAGACGTCTTTCCGCCCATGATTCCACCCCAAGCGCATAATTATCCACTACAGGATGATAGGGTCAGCCTTGAACATCCGGACATTCTCTCTTCCCGACTGCGCGTCTATTAACGTGTTTCCCTTTTCAGGTCCCGCCCGCTATCGACAACGGCCATTGGGAGGATATACCTCAGCCAGTCGA
>WNFD01009087.1_pt1 | contig 12659 bp, 13 predicted proteins | sample 5400491 | NCBI WGS metagenome assembly WNFD01 (sample SAMN13153343, study PRJNA577476) | soil metagenome | isolation source: 120 cm saprolite under Douglas fir tree site 2 hole 2 replicate 2 | place: USA:California | collected 2015-04-18 | reverse complement strand
GAGGTTTGTACGAGTTCGCGCAATCGGTCGCGGCTCTTGATCGCCAAGGCGAGGTTGGCCTTGGCGCGGTCGTAATCCGCGTAAGCGGTGCCGAGATCTGGCGAGTCGAAAATGAGAAGCGGCTGCCCGAGCTCTACGCGCTCTCCCAGCTGCACCATGAGCTTCCTGACCTGTCCGGTTAGAGGCGGTACGACCTTTATGAGGTGGGCCGGATCAGCCTCCACGACGGCCGGGAGTACCAAGGTGCGCTGGATTTCCCTTTCGGCGACCGCCTTGATGCTGAGCTTGCCGCGCAACGGCGAGTTGGACGGGACTCGGACGCGCTCGCCCTCCCGAACGAAATGCGATGCCCTCTCATAAGCTTCGATGGCGACGGCGCGATCCCTGCCCGCCCGAAAGTAGCTGCCCAAGGGAGACAGCCCAACTCCAAGACCCAGTCCAAATAAAACCAGCGTGGGCAACACGCCGGGATGGACGGAAATGCGCCTGGGCTGCACTTCGGTTTTGTCCGCAGGTCGCGTCTTTTGCAGCACGTACCCTCCAAGAACGCCGCTTTGCTCCCCACACGCCGCCTCAATCAGCGGCAAGCTGGCCCGGATGGAGAGCCCTGAAGGTCTGAATGATGAGAATGACGTTGAGCAGCAGGACCGGCGGCGTGCCGACGATGGCTGCTGCATTCACAATGACGCCGGTTACGAATATGCCCGCCTGACCATGAGCCCTGGCGGCCAGCGACATTGCTCATCATTTCAGCCCGCTTTTCAGTACCAGCCCGAAAGTATACCATCAGCTACAATATCAAGTAGGCAGATGACTTGTCAATCGATGCAACACATCGTGGCAGGGTCATCGGGTGAAGTCGTTCGTGACAACCGGCTGAAGTGGTGGGCGCTCAGCCACCAGGATTCGCAGAAGTAGCCGCGATCGGTATCACGCAGCAGTTATCCCCAGATTGCGTTGCCGCAAAGCGGTGCAACGGACAGACGGCTACCGCCAGGCTCGTGTTCACTGCCGCTCGATCAATGGCTGCCTTCCCCACGCCCCTCCGGCAGATCATTGGTCGTCATTGGCCCTGGTATCGGCTTGCCGGGGCCAATTGCTTTTATGGGAGCCGAGGGCCGCCTTCGGCCACGAAAGCGCGAACAACAGCCCCGGGAGCGACGCTCATGCGAATTGACCTCAGGAAAGTCAATGACGAAATCGCGGGTCTGCGTTCCAGGCTTGCCGCAATCGACGACGACCTCGATGAATGCCGACGGCGGCATTTTGAACATCCTTGGGCGTGGTCACAGATACGACGGGGGCTCACCTTTGAGCGGCATCGCGTGCAGCGTCGCCTCGAGGACTTTACTTTCGCTCGCAGGTGCGCCGGCGGGCGACCACGAGGGCCCGTCGTTATGCTGTGGTTCCGCTCTCTCGCCAGCCCGGGCGAGCGGAACACAGGCGGCATCGAGCATCGCGAGCAGGCGCCCGATTGGTTTGCGGACGCACCGCCCAGCTTCGAGACGATCGATCGTCCGTATGTTGGCGTGTCAAACATGGGCTAGAGCGCGTCCGGTCAGACCGAACCATTTATCCGGAGTCATGGCCGGGCTTGTCCCGGCCATCCACGCCGTTTTGGCTGAAAACCCGCAAGCAAGACGTGGATGCCCGCGACAAGCGCGGGCATGACGCTGGAGAGGTGATTCGGAGGTCGCTGACAGGAGCCCGGCGGGACGGTATGATTTGATACTGGTTTGGGAATGCGCCTCATGTCCCGCGGGAGAGCCCCATGCGTGAATTCCGGATTCCGATCGCCTTCTGCATCGCCACGCTCGCCACCACGACGCCGCTCTCGGCAAAGACATTGGTGTTCTGCTCGGAGGGCAGCCCGGAAAACTTCTATCCGGCCATTAACACCACCGGCACGTCGTTCGATGCCAACGGCCAGATTTACAGCCGCGTGGTCGGCCCGGTCTCGCCGAACGGTGGGATATCTCGCCGGACGGTAAGACTTACACCTTCCATCTGCGCCGCGGCGTGAAGTGGCACTCCAACCGCATTTTCAGGCCAACGCGCGACTTTGATGCCGACGACGTCGTGTTCTCGTTCGAGCGCCAGTGGAAGGAGAACCATCCGTTTTTCAGAGTCACGAGTTCCAACCATTCCTATTTCAACGATATGGGTCTGCCGGCCCTGCTGAAGTCGGTGGAGAAACTCGATGACCATACGGTCCGCGTTACGCTGAACGAGCCGGAGGCCCCGTTCCTTTCGGATCTTGCGATGGATTTCGCCGCGATCCAGTCGAAGGAATACGCCGACGCCATGCTCAAGGCCGGAACCCCGGAGAAACTCGATCAGGAACCGATCGGGACGGGTCCGTATTTTCTGGTCCAGTACCAGAAGGATGCCGTCATCCGCTACCGGGCATTCGCCGACTACTGGGACGGCAAGGCGAAGATCGATGATCTGGTCTTCTCCATAACGCCGGACGCGGCGGTGCGCTGGGCCAAGCTGCAGAAGGGCGAATGTCATATCATGCCCTATCCGAATCCGGCTGATCTCGACGCCATGCGCCGGACCCCGAGCGTTGAGGTGCTGGAGCAGCCGGGGCTCAACATCGGCTATCTCGCCTACAACACCACCAGGAAGCCGTTCGATGATGTCCGTGTCCGCAAGGCATTGAACATGGCCATCAACAAGAAAGCGATCATCGACGCCGTCTATCTGTCGACGGGCATTGCGGCGAAGAATCCGATCCCGCCGTCGATGTGGTCGTACAACGACGACATCATGGACGAGCCTTTCGATCCGGCGACGGCGAAAAGGCTCCTGTCGGACGCCGGATATCCGAATGGCTTTACGACCGACCTGTGGGCCATGCCGGTGCAGCGGCCCTACAATCCCAATGCCCGGCGCATCGCCGAGCTGATGCAGGCCGATCTCGCCAAGATCGGCGTCAGGGCCGAGATCAAGAGCTTTGAGTGGGGCGAATATCGCAAGCGGGCCCAGAACGGCGAGCACATGATGGCGCAGCTCGGCTGGACCGGCGACAATGGCGCCCCCGACAATTTCCTGCATTCGCTGCTTGGCTGCAATTCGGCACGCACCGACGGGTCCAATATCGCAAAGTTCTGTTATCCGCCCTTCGAGGAACTGGTGGCGAAAGCGAAGTCCGTCAGCGACCAGAGCGAGCGCACCGCGCTCTACCGCAACGCGCAGGTCGTCTTCAAAGAACAGGCGCCCTGGTTCACGATCGCCCATGCGGTGCAATTGAAGCCGATGCGCAAGGAAGTGGTGGACTTCAAACTCAGCCCGTTCGGCCGGCACACTTTCTATGGGGTCGACATCAAGCCGTGATGTGGCTTCGTGGCGCAGCTGTGCCGCGCCCGCCGGCTGCGAGCGCGCGTCAGCTTACTGAGGAACACCAGCCATAGAAGTGCACGGTTGTCGGCCGGATCGGACGACCGGAATTGACCCAACTCGGTCATCGGCGAGTGGGTTTTGCTGTGATGCAGCTTCGGTAGACGTGGTGACGAAATCCAAGATCGCCCGAGGAACTCCGATCCCTAGTTTTGGAATAGTTTGAGAAATAGCACAATTAGAGGAAAGTTTACTGTAAGGTTGTAAATTGCGTGGATAAAAATCGTTGCCCGAACACTTTTGCCGACTTGCCTGGCGACGGTAAGTATCAGCGCGGGAAAAAGAAGTAGCGCTACATAACCGATGCCCCTTACAAGATGTGGCAGCAGCCACATTATAGCTGTCAGCAGCCCCGTCGGCAGCGCACCCCCGTGCTTCCGTAGTCCCGTCCATAGCCAGCCACGGAAAAACAGCTCTTCGGCCAACGGAGCAAGGATAATGATTACGAAACTGTCAAATAATGTCAGCCAAAGAGGGACTGAGGAAGATTGGAAAAATAAATCTGGACGGTATTCATATACAGCAAAATCTATTAGCGCGGCATACAGCACAACAACCGTCGATAGCCCAATGATAATCGGAAGCCTCGTGATAGGTGCAATCCCCAACCCGAGGCGACGGTCACCGCCACCCACGATACGGCCCCTGATTGAAGCGGCATAAAGAAGCACGATACCGAGACCAAATGCTCCCACCGTAACCAGGAGGTGCCTCAACGTCGGCGGAATCTCTAGCTGAGAAGCGCCTTTGGTCAGTCCACGTACAAAACCTGTTGCAAGACCTCGGACAAACCCGACCGCTGCCGGAACAGCCTCCGCCAACAAAAGCCATCCGAACGCGACGACGATCAAACGTCGCGGTGATTCCGGACCAGTGATTAGTGGCTCCGACTCCTTCGCAGGCTTTGGCGATCCGTCCTGGAGAGTGGTCATTGATACGCTGCCCGTACTGCAGAAGATGAACAGAATGGCCTACATTTCAGAACGATCAATGTATCGTTCTGAAATGAAAAATTGCAAGTCGAGGCGACTTTAGATTGCCTCGGTGACTCTAATGAACCGATTTCAAGCGATTCCAGTTGTGCAGCACCGGGCGCAGGTAAAAAGTGAGCGTCTCGTGCTCGGCAGCGTTGAGCGGCAGGAAGCGCGCGACCACCGACGCCATGACCGCCTATGAGGCGCGCCGCGCCGTCGAGGATCGAATTGGCTATTTTCGCTGCACTGCCGTTGGTCTCGTATTGGCCCGACTCTGCCGTCAGCAGCATTCGGCGGGCACGGAAGCTATCTAGGGATAAGCCGCCGTCAACGGCGGTGCGGGACCACGGGCGAAAATGACCCGTTGCTGACCTCAGCAAGGCTAGTGTTTTGCTCCTCAGCAATCGCGTGTGATATGTTTAGCCGCCCGTAAAGGGTGTGAACGAGAGGATCGAATGAGACGGCGCCAATTTGTTTCACTTCTCGGAGGAGCTGCGCTGGCGCCACTCACCGCGTCGCGTGTGTACGGGGACCAGCCCGGCTGCGGTATTCCGATCGCGCGAGATGACTGGCCCCTCACCTCCATCAATGAGGACCAGCTCATCGACCGCAATGCTCTGTGTGGGATGGCCGATCGGCTCGCCGCAAGCGCTGCTAACATCCATGCGGTGCTTGTCGCCCGTGGTGGCAAGCTGCTATTCGAGCGGTACTTCAGAGGGGCCGACGAGATACCCGGCCGCATTTACGGCAGCCGGGTAGAAACCGTCACCTTTGATGCCGATACACTGCACAACATGAAGTCGGTTTCAAAGAGCGTCGCGTCCCTCGCAGTCGGTATCGCGATCGATCGGGGCCTCATACCCAGTGTCAACGAACCGATCTGGAGCTTTTTCCCCGAATTGTCCGACGTGCGTTCCGCCGAAAAGGAGGACATCCGGTTGTCGCACGTGCTCAGCATGTCGATGGGTCTAGAGTGGGTCGAGGCGACTCCGGCCACTGGAGATTACAACAACGATGAGGCGCGGATGCACATGGCTTGGGACCCATGTCGCTACGTCCTCAGCCGTTCGGTGACGGCCCCGGCAGGACGCGAGTTCTTCTACAACACCGGCGCGCTCACGCTGGTGTCGGCCATAATCCGTAAGGCGACGGGACGCCCCCTCGACGAATTTGCGCGCACGACATTGTTCGAGCCTTTGGGCATAACCCGCGCAGAGTGGACGAGGGTCAGAGGCGATACCGACGCCGGAGGTGGGTTGCGTCTGCGACCGCGCGACATGGCGAAAATCGGCCAGCTCGTCTTCGCTGGCGGTCGCTGGAACGACCGCCAGATCGTTTCGAAGGCATGGATCGAGACCTCGACGGCACCGAAGCTCAAGGGCACCGACGATCAGTTGTATGGATACCTGTGGTGGCTCGGTCGCTCCCGGCTCGATGGGCGTGAAATCCACTGGATTGGCGCGCTCGGCCGGGGCGGGCAGTCGATTCGCATCGTCCCCGAGCTCGATCTCGTTGTTGTGGTTACCGCGGGATACTATCAGGACTACAGCCCGCGAGCGTTTAAAATACAGTACGGCGTTTTCATGGACGTAGTGCGTGGGATTTCGCCTCCGGGCTGAACTGGACCGCCAGCGGTGCGGCGTTGCGGTGGTCCGCTCATGGCCCATAGGTGACCCGCTCCGACCGCCCCAGTCCGGGTCCGGTTGTTGGGGTACTGCCGACCACGAGGTGGCCGGACATGACGAAGACGCTCAACGCCATCGCGTTCTGGATCGGTGCCGAATGCCCTCGTCGGGCCTGGACCGGGTCCTTGGGAGGCGCGGGCACGATTTACTCGTGTGAGGCTTTCAGCCTATGACCTGGCGGTGTGAAAATGCAGCGCGGCCATCGCTATGCCCTGAGGGCACACCCTGCTGCCCCCTCCCTGCCTCCCCCGCTTCCGGGGATGGGTGGGGAGGCGGCCATGAACCTTCAAATTGGCTGACGCAAGCAACTAGGCGCATGGCAAGTTCCCCTCATAAACCTGGGAGCGCCGAGGTTCGCCGTTCGCTTCCAACGCGAGGTTCGAAACCATCGTCGCCCAACTGGCTCACCCATCGCCTGCGTCACTTTCCGTCTTTGGCGTCTCGGCCGCGAGCAATCCCGCAATCTGATCGCCAAACTTGGCCGGCTGTGGTTTCCCTATTTCCTTGTAGGCTTCCCTGAAAAGGAACGCGATCCGGCGCGCGCCATCCAAGTAGTTGATCGGGCCCCGCTCGGCCTCGGCCTGTTCCTCTGCCGCAGCCTCCGCCGCGAGTTCCTTCTCCATCGCGTCGATGGCTGCGAGCAGGGCGCGCTGGGCAGGGCCGTTGCCCTTCACGGCAAGCGCCAGCTGGTTGCGCATCATCGCCTGGATGGCCGGAAGGCGCATGACCTTGTTACCCTCCCGCACCGTGACCAGCCGGTAGGCCTCCTCCAGCGCCAGCGCCCGCGCGCGGCGGGCGCTCTGGGCGCGCGACCCGCCGCGCGGATTGCCGGACTGGCCCTTCTGGAACTGCGTATGCAACGGAGGCTTGCGGTGTCCGACAGCGTACGGGCTCGGTTCGTCTGCATCCTGGTCTTTTGTCCGACGGTCGCTCATCGCTTCATCTCATTGAAGCCAGCCTGCAAGAAGGAGATCGCAGGCGCAAAAAAACCCGCAGGCGCAGCGCACTTGCGGGGACAGCCGGAGGGCTTCAGCTCCGGCATTTTAGTTATCTTGCCACGAAAACTCGCCCCGTCAAGGAAAGATTGATTGGAAGGAGGCGGACAGGATCTGTGAGCGTTAGAGCACGGCCGGAACGAGCCCGGCCACGACAGGGAAGACATGGCAGGTGGCTCAATATGAACCGCGCTCATTTTCATGTCTCACTCAAGGCGCGCACCGGACCCTTCCCCGGGGCGAAGGGAATTCGCGCCAGGCCTCTGAATCGCTGGAACCGCCCCGTGGCGCGCGATCTGGAAAAACTCCCTGCCAAACTCCCTGCCAGCAGGGAGTTTGGCTTCTCGAATGCCCTCATCCGGCCTGGACCGGGTCCTTGGGAGGCGCGGGCACGATTTACTCGTGTGAGGCTTTCAGCCTATGACCTGGCTGTGTGAAAATGCAGCGCGGCCATCGCTAGCCTTGACGGCGCCGCCTGTCGGCGGCCATGAACCTTTGCCATGTATCGCTTTGCGCTCACCCGACTAAGCCTCGTGATTCCGACCTTCATCGGGCTCACCCTGCTGGCGTTTTTTCTCATTCGCATCATCCCGGGCGATCCCATCGAGACGATGGCGGGCGAGCGCGGGATCGATCCGGTTCGCCACGAACAGCTGCGCGCCGAATACGGTTTCGACAAGCCTGTTCTGGTCCAGTATGGCCTCTATATCGGGCGCCTCCTCCACGGCGATCTCGGCCGCTCCATCGTGACGCGCGAGCCGGTGATTGCGGAGTTCGCGGCGCTGTTTCCGGCGACCGTCGAGCTCGCGCTCTGCGCCATGCTGTTTGCCGTGATCATCGGACTGACGGCCGGCATTCTTGCCGCGGTCAACCGGAATTCGGTCTTCGACCACGGCGTCATGGGCGTTTCGCTCGCCGGCTACTCGATGCCGATCTTCTGGTGGGGCTTGCTGCTGATTCTGCTGTTCTCGCTCAAGCTCGATCTCACCCCGGTCTCTGGCCGCATTGCGGTGCAGTACTTTGTCGAGCCGGTCACCGGATTCCTGCTCATCGACACCCTGCTGTCCGATGACAAGGGCGCGTTCGCGTCGGCGCTGTCGCACATCGTGCTGCCTGCGGTCGTACTCGGCACGGTGCCGCTCGCCGTCATCGCGCGGATGACCCGGTCGGCGATGCTGGAGGTGCTTGGCGAGGACTACATTCGCACCGCCCGCGCCAAGGGTCTTCCCGGCTACCGCGTCATCGGTCTTCACGCATTGCGCAATGCGCTCATTCCGATCGTAACCGTGATCGGGCTGCAGGTCGGCGTGCTGTTCACCGGCGCCATCCTGACCGAAACGATCTTTTCCTGGCCGGGCGTCGGCAAATGGCTGATCGAAGCGATCAATCGGCGCGACTATCCGGTCCTCCAAGGCGGCACTTTGCTGATCGGCGCCGTCGTCATTGCCGTCAACCTTACGGTCGAGCTGGCCTACGGCCTGATTAATCCGCGCATCAGGCACCTCCGATGACCGCCGAATATCTCGAAGCGCGGCTGCCCGCGCCGTCGCCCCCTCCCCACCCTCCCCCGCCCCCCCTCCCTAACCCTCCCCCGCGAGCGGGGGAGGGAAGGGTGGGGGCAGACGGGGAGGGTAGGGAGGGGGCGGTGCAAGAGTTCTGGGCCTCGTTTCGCGCCCACCACGGCGCCGTCGCCGGCGTCACGGTGATCGCCACCATCGTGCTGCTGGCCGCTTTCGCCGATCTCATCGCGCCGCACTCGCCGGTGCTGAACGACAACGCCGCGTTTCTCAAGCCACCATTCTGGCAGGACGGCGGGTCTTTCACCTACGTCCTCGGCACCGATGCGATCGGACGCGACATGCTTTCACGCCTGATCTACGGCGCGCGCCTGTCGCTCCTGATCGGGGTTGCGGTGGTGGCGCTCTCGGTGATTGTCGGCACCGTGCTTGGTCTCATCGCCGGCTTCTTCCGCGGCGGCGTCGAGATCGCGATCATGCGGCTCATGGACATTCTGCTGACATTGCCGAGCCTGCTGCTGGCGATCGTCATCGTCGCGATCCTCGGCCCCGGCGTCATGAACGCGCTCCTGGCGGTCGCCGTGGTGCTGCTGCCTCACTACGTGCGCATCACCCATGCCGCCGTCATCACCGAAACCGCCAAGGACTACGTCACGGCGGCCCGGGTCTCAGGCGCCGGCACGCTGCGCCTGATGTTCAAGGAGGTGCTGCCGAATTGCATGGCGCCCCTGATCGTTCAAGCGACGCTCGGGGTTTCGACCGCCATTCTCGATGCGGCGTCGCTCGGCTTCCTCGGGCTCGGCGCCCAGCCGCCGCTGCCCGAATGGGGCACGATGCTGGCCGACGCCCGCGAATTCGTGTCGCGCGCCTGGTGGGTGGTGACGTTCCCCGGCATCATGATCCTGGTCACGGTGCTGGCCTTCAACCTCGTCGGCGACGGCCTGCGCGATGCCCTCGATCCCAAGCTGAAGCGCTGAACTGAAACGCTGAACTGAAACGCTGTCATGGCCCTGCTCGAGATCGAAAATCTCTCCGTCGCGTTTCCTTCGCCGACCGCAACCGGCCGCGCGGTCGACGGGGTCAGCATCGCGGTCGCGGAGGGCCAATCGCTCGGCGTCGTGGGTGAATCCGGCTCGGGCAAGAGCCTCACCATGCTGGCCGTGATGGGGCTCGTGCCCTATCCGGGGCAGGTCACGGTGGACCGGCTCAGGTTCAAGGATCGCGATCTTACCCGGTTGTCCGGCCGGGAGCGGCGCCGGCTCGCCGGCAAGAGCTTGGCGATGATCTTCCAGGACCCGATGACGAGCCTCAATCCCTGCTTCACGGTGGGCTTTCAACTGGTCGAGACATTGCGCGTCCACGAGAAAATCGACCGCAAGGCGGCACGCCGGCGCGCCATCGCGCTGCTCGAACAGGTCGGCATCCCGGCGGCGGAGAGCCGCATGGGGGCGTTTCCGCACCAGCTTTCGGGCGGCATGAACCAGCGGGTGATGATCGCCATGGCGATCGCCTGCCAGCCGGACCTTCTGATCGCCGATGAGCCGACGACAGCGCTCGACGTCACGGTCCAGGCGCAGATCCTCGAATTGCTCCGCACCCTCCAGCGCGATCGCGGCATGGCTCTCATCCTGGTCAGCCACAACATGGACGTGGTCGCCGAAACCGCACGCCGCGTCGCCGTGATGTATGCTGGCCAGATCGTGGAGGAGCGCGACACTGCGGGCCTTTTTGGGGCGCCCCAGCATCCCTACACGGCGGCGCTTCTGGCGGCGAGCCCCCCTCCCTACCCTCCCCCGCTTGCGGGGGAGGGTAGGGAGGGGGCCGCGCGGCTGGCGCCCATCCCCGGCGCGCCGCCGGGCCTTAACGATCGTCCGCACGGCTGCCTGTTCGGCCCGCGCTGCGCCTATGCTACGGAGCGCTCATGCGCAACGCAGCCCGAAATCCGGCCCTGGATGGACGGCCGGATCCGCTGCCACTATCCGCTCGGCGACCCCGATCGCAATGCGCGCATTGCGGCCGACGGGCTCCTTGGCGCGAAGGGAGTGCCGTGACCGCACTTGTCGCCGCCCGCGGTCTGGAGCGCACCTACGAGGTGCGGCGGGGCCTGTTCAAGGAACCCGGGAAGCTGCGGGCGGTCGGCGGCATCTCGTTTGCGCTTGCCGCCGGCGAGACTCTCGCGGTGGTCGGCGAATCCGGCTGCGGCAAGTCCACGCTCGCGCGCCTCATAACGCTGATCGAAAAGCCCACCGGGGGAACGCTTGCGCTCGACGGCGTCGATGCGATCAACCCGCCGGCTGGCGCGATGCGCAAGCTGCGCCGCACCGTCCAGCTGGTTTCCCAGGACCCCTACGGCTCGCTCAATCCGCGCAAGAAGATCGGCGCCATTGTGGAAGATCCCCTCGCCATCAACACCAAGCTGCCGAAACCGGCCCGCGCCGGGCAAGCGATCGAAATGCTGGCGAAGGTCGGCCTCGGCCGCGAGCATTACGGGCGCTATCCCCACATGTTCTCCGGCGGCCAGCGTCAACGCATCGCGATCGCGCGGGCGCTGATATTGCGTCCGAAGCTGGTGGTCGCCGACGAGCCGGTGTCGGCGCTTGATGTCTCGGTGCAGGCGCAGGTGCTGAACCTGTTCATGGATCTCCAGCAGGAACTGGGCCTCGCCTATCTCTTCATCTCGCACGATCTCGCCGTGGTGCGTCACATCGCCCATGACGTGCTTGTCATGTATCTCGGCCTCGCGATGGAGCAGGGGCCGAAGGAGAAAATCTTCGGCCGGCCGCTTCATCCCTATACCCGGGCGCTGCTCGCTTCGACGCCCGGATTGGGCCGGCGACCGTCGCACGGCGTGCCGAAGGGCGAGTTGCCGTCGCCGCTCGACCCGCCGAACGGCTGCGTGTTCTCGACCCGCTGCCCCCATGTGGCCGAGCGGTGCCGCGAAGAGGGACGCGAGGTGGCCTGCCACTTTGCGGAGCAGTTCCTCACGAGCTGATTTTTTGCTTGATTCGCGTCAGGGTCACGCAAGGCGGAAGCGGGTGATTTGTCGGATGGGTATCGCCTTCGGCTCAACCCATCCTGAGTGCTCCGCTCTACTGATTGGGGCCGCAGGGAACCGGGCCACGGCCTTGTCGAGATCTGCAAAATCTGATTGACGGGCCTTCATCAGCCCTTTGTCTCCGGCAGGCTTCGGTCTCTTGTGGCGTTCGACGTCCGCCGCCCGGGTAGAACTGACAAGCACGCCGGGTGTACCAGTACGCCGAGTGTCTGGCGATTTGTATCGCCTCGGGAGGCATCACGCAGCGAACAGGAGCGTCAGGCTCTTCCTGCTCGCAATGTATCTTTGAAGTCCGCGATCGGCAGCCCTGTTGATCGCAATTCGATTGAACCGATTCCTCCCAATGGATGAAAACGGCTGCCTGAGGGTTTGCTAATTTGCCTGCAATTGATGCCGCGTCCGGGATAGCCAAGGCAGGAGATGCAAAGATCGCCAGGCTGAAGGTGAACCCCAGGACACTGAGAGCGTGTTTCCCGCCTATATGTGCATGCATTAGGACACACATGTTTTCCTCCGTGAATATCAAGTCGAAAAGCAGAACGACCCTCGACGTGTGTGCACTTGGGCGACTGCTCGACTTGGCGCCTTCGCACGCCCAGTCGTTTCCGGGCTATGTCGACGCGCGTTTGATCAACATAAATATATCCGAAGAGAAAAGATGTGACGGAGATCACACCTCACGAGCCCTGAGGCAAGGAGTCTCCCGCCCGTTTTGCAGGGAGGGAGACGGGTGACCCACATCTTTCGTCGCCACCGCTCGGCCACACATCAGCTAGCCTGGCCGAGCGCCTCGGCGCGGCCGCGCCCATCGCTTTCGATTACTTGCCGCCCAATGCCCTGTAAGCGGCGTCGACGTTGGTCGGGAACCGGTCCTGGCTGCCCCAGTTGGCGTATTCGGGCATCTTCACGTCCTTCTTGATGTCATCCAGCGATTTGCCGTCCTTCATCAGCTTGCCGACCCGGTCCATAAGCAGGGCGTAGTATTGCTCGCCGTCCTCAAAAATCTTCACAGTGCCGGGCGTGCCATGCCC
>WNFD01007844.1_pt1 | contig 12662 bp, 13 predicted proteins | sample 5400491 | NCBI WGS metagenome assembly WNFD01 (sample SAMN13153343, study PRJNA577476) | soil metagenome | isolation source: 120 cm saprolite under Douglas fir tree site 2 hole 2 replicate 2 | place: USA:California | collected 2015-04-18 | reverse complement strand
CGGTCTTTGGCGGTCATTTAGCTCCTTGGTATGCGGACATAGTTGTATGGTCAAAAGCGTGTGTACGTGGGCTTGTAGGCTCAGGAAATGTCGCTCTGGGCAAGGCCGGGGTGCCAGACGAGGTGGTCGCGGGGGCCATCCCGCCGGCTCTTTTACGTTTTGAGAAACATTCCTGGCCTCAGCCCGAGGCGCGCAACCCCTTCGAACAGCGCGAGGCGGGCAACCCGTTGGATCGGGGGCAGTTACATGAGGGGTGCCGTGGGTCCAAAGCTATGCGACAGGTTGTATGACGTTTTGTATGACGCTGGATGCGACACAGGAAAGCACAGGCTGTGCTAGAGGTTGACGGCAAGTCCTGTGTAATCAGTATGATGCGGGTTCGGATGGAACCCACGGAGGTTTTGACGGTCAGATTTGTACGTACGGAAGTGACAATATTCGTCACCACGAGCATGTGGGACGCGGGCCTTGACTGTCGCCCCAGCCCAGGTGTAAGCCTGTATTATGCTCACCACTGCCGTTGCTGCAGCACAGATCATTTCCAAGGCCACGACGGCCCTGAACGCTGCAAGGGAGCGGGCGAAGGGTTCGAAGGATACTGACCTCAAGATACATATAAACACGCTGTATGACGAATTTCTGAACCTGAAAGAGTTGCTAATCCGGCTGACAGACGAGAACAGCGAGCCACCGCGGGAGCACGCCGGCCTCGTTCGCAGGCATTGTGTGGTTTGCCAACAGTACTTCACGGAGAAGTCTGACGACGAGCCGGCGTTTGGAATTGCGAACGGCCCGAATGGATGGATGGGCCGGTAGCGCGGGCGCCCTCTCTTTGGCCTTTGATCCTGGCCGGTCTCAATATATTTGGGGAGATACACACTCACCCATTTATGGGGGAGTGGGGATGTATCTCTCCCATAATGGTGTATATATTGGGGTCAACCTCACTACGTTGACTACCCCGCGGGGGTACTCAACCTCCCTTTTTAAGCCTTGTAGGGTGGTCAACCTAGCTTCAGCTCCCATACTTGGCCTTCCCTTCCAATCGATTACGCTCCATAGCGATCTTGTAATACGGCACCTTGACCCTCTTGCCGTCAACGGTGAGCTGGAAGTACAAAAGGAAGCGCCAAATTGGCTTACCTCCCTTGCGGGACTTGTTCACCCAAACCCGAGTCAGAGAAATGATGTGGCCAACCTTCCGACCCTTGCCGGGGGAGATGCACGAAAGCCGGTTGTTCTGGTCCGACGCATAGCCAGGATAGTCAACGGAAGCGATCCAAAGTGCTCCATCAGCGGTTGCAGTCTCAGGAGAGACGGCAGCGGCAGCCACGACGGGCGCCGAAGATCGGAACGCCGGCTTTCTTGCCGCCTCCGCAATAGAGGATGCCTCTTCACGCGACAGGAAAACGCCGGGGACGTCGGGATCCACCAGAGCTTCTCTCTCGAGAGTATTCCGGTAATTGAGCTGCTCGTCCCAGGAATCGATTCTGATTCGGCGCCCGTGCGCAATTAGAAACTGGCGGCGCTCTTCGGTCAGAATAGGTCGGGTTGGACTATCTTGTGCGGTTGTCATGTTGGGTGTTCCCTTCAATCTGAGGTTTGATCGACGTTTCTACCCGGATCATCTCCAAGTGGCCCGCTCTCAATTGGAGCGACACCGTCCCGTAGACTCGGTCCTTCTTCAACTTTTCCAGCAGTTCAGCAATCTGTTGTGTCATACGCGATGCTCCATTAGAAATTTTTCCAAGACGGCGCGCGGTATTCTCAAAACCCGGTAGCGTCGTTTCCTGCCGGTCTTCCTACCGACCAGCTCAGGACTCCCCAGGTCTATTACCCCGGGCAATCCTCCGAACCTTTGCAACACGAAGTCCTCTGACAGCTTGAGCACTCCGGCCACTTCCCCAACGGTCATCAGTTCTCCCATGCTCGGCCCCTTTTTGGTTACTGAAGTCACCTTAGAAGAAGCCCCTTCCGCTCCTTCCTATGGACCGGACTAATCCTGTGCAATTTTTCTTGACCTGCGGGCAGTCATCGTGCAAAATCGTTCGATGCCGCTCATAGTAAGGGTTGGGCCGTACCGCCGAACGCAGTCCCAGATCAAAAAAGAAGGACACCTCNNNCTACGTCAACAAGGGTGGTTATGCAGTTCGGCCAGAGCGGCCTTTGGCGGGAAGCGACAAAGAGGCGGCCTTCTCGAAGAAGAATGCCCTCGAAGCCTCTTTCCGTACCGGCTTTCATCCCGCTGCAATGCCTGGACCGATCTGGCGCCCTGGCTTGGGGTGGCACTATCCCAGCGGGGAAAAGTACGGCAACTACGCGCGCATGTTCCAGTTCAGTTTTCCCATCACCCGCGGGGAGATTCCAACCGGCATTTTCTCTTACCGGTTAATGGGAGTGCCGCGCTACCCATCGGAGCGGAAGCGCAAACTGCGCCCGCGCTTCATGCTCCCAGCCAAGCTCGTCCATCGTCTAGGCGGAATGACTCTCAGGGTTCATGTGGGGTATGACGGGATAGCAAATATCAATCTCGATTACTGGTTCCTGCCCACGAAGCGGGAGATCCGCCAGATGGAACAGCGCGAGAAGAGGATGGTGCGCGATGTTCTGTGGAAGCCTCCCGGCTGGCCCGCAGACTGGCGGGAAGAGCGCAAGATGCGTGATCTTGATGCCCATCTGGAACTGTGGGCTTATGGCTCCGGCGAGTTGGATAGAGCCGGAAAACCTACGCCCCGTCACCGGCTGCCAACACTCCGCTGGGACGTGAAGGAGACCGCAGCCGAACGCATGCATGCTGCCCTTGGTGATCTGGTCCATTACATGGCCCCGATCAATCGCGGGCGAGTTACCGAACGGGCGAATACTGCGTATGGCAACACGTCCCTGGGCGGTCGGTTCGACTTCAGCTCACGCGGTCAAGGCAATTCCGATCTACCGACTGTGCCACCGGTGCCGCTGCACATGCGGTCAAAGGCAATCGCAAAACGGCGCTCCGAGATACCGATCGATGTCTATCAGGTTTGGCTAGATCGGGCGGGGTGGCGGTGCTAAGAGCTGTGCTACGTGGCGCGTTTTGAGCGGCTTCTAACGGATGGTGAGGTAGTACTTTGTGTATGTTACGGATGTCATTGAAGGCTCAGACGTTTATACGACACCCCGGTCCGGCGATTGCCTCGATTATAGCTCCGTTCGGGCAGAAAAAAGCTGTTCAGGCGGGAACTTTCTACTCGGAAGGCGACTGTTCACCAGCATAGCTTTCACAGGTTCAGGCGGTTTTCAGAAATCTGCTTTCAGAAAGACGCCAGGCGCAATCCATTCCGGGCAACCTGCAAGGGGAGGACTCGCCCTCCGTTGTCGCCGACGGCGGTCGCTACCCGACTGGCCGCGCCTTCCTCCACCAGAAAGATTACGCAGCCCCCACCGCCCGCGCCGCAAACTTTGGCTGCCCGTCCGCCATGTCTGGCGGCCACGCTGATCAGCTTGTCAATGAGCGGCGTGGTGATTCCCGGAGCATTGCTACGACGCAACTTCCACTCTTCGCGCAGCAGGCGTGCAACCTCGTCCCAGTCGGTTTTAAGCAACGCCTGATGCATGGCCCGCGCAATGGCAGCAATTCGCTCGAAGTTGTGGAACACGCGTTTGTCGCCATCAATATGGGCCTTGAAGACCTCCCAGTTATTGATGCCCGACTGCCGTGGCGCTCCGGTGTAAGCCAAAACGAAGTGCGACTCAATTTCTTCCAGCACAACCGTCACTGCCTCGCGGTGGATGCCGTCGGCATCCAGATGAATTGCGCTCACTCCTCCGTACAGAGCCGGATAGTAGTCCTGGCAACCGGTCGGCACGTGGATGATTTGCGCCTCGACATTCTGGGCAATGACGCGCATCTGTTCCAGGGTGAGGTTACGGCCGGTAAAGCGGGCCAGCGCGGCGGTGGTGGCGATCATGAGCGCCGACGATCCGGAAATGCCGGCACCGGCGGGAGACTCGGAATCGGTCTCAATCAGCAACCCCTCTTTGGGAGCAAAAAATTGGAGCAACCGGGCGGCCAAAGGCAAGCGAAAGCGATTCGCAGTGCGCAGCGCTTCGAAGGTGGGAAACCGCTCTTCGCGGCGAGTATCAATCGAGCGGGTGTGGATGGCCTTCCCCTTCAACGGGGTGATCCGGCAGGTAGTCAGAATGTTGACGGCGAAATTTATCGTCAGCGCTTCCGGATGGAACAGATATAGCGGCCACAAATCAATCGTTCCCCCCGCCAGGTCAGCGCGGCAGGGCGCCTGGGCCAAGATCCCGCGGCCGCTGGCCGTGCGGGGATTTTCTCGCATGCAGTGTTTGTACCACGAGGCGATTGCTCCCAAGTCCGCTTTTGCCGGCAGCCGCGTCTCGGTAGCCATACCGTCAACAGCGTAGCTAAATGGTTCGTTGACAACGCCATTTCTTTGCCCCAAACTCATAAGTACGAGTTTGCCGCCTAAAGGCTGCGGAGGAGCTTTAAATTATCGCTGGAGCAGCGCCTCGGCGCTCCGTCACAGGCTCTCTTTTCATGGGCGGTTTCAGCCGCTGAGGGGAGCAACAGCGATTTGTTCCGCAAACTGTATCGCCGGGCGGCGGCGAATCTGGCCGTTCGCGACGGGGTTGTAGAAAATGGCTCCTTTCCCTCCTCTTACTCCTCCTCCTCCCGAAGCGCCGGGAGCACGAGTCCCTATGCGGACTCGGTCTCTGGTCTCAGACGAGGTGGTTGAGCGCCCGGATGCTGCCGAGATCGTTCTTGCCAAGCTGCGCGGCATGATCGCCGCAGGTACGCAAGAGAACGACACCATCCTTGGCACGATCGCCGTGGCCGCCCACGCCTTAACCGGTGCCACCGGAGCGGCAATCGCTATGCCTCGCGATGGCGTGGTCCTCTGTGTGGGCAGAAGCGGTGAAACCGCACCTGAGTTGGGCGCCCCGCTCAACGTGGATTCGGGAATCTCGGGCGAATGCTTGCGGACTGGAAGGATCCTGCGCTGCGATGACGCCGGCAGAGATTATCAGGTTGATCCGGAGGTCTGCCGCCAGCTCGGCCTGCAATCCATCGCCGTGGTGCCGTTGCGTGGACAGTTTGGCAGGGTGGGCGTGCTGGAAGCGTTCTCCACCCACTCTTACGCCTTTACCGAGCAGCACATGGATCTCCTGGGGCGACTGGCTGGACTGGCCGAGGCAGCCTGGGCACGGGGATCGGGAGCCGAAGCCCCACTGAGTCAAGATCCCCTGACCCCAGGTCTCCTTACGCCAGATCTCCTCACCCCAACCGCCCTCACCCCAGACCCACCTGCGCCAAGTCGCCTAACCAAAGACTCGCCAGCAGGGACCACTCTCCCAGCCGAAGTCCCGGCCGAAAACTCTCGCCTCGCCGATGCTTCGTTGGCGCTGACGCGCGTGGGAGAGGCGCTCGCCGCCGGCCTGCGTGGGAACCTTCGAGCCGAGCGAAGGTGGCGTTACTTGACGATCGCAGGCTTGTCTACAATCTTGTTGCTGTTGCTGTCGATATTGAGCTGGAAGGCATGGTACAAGGCGAGTCTTCCCTCGGCCTCAAACCGGCCAACTGCCAGTCCGCCAGTCGCCCCGGGGGAGATTCCGGATGCTACGGCCGGAGTTGGATTGACGTGGCAACCGGGCACCAACCGTCCTGCCTCCCGCCCCAATGCCGCCCGGGCAGTGCCCGCTGGAAAATCTCCTGCAACTGCTAGGACACCTGATACGGTGACTAGGCGGCACACCAGAGTGCCGCAGGCAGCCGATGAGGACAGTGCGATTGCGAGCCTACACTCGGATTCGACGCCCATCGTGGTCGATGTTCCCCAGATTACGGGGTCCGGCGCCAGCCCAACTGATCTGGCAACTGTCCTTTCAGCCTCGCCATCCCTGCCCAAGCTAGGTGCGCCAATTTCGCAAGGCGTCGCTGGGGGTATTTTGGTACGCAAGGTACAGCCGGTGTACTCTCCCGAGGCCCGGAGATTGCGTCTGGAAGGAACCGTAGTTCTCGAGGCGACCATCACGGAGCATGGGGAGATAGACGGATTGAAGGTAATCAGCGGCCATCCCGTTCTAGCTCAGGCGGCGAGGGAAGCGGTAAGCAAATGGCGATATACCCCCTACCTGCTGAACGGCAAGCCTATCAGAAAGATGACCCAAATCAACATCACCTTCATCTCTCCGCAATAAGGCGTCTGGACAATCAGGTGAGATTCAGCGCGCGCCTCACGGTGCCACGTTCTTTCTGAATTTTTTCCTGAAGCAGGGTGATGGCATAGATCAACTGCTCGGGCCGGGGCGGGCAGCCGGGAACGTAAACATCCACCGGAATCACCTGGTTCACGCTCTGCACCAGAGCGTAGTTGTTAAACACGCCGCCCGAGGTCGCGCAAGCCCCCATTGAAATTACCCACTTGGGCTCCGGCATCTGCTCCCAAAGCTGGCGGATCACTGGCGCCATTTTGTTGGAGACGCGGCCCGCGATGATGATGAGGTCTGACTGCCGGGGCGAAGGTCGAAACACTTCCGCGCCAAAGCGTGCAATGTCGAACCGGGACGCGCCCATGGACATCATTTCGATGGCACAGCAGGCGAGACCGAAGGTCAACGGCCAAATGGAGTTCTTGCGCATCCAGTTGACTGCCGAATCGAGTGTGGTCAGCACCACGCCTTCCGGCGCCGGATTGCCGAAGGTCAATTCCTTGACTACCTTCTTGCCATTCTCGGTGGTGACGTAAGAGCCGTAGCTAAGTTCGCCAGACATGATGGGCTTATTTTAAACCACGCAGGTCGGTCCTGGTTTTCCGGAACTCAAATTTCTTGAGGAGGGTCGAACTCATTTCATGAATAAGCACTAGAGTCTCTCGTGAGCTGGCGATTTTAGGCCAGCTATCTGAGAACCAAAGAGACCGCAAGGGACCGGAATAGCTTCCGAGGCAGCGACTCGTTAGGATCGCATTGTCTGCTGCGTATTAGGCCCCGGCTTAATTGCTTGGCCGGCCATAGGAAACGAGGAAGGTTAAGACAAAGCACGAGAATAAAGAGGCCGCGTGTTTTTAGTCCGCAACTTACTTATGTCCGGTTTCGACTTTCCCATTCGTCGCATAGGTGGAAACCGTAAATCAGGCCTGAAAAAAGCCAAGCCGACGTGGCGTTAAGCTGGAATGAAATGGGAAAAGAGAGCGAAGGATGGGGCAGCCGAGGTTTGTTCTATGCCGGCGAAAGGTTGGGCCAGCCCGCCACCTTAAAGGATCCCACCGCCCAGCCTCAAAAGGCTAAACCCCAGCCTATATCGGGTTTCAGACAGCACGACGGAAGAGGACGAACAGGCCAGATGGGTTTACCATGGATGAGGTTTCTGAAGTCAAAAGTAGATTCCGGATAAAACATCTATATGGCCGCTAGTTGGCGCGAATGGCGATGGGCTGTCGTCCTTTGCTATAGCACAAGTCTTGGGTTTCTCCTATCGAGGCATGCCTTCTGGCGCGATGAGGTTCAGGCGTGGCAGGTTGCTGTTCACACCGATTCTATCTCCTCCCTGTTTCACAGCCTGCGATACGAAGGACATCCGGCGTTATGGTTTCTCTTTCTTCGTGGGCTCAGTGTGTTCTTCGATTCACCGGAGGTGATGCTCGGAGCGCACTGGTTGTTGGCCTCCTTGAATGCATTCCTGCTAATTTGGCTCTGCCCAATACCCCCATGGCAAAGGATTGCCTGCTGTTTCGGTTATTTCATCTTGTTCGAGTACGGAGTGATCTGCCGAAATTACGCCATCGGCGCATTGCTCGCTTTTACCTTTGTAGTAGTTCATAGCCGTTATAAGCGAGCGGTGATAGGACCAGCGCTGCTTCTCGCTTTGCTTGTTCACTCAAGCATTCCCGGAGCCTTTCTCGCCATCTCTCTTCTCGCATATCTCATCGCAGATCTCTGGGACGGCGGTCGGGCTTCAAGACTCCGCCTATTGGCGGCGATTGTTATCGTTGGCGCGAGCCTAGCAGCAATGGCCTCATATATCAACCCACCTGCCGACAGTCTAATTGCTAAGGTCTACCACAAATCCCGACAGCACCTTACGGCCAAGGCAGCGATGGCCAACGCTCGTATATTCTTGCGTGTTACCGCTCCTATACCGCGGCCGGAAACACTTCATTTCTGGAACACAAACTGGACAGACTCAATAGCACCGGACTACATCAGAAGGGCGATCCAATATCCTGTAACGGTACTTTGCCTGGCGCTCGCCGCATTATCCGTTATCCATCGACGTACCCTGTTAGTTCTCTTCTCCGCAGGTACCTTACTACTCGCAGGGTTTTCGATCATTCACGGGCAAACTGACATGCGCCATCAAGGCCAGTGGTTTATCCTCTTGCTTCTCTGCTATTGGATCGATAGGACGCACGGCGATGTTGACGGGCGAGATTTTGGCGGATGGCAACGGAGGATTCGGCGATTTTTTCCAGCGATCATTTTCGCCGTTCAGCCGGTTGCTGTGATTATCCCCATCGTGCGCTCGTTCAATGTTCCGTTCTCTGCTACACCCGCGTTGGTGAAGGAAGTGCTGGATGCGCGGTTGGATCCCAGCGTGTGGAGTGCCTACCCTGAGGCTTTCGTAGCTCCCGTATCAGCCGCATCCGGTCGCGCAGTGTATTCGCCGCAACAGGATCGTTTCGAGCGCTTCTCTTTGTGGAAGGACTTTGCCGGGCCGCATTCAGCGGGCGGCATGCTCGAGGCGACTCCAGAAGTGCCCGCACAACGACTTGCGGCACAAATCGGGAAGCACGAGTCGTCCCTCATTCTTTTCCTTAACGAAAATAGCGTGCCCTCGATTCTTTCGAAGCTTCCGACGGATATTACGGTGAGGCAATTGGCCAAGAGGCCGAAGGGAATCGTTGAGGACGAAGCGAATGTTTCCTTATTGCTTCAAAAGGCTCAGTGATTGCTTCTTCTCTTGAGGCATGGCGACATCGCAGCCGCTCCACCATGGAGCTATAAACGCAGTAAGGCATATCTTCGCTGGGTAAAAACTGCCTCGGGGACCCAGATGAGCCGGGATGAGCGGGTCCATTCAACGAGCCGCCCTTGCCCTCTCTGGGGCTGTTCTTTCCGCAAAGGTACCTGTGATGGTCGCTGGAGGTGTCGCCCCCACCGATAGATCTTGACCCTCTCATGCTGGCTGTCGCCTTCATCGTAGATCAACTCTGCGCTCTGATCTGGAATCCCCTGTTCAAACCATTGAGCTAGATATGGCGGCTCTCTCTCGGAGTACTCCAGAAGCACAATAAAATCGGGCTTCTTCTTTGCGATATACCGCAGCGCTAAATCGGAAGAAGCGTAGGGTAAGTACATGAGACTGCCGTCTGCGTAGTATGCTGGGATCAATGATGTAGCCATGACCCATTTCGGGCCAGGCCAGTGCTGTGCCAACCATTGCCCTGCCGTCTTACGGTCCGTGAGCATCTCATCGCGAAATTCCATTTCCCCTAGTACTGCCCTTAGGGACAGAGCGAACACTAGGACAATGGCAATCCACTGAACGGTAATGCCCGCGCGTTTTGGAATGCCTCTTTGCAGGGAAATCGAGGCAACCGTATCGTGGGTCCAGTGATAAAGCTCATCTGCCCCCTTGCCTCCCCAGAGAAGCAGGAGCGCCATAAACGGGTGGAAGAAGCGAGGCCAAAACGCCTGAACAGACAGCAGGACAAGCACCATCGTCAATCCGCTGACGAGGAGAATCCCTTCGTTCACCAGTCGTCTGCGATCCCAGGCAGTTCGCAACAACCCAATAACGGCCAGAATAAAGAGCACAGGTGCTCCCTGTGTCTGAAAGGTTGCTAGTGCCTCATAGATTCGTTTCACGTTTCGCGGCGCCGAATGTAGTACGTACAAGATCAGGTCACGCGGCGTGTACGAGGCTTCCTTCAAAGTCTCGTTATACGATTTCATGAACACGCCCTCGCCACTTAAGTCATCCCTGATTTTCGTAGCAGCCTCGTTATAACTCATCCCAGCCCGCATTTTCGTCCCCCAGGCGTACGACAGCGAACCCTTTGCTTCGACTCGAAATTTCCCCGAGTTCTTGGAGAGAAAAGCGACGTAGGGAGAAGCTGCAAACGCGAACACTCCGACTAGGCTTAGAACGCCAATCAGTAGTGGCCGCCGATTCCGGACAAAAAACGTCGACAGGAGCACTGCAACAGCGATTGCCCCCACGATGAGGAAGGCCTCGGGTCGAACCAAATAGGCCAACGCGAAAAAGATCCCGGCAAAAATGGATGCTTTTACCGCTTCTTCTTCAATCCACTTAATCACGTAATAAACACCACTCATCAAAAATGTAAGATATATGGTTTCGGAGCAGCACAAGACGGATCGAGCTGCGAGGAGGGGGTGGAACGCTACCAGTACAGCTACGAGAGACGCTACTTTCCGGCTGTAGATCCGCTCGGCAAGCTTGAACATTGGTACGACCAGCAGGGCGCCCAGTACGACATTTATCACCCGCGCTGAAAGTTCGAAACTTGGAAGCAAAAAGGAGAGGCCAGCAATCAAGAGGGGGTATAGAGGCGGAAAGTTTAGCTGGATGCCGTTGTTGAAAATCCCCATGTAACCGCGACCGGCACGCAGGTTTTGCGCTAGCCGCGCATACTCGACACCTTCGCTGTCGATAATGATACCGTGCCGCAACGCCCAGAGGAGCAACGCAACCCGGAGAAGCACAGCCACCAAGACTGCCGCCTGAATCACATCTAAGTCTAAGAACGATACGGCTGCGTACAGTACACACACTTGCTTGATGGCCCCGATTGCGACCATCTTAATTCTGCCCATATAAAGCTCCTACTTCGCGTCGGACGGTGCAGGGACGATATTCATGATCGTCCGCACGCCGATTGGGCCAAACCGTGGTGTCTCTAAAGCGTCGCGTCGAGGAGCAGAGGTGGGGAGTCCGACTGCAAAACGGAAGGTTTTTTTCGAAGAACGGCGCGGCTTGACTTTAAGACTACGGGGGGGTCTTGTCAATGGCACTCTAGTGGGCTTTGCACTTCAGAGGACAACTTCTGCACCTGCGAATACCTCGGCGGCGTAGGCGACGTCGAACGCGATTACATCAGGCAAGCCCGATGGTCATTCCTGGGATATTTTTAGGCGGAAGGAAAATCATTGCCACGGCGGAGCTCGACGCTCAAGCGCGCCAGGCGCCGCTAATCTTGGAATTCATCGGAGAGAAATTCCACGCCGTACAAGTAGACCGACCGGTTACGAACTTTTCCGCGAACTCGAACCGGTTCATCGGTGCGTGGATTCTTGAACTCGACCTTGACATGACTTCCTACTGCCAGGTTGGCTGCGGCAAACAGGCAAATGCCGCCTTCACTTAACCTAACCCCACGGGCATCGACAACCGTCTGGTCCGTCGAGCGATCGACGACCACCCGAAGAGGTGCGTCAAACGGGTGGCGCTCCCAACGGCGTCGATTTGGCTGTGGCTCCATTGATTCCAACTTCCCGGCCAGCGTCGCCCGCAGATATCAGTGCGCACTTCTGAAAAGCGCGGTCACAAGGCCCCTCAGTTTAGAAAGTATGGCACTGTCCTCATCCGGGAAAGTTACGGTGGTACAGCCCACGATGGGCTTGGGTAACAGTCTTCTTGCGGTGGGATAAATCCGTTTACGGATTCAGGACGACCTTACCAAACATCTGGCTCTTTTCCATGTACTCATGCGCGGCCCGGACATCTTTCAGAGCGAAGTTGCAGTCCACGACAGGCTTCAACCGTCCGGCGAAGACATGGCCCAGAGCGTCATACAGTTCGCCCATTGTGCCCATGTAGGAACCCAGCAGCGAGAGCTGGCGCGAGTATAGAAAGCGTAAGTCAAAACTGGCATTGGGGCCGGTGGTGGCGCCGCAAGTCACTAACGTGCCAGCTGGTTTGAGGCACTTCATACTCTGTTCCCAGGTGGCCGTGCCAACATGCTCGACCACGATGTCCACGCCTTCGTTGTTGGTCAACTTCTTTACTTCTTCGGAAATTTTCTGCTGATAGTGATTGATGCCGTGGTCGGCACCCAAGCCGCGAGCCTTCTCCAGTTTCTTCTCGTCCCCCGCAGTGGTAATCACGCGAGCGTGAAACAGCTTGGCCACCTGGATGGCAGCAATGCCGACGCCCGAACTGGCACCCAGCACTAACACAGTTTGCCCCGGACGAATGCCAGCGCGGCCCACCAGCATGTGCCAGGCGGTAAGGAACACGAGAGGTACACTGGCCGCCAAGTTGAAGTCCAGGCTGTCAGGAATCGGAACAACATTCACGGCAGGTGCAGCGATCAGTTCGCAATTTCCGCCATCCACCCGGTTGCCGAGCACGGTGAACTCCGGACACTGGTTCTGAAGTCCGGCAACACACTTCGCGCAGCGATTGCAGAAGTGCATGGGCGCGAGCAAGACCCTCTGCCCTGGCTTGAAGCCGGGGACGTACTCGCCCACTTCGACAATCTCTCCGGCCACATCACTACCTGGAATATGTGGGAGGTTCACCCCGGGCAGCCCCTTGCGCACCCACAGATCGAGATGATTCATGGCACAGGCTTTGACCCGGACCAGCACCTGATCCTTGCGCGGCTTTGGATCGGGGACGTCCTCGTAGC
>WNFD01008409.1_pt1 | contig 12663 bp, 14 predicted proteins | sample 5400491 | NCBI WGS metagenome assembly WNFD01 (sample SAMN13153343, study PRJNA577476) | soil metagenome | isolation source: 120 cm saprolite under Douglas fir tree site 2 hole 2 replicate 2 | place: USA:California | collected 2015-04-18 | reverse complement strand
CGAACGCTATTTCATCGTTGCCGCCGGGGTCGGCGCGGACGCCGATCTCATGTACCGCACCGGTGCCGATGTCAAAAAACGCCTGGGAATGTATGCCTACTTCGCCGAAATGGCCCGAATGATCGTCCATCCGCGTCTGCCTATGTTTCAGACTGAATGGCTTGACGAAAATGGGGAGCCCCGCGCGGCGAGCGTTTCGCTGGTCATGGCGCTTCGTACGCGGAGGTTTCCCCGCCTGATGCGCTTCGTCAATGTCGGCTCTTCCCTCGAACGCAACGACTACCGCCTCCTTCTGTTTCGCACCGATAAAATTCGCCACTTCCTGAACTATTTCACCAGCGCAATCACGGGATGTAACTGGAAAGTTGGCGCCGTGGAACTGGCCTGGACAACCTGGTTCCGCTGCACGCCCCTGAAATCCCGCGATCCGAAGGAAATCCACACCGAAATCGACGGCGAACTGCTGGGAACGCTCCCGGTGGAAGTAAGCGTCGCCGAGAGGACGTTTGAACTCCTGATTCCGGGTTGAGCAAAAAGACAAAACCTTTGCACCACGGAGTCACGGAGACACAGAGAAAAACAAAAAATAAATGGGTCCTCTTCGGACCGCAGGCTCCTGACGGTTTCATCCAGGGCAGAGTGTCGATATTTCGAACTTGAGTCACCAGCAGAAAGATGAGGACACGGGAAACCCAAATTCCAGGCGTGACCGGCAGTATTCGTGTCCTGATTCCGTGTCCTCTCCTGCCCGATGGGATCAGAGTGTCGAAATATCGAAGCCCTTGTTGCAAGCAGCGAAACCCCGGCGGTCCGAAGAGGCCCCATTTATTTTTTGTTTTTCTCTGTGTCTCCGTGCCTCCGTGGTGCAAAGGTCTTGTCTTTTGGTTGCGGCCCAGTTGCTCTGCGGTGAAAGATTTCACCGGCGCTAAGAGTAAAATACCCCCGTGACCATACTCCTCAATGAAGCTGAAGTCCGCGTGCTGGGTTCTCTGGTTGAGAAGGACATCACCACGCCCGACTACTATCCGCTTTCGCTGAACGCCCTCGTCAACGCCTGCAACCAGAAATCGAACCGCGATCCGGTGATGGAGCTGGATGACGAAGCCGTCCGGCTGGCCCTTCGGAACCTCAGCGAGAAAGGGCTGGCCGCCCATGTGAGCGGTCTCGATAGCCGGGTGCCGAAGTTTGAACACCGGCTCCAGGAAGCGTTCAACTTCACCCGCGCGGAGACCGCTATCGTCTGCGTCCTGCTGCTGCGCGGGCCGCAGACTCCCGGTGAACTGCGCGGACGCTCCGAGCGCCTGCACCGCTTCGAGCATCTCGACGACGTGCAATCCACGCTGCAAAGGCTGATGGAGCGCGAGCCGCCGCTGGTAAAAGTGCTGCCCCGCCTTCCCGGAACCAAAGAGGCGCGTTACGCGCACCTGCTGGCGGGCGACGTCGAGAGCTGGGAGCCTCCCGCCGAAGGCAAAGTGGTGATCAGCGGTCTCGAAAATGAACGGGTGGTAAAGCTGGAAGAGGAAGTAGCCGAGCTGAAAAGAGAGGTTGAAGAGTTAAAACGACAGGTCGCCGATCTGCGCGGGAATTCCGCGTAGAGAATTTTTCTTTTAGATCTTATTCGCGTTGATTCGCGTTAATTCGCGGCTAATTCTTCTTTATGCCCGCCGATGTCTCTCAATTCGCCGATCCGACCGCCGACCCGCCGGTCCGAGGTTTTCTGCACCTTCCCGACAGCCCCACTGGCGACGGACTGGTACTGACCCACGGCGCTGGTTCTGACAGCCGCGCTAAACTGATTGTGGCCGTGGCCGAGGCCTTCTGCGGCGCAGGTTTAACGGTTCTGCGCTGCGATCTGCCCTTCCGTCAGAACCGCCCTGCCGGACCGCCCTTTCCCGCAACCGCTGCGCGCGACCGCGAAGGCCTGCGCCGCGCTGTTGAAGTCATGAGGCAAAAAATCGCGGGGAGAGTTTTTCTCGGTGGACACTCCTACGGAGGCAGGCAGGCGACTATGCTGGCCGCCGAAGAACCCGAACTCGTCGCCGGATTGCTCCTGCTTTCCTATCCTCTGCATCCGCCCAGAAAGCCGGCGGAGTTGCGCACCGCGCACTTTCCGAAGCTGGGGACGCCCGCCCTCTTTGTGCAGGGTTCGCGGGACCCGTTTGGCTTACCGGCGGAGATTGAGTTGGCTCTGAAGCTGATTCCGGGCAGGCATTCCCTGACGTTGATGGAAGGCGCGGGGCACGACTTGCTTGGGCGCAAGTCCGGCGTCCCCGAATTGATCGTTCAGGCGTTTACCGGCTTCTTTGGGAAGGCGACGGTTTCATGACAAACTCAGGCGTACACGTTGAGGCCACCCGGGCTTCCCGCGCAGGAGCCGCCGTTTCAGGCGTAAACGTTAAAGCCCCCCTGCGTGGTCGCGGAGCTGATTTGGGCGACTAGCGCCGCCGCTTCCGACGCGGAGCTGTCCAGAGTTTTTTTCAATGCATCCATACTCGCGGCCGAGGCCACCGGGTCCTGTGCCTGGCTCTGGACCATCATGCCCATCAGTTCCGCCACATTGCTGCTGTTCCCTATGCCACCTACCATCGGGTTCCCTCCCTGATCGTTTCCGAAGATTGGGTACTCATCTCCTATCGGGCGCGGTTTGAGGAAACTTGAGGGGTGATCGGAATATATTTTTGACCGAGGTATTTAGCGGTCGGCGATTAGCTCTCCCTCGCGATGCACTCTCTTTTGTCATTCCGATCCGCGCAGCGGAGAGGAACCTGCTTAAACTCAACTGGTCGGCTCTGGTGGTGCTTTTACGAGATAAGTGATTTCGTATCGCGAGGGACAGGAATGGCTGATCGCCCGTGCCATTACAATAGTTCTCTCTACTGAGGACCAATCCTTGGAACCTGTAACCCATTTTCTTACCGGAGCTTGTCTGGGCCGTGCCGGATTCAACCGCAGGACGGCTCTGGCCACTCTCACCCTGACGCTGGCCACCGAAGCGCCGGATATCGATATTGTCAGTGTCGTCGGTGGCTCGGTTTCAAACCTTGAGCATCATCGCGGCTTTACGCACACGCTGCTCGGCGCGCCTTTTGTGGCGGCCATGACGCTGGGCATTGTCTATGGCATTTACCGGATTATGGTGGCCAGGCAATGGAAGGTCGGGCAGGCCCCGCGATGGAAGCTGCTCTATCTGTATGCCCTCCTGGGATGTCTGGTGCATATCCTGATGGATTTCTGGAACAACTACGGCGTCCGTCCCTTTGCGCCCTTTTATCCGCGATGGTTTTCCTGGGATGTAGTGTTCATCGTCGACCCGATCGTCCTGACCCTTTTGTTTCTCGGGCTGGTGTTTCCCATGTTGTTCAGCCTGGTGACCGACGAAATCGGTGGGAGAAAGTCCGAATTTCGAGGACGGGGCGGCGCAATTACCGCCCTGATCCTTGTCGCCTGCCTGGTCGGGTTTCGAGACTTCCAGCACCGCAAGGCCGTGACTGCCCTTCAGTCCCTGACCTGGCACGATGAGGAGCCGCTGCGAGTATCGGCATTTCCCAGCCCCCTGAACCCGTTCTTATGGAGCGGGATGGTTGAGACCCGGGATTTCTTCGAGTCCGTGCCCGTGGATACGCTGGCGGCCGAGATCGATCCCCAGGGGACGGCTAACATCCGCTATAAGCCGGAAGAGACGCCCATGACGCTGGCCGCCAAAAACTCCCGGCTGGGCCATGTTTATCTCGATTGGGCACAATATCCGCTGGTGGAAGCCGACCGCCTGCCCGACGGAAAAGGCTGGAAAGTGCGCTTTCTCGACCTCCGGTTTGCCAATTCGGGCCTCAGAAAGACGCCGGTTCTGGCTGGTACCGTGATTCTGGACCAGAACCTGAAGGTGACGGATATGTACATGGGTGAGCGCCGGTGATGCGCCCGAAAAAAACAGGGTTGTCTTGACCCGGAGTGCCCGATACTCCACAATGAATAGCTGAGGTGCCGCATGCTGGCCTATTTGTTTCTTGCGATTGCAATTGCCGTTCGTGTGATGAGTGGCACGGGTGTCTTCGCCACGCTTGGTTTTACCCCGCTCGGGGCCGCGCTCCTGTTCTTCGGTTCGCGGATGTCGCGCAAACATTTCGCCGTGGCTGTGGTTGCCGTGGCCCTGTCCGATTTATATCTGACCCGCATCGTGTACGGTGTGCCGCTGCTGGCTGACCAGTTGATTATCTGGGCGTGGTATATCGGCGCCTGCTTCATCGGGTATCTGCTGAAGGACCGTGTAAAGCCGCTCTACGTTGGCGGCGCCGCGCTGGGTTCATCCATTTCTTTTTTCCTGATCAGCAACTTCGCCGTATGGGCCAACGGGCTGTGGTATCCCCGGACCTGGGCCGGACTGGCTGACTGCTACGCGAAGGCTGTTCCGTTCTTCCAGAGAGGACTCGCGTCGGATCTGCTGTTTTCGGCCGTATTCTTCGGCGCAGCCGCTCTGATCGCCCAGGCGCGCAGCGGAGTTCCGGAGCACAGCGCGAACCGTCTGACTTAAATTCCGCCGGAAATCACCGGGACGAAGACGGCGCTCTGCGCCGTCTTCCGGTTTTTGCGGGATCGCCTCATCAATCCCCTCTGCGTCCTCGTCTTTCCGCCGGAGAGAGAAAGGGCGAAATATCCAAGCTCTGTTTTTGGATTTACCACCAGGAATCAGCGGTCCGAATAGAAACCATCTATTTTTGCCTTTCTCCGTGCCTCAGTGCCTCCGTGGTGCAAAGGTCTTGCCTATTGCCCGCGACGATAACGATAGATCAGGTATCCGGCCACAGCCAAGGCAGCCAGGATGGCAAGGGCCGCTCCGCGATGGTTCGCGATCACGGCACGGGTGGTCGCCACAATCTGGGGTCCGAAAACGATGGTGAGTACCGACAGAATGCCGAACCGCAGCAGGCGTCCGCTGAAGACCGCCGCCAGGAACTGCAGGGTCTTCATTTCAAAGACGCCGGCGGAGAAAACCAGCAGCTTGAAGGGAGTGGGCGGGGGCAGCATGGCCGGAATCATCAGGGCCAGAAACTCCTGCTTTTCAAAGCGGTCGCGGAGCCGCAAAAGCCTGGCTTCGTCGATGCGCTTGAGCAGAAACAGCTCGCCGCCCGCGCGTCCGATATAAAAGGGAATCAGGCTGCCCAGGGTGGAGCCCACGGAGGCGGCCAGGCAAAAGAGCCAGCTTCGGTGCGGGTCGCTGTAAACGAACCCCGCCACCAGGGGGTCCATGGGCACACCGAAGGCCGAGGCATCGAGTACGGCTATAATCAAGACACCCCAGGCTCCCAGGGCTTTGAGCGCGGCGATTACCGCCGCATATTTCAGAAGAAACTTGGCTTTGAGTGACAACCTGGTATTGTAAGCGAAGCGGCGTAATTGGGGGCGAAATGCCTTCCGACCGGGTAGAATAGATTGCCTGAAAATGATTCGAAAGACTTTACACGGTATTTTCCGGGCAATTACACTAAACGGTTTGCCGCAGACTCAGGAGTACGTATGCCCACGGTGGAGGACAGAATCCGGCAAATTATCGCCGACCAGTTGGGCGTGGAAAGCGCGGATATAGCCCCCGTCTCCACGTTCGCGGATCTGGGCGCCGACTCCCTGGATCAGACCGAACTGGTGCTGGCCCTGGAAGACACATTCGATATGGAAATTCCGGATGCCGACGCGGAAAAAATGATGACCGTGCAGGACGTGATCGATTATGTTCTTAAGAACGCCAAGTCGGTAAAACAGTAGAATCCCGAATCAGAATCGCACCTCGAACCAAGGAGACGCAACCTCATGGCAGCAGTGGAAGATAAAGTTAAACAGATCATTGTCGAGCAACTCGGAGTCGATGAAGGCGAAGTCACCGCCAACGCCTCGTTCGTGGACGATCTGGGCGCGGATTCACTGGACACAGTGGAACTGGTCATGGCCTTCGAAGAGGCTTTCGACATCGAGATCCCCGACGAAGACGCCGAAAAAATCCGCACCGTCAAAGACGCGACGGATTACATCGGAAAGCACGCGAAAGGCGGCAAGTAGTTTGCCGAGAAGGGTCGTTGTCACGGGCCTGGGTCTGATCTGCGGTGTGGGGAACGACTCCACCGAGGTCTGGCGGAACATTCTTGACGGCAAAAGCGGAGTGGCTGCGATCACGCGCTTCGATGCCGGCAAATTCGCCTGCCGGATTGCCGCCGAAGTCAAAAACTTCGATCCGCTCAATTTCATCGACAGGAAAGAGCTCAAGAAAATGGGCCGCTTCATCCACCTGGCGATGGCCGCCGCGGAAGAAGCGATGAAGATGTGCGCCCTGCGGATCACGCCTGAAAATGCGCCCCGCGTCGGCGTCCATATCGGGTCCGGAATCGGCGGCTTCGATGTCATCGAGCGCGAACATGAAGCGCTTCTGACCGGCGGGCCGCGGCGGATTTCGCCCTTTTTCATCCCGGCCACCATCGTCAATCTGGCCGCCGGCCAGGTGAGCATCCGCTATGGCGCCAAAGGGCCGAATGAAGCCACCTGCACCGCCTGCACCACCGGGGCCCATGCCATCGGCGATGCCTGGAAGATCATCCAGCGCAACGATGCCGACGTCATGATTGCCGGCGGCACGGAAGCCGCCATCACCCCCATGGGTGTGGGCGGCTTTGCGGCTATGCGCGCGCTTTCCACACGCAACGACGAGCCCCATCGCGCCAGCCGTCCCTGGGACAAAGACCGCGACGGCTTCGTGATCGGCGAAGGCGCGGGCATCGTGATTCTCGAGGAACTGGAGCACGCGAAAAAACGCGGCGCCGTCGTTCTCGGCGAGATCGTCGGCTACGGAATGAGCGCCGATGCGTTCCACATCACCCAGCCCGCCGACGATGGCGACGGCGGTTATCGCGTCATGATGAATGCCATGAACGACGCGGGCATCAAGCCCGAGGATATCGGCTATATCAACGCTCACGGCACCTCGACACCCCTTGGCGACATGCTCGAGACCCGCGCGATCAAGAAGACCTTCGGCGCCCACGCCAAAGTTCCGGTCAGCTCCACCAAGTCCATGACCGGCCATCTGCTCGGCGGCGCCGGCGGTTTGGAGGCGGGCCTCACGGTTCTCGCGCTTCGCGACCAGATATTGCCGCCCACCGTGAACCTTGAAAATCCGGGCGAGGAATGCGATCTGGATTTTGTGCCCAACGTCGCCCGCAAGGCCACGCTCAAGTACGCCCTGTCGAACTCCTTCGGCTTCGGCGGAACCAATGGTTCTCTGATCTTTAAGAAATGGGAAGAGTAGAAAACAGCAAAAACATTGCCGCTGATTTCGCGGATGAACGCAGATAAAGACCTTTTTTAGATGGTTTTTTGATCTGCGTTGATCAGCGAAAATCAGCGGCAAATGTTTTTTGTGTCTCAACTATCAGATCATCTGGTTCGTTTCCATCTTCCGCTTCCACTCTTTCTGCCGCTCCTGAATCTCTTTGCGGAGCCGCTCCATCTCCGCCCGCGCCTTGCGCATGGATTCCTGTATCTCAGGCCTGATCTCACCGCTTATTTTCATCAGCTGCGGTTTCAGTTCGCGCAGGCTGTCCTGAATCTGCCGGTTGATTTCGGGCTGAAGCGCGTGCAGCTTTGATTGGATCTCTTCCAGAGTTTGCTTGTCGGGAAAGCTGAACTCCAGGCTTGAACCTTCGCGGGTCTTGCGGGCCGGAACGTCCACCGTGATGGTCTGCTCGTGTTTGTCGCGGACAATCCCCAGAGCGACTTTGCCGCCCTCTTTGCGGGCGCGCAGCGCCTTGCGCAGGTCCGACCGCTCGGAAATTTTTTCGCTGTCGGCGCGGGTAATAACGTCTCCGGCTTTGAGCCCCGCTTTGTCGGCGATGCTGCCTTTCTCCACCGACCGCACCAGCAGGCCTTCGCCGTTTTTCACGCCGAAATACTCGCCCAGCTGGCGGCCCACGGGGTCGATCTGAATGCCCAACACGGGCGCGCCCGGCAGTTCAATGTTGAATTCCTGCAGGTCGCGCATGCGCGGAATCATGACTTCGAAGTTTTCATGGGTCATTTTATGCGCGTGATCGGCGGCCACTTTGGCGTGATCGCCCAGCTGCACCTGGATGCTCATGGGCGAGCCGTCGCGGCTGATGCCCAGCGCCACGGTGCGTCCGGCCGGGGTTTCGCGGATCATGCGGCGAAGCTGCTCTTCGCTTTCCACCCGGGTCCCGTTGTAATCGAGAATTACGTCGTGCTCTTTCAAACCCGCTTTGCCTGCGGGCGCGTCCTGATCGACCATGGTGACTTCAACGCCGCGTTCTTCCTTCAGCTTGAGCGCGCTCAGGCGATCGGCGGTCACGTCCTGAATGACCACGCCCAGATAGGAGCCTCCGGCGGCGAAGAACCATCCCTCGTGTCCGGCGTTGATTTGCGGTTGTTCATCTTCCGGGCCGGTCAGCGCCAGTGCAAGCGTGCCTGGCAGGGCGAGTGCGGCGAAAAGCAGCGCGAGTTGCATTTTGCGGATCATATTCATAACTCCTGTTTCTTTTTTCCTTGCCTTGTCGATTCCTTAGCCGGGGCCCTCTTACTTCTTATCTCTTCTGCGGAAGTCGATATTGCCGTTGGTGGTGTGAACGATCAGCAGCGGACCGCCGCCGTTCAGCCTGCCTTCCGCCCGAACGTCGCGCGGGCGCCACTGGGCATTGCCGCGCATGATTTTGAGGTCGGGAAATTCGCTGTTAATGCCCATTCCGCGGGCCAGTTCCACGGCGGCCTGAATGGTCACCTTCAGATCGTCCGGAATGTAGACGACAATGTCGCCCGCCGAGGTCTCAAGACGAGACGCCGTAAACGCGCCGCCATGCGCCGCCAGGTCGACCACAATGGGCCCGCCGCCGGTCTCAGCTCTGACTCCGCTCCACGCGCGCCCCAGTTTGATGGAGCCGCCTCCGCTGGCGATCTGCACCCTCCCGGTTACTTCCTTCAGATCGATCGCTCCGCCGCCGGTCGAGGCATTCAGCTGACCGTTGCACTTATTGACCTGGATGGAGCCCGCGCCGGTCGTCAGCTTCATTGCTTCCCCGGCATCGATGCGGATGTCCCCGCCCCCGGTTTCCACGCGGACCTCGCCGCCGATCCTGCCGATCACGATATTTCCGCCGCCGGTGGTGGCGAATACATCCGAATCGATCTGATCGAGCTGAATGGTGTCTCCGCCGGTATGGGCTTCAACCTTCCCGGCGATATTGGACGCCATGATCGGGCCGCCGCTGGTTTCAAGGCGCACCAGAGCGGTCTTGCGGGGCACGTGAATCTCAAGTTCCATCGAACCGGCATCGCTGCATTCGCCCCGTATCATCGCCACGTCGCCCTCGGTGGAGGTCAGCACGTGCATCCGATGCATCTCCCGTCGCGCCGCTTTCTCCGAGGATGCCTGAACGTGTTTCCGCAGGGTGTAGGTAATGTTCTTCTGCGGCCCCCCCTGGATTCGGATGGGTCCGGCATAGGCCCTGACCTTGACAGAGCGAGCGGCGGCGATAGTCCCCGTAACTTCTTCGACCCACTCATCGCCGGAATGGGTCAGATGGGTCGGAGGTTTTTCCTGCGCCACAGCCAGGCCCCCGGCCAGCAGCAAAACCCCGATTTGTAAATTCTTCTTCATTCCTTTTTTCTTTTTCTTCCTTTGCCGTTGCGTCCTTTGCGGTGAAAAGCTTTTAATACAACGTCGGCGAATTGGCCAGAATCCGCCGGGCTTCCGATCGGATATAAGCGTCTTTATCGTGCTGCGCCAGCGAATGCAGCGCCTCGCTCACGCTGGTATCGCCGCGCGCCGGTTCGAGCATGCGGATCGCTTCACCCCGCACTCCGGCGTTGTTGTCGTGAATCAGAGCTTCCACCACGGCATCGCGCACGTGAATGTCCCGGATCCATCCCTTCAGCGATCCCAGAGATTTGAGCCGCACGCCCGGGTTATCGTCCAGGCGCAGAGAGGCGATGAGCACTTCCCGTACTTTGTCGTCCTGGAGCTTGCGTTTCAGGATCTCGATGGAGCCCATCTGCACGTCGGTCGAAGATTCCTGCTGTTGAATCGTGTCGTACTTAATCACCACACGGCCCGATTCATCCGGGGGTGTGACGGATTTCACACCGACAATGTCCGCCTCGGCGACCGTAGGCGGAGGTGGTGTCTTTAAATCCGCAGGCGTCGTACGAGCGAGCCGATAGGTAGTCAGCGAGCCGCCGGCAAAGCCGATCATCAGCAGGGCCACGGTGACCGCCGGAGCCAGCTTCAGCTGCTGCATCCAGCCGCCCAGATCGAAGATGAAGCGGCCGAAGCCGCGGGACTGGTTGGCGTGCTCCAGCGCTTCCTGCAGCTTCATGCGGCTCGCGGCCAGCATGTTGGGCGAGATTTCCTCCACCGGCAGCGCGGCCATGCTCTCTTTGAATTCCAGCGCGGCCTCGATTTCCTCATGGCAGGCGGAGCATTGCCGTGCATGGTTCTCCAGTTGATGCCGCGCGTCGTCGGCCAGCTCGTCGTAAATATAGAGCGCGATATTTTCCTTCGTCCATTCGCAATTCATGGTCTTTCCTGACTTTCCCGCATTGCCCCCAGGGCTCTTCTCAGCTTCTGGGTGGCGCGAAACAACGTATTTTTGGCCGTTTCTTCGGTCGTATTGAGCATTTCTCCGATGGTGCGCAGGCGCAGGCCCTGGTAGTGCTTGAGTTCGAAAACCATGCGCTCGCGCGGTGTCAGCCGGGTCAGGGCCGACGAGATGCGCGCCCCGAGTTCCCGCCGCATCAGATCGCGTTCCGGATTGGCCCCCGAGCGATCGTCGGAAACCCGGTCGAGCAGGTCCACATCCTGCCCCGACGAGTCGGTCATCACATGCGGATCTTCCCGGCGGGTCTGCCGCTTGCGCAGATGATCGAGGCAGAGATTGGTGACGATCCGGTAAATCCAGGTATAAAACGAGCACTCGAAGCGGAAATTCCCGATATGGCGATAGGCCTTCAGGAACGCTTCCTGGAAGATGTCCTGAGCGTCGGCATCGGAGCCGGTAAGGTGATAGGCCAGACGCAGCACCGCCTGATCGTATTGACGCACGAGGGTCTCAAACGCGGCACGGTCGCCGCGCTGGGCAGCGCGAATCAGGTCGCTGTCATTGGCCCGGCCTGGAGCTTGACTCACCCTCGCTCCCAAACGATGGGGGTTTACCTTTTCACCGCTTCCGCCAACCGTTGCGCGAAGGGCCAATGTCTCGGCCGGCATCTTGTAAGTCCTCGCAAAATACTCATTTCTTACAGTGCTTTGGACGATTCCAGCAATGATAGGTAAGCAGAGAGTAACGGTTTTGAAGGGAAATAAAAAGGGGGCCGGAAGGGCGTTCCATCCCTTAAGAATTTCTCCGTTCCCTCAGATTGTAGGCCTCCGTTTCCTCCGTGTTTCAGGTTTATGGTTTTAATCCTGGAAATCGTGGCAATCCGCCAAATGTCATCAGGGCTAAAGCTCCCGACCAGCCTCGCCGATAGGGCAATCGGCAGAGTATGCAAAATGGACCGCTCGCCCAATTCGTTTGAGGAAGTCGGCGGAATAACCCGAATCTCCGGCAGCAGTGCCGCGCCGTGGCAGCGCCAGCAGCGGCTGCAGCAATGGAAAATCCACCTCCAGCGACTGGCGGCGGCGCTTGAAAACGGCGATCTGAAGCAGGCGCGGTACGAGTTCGAAGCCCTGGTCAACGATGTGCCGGAACCGGGACAGGCCGACCCGATGGCCCATCCGCAGTTTGCGCACCTGGGGAAAGCCCTGGAGCGCCAGGACCTCGAAGGCGCGCGCGAAGCCTTCCACCGTATGCAACATGAGGTCCCATCATTGCGCGACCGCCATCCGCAGGTTGAAGAACCCCGGAAACAGCCGGCAGGCAAAGAGGCTGAACCCGTGCGCCGCAAACTCGACGTTACCGCCTGATCTGATCTTTTCTCTTGTATTTCCTTTGCGTCCTTCGCGTCCTTTGCGGTGGAATCGTTTTTTTGCCGGAAGGCGGAAGAAAGATTTGGTACACAGGATCAGGCGGAAGCGTTATCTTTTGTCTATGATCCTTCAGGATGAGGAACCGGAGGCATGAAAAAAGCGGATAATCGGGACACAGCAGACCGCCTCTCTGCAACGCAAGATCTGGCGCGCCAAGCGTACCAAAGCCGCACGCAGTTCCACAGGTTGTTCCGAACAGTGGTCGAAGAAACTCCGGGAGCCATGCGACGGCGGCTGTTGCTGGAAAGAGCGGCATATCATCTGACGCATACCGGAATGTCGGTCACGGACGTCGCCCTGGACGCCAACTACGGTTCGCTGGAGGCGTTCACTCGCGCTTTCCGAAAGGCTTTTCGGATTTCTCCCAGCCGCTACCGGCGTATGCGCGATCCGCACTTTCACCTGCCGGCGTCCGGCAAAATTCACTTTTTTGCCCCTGGCTCCTCAACCAAAGGAGGAAGAGACATGGATTTATTTGATCGCTTTGCGGGCAATGACTCCTGGCACACCCGGCGTTTGCTGGAATACGCGGGCACTTTGACAGACGAACAACTGGATCGGCCGCTGCCCTCGGTCGTGGAACTGCTGCCCTGGCGGGAGTCGAATAAGACCCTGAGGCAGCTCCTGGAGAACATTGTCTTCACGAAAGA
>WNFD01005504.1_pt1 | contig 12663 bp, 12 predicted proteins | sample 5400491 | NCBI WGS metagenome assembly WNFD01 (sample SAMN13153343, study PRJNA577476) | soil metagenome | isolation source: 120 cm saprolite under Douglas fir tree site 2 hole 2 replicate 2 | place: USA:California | collected 2015-04-18 | reverse complement strand
TCAAGATCACCAGCCTCACCTTCCTGTTTACCGACCTCAAGGGCTCCACCGAGCTCTATGACCGGGTCGGCGATCTGGTCGCCTTCGACCTCGTGCGGGCGCATTTCCGCGTGCTCAACGAGATCGTCGCCGCCGAGGCTGGCGCCGTCGTCAAGACGATCGGCGATGCGGTGATGGCGACCTTCCCGACCCCCGACCGCGCGATGTCCGCGGCGCTGCGCATGCGCGAGGCGATGCGCACCTTCAACACCGAGCACGGACGCGAAGACCTGCTGCTCAAGATCGGCATCCATGAGGGGCCCTGCCTGGCCGTCGTGCTCAACGACCGGCAGGATTATTTCGGTCAGACCGTCAACATCGCCTCGCGCGTCCAAGGCCTTGCCGAATCGCGCTCGATCTTTGCGACCGGATCGGTGGTCGACCATCCGAAATCCACCGACCTCCTGACAGCGAGCGGCCTGACCCCGGTGCCCCAGCAGCGCCAACTGCGCGGCATCCCGGAGGAATTCGCCGTCTACGAGATCCCCTGACCCGGCGTTGCAGAGGTGTCGCGGCTGGTGATGCCCCTCTCCGCCCTTCAGGGGGGAGAGGGAGGGGCCCATCGCGAAGCGATGGGAGGGTGAGGTGGGTATCGGCAACCACTCTGGAATCCGCCCCCTCACCCCAACCCTCTCCCCCGACGGGGGAGAGGGAGCGCACCGCGACCGACAGGGGCGGGCGGCGCGGCCGCGCATCGTCTATCTGTATCTGGCGATCATCGTCGTCAGCTGGGCCGGCAACTGGCCGCTGATGAAGCTGGCGCTGGCCGACGCGGCACCGCTGTCATTCGTGCTGTTGCGCCTCATTGGGACCCTCGCGCTCCTCGCCCCGGCCCTCCTGGTGCTGCGCGCGCCGCTGCTGCCGGTCGTGGGCGAGCGGCTCGGCCTGTATTGGGTCGGACAGCTGCAGATCGCGGGGTTTCTGATCTGCAGCATCATCGGCCTGGCAATCGTGCCGGCCGGGCGGGCCATCGTGCTCGCCTATACGATGCCGCTCTGGGCCATTCCGATCGAGCTGTGGCTCGGCATGGAGGGTCTGCGCCGTTTGCAGCTTGCCGGCGCCGTGGTCGGCTTTGCCGGCCTCTTCCTGTTCATGAACCCGGGCCTCGTCGACTGGGGCGATTGGCGCGTCGTTGCCGGTAACACAATGCTGCTGCTCGCGGCGATTTGCTGGGCGTTGGGCGCCATTCTCTACCGGCGGCGTGTCTGGCGCTCGACCTTCTGGGCGCAGACCTTCTGGCAGCTCGCGGTCAGCACCGTCGTCGTCGCCGCGATCGCGCTACCGGGGACGCTCGGCCAGCCGGTCCGCTGGTCGGCCGGCCTCGTGGCGATCCTCGCCTACAACTGGATCGTCACGACGGCGCTCGGCTATTTCCTGTGGAACAAGGTGCTTGCGGTGATGCCGGCCGGGGTTGCCGGCCAGGTGATGGCGTTGACGCCGATCGGCGGTTTCCTGTTATCGGCGGCGATCTTCGGCGGCTCGGTCACCCCGGATGTCGTGATCGGCATCGTGCTGATCGTCGCCGGCATCATCCTGACCCTGCGCGGTGCCGGCGGCGCTGCACATGCGCGAGGCGATGCGCGCCTTCAACGCCGAGCAAGGGCACGAGGACCTGCTGCTCAAGATCGGCATCCATGAGGGGCCCTGTATCGCCGTCGTGAGGCCTCACGACGGTGCCTGAGCAGCGCCAATTGCGCGGCTCCCCGGAGGAATGCGCGGTGTACGAGATCCCCTGACCGCGAATCGTCGCACGATTGAGCGCTCAGGATGAGCGGGCGGCGCGGCCTTAAGCCCGATCGCTCGATCGGGCGGGAAGACCAGGGTGACCGTTGTGCCTTCGCCCAGTTCGCTGTCGAGCCACACCTCCCCGCCGTGAATTTCGATCAGCCGGTAGACAAGCGGCAAACCAAGACCGGTTCCCTGGTGCATGCGTGTCTGCGCGTTGGCGACTTGGCCAAAGGGTTCAAGCACGAGGGAGATATCTTTGGCAGCAATCCCGATGCCCGTGTCTTGCACGGAGATCATGATCTCGCCGAGCGGCGTCGAGTCGGCCGCAACCGTTATCCGGCCGCCGCGCGGGGTGAACTTGATCGCGTTGGCAACGACATTGAGAAGCGCCTGTTTGACGCGCAATTCGTCGGCCCGCACCTCCAGGCCGGTTTCACGGAATTCGATCGTCAATCCGGCGGTGCTGGCACGCTCCGCGACCATTCGCCAACACGCATCGAACAGCTCCTGAATCATCAACCGTTCGTCGCACAGCTCAAGTCTGCCGGCTTCGATTTTCGAGAGATCAAGGATGTCGTTGAGGATTTCGAGCAGATGGTTGCCGGCGTCTTGAATGTCCTTCGCATATTCCCGGTATTGGGCGCTGAGAGGGCCAAACATGGCCGATGACATCGCTTCCGAGAAGCCGATGACGGCGTTGAGCGGTGTGCGCAGCTCATGGCTCATATTGGCGAGGAATTCGGACTTGGTGCGATTGGCAAACTCGGCCGCGATCTTCGCCGCCGAGAGCTCCTTGGCGAGGGCGGCGAGCTCGCACTCGGCCAGGACCTGGGCCGTCACATCGATGCTGACGCCGCGGCGGCCCCGGTAAATTCCGTCAGCATCGTAAAAGGGCACGCTGTTGCCCAGGCGATATACTTCTGTGCCGGGCACCCGGTAGATCAAGTTATGCACCGGCTCCCGTGCGGCATGGCGCCGCTGCGTCTCGGCAAATCCTTCTGGATTGAATACCGGATCGATGACCTCGTCCGGGAACCTGGCGGCACGCTCGCGGATCGCCAGCGTGCCGCCGACGGTGTCACGTTCCCACAGCCGTATGCGGGTCAACTCGGCGTTCATCTCGTACACCGCGCCGCCCCCGACCCCGACGACGTCGCGAAAGCGGCTGTGTTCCTCTTCCATCCGGTCAGCGCGGACCCGTCGGGCGGTCACATCGAAAGCGGCCAACAGCCTCTCGCCGGCGACAATTTGTTCGCCGACCGAAATTTCGAGCCAGCGATCGCCGCCGTCGGCCGCACGCAGGCAGAACTCCTGCGGCGTTTCGGCGCCGGTTCGCAGGAACTCCCGCAGCGCCGCCGGATCGGCCGCCCAGGCCGCGAGCTCGGTCGCCAATAATTGCCGCGGCGTGCAGACAAGAGACCGCGCGATCGCATCGTTCGCCGCGGTGATGCGACCGGCAGCATCGACCGCCAAAGCGAGCGACGGGGAAAGCTTGACCCAAACCGCGGGGGTCAACGCTTCGATCACAGCTACATCCTTTCCCGAAAGCATGTCAGACCATGAGCCTACACCAGAGGCATTGATGAAACCTTTACGTGTGCAGAGCGCTGATCCTCTCGGTTTAAGGCTTTGCGTTTCGCGTGCGATCATAACGAGGCGGTGCGGCAGCGAGAGGAGTACAACCCGTTCGTTGCGAGAAATTTCATCGCCGACAAGGGAGGATGATATGAACCGGCTCGACGGCAAGGTGGCGCTGATCTCCGGGGCGGCGCGCGGCATCGGCGGCGAGACCGCTCGGCTGATGGTCGAGGCCGGCGCCAAGGTGGCGATCGGCGATGTCCTCGACGAGCGCGGCCGTGCGACCGCCCGCACGCTGGAAAGCGCCGGCGGCGAGGTGCTCTATCTCCACGTCGACGTGACCAGCGAGGAGGCATGGGGCGCCGCAATCGCGGCAGTCCTCGGGCGGTTCGGCAAGCTCGACATCCTGGTCAACAATGCCGGGCTCTTTCTCGGCAAGGATATCGAGGCGGCGAGCCTGGCGGAATGGCAGCGCCTGTGCGCGGTCAATCTGACCGGCGTCTTTCTCGGCACCAAGCTCGCGCTACCCGCGTTGCGCGATGCGGCGCGAGAGAGCCCGCACGGCAGCGCCATCGTCAACCTGGCCTCGGTCGCAGGGCTGGTCGGCTCGACGCAGGACCCGCTCTACTCGATGACCAAGGGCGGCGTCACGCTGTTCACCAAATCCGCCGCGCTCGAATTCGCCCGCAAGGGCTACCGGATCCGGGTCAATTCGATGCATCCCGGGACGATCGACACCGATATGGGCGATCAGGTGCTGGTTACCCGCGCGCGCAATCTCGGCACCAACGACGTTGCGGCGGCGCGCGCGCAGGTGATCGAGCGGCTGCCGATCGGGCGCATCGGCACGGTCACCGACATCGCCAAGGGAATCGTCTTTCTCGCCTCGGACGATGCTGCCTTCATGACCGGCGCCGGTCTCGTCATCGATGGCGGCATCACCGCACAGTGATTGCCCTCAGGCAGACGGTCCGTGGTAACGCCACGTCTTGCTGTCGGCGACCTGTTCGGCCGTGCGGCGCTCCTCCAGCTGGACGAGCGCGTGGCGGATCGAGGTGAACGCCATTGCCACGCCCTTGTCGCGCTGCAGCGTGCGGCGGATCTCGGCCGGGCGCAACGCGCGTGGCGCGTTGGATTGCAGCACCTCTTCGACGAGCCGCGCATTGGTGCCGCGCGTTGGCCGCCCTGCCGGTGCCCGGCGGGCGCGGCGCGGCGATCCGGCCGCGGCGCGAGCCGGGCGCTGCCGGGCCGGTCGGGCGGCTGCCGCCGGCGCGACGGAACGCGGCCGTCCCGGCCGCCGGGCGGCGGCTGGCGCGGCGCCGGGCGCCGGCTTTGCCGCGAAGTCGCGGATCGATTGCATCGCCGCCGCGTATCCTGCCGCGAACGCCTCCCGGCGAACCGCTTCGATCTGGTCTTGCAACTGGGTCAGAGCCGTTTTCGCCATCCCCCCGCGTCCTCCCTGAAACGGCAATAATACTATCACATTTGCAACCGCCGGGGATAGATCGAGCTATTTCAGCCGCTCGCGCGGCGGCCGCATCTCGCTGACCAGATCGCGAAGCACAGCTTTCCCCGGCAGCGGGTCGAGCGTCACCACCCTGTCGGCGCGCAGCCGGGTCGTACAGGCATAGTCGACGGCGCCGTCGATCGCGATCGTGCATTCCTTGCACACATTGCCGTTGATGCAGCTGTAGCGGATCGCGAGCGAGGGGTCGCACCGCGTTCGTATCCAGACCAGCGCGTCGAGCACCGTCGCGCCATCCTCGAACGGCACTGCGAACTCCTCGTATTTCGGCAGCTCGTCGCCGACGCCGCGCCGGATCCGCAGCCGCGCGAGGCGCGCCGTCATCGCGCGCTGCCCACTTCCAGCGTCCCGCCGCGCGTCATCCGCACATATTGGGGACGCGCCCCAGCAGGATCGATGTCGGGAAAATCCTCGCGCTGATGGGCGCCGCGGCTCTCCTGCCGCGCCAAGGCGGCGTGCGCCACGGCCTCGGCGGCAATCAGGCTCCCGCGCAGCTCGAACCAGTCCGCCACCGTCGGGTTGAACGCGAGACCGGGCGCGACCGCCGCCTCGCTCAAACCCGCCCGCATCTCGGCGAGCCGGGCGACGGCGCGGGCAAGGCCCGCTGCGGTACGGAACGGACCGACATCGGTTTCCATCAGCTCGCGCAACTCGTCGAGCAGCATCGCGGCGCTGATACCCCCGCGGCGCCCCTCGGCCAGGGTGCGGATGCGCTCGACCGCCGGCGCCGCAGCGCGCCGGTCCCAGCCGAGCTTGCGGGTCGCGGCATAGGCGGCCGCACTTCGCCCGGCGCACTCGCCGAACACCAGCGCCTCCGGGATCGCGTTGCCCGATAGCCGGTTGGCGCCGTTGGCGCCGCCCGCCGCCTCGCCCGCGGCGAAGAGGCCCGCGACTCGGCTCGCCATCCGCTCGTCGACGGCGATCCCGCCCATATGGTAATGCGCGATCGGCGCGACCTCGACCGGCATCTGCCCGAGATCGATGCCGTTCTGCGCCAGCCGTGCGATGACCGGCCCGAACGCGGCTTCGAGCGCGCTGCGCGGCACATGGGTGAACGAGAGATAGACCCCGCCATGCGGCGAGCCGCGCCCGGCCGCGACCTCCTTGTGGATCGCATAGGTGGCCAAGTCGCGCGGCGTCGTATAGCCGCTCGTCTCGTCGCTGCCGTAATCGGCGAGGAACTCGCGCCCGGCGCCGTCGAGCAGCCTTCCGCCCAGCTTGTAGCGAAACGGGTCCCACATGATCGGGTCCATGCCCACCAGGCGTGGCGCCAGATGCCCGATCGGGAAGAACTGCACGAACTCCATATCGACGAGATCGGCCCCGGCCGCGAGCGCCAGCGCATAGCCGTCACCGCCCATATTGGCCGAGGCGCTGTTGCGCCGGAAAATCCGGGTGAGCCCGCCGGCGGCGATGATCACCGCCTTGGCGGCGATCGTCACCGCCTCGCCGGAGGTGCCGTCGAGCGCGACCGCACCCCTCGCCTCGCCATCCGCGGTGACGATGTCGGTGACGTTCAGATTGCTGAGCCGGCGGATCGCGGCGACATGCCCGATCCGGCGCCGCAATGTCGCCGCGACGGCCGGGCCGGTGTTGAGAAAATCGACATAGCAGCAGCGCGGCCGCGAGTGGCCGGGCGCGGTGACCTGGGCGATGCGGCCGTCGGCGCGCCGCGCCCAGCCGACCCACCATTCCGCCATCTCGCGGATCCGCTCCGGCGCCTCCCGGCACAACAGCGCGGCGAGGCTCTCGTCGCACAGCCCCCGCCCGGCGGCGAGCGTATCGGCAAGATGCGCAGTCCAGTCGTCGGGGCATTCCTCGCCGAGCGCCGCCGCCACCGTCATCTGCGCCATCACCGTGGCGCCGCCGCGGCCGACGAGACTCTTGTCGGCGAGCAGCACCTGCCCGGCCCCACCCCGCGCCGCGGCGATCGCGGCGTACATGCCGGCGCCGCCGGCGCCGACGATCAGCACATCGCAGTCGAGGTGGGTTATCAAGCGGGCTTCACGCCGTATGCCAGGACCGCGACGATCGGCACGGCAAACCCGTCATCCGCCCCGTAGGGGGCGGCGGCCTCGGCGACCGCCGCCTCGATCGCCGCGCGCGCCCCGGGAGGCTGCGCCGCGATCAGTGCGGCGGTGCGCACCGTGCCGCTCGCCAGAGCGACGACGATGTCGCGCGGCGCGGCAACCAGCCACTCGCGGCGGACCGGCGCCGCCAGGCAAATGCCGAAGCCGGCATCCCGGAGCAGATTCAGCACCGCCTCGGAGGTCCCGAGATTGCCGCCGGAGGGCGGCGTGTTCCCCGCCGCCGCAAAGTCGCCATGCTCGCGGATCGCATCGAACAGCAGCCGCCAGGCGACGTTGTCTGCCGGCGTCGCCCAGGTCGTGAACGCCAGCCGCCCACCCGGCCGCAGCACGCGCAGCGCCTCGGCGATCGCCTTGCCCGGCCGGGGGACATGATGGATCCCGAGATTCGCCACGACGGAGTCGAACGACCGGTCGGGATAGGGCAGCGCCTCGGCGTCGCCCTCGTCGAAGCGAAGGTATGGGTGCGCCCGCCGCGCCTCGGCGAGCATCGCGGATGAAAAGTCGACGCCGGTCGGCATCGCCGAGCGGCGCGCCGCGGCCGCCGCGACAAGCCCCGTACCACAGCAGAGATCGAGGACCTGCGTACCTTCCGCCACACCGGCCGCGTCGAGCAGCGGCTCGACAAAGCACGCAGAGGCACGCGCGAAGATCGCGTTGTATTCGGCTGCTGCCCGCTGCCAGCCGGCGTGCTCGAACGCGCGCACCGCCTCGGGATCGGAGGTCACCCTATCGCCTCCCACGGCTGAAGCCGGAAAGATGGTGTCACCGCTTTGCCTTTTTTCGCCCATCCAGCATGCCGGGTACGGATCACGCCGAGACTTTCGTCCGTCCGCCAAGAGGCCGTGCCCGGGCGGGTTGCGACCCAGCTGCCGATATAGCCTACCTGGTCGGCGGAGGAGTTAAAATGCTGCGTTTCTCTGCGGCGAGGATGTCAGATCGAGCTCGGATCCGTCCCCCGCGGCGGCAGTGCCTGGCGAACCGCGTCGCGGATTTCCGGCGGCTGGCATTCGAGCGCGTCGCACAGGCGCCGCATCTGGCGGCGCAGGCTGCGCGCGCTCGATGGCTCGGAGCCTGCGCGCGAGATTTTGCAGGGACCTTCGAGCAGAGGAGCTAAGTTCGGTCGCAGGTGAAGCGCTCGCCGGACGGCTCCTTGAACGTGGCGCCAAAGCCCGGCGTGTTGGCTGGGACCATCCCGGCCGCCATCGCCGAGCGCATCACGGAAGCGGCGTCGGTATTGAAGAAGCCGCGGGCGTCGATTGTCCGGCCGTCGACGACCAGGGTTTCCAACGGCGGCTTGTCCCGGATCTCAAGCTGATAGGACAAAAACGCGGTCGCCGCGGCACGCAGCGCCTCGCGCACAGCGGGGTTGCAGGGCGCCGCCGCAACCTTGTCGCCGGCATTGAGGACGGCGACTCGCAGCGCGTGCTGCCGAGGTGCCTCGACCAGCCGCCCGTTGCGTAGTGCCCGCTCCAGTTCGGACCGGTTTGCCAGGCTTTCTTGAAATGTCGGCACGTGAGCACCCGGTTTCGGCGTCTGTATCGTTCGCACCGGCAGGGGCGCGCCAAAACTCATCCAAAGGACGAAGGCGCCCAGGCCAAAGATCGCGAAGTATCGAATACGCATATCGCTGTCCGCGGCGGGTTGAGCGCCACACTCGGGCGTCGAGGTTAAAGAATGATTGACGGTTGGCCGCCACAATCGGATCCCTGCCGCAGCCCGATGGAGGCTTGATGCGCGCAATACTGCTCGCCGCCACCCTTCTTTTTGCCGGCCACGCGGCATTGGCGCAGCCCCCGGTCTACGATCCGGAGCAGTTGCCGGCGTTTCACGGCACGGTCGAGGCCTACATCCTCAGCCCCTGCGACAAGGTGGACGGCTTCTTTCTCGATAACGACATCGAGATTCATCTGACGGGGCGCCTCTCGGGCGAACTCGTCCACGCCGTCAAGCCCGGCGAAGGGGTAACGGTTCACGGGTTGCGTGCCACCGGCATCGCGATGGTGCACGCCCTTTCGGTAACCAATGACGCGACCGGCGCCAAGGTCAGCGACATCTTCATGCCCGGCTGGCCGGGACCCACCGGAGGGTTTTGGCCCAACTACAACTGCCGTGAGACGCCGCCGCGCTATCTCGAGGCGAGAGGCCGGATCAAGCGACTGACCCATGACGGAAACGGCGAGGTCAACGGCGTCATGCTCGACGACGGCACGGTCATCCGCTTTGCCCAGGGATTGACCCCGCAAGAGCCGGATTGCCTTGTCCCCGGCCGCGATGTCGCGGCGACCGGCACGGGGATCGCCGGCGCGCTCGGAAAGGTGTTGTCGTCCCGATCGGTTTCTCTGGTTCCGGCGGTGCCGAACGACCGCGCCAGCGCGCAGGCCTGCTGCGTGTTGGTGGCGGTCCGCCCGCCCGAAGCATGGGGCGCGCCCGAAGTCGGGGCGCGCAAACTGCCCCTGATAAACCCGCCGTCCAAGGATCCGGCCGCCAATTGATGCGATCCTCTCTCAAACCTCCCGGCTACCCGTCCCGCCCGCCTTTGGCAGTGCCTGGCGGATCGCGGCGCGGACCTCGGGGGGCTGGCATTCGAGGGCGTCGCACAGCCGGCGCATCTGGCGGCGCAGGCTGTAGAGCTGGTCGAGCAGCCCGAGAACGAGCGCCATCGCGTCGTCGTCGACCGCGAATTCGTGGCGGATCTCGAGGATCAGCTCGACCCGCGCGATGTCGACCTCATGGAACAGCCAGCGCCCGCCCTCCTCATCGGGCAGGACCCAGCGGTTCTCGATCCAGCGCCCGAGTTCGACGCTGTCGAGCGCGGCGAAGCGCCGGGTCAGTTCGTCGAAGCCGATCATGAGGCGGCGGCCTTGTCGGCCGTGCCGGGGTCGCGCCCCATCGCGCGGCGCGGGTCGGCTGGGTGCTTTTCGGCCCAGCCCTTGATGAACTCGGCCAGCTCCGCGTCGCCGCTCGCGCCGATCATCACCTTGAGCGTCACGTACTGATCGCCGGTGGTCTCGCTGCCGCGCCGCCGGCGGTGAATGCCTTTGCCGCGCAGCCGCAGCCGCGTGCCGGTATCCGAACCCGGGGGGATCGTCATCGTCACCGGCCCGGTCACACTCGGCACCGGCACCCGCGCCCCGAGCACCGCCTCGGCGAGGCTGACCGGCAGCTCGACATGGATGTCGTCGCCCTCGCGGCGGAAGAACGGGTGCGGCGCGATATGCACCTCGATCAACGCATCGCCGGGCGGGCCGCCGCCAAAGCCGGGGCCGCCCTTTCCCTTCAAGCGCAGCACCTGACCTTCCTCGATCCCCGGCGGGATCGTCACGTCGAGCCATTCCGCGGGCGACAGCGCGAGGCGCTGCTTGCCGCCGGTCGCGGCCAGCGGGAAATCGATCGTCAAAGTGAACTGGCGGTCGGGACCGGGCATCTTGAACCCCTCGCCCGCCCTGCCGGCGCGCCCACCGCCGCGTCCGAACATCGCGAACAGATCATCGAGATCGCCGATATCCATCTCGCCTTGCGGTTGGTACTTCCAGCCTTGCGCGCCTTCGGCATGCGGACGGTAGGAATAGCGCGGCCGCTCGGCCCCGCTCTCGTCGATTTCGCCGCGATCGTAGCGCGCGCGTTTCTCCGGGTCCGACAACAGGTCATTGGCCGCCGTCACCGCCTTGAAGCGCGCCTCGGCCGCGGGCTTCCCCGGGTTGAGGTCGGGATGGAACTCCTTGGCGAGCTTGCGATAGGCCTTGCGGATCTCCTCGGCGCTGGCGTTGGGTTTGACGCCGAGCACCTCGTAGGGGGTCTGCGTCGCCATCAGCGCTGGCGCTGGGGTTTCTGCGGCGCCGACGGGCCGGCGGGATCGACATGCACGGCGACCTTGCGTTCCGCCCCTTTGCGATCGAGGGTCAGCTCGACATCGTCGCCGATGCGGGTCAGCCCGATCACGTTGCGCAGCTGGGTCCCGCTGCGCACCGCGACGCCGTTGACGGCGACGACCAGATCGCCGCTGTGCAGGCCGGCCTTCTCTGCCGGCGAGCCGGCATCGACGCGGGCGATGACCGCACCGGTGGTATGCGCCGTGCTCATCGCCTGCGCGAGGTCCGGGGTCAGGTCCTGGATCGCCACGCCGATGCGGCCGCGTTTCACTTCGCCATAGCGGAGGATCTGGTCCATGACCTTGCGCGCCATGTTGATCGGCACGGCAAAGCCGATCCCGATATTGCCGCCGCCCGGCGCCAGGATGGCGGTGTTGATGCCGACGCATTCGCCCAGCAGGTTGACGAGCGGACCACCCGAGTTGCCCGGGTTGATCGACGCGTCGGTCTGGATGAAGTCCTCGTAGCCCTCGATGCCGAGGCCGCTGCGGCCGAGCGCGCTGACGATGCCCGAGGTCACGGTCTGGCCGAGACCGAACGGGTTGCCGATGGCGAGGACGAAGTCGCCGACTTGGAGACGGTCGGAATCGCCCATCGGCACCACGGCCAGAGTGCCGGCCGGGATCTGCAACACGGCGATGTCGGTATCGGTGTCGGTGCCGATCAGCTTCGCCGTGAAACGCCGGTTATCCTTGGTGGTGACCTCGATCCGAGTGGCGTTCTCGGCGACATGGCCGTTGGTCAGGACATAGCCCCGCGCCGCATCGACAATGACGCCCGAGCCGGTCGCCTGGGTCTCGCGCTCTTCCGGCTGCTGGTTTTGCGGCAGGTTGAAAAAGCGGCGGAAGAACGGATCCTGCAAGAGCGGGTTCTGTTCCTTGACCCGGCCGCGCACCGCGATGTTGACGACCCCGGGGGTGATCCGGCTGAGCATCGGCGCCAGGCTCGGCACCACCGCGCCGCCGACCTCCGGGATCGGCGCGGCAGCCAGCGCCGGGGGCAGCAAAGGCGCGATGCCAGGGGGCGCGATCGCGGCGACGGCGCTCATCACCAGGAGCGCTGACAACATCCTGATCATCGTCGAGGGGACCTTGCGGGTGATGCGGTGCGCCGCCAGCAAAACGACGCCGGATAGAAACGGTTTCGCCACGGCAATAATTTAAACCGCAGCGCGGTGCCTTCAAGAAGCGCGCCGGGGCTCCCGGGGCGAAGCTCGGCCGGCCCGGCCGGCAGCACTGCTCGCCATCGGCTGCTAACAGGCTGTTTTCGCGGGCGCTTTTCTGTTGCCGCGGAGCAATTCTGGGGTCATGGTTGTTTTCCCAGCGGAATGGACCAACCGCGAGGCGTTAGATATGACCCTCTTCGAGCTGCAGGTCATGGGGTACCGGCTCACCACCGCGGAAATCATCTATCGGCTGCCCGACCATCCTGCCCTGCTGCAGAGCTTCATCTGGCAGAAATTCGATCTCGCCCCCGATTTCCCCGAGCTGCGCAAGTTTCTCGAATTCTGGCAAGAGAATATCGAGGGCAAGCTGCACTCGGTCAACGTGAAGCAAAGCAGCCGCACCACCGCCAACCGCTTCCGCCATGTCAAGCATACCGTGACGATGCATTAGCTGCGCCACCGCAGCATCGTCGTCCCGGCGTTCCATCAAGGCCGAATCAAACGTCATTCCGGGGCGTGGACGAAGTCTACGAGCCCGGAACCCATGTGTGGACGGCCCCCGGGTTGCAAGGATTTTGTGCAGCTGATGGGACGGGTCTGGTCGATTGCGGTCATGTGTCCGGCCTGTGTGTGCGGTCGGGGACCGCTGGCCTAGATGGGTTGCGCGGA
>WNFD01006323.1_pt1 | contig 12664 bp, 15 predicted proteins | sample 5400491 | NCBI WGS metagenome assembly WNFD01 (sample SAMN13153343, study PRJNA577476) | soil metagenome | isolation source: 120 cm saprolite under Douglas fir tree site 2 hole 2 replicate 2 | place: USA:California | collected 2015-04-18 | reverse complement strand
GCCTCCATCGGCGGGAGGACTGAAGCGCGCGTCCCGCCAAAAGCCGGTCCAGGTAGGGGGGTCAGCAGGATCGATTACACCTCCGTAGCTCCCAATCGCTGTCTCTTTGTAGCAGACCAGCGTTCGGTACGGCTTATTTGTGCCATCAATGCTGGCTTCCCAGCGGGTCTTCCAGAAGACTTCATTTCCGCTAATGAATGCCAGATGCACGGGTACCGCGGAGTCCCGGGCAGCTTCAACGTTGGCGCGTTGTCCGCCCGACCAGTATTCGTCATGCCCTACAGACAAGAAGACTTTGTGCTGAGTGATCAGCGCGCCGTTACGGTCCGTATCCACGCCAGCGAAATAACTGACGTAGTACCCGTTCGCCTCGAGCCAGTGAAGCATATTGTATTCGTTACTGAAAAAGTCGTGTAGCGTGTTGACCGGCCGGTTGTAACTCACTTTGTAGGCGCGGCCAGCCGGGTTTCCCACATAAAGACTGTTCCCGCCGTAGTCGTTGTAGGCCTGCCAGGTTATGTCGGACGTCTGCACCAGAATGTCCGAATGGCTGGAATCATTGCGCACTACAAAAACCAGGGGACTGGCCTCGCCCGTATCCAGCCGGATGAGCTTGGCAAAATAGACTCCTGACATGGCCGTGCTGGGCACCGTCCAAGAGGCCGAGATCACCCAATTGCCGCAATCGGTCAACCCCGTGGAACCGTCTGTCAAGCACGGGGGCTGAATTTGTGGCAAGGACACCGAGGGCGAGACAGAAGCGATGAACCGAGCATCATTCCCCTGATAGTAACCCAGACGATAGATCCGCGTTCACGCTGATGTCGGTGGCAAAGCCCTGGATATTGGGCGAGCCAGCTCCATCCACGTACCACTGACTCGGGGGAGTGCCTGGCAGACAATTCTCCGCCTCGATCGCGTTTTTGGGAGCTGTGCACGTGGCAAACGCAACCGGCGGCAAAAAGCTAAGGACGAGGAATGCGAGCAGTAGGGTCGCTAGGGCGGGCATGTATCGGCGCGCTGGTGTCATGGCTGGGTCCTTTTGAGGAATTTCGGCAACGGTGCTGACGCTGGCGCCTTCTTTCCTACCTCGATGCAGGTCTGCTAAGGCTCGCCGCGCTTCTGCTCCTTCGCCTTTGGAAACCATTGCAACGGCAGAGCGCCCAGATGTACGGTCTCGGTTAGTATAAAAACACCAGGTCGCCTGCGTTAACAAAACCGGCTCCATTCATCCACTTTTCAATTAGGGATAGAACCTGAATGTGCTGTCAGGTTTATACCGTAGGTCGAAGGCCTTGGAACATCCCATTTTTGAATTACTGAAAATCGTTAAACGCGGTGCTGGCAAGACCAGGAATCCCTGCGTCAGGATGCAGCATTGACCACGGTCAAACTAGAAGAGTGTATGTTACCCATCAGTGTTGCTTGGAAGTGCCGAGAAATCAGTATCTTTCGCGCTACCTTAAGTCGCGGGGGGTGACATTCGAGGCCAAGCCTTTAGGCACACAGAAGTTCGGGAACTGGGCGGCTAGTGGATTTAATTGCACCTTATTCAGTAATGTCCCTCATTGACAGTATCTTCCCTTAGAGTAAATGAAGGTATGGACAAGACTCTGGGTTGGCCGCAGGCCAGCCCTCTTCTCTCCGGCGGCATTTTTCTCTGCCGTCCTGATGCTTGGAGGTAAGAGGGATGGTTTTGCTGCTAACCAGAACTATGTGCCTTGGCGGCTACCAGTACAGGCAAGACCCGAGAATTAGGAGGCCGCCTAGATACATAAACAGACCCAATATTCTAATCGTTACGAGAGTGGTAACAACATGCCTTCTGGAGCGATTCTCGCATTGGCCGCAAGGGGACCGAGCCGCCAGACTCGCCCATTAGCGAACCAAGGGGTTGGGCTTCTGCTCCTCGACTCTTTGCTAAATCCCATCTCATGCAACGACGAGACGATCCGCATCCTCAGCTATCCAGAAGCACCCCAGCATGTAAAGCGCTTGGATGTCTTCCTGAGGGATACGATTCGAGCCCGTCTTCTAAACTCCCAATCTCCCCGACACTCACATTTCGTCACGGAGTTTGTATCGGGAAAGAGGCGTTATCGCTGCTGGGCCTTTCATCTGAACCGACATCTAAGAGGTTCTTCACACGCGACCCTTGAGCTTCTGCTAGAGCGAAGCACTGCAGGATTATTTTTTCTTCCTCGGATCGCCCAGCAGTTTAATTTCTCGCGACGCGAGCAACAAGCGGTGGAGTTATTGTTGCAAGGCCTTTCCAACAAAGAGATTGCCAATCGAATGAACATCAGTCCCAACACGGTGAACACCTTTTTCCGGTTGATCATGATCAAGATGGGGGTCTCCAGCCGCTCCGCGATACTCGCGAAAATGATCAACGCAAGTTTCAACGGCAGTTCCGATTGACCTTTGTATATTAACCGTGGGTCGGAAATCCGAAGGGAAATCTGGCTTAAACTGAATCGGAAAAGTAAGATCGCCGTACCGGTAATCATGTCATAAAGTAGAGCAAAATCCGCAACTCTCGACATTTCGCTAATCGTCGTTTATGTCTGAACACCGCCAAACTCGCTCACTGAAACTTGACTCATTTGCGCCAATTTTTTGGCCTCAAGATTTCTGGCGAAATATGCCGACATCCCTTCGAGCGGTGCTTTCCGACTGGTTTTTCTGGCTCATCGGGCCCATTGTCTTCGTATCACGATGGTTGACAATGAGCCAGCCTTACTTTGGTGACGCTCTAGCGATCATCAGGGCTTCCCAGAATCATTCCTATGTCATTCAACCTCCAGGGTATTGGCTGTATTGCCGCGCAGCAGGGTTGTTCCCGGATCCAGCGTTTGGTTTGGGTCTGATCAATGCGCTCGTGTCGGCTCTTGGCTCGATGGTGTTTTACCTGGTGTGCTTGCACCTGACAACCGGCTTGGCGGCGAGGTGGGCAACGGCAGCATACAGCGTGATTTTTTTTTGCATGGTTCGCCGGTTCAACACAAAGCTCGTATGCGGGGGAACTGTTGTTTCCCGCTCTGATGCTGCTGTTCATGGTGCAGTACGTGGAAAACCCTAGACTGCCTCTTCTCTTTGGAGTTGCTGGCTCGTACGCGCTGGTGGGCGGTGTGCGACCTTCGGATGGTGTGTTTCTCGGCTTAGCTCTTCTGTATTTCTCCTTACGCTATGTGCCTTCCTGGAAGGACGGAATCTTCATGGTAGGGGTTGCCGGGGCGCTATGCTTGCTCTGGTTTATTCCTCAGAAGCTGGCGTTGGCAGCGACGGATAAGCCCACGATTTCCGGCCAGTTTTGGCCATTGGCCCAGCGTTCGTCCCTGATCGTGGCGGGGGTCTCCAAACTTGCGCTGGCGAACATTATCCGGGTGGCGCTTCCCTTGGGGGTGGCCTTCTGGAGTTTGCTGCCGGTGATCTTTTTTGCGCGCGCGAATCGGTTCAAGCTGATGTTATGGATTTGGATCATTCCCGGAGTTGCTTTTTTTGCGCTTTTCTATATTTCCGATGCGCCATATCTGTGTTTCCTGGCGCCTGCGATCATTCTGCTGGCCCTGACGCCTCGCCCTGGTACGCTTACGTACGCGGGGTTGGCGCTGTGCGTGGCGTTCAACGCCACATTTTTCCTTTTCGCCCGACCGGCTCCGGTTGATAACACCCGCTCGTTGGCTATGGCCATCTACAGCGCTGATGGCCCACATTACTGTGCCTGGGCACTTAGGCACCAGTGGCAGCACCAGCTAAGCAACTATATGGACGTCCCGAGCATTAAGAAGGAGATCAAGTAGGAGGGCAAGGATTGACCGAATATCCCCAAGACTTCACTTCGGCCGCCGCAAGCACAAGCGCTTTCTGAATGGCGCGTTTTCGCCAAGGGACTGGCGCTCCAGCCTATTTCGAGTCCAAGTGCGCTGACTTCCTGCAGTTGAATTCCCCATTGAGGTATTTCCCCAAGCCACGTTAGGGAATCCCTCTCCCTCTGGTTACGATGTTCGCCGGATTGTGAGGGGCGTCCTACCAATGGTATTAAGGCGACCAGGGCTGCTTCCCCGGGCGTTGCGGCTTAGTGCGCGGGGTTCCTCTCGGGGGCGCTCGAAGGAGAGAAATCTATGGATGACAATCGAGCCTGGTTTTGGGACTCCAAGATTCAAAGTAGAAACAATGGATTGAGCAAGTTACGGCTGGTTCGGTGCCTGGCGCCACTCCTGCTAGCGGTCTTGGGGTGTGTTCCAGCGGCGGCCCAGTGCACGGCCTATGTAACGGCCCACAAATCGAATAATGTTGTAGTGGTTGACACGTTCCTCGACCGCGTGGTCGCCGTGATTCCGGTGCAGATTCAGCCCCTCGCGGTGGCCATTACGCCGAACGGGGCCTTCGCCTATGTCACTAATTCTGGATGGATATTTGGCTCCAACTCCGTCTCAGTGATCGACACAGCCAGCAACACTGTCGTGGCCACGATCCCCGTGGGAAGTTTCCCGGTCGGCATAGCCATCACGCCGAACGGGGCCTTTGCCTATGTGGGGAATCTAAACTCCAACTCCGTCTCGGTGATCAACACGGCCACCAACACTGTCACGGCCACGATCATGGCGGGAACTGGTCCCTACGGCCTTGCTATCACGCCGGACGGAGCCTTTGCTTATGTGACGAACTTAAACTCCAACGACGTCTCCGTAATCAGCACCGCTACCAACACCGTGGTGGCCACAGTGCCAGTAGGGAGCGGTCCTGTTGCAGTGGCGATTACGCCGAACGGGGCCTTCGCCTACGTGACAAATCAGTCGTCAAATAACGTTTCGGTGATCGACACCACTACCAACACCGTGGTGGCTATAGTGCCAGTGGGAGTTGGTCCTGTTGCCGTAGCCATTACACCGAACGGGGCCCTCGTCTATGTGGCGAATTCCGCTTCGAACACTGTCTCGGTAATTGGCACGGCCACCAACGCTGTAATGACCACGGTCACCGTTACATGGGCACCAGATGGAGTAGCCACTACCCCGGACGGGGCCTTCGCCTACGTGGTCAACGAATTTGCCAACACGCTCTCAGTAATCGACAGCACGACTAACACCGTCGTGGACACGGTACAGGGGGTAGCGATGTACCCCGTGGGTATTGCTATCATGCATTCGAGCAACATGCCCACGCTCAAATGCAGGTAAAAAGTAGGGCGGTCGGTAAGGAGATAAGCAGGGCCGGCCGTTCCTCCGGGAGGTAAGGTCTAACTGTGCGCCAGTTCAGCGCGTAAAGGGCGGGTACCGGCGCCTGCCCTGCGGCGTAACCGCTTTTCGAAAATGCGTTACGCCAACTAAACTCTGCGAAGCAGCGGAAGAAACGCGCCCGGCCAATTTTGTCTCATGTGTCTTTATTCATTGGCAGGTTGCACTGCCCCAGAGTCTGCCAGCGCGTCACCAACTGGGCCCATCTGTGCGTTTGGAACATGGAGGTCTCGTGCATCGCAGCGCTGGATCAGTCGCCTGGAGGTTGTTGTGTAGCGGTAGATTGAGCAAATTCTCTAGTACCTCATTCTGACGGTCTGCAGAGTCCAAGATGCGCATTTGGGCAAATCGGCGCTGGTCCCTGGCTTCCAAACGGGTGCTCCTTTGGGTGACACTGGCAATTGGCGTGGTCCTGATATTTTTCTCGATATCTATTCACGGGTTTCTGGCAGTAAGCAATCCGGTTGGGGAGGGAGTCCTCGTAGTGGAAGCTTGGATCCCTGCGAAGGCACTGGAAGAATCGGCAATGGTCTTCAATTCCGGACGTTATCGTTGCCTTGCCATCGTCGGTGGCCCGATGCAGGGAAGCGGCAGCAAGTCCAATGATCCCTCGACGTGGGCCGACTTGGCCGTGAGCAGACTCGAGAAGCTCGGATTTGACACTAAGAAGGTTGTTCAGATAAACGTGCCGGCCGTGTCGTCTGGCCGTACCCTCGCGGGAGCCACGGCGGTTAAACGCTGGCTCGGCAGTTCGAGGATCTCCGTCTGCTGCGTGGATGTCTTCACTGTAGGAGCGCATGCAAGAAAGAGTTGGATCCTTTCCCGATACGCGCTGGGCGACGGTTATCGGGTCGGAATCATCGCGGGATCCCCGGACTCTTACGATCCGAGGTTTTGGCTGGCATCAAGAAGAGGTATCTGGGTCGTCGTTCGCAACTTAGCGGGCTACATTTACTCGAAGTTCTGGATTCAATTTCACGGGAAAGTGTCACCAAGCTAATCGCCTTCTTTTCCAGCCGAATCCGATTTTGCGATTCCCATGAACTCGGTGCGAAGAACTGAGAATTATTCGGCTAGCTAATGTGCCTGAACTAAATGAATTCACACCCAGCGGCCCAGCTTCTGCATGCCCCAGCGGACTACCCGCCGTGCACGCATCTCCAGGGGTCCGCGGCGCCGATAGCGAATTCTATCCTCAAGTAATCGAGCCATTTCCGCCCCGAGTTTCCAGCCTGAGGCGCCCATGTTTTCCACAACGTGTTCGACGGAGGAAGCCTTCGGAATCGCGATCAAGTTCTCGTTGCGAATACACCAATTCAATGCAACTTGAGCTTCGCTCTTGCAGGTCGCTTCAGCAGCTTTGCGAAGAACCCCCTCGGGATCCGCTGCCCTGATGTTTGCGAGGCCCATCGCCAGTGGGCTGTACGCAATAACCGTGATTCCGTTTTTCTGGCAATATTCCAGCAGCCCTCCCTCAATCGTTCTCTCAATTAGGTTATAGCGTACTTGATTGGCGACGATTCGGTGTCTGGAGAGGGCGGTTTGGGCATTCACCAGGTCGCGCACGGAGAAATTGCTCACTCCGATGAACCGCACTTTGCCGGCATCTACGAGTTCCTCCATTCCCCGCATCGGCTCCTCAATGGGAATGGCGAGGTTGGGCCAGTGGAGCTGGTAGAGATCGATATGATCCGTGCCCAGCCGCCGGAGACTTCTTTCTGCTGCCGCAATCAAGTCGCGCCGCCTGAAATTCCGGGGAAGCGCCTTGGTTGCGAGAAACACCTGATGGCGCCGGCCCTTGATGGCCTCGCCGACGATCTCTTCAGTTCCATATGACTCAGCAGTGTCTATTAAGCGTGCCCCACACTCAATGGCCGCTCGAAGTGGCTCGACACCTCCGCGGTAATTCCAGGTCCCGAACCCGATTTCGGGCAGTCGTATGCTCAGGTTGGCCTGTTCCTTTGAGGGCGCAGACAGATGTTCAATTTTTTCCGAGGATGGTTTGTGCAGGATGCGCGGAGTTCCCATGTCGGCCATTCAAGCGGCCGCCCCACCCAAGGGGCTTTTTGACCAGTCGATGGGCTCGTCTTGGAACCGTAATCCGACTCCAAAGCGCCCATCGGGTAGGCGTTGACAGTAGACGACATGGGCAAGAGTTCGCAGCTCACCCACCAGCGAACTGATCATCAGTCGTTCGTTCAAATCTCTAGCCCGCCGCGTCAAAATGCGTATTCCGAGCGAGCACACGTTTTCCGTAGCAGTTCGCTCCGTCGCGGCCGGGTCCAGCAGGTTGGTAATTTCCACCGGGACCGACAGCCGAATCCGTCTCTCAAGTCGTCCAGACCGCGCAGGCATTTGTGAATTGACCTTTCTGGCTGGGCTCCGTTCGCTTGCACCGGGCTGTGCGGTGCCAAGCGGTTGCCGGAACCAACAAGAATCTCTGTGACGATACTTCTCTAAAGCTCATGGGGCTTGCTCAGATTGAACGCTGGTCTCCGTCTGGAGAAATTGCTTTGACCGTCGCCGCTTCCGCTCGTACATGGCTTGGTCAGCTTTCACCATCAATTCTCCGATTGACGTGCTATTGCTCGGATCGAATCGGGCAACACCGAAACTAAGAGAAATTTCGTAGCCGGGCTGCTCCGCACCGATTGCGCGCAAACACTCGAAAAGTCGAGTCTTGAGTGCGGCCTCGCTGTGCCCGGATGCCTCGATCGCAAGAACAGCGAATTCATCTCCCCCCAATCGCGCGACAACATCGGAATCCCGAAATGTTTCTTCCAATGCGTCGGCCGTGCGCTTTAATGCTCGGTCACCCTCCGAATGGCCGAACGAATCATTAATGTGCTTCATGCGGTCCACGTCCATCACAAAGAGCAGCATTCCGCGGCCGGATCGGCGCCCAAGTTTCAATTGGCGTTCTGCCACAGCCATGAAACCACGGCGGTTATACAAACCTGTGAGTTCGTCGGTGAGCGCAAGATTGCCCAGTTCTGCTTGCAACATGTATTGTTTCGCGGCGCAGCGGACAGCCCGCATCAGTAGTTCGCTGACCGGCTGACCCCCAGTGTCGCCTTGTGCCGTGGCGTTAGACTCCATGCGCACGTCTCGCAGCAAACTTGCGAGTTCCCGGTTTGCTTCCGCTAGGAGGGCTTGAAAGACTTCATCAATTTGTTCCCTTTTTCCGCCAGGCAGCAAGCGCGGGGCGCCGCGCCGAAATAATGATTGGGAATCAACTGTCATGCTCAGGATGGCGCCGTCAGACGGATTGTTTGCGAAATCGGAGCCCGCCTGTCGTTTCCGCGAGTTGATGGTGAACCTGTTTGAGCTCATTGGCATTTGTGCGCATCCACGAGACGCGCACGGTCCTCCGCTGGGATTTCCCTCTTATTTGACGTTATCTCCACCGCAGGTGGCGCCGTGACGCCCCGAACTCTCAGTTCCGCCGGCAATAGCTGTTCGTCTCCTAGGAATGAGATGCGACGCGCAATCTTCCCCAGCTCGTCGGCATCGTTTAGAAGCCCTTTGCGCAGCAGGCCTTTCCAGAGACTGGAAGAAGGTGCCAGTGGCACGCGTCCGCGTTTCATTGCGAGAAGCGCGACCATGTCACGGAGTAAAGGCCCCATCGTTTCTCGGCATTGGGATTGGCCGGTTTGCCCGGCACGAATTCCCATTCGCTTCTCCTGCCTTGCCCTCCAAAGTGCTTCTGTCACCAAATCCTCCAACCCGTCGAGTTCGGCCCGCCTCCGTGTCAGCGCAGTTCGGCAATCGGGGTGATCAAGGTGGGGGCCCTGTGCACGGAGGCGGCCCGCTCCTTTCGCTGGAGCATAGCCGTTCGCCAAATGAATTCAATCCAGTGAATCACCCATTTCGACTGGGTGAAGTGACCGATAACGGTCTACAGGCAAGGCCTCCGGGCGTGGTCTCAGGCCTGGACCAAACCCCGGCGAATGGCATAACGCACCAGACTTGCAGTTTCGTGGATGTCTAGCTTCTTCATCAGTCTTGCTCGGTGGGATTCGGCGGTTTTTACGCTGATTCCCAGGTGCATGGCGATGTCTTTCGTGGACATGCCTTCACCAACTAATTGCAGGACCTGACGCTCGCGCCCAGAAAGCGGGTCGCTCGAAACATACGTTTTGGATAGATAGGCATCAACAACTGCCCGCGATATTTTCGGACTGAGATAGACGGACCCGCGGCAGACCTCCTGTATCGCATGCACGAGGTCGGCCCCGGCTTGACTCTTCAGGATATATCCTGTGACCCCAGCACGCAGAGACTCGGTGACGTACTCATCTTCGTCGTGTTGCGTGAGCATGATAATCTTGGTCTTGGGAGAAGATTTCTTAAGTTCACGAGCGGTATCAACGCCATTCAAGAGTGGCATACTGATGTCGATAATGGCCACGTCAGGCTGCGTTTTCTGTACCGATTGCAGTGCTTCTTGGCCATCCGACGCCTCGCTGACTACTTGAAATCCTTGTCCCTCCAGCAATGCCTTTAGCCCCTGGCGAATTAGGGCATGATCGTCGGCAAGCAGGACGCGTGTGGGCATCGTACTGCTGGCAGATTAAGGAATAGCCGTGCTCCCCGGCAATCCGGTGGATTTCTCAATTCTTATGAGGTGAATACCCGATTGCTCAGAGGATTGGTAGGGAAGGCAAGCCAGGGACAATCCTCTATCCTGCTGAAACTACACGACTTGTAAGGAGTTTGCCTGTACGTTTACAGTTCCCCCATCGAGGCCTTTCATCAGTGAGAAAGTCGGCCCTGCAGATGAGATGTAGAATCACTTTGTTGAGTGATTAGTTTTTGTGCTCGGTTGAGCAGAGCCTAAATGGCGCCCTTAGCCGAAGATCAACCACGGTCGATTTCAAGGAGGCCTTGAGCATTGATGGAATTCGAACGTCGCCGCGCTATTAGAACCCGGCCGGAAGTATTGTCGTATATTCAGTTCGAACCGGAGGGCGGGGGCATTGTGTTGAATGCCTCGGAAGAAGGTCTTGCGTTTCAAGCCGCTGCTGCCGTGTGGCACCGTGGCCCAGTTCGACTTTGTATCTCACCGAATCCCGAGCAGCGGATTCGGCTTACCGCCGAAATCGCTTGGATGGATGAAGCGAAAAAGTCTGGTGGCCTGCGTCTCAAGGAAGTTTCGGCGGATACCGGCGACCAGATCCGCCGGTGGCTAGCGCAAGCAATTGAATCGCAACCTCAGCAGAAGGACTTAGGGCTGTCGGCTCGGGCAGTTAACGAAGCGCCTCCAATTCCCTCGCCCGCGCGTGACAATGCTCCTGATCTGTTGCCGCTTGCGGCTGCATCTCATGAGCCTGCGCCGGCCCACGCGGATGCCGTCCAGATGGCGGTTCCTCGATTCGCTGGCATTTCAAATCCTGCAACGCTCCCGCAAGGGCTTTCAGCAGGGAGCCGGAGTTCAATCTCAAATTCACGAGCGATGCGTGATTTCGCCACGGGATTCCTGATTCTGATTTTAGTATTGATGCCTATCCTGTTCTTCCAAAATATCTTCTTCCAAAATATCCGAATCGAGCTCGGCAATTCGCTCATCCGAATCGGGGAAAAACTGAAAGGCACGAGTGATAACCCGATCGATCCTGCCGCCGCAAAACTTGCTCCCGTCCCAGCTCAAGGATCGCCGGACGCATCATCTCTTCCCGCTCTGAGCCCAAAGACTCCCGCAACAGAAACTGCGTATCCATCTGATCAACCTTCAGCCGCTCAAACACAGCAGGGAACTGCTCTGCCTGCGGACGCCAACGTGGCGGACCACCAAGACCCTCCGCAACCTACCGCGGACATGCATCCAAGGAACGGTCGCAGCGCTCTGGCACGGCAGCTTTGGTCCGCAGTAGAGGCAGGGGATAGTTCGGCGGAAGTTGAGCTCGCGCAGCTTTACTTGATGGGTGATGGAGTCCCGAGGAATTGCGAACAGGCGCGAGTCCTCTTGAGGGCGGCATCAAAAAAAGGCAACAGTGAAGCGATGCAGCAACTGCGGAAAATCAAGATCAGCGGCTGCCGGTCACACTGAAAGACGTGAAGATAACACCAACTTTGGAAAATCAAGCATGCCTGAGAATAATCTCGGCATCCGCGTTATAATTGCGACTTGAAGTATTCCCTTCAGGATTTCACCAATCCGCCGCAGTGGACTTCCCAATGCGATAGTGAGCAGGCTTTTGCCCGTGGGATTGCTCACTTCGGTGCCATCTTTGTCGGCAAGAAACTCCAGCCAAGCGAGGATTTCACCCAGGAAGCCTTCTTGGCGGTGTTCCTGGGGTAGCCCATGCGTCCAAGAGGGCTCGGCGCAGGCGGCTGCGAGTTGCCGCCAGTGGGATTCCGTGTATTATCGTGGCACACGTTGCGTCAGGGGAATCCGCCAGCGGCGATCTTTTCCGAGACCAGACGGGGAATGCAGTGTCTCAGGCCTAAAGGGAGCGCTCACGTGAGCCGGAGTAGTCTACTACTCAAAATGGAACTGCGGAGCAATCCTGAGATGCTCTGCGTGGTGCGAAATGCGTTGGGAGAGCTCGCGGCGAAACTGGGATTCTCCGAGGCCGAATGCCGCGCAGTCGTTCTGGCCGTCGATGAAGCGCTGACAAATATCATTCGCCATGCCTACCTGGGAGATCACGAGCAGTTCATCGAGGCATCCTTCCGCCGGATTCATTTGCCCGGAGATGGCAAGTCAGAAGATGCTCTTGAAATCGTTTTGGAAGATAGCGGCGTGACAGCGAATCCGGAAAAAATGTGCGGGCGAGCACTCGAAGATGTGAAGCCGGGAGGATTGGGGATGCACTTCATACGCCAGAGCATGGATACGGTAGAATTCACCCGCAGTAATGGCAGGAATCAACTCCGCCTGGTCAAGATTTTGCACCAGCAGACCGCCCAGAAAGGCTCTTGAGGAGAACCAAACTTGCAAATTGCCGCGCGCCATTTGGACAAGACCACCATTTTCGACATTTCGGGAGACATCGATCTTGCGACTTCCCCGGTACTGCGGAAGGCCCTATTGCACGAACTTCGCGAACTAAAGATGCCGCGGGTGGTCCTCAACCTGGGGGCTGTTCGCTATATCGACAGCTCCGGTGTGGCTTCGCTCGTGGAGGGGCTCAAAGCTTCTCGGGATGTCGGCTCACGGTTCGTCCTCTTTGGCCTGAATAAGACGGTCCGGGAAGTTTTGCAGCTCTCCAAACTGCTGAAGATCTTTGAGATTTACGAGAGCGAAGAGCAATCCGTAGCGCCCTGAACCTGCCAATCCCACAAGCCGAGGAAGCCCAGCGAGAGCAATGTGGAACTGACGACGCAAATTGGAGAATCAGTCACCGATGCGCTTGCGTACCTGGGAGCGCTGACATCGCTTGGCGGCCGCGCCGCATACTTCACATTCATCGCTCCTTTCA